>WNFO01000288.1_pt1 | contig 35436 bp, 29 predicted proteins | sample 5400251 | NCBI WGS metagenome assembly WNFO01 (sample SAMN13153354, study PRJNA577476) | soil metagenome | isolation source: 100 cm saprolite under Madrone tree | place: USA:California | collected 2016-06-14
GTGCAGGTCAATCGTGAGTTGGTGCAATCCTATCTGAAAGCCGCGGAAGCGCTGCGGCAGGAGACGAGAGCCGCAACGGATATGGACGTCGTCGCGCTCTTGAGATTGCCCGGAGTGATTACCGGCGTTACCACCGCCGTGCCGGAGTCGGAAGAAGAGCAAGAGCGGCTCGGGCGAGTGCTGGACAGCGGCTTGCGCGACGCGCTGGCAAAGCTGGATGATATGCGGCGCGCGGAAGGGCGTCACCTTGTCGAAGAACTGCGCGATCGGGTCGCGCGCATCGGCGGACATGTCGAGCAGGTACGCGGGCTCGCCGCGACGCTGCGCCCGGCCTTCACTCGGCGATTGGATAGCAAGCTCAAGGAACTGCTTGGCGGAGTGGGCATCGACCCGGCGCGGCTCGCGCAGGAGGCCGCGCTGCTTGCGGAACGCAGCGATATCAGTGAAGAATTAGACCGCTTGCGGAGCCACCTGCAGCAGTTCACCAAGCTGCTGGACGGAGCCGGCGAGCTCGGGAAGAAACTGGATTTTCTGTTGCAGGAAATGCATCGCGAGGCCAACACCATGCTCTCGAAGACGCCCGGCGTGGAAAGCGAAGCGCTGGCGATTACTGGAGTGGCGCTGGAAATCAAGGCGGAGATCGAAAAACTGCGGGAGCAGGTACAAAACATCGAATGAGCACGGGGACTGAGATCGCGCCGCTGCTGTTGATCGTGTCGGGGCCGTCGGGATCGGGGAAATCGACTTTGGTGCAGCGCATCCTGGAACTTCCCGGCACGATGCCCTCGATCTCATTTACTACACGGCCGCGCCGCGCGACCGAGGCCAGCGGGAAATGCTATGATTTTGTGACGGAAGCGGAATTCGACGCCATGGTCGCGCGCGGCGAATTTCTGGAGTACGCGCGGGTCTTTGGCAAGCATTCCTACGGCACTCCGTTGAAGTGGCTGGAGGAATCGCGGAAGAAGGGCCTCGATCTGGTGCTGGAGATCGACGTTCAAGGCGCGGCGCAGGTGAAAGAAAAGATTCCCGAGTCGGTGGCGATTTTCATTTTGCCGCCGTCGCGCGAGGAATTGGAGCGCCGGCTGCGCAGCCGCGGTCAGGATTCCGCGGAAGAGATTGCGCGGCGGCTGGCCAAGTCACGCGACGAAATTGCGCAGTTCGGCAAATACTACGATTTTTGCGTGGTGAATGAGGACGTGGAACGCGCGGGCCGCGAAGCGCAGGCGATCGTAACCGCCCTGCGCTGCACGAGCGTGCGACGGAGGGCGAGAGTGGAACAGCTTCTGGCATCGTTTGGGAGGGTATGATCGAAATGACTGTGCAGACAAAAGCTCCGGAGAGCCAGTTTGCGTATGTGGTACTGGCGGCGAGGCGTGCGCGGCAGCTCATGGCCGGCGCGCCGCCGCTGATCGAAAACCCAAGGACACAGAAGGCCACGCGGATCGCGTGCGAAGAGCTGGAGCACAGCCTGATCGAGTACGACTTCACGGAGCCGTCTTCGATCGACGTGGATAAGGAAGGGAACAAGCGGCGCAAGTAACGGGCCGCGAAAGGCAGCGATGCGAATCACGCTTGGTGTGACCGGCGGAGTGGCGGCTTATAAAGCCGCGGAACTCGTTCGCCGCTTGCAGCAGGAGGGGTTCAGCGTGCAGGTGGTGATGACGCGCGGGGCGCGCGAGTTTGTCACGCCGCTGACGTTCGCGGCGCTGAGCGGGCAGAAAGTCATCACGGATCTCTTCGCTGATTCTTCCGGCGGCGAAGCCAACCTGGAAAGCGCCATCGAGCACATTGCCGTAGCCCAAAGAACGGATCTGCTCGTGGTCGCGCCCGCCACGGCGGACATCATCGCAAAATTTGCGCGCGGGATCGCGGATGATTTTCTGACGACCTTGTACCTGGCATCGACGGCGCCGGTGGTGGTGGCGCCGGCCATGAACGTCAACATGTGGAACCACGCGGCCACGCAAGAAAATGTGGAGAGGCTGCGCGCGCGCGGCGTAAAAGTTGTGGACCCCGGCGAGGGCTACCTCGCGTGTGGCATGATCGGCGCGGGACGGCTTGCGGGACAGGAAGCAATTGTCGCCGCGGTGCGGGAGGTGCTGAAAACGCAGCGGGATTTGGACGGCGAAACGATCCTGGTAACTGCAGGCCCGACTTGGGAAGACCTCGATCCAGTTCGATATATCACCAATCGTTCGTCAGGAAAAATGGGCTATGCGGTCGCCGAGGCCGCGGCGCTGCGCGGTGCGAAAGTTATCTTAGTTAGCGGTCCGGTGAGTCTGGATGCGCCTGTGGGCGTGGAGCGCATTGACGTGCGCACCGCGCAAGAAATGCATCACGCCGTCGTCGAACGGATTGCGAATAGTTCGATCGCCATTCTTGCGGCGGCAGTGGCGGATTATCGCCCTGTGGAACAACACGCGGAAAAAATCAAGAAAGGCGACGCCCCGCTCACGATTGCCTTCGAGCCGACCACCGATATTCTTGCGGAAGTGGCGAGAAACAAGGGCCAGAAAATCGTGGTGGGCTTTGCGGCCGAGACGGACCATGTGGCTGAGAACGCGCGAAAGAAACTTTCCGCGAAGAACGCTGACCTGATCGTTGCCAACGACGTGACCGCCGAAGGCTCGGGATTCGATCGCGATACAAATATCGTGACGCTCTTTTCCCGCGATGGCCGTGACCTCGCGCTTCCGAAGATGAGCAAGAGTGAAGTGGCCCAGCGGATTTTGGACGAAGCGGTGCGTTTGCGAAGCGTCTTGCACAGCACCCCTGCACTGAAGCGCTCTGGCGCTTGATCCTGCCATGGCCGAGCGCATTTCCGAAACTCTCCAAAAAAAAATATCCGAACGGCTTAGTTTCTACGAGGGCCTCGGCATACAGCTGTTTTATCGCGACCGCGGCGCCGTCACAACGTCAGAACCACATTTGGAATCTCCAGTGCCAACCCGTTCTTCATCTCCAAACGTTCAAAAGGAACAAATCTTGCCCAAACCCGCGGCAAAACCCATATTGCCAAAGTCCGCGCCATCTTTGACGCCTGTGATTCCCAAAATCACATCATTGCCCCCAGTTGCGGGACCTTCGCTTTTTGAGGCCGTTGACAAAATTGCGAATGACACGCTACCGCAAGTTCGCCAGGACCTCGGCGAGTGCACCCGCTGCAGACTTCACAGCACGCGGCACACAATTGTTTTTGGCGACGGAAGTCCCAAGGCTCAGCTCGTTTTTGTCGGCGAAGGCCCGGGCGCCGATGAAGACGCGCAAGGATTGCCGTTCGTTGGCCGTGCGGGGAAACTTTTGACCCAGATGATCGAAGCCATGGGCTTGCAGCGCAAAGACGTCTACATCTGCAACGTGGTGAAGTGCCGGCCTCCGGGAAACCGTCAGCCGGAGGAAGACGAAGTCAGCACTTGCTCGCCATTTCTCTTTCGCCAGATCGACGTCATCGCGCCAAAAGTAATTGTCTGCCTCGGCGCCGTCGCGGCAAAAACATTGCTACAGACCAACCGTGGGATTTCCCAGTTTCGCGGGGAGTGGCTGGAATTTCGCGGTAGGAAATTGCTCGCGACGTACCACCCCGCGTATTTGCTGCGCAATCCGCCCGCCAAGAGCGAAGTCTGGAAGGATCTCCAGAAAGTCATGGCCGTGCTCGGCCTCGAAGCGAAAAAAGGCAAGTCCGCTCCGTAGGCCAGAAGCAATCGGTCAAAGTGGTTTCGCGGAAAGCTCGGGCGGCCTCAGTGCTTCATCCAATTCGCAAGGCCGCTATTTTCGCAGCTTGAGCTATAATCCCGCCCAATGTCTCTCGCCTCCGGCACTCGCCTTGGCCCTTATGAAATCGTCGCGCCGCTTGGTGCAGGCGGGATGGGCGAAGTCTATCGCGCGCGCGATACGCGGCTGGACCGCAGCGTCGCCATCAAGATTCTTCCCGCGCAATTTTCTACTGATCCGGTGCGCAAGCAACGCTTCGAACGTGAAGCGAAGACCATTTCCAGCTTGAACCATCCGCACATCTGTACCTTACACGACGTGGGCAGCCAGGATGGCGTTGACTATCTAGTAATGGAGTGCGTCGAGGGAGAGACGCTCGCCAAGCGCCTCGAAAAAGGACCGTTGCCACTGGACCAGGTTTTGAAGTTCGGCATGCAGATCGCTGACGCGCTGGATAAAGCGCATCGCAGCGGAGTGATTCATCGCGACCTCAAGCCCGGCAACATTATGCTGACGCCAGCGGGCGCCAAGCTTCTAGACTTCGGTCTCGCCAAACCAACTGCACCGCTGACCAGCGTGGCCACTTTGACGGCGGCGGTGACGCAATCTTCTCCGATGACCGAACAAGGCGCCATCGTTGGCACTTTTCAGTACATGTCGCCGGAACAGATCGAGGGGAAAGAACTGGATGGCCGCAGCGATATTTTTTCGCTGGGTGCGGTGCTCTACGAGATGCTGGCGGGCCAGCGCGCGTTTCTAGGGAAGAGTCAACTCAGTGTGGCCTCGGCCATTCTTGAAAAAGAACCGGCGCCCATCAGCACGATCAAGCCGCCGACACCGCCGGCGCTGGATCATGCCATCCGCCGCTGCTTGGCCAAGGATCCCGAAGAGCGCTGGCAGACGGCGCGTGACCTGGCGCTCGAATTGAAATGGATGGCCGAAGGTGGCTCGCAGGTCACATCGGCGTCGGCTGGCGCAGCGAAAGGCATTGGCGCGCGCTGGCGAGGAGCCCTGCTGTGGGGCCTCGCGTCGTTGCTCCTAGCTGCCATCACCGGCCTCGCGATTTGGAATCTCAAGCCCTCGCCGCCGCGGCCCGTTAGCCGCACGGTGATTACGCTGCCGCCCGGTCAGCGGCTTGCAGGACTGGATCAACCTGCCGTGGCTCTTTCGCCCGACGGAACCCATCTTGCCTATGTCGCCGTCCAAGGCGGCACACAGCAACTTTATTTGCGGGCCATGGATAGCCTGGAGGCCCGGCCCATTCTCGGAACGGAAGGAGCCGTCGGGCCCTTCTTCTCGCCTGACGGCCAATGGCTCGGGTTTTTCGCGAGCACAAAGCTGAAGAAAATTTCGCTGAGCGGGGGAGCAGCGCAGACACTAGGCGATGCTACGCTCGCTCACGGAGAGAGTTGGAGCAACCAGGGCACGATTGCCTTCTCACCCGCAACAGCCTCATTTCTTCAGCAGGTGTCGGAAGTGGGAGGCCCACTGCAACCGCTGACTCGTCTCGCGGCAGGAGAGGTCAGCCACCGCTGGCCGGAGTTTTTGCCCGACGGCAAAGCCTTCCTTTTCGTGGCCTCAACAAGCAGCTTTAATTGGACCAACTCGCAGGTTGCCGTCCAGGCATTCGGGACGGGAGAGCGACGGAACCTCATTCAAGGGGCGACGCGCCCCCGCTACGCTTCCTCCGGACATCTAGTTTATGCCCAGGGAGGGAGCCTGATGGCTGTGCCGTTCGATGCCCAGAGGCTCGCCGTCACCGGCGCGGCGGTCCCCGTGGTCGAGAACGTCTCGCATGCCCCAACGGCGGGAGCGGCCCAGTACAGCATTTCCACTATTGGATCGCTGGTCTATGTTCCAGGGGGTGTTCAGGCGAACCAACGCAAGCTGGTGTGGGTTTCGCGGAATGGGGCCGAGCAACACGCGGCTGCTCCGGAGCGCGCCTACATGTTCCCGCGCATTTCCCCCGACGGCAGACGGGTAGCTGCGGGGATCGCGGAACAGGAGACGCAACTCTGGCTCTACGACCCTTCCCGGGAAGCGTTGACCCGCTTTACGTTTGATGGCAATGTGAACCTCAACGCGTCTTGGACACCGGATGGCAAACGGATAGCGTTTCAATCAAGCAAGGAGGGGCCGCCGAACATTTACTGGCAACAGGCCGACGGTAGTGGAGGGCTGGAGCGGCTGACAACCAGCGAATACGCCCATGTTCCGATGTCCTGGTCCCCGGATGGGCAACTGCTGGCCTTCATTGAAGTCAATCCCTCCACGCAGCGGGATATTTGGATCCTGCGGATGAGTGACCGCAAGGCACAGCCTTTCCTCAAAACACGGTTTGACGAAAGCGTGCCCCGTTTTTCTCCGGACGGTCGCTGGCTGGCCTATGTCTCGAATGAATCCGGCCGCTATGAAATCTACGTGCAGCCCTATCCGGGCCCTGGCGGCAAGTGGCAAATTTCCACGGAAGGCGGCGCGGAACCAGCCTGGAACGCAAACGGGCGTGAGTTGTTCTACCGCAGCGGCGGCAAGATGATGGCTGTTGATATCGCCACGCAACCAGCTTTCGCTGCGGGTAAGCCCCGGGTGCTCTTTGAGGGGCGGTATGAGCTCAGCCCGGCAACGTCTCCCAATTACGACGTGTCTCCGGATGGCCAGCGGTTCTTGATGCTCAGGCCCAGCGAGCAAGAGGCTTCCGCGCCGACGCAAATCAACGTCGTCCTCAACTGGTTTGAAGAGCTGAAGCGCCGCGTGCCTACCGATAAGAAGTGATGTATCCTGCTCAACAGCTCATCTTAAATTCCGCTTCCGAAGAACGAACGCGACACCACCACTTATCGAGGTCCCGCCAAGGTCTGTCCATTTCGCATCGGAAATTTGTCGAGCAAGAATAACTCTCGGCATTCGTGTGCTGACACACGTTGATGGCAGAATGGACCCATGGGGATTCTGCTGGGGCTGCTCACCGCGCTTACGTGGGGCGGCGCGGATTTCATTGCGCGTTTTGCCACGCATCGCATTGGCGCTCTCCGTTCCATGTTGTACATGCAACTCACAGGTTTTCTTCTGCTCTCCTTTCTTCTTCAGGCACTCGGAGGCTGGGGGCATCTCGCGGATGGTTCCGGGTGGCAGCCCTGGGCTTGGGGTTTTCTGGCGGGATGCTTCAATGCCGCGTCGGGACTGACGCTCTATCGTGCGTTTGAGATTGGAAAAATGGCCGTGGTGGCTCCGCTCTCGGCCAGTTATCCGGCGCTGACCTTGCTTCTTTCCTGGATGACCGGCGAGCGGCTGAGCGCTGTGCGAATCGCTGGAATCATCTGCACACTGGTGGGCGTGGTGGTTGTTGCCGGCGGAGAGAAAACGCCGGACGAGAACGACGCCGAGGCCGTCCGCAGAAACGGCCGCGGAATCGGCTGGGCCATGTTTTCCGCCGTGGGCTTCGCAGTGCTGTTTTGGTTGCTCGGTGTTCGCGTGATTCCGCGCGTTGGCGCCATTCAAACCGTGTGGATGATCCGTTTGACCAGCACGGCGCTCATCGCGGGCACGATTCTTGTTTCCAAGCAGCCCGTGCAGCTTCCGCGCGGCGAAGTGCGCTGGATGGTTCTGGGCATGGGTATCTTTGACACCGGCGCTTTTGTGTTGAGCAATCTCGGAATGAAAATGGAGCAGGTTGCGGTGATTAGCGTTCTTGGTTCACTTTATGGCGCGGTGACCGTCGGGCTTGCGGCCATCTTTTTGAGAGAGCACGTTTCGCGGTGGCAATGGATTGGAATCGTCACGATTTTCCTGGGAATTTTTCTCATCAGCCGGTAGATTTTTTCTTGCAAACCGCATCCTTCTTTTGCGCGCTTTCTGCCGTATTTCCTCGTGCTGATACACTACACGGCGGGATGACTCCTCCATTTTGCAATGTTGCATTGCCTGTGCCGCTGCGCACGACGTTTACCTACGCAGTGCCGGATAGCTTGCAAGGAACGGTGCAGCCGGGCAGCCGTGTGCTCGTCCCGTTTCGAAAAAAGGCGATGGTCGGCGTCGTTGTGGAATTGGTGGAGAGCGCACCACAGGGAACGAAAATTCGTGAGGTTGCCCGCGTGTTTGATTTTGTGCCGGCGCTGACGGTGAAATTGATCGAGCTGGCGCATTGGATCGCGGGGTACTACCTGGCGCCGATAGGCGAAGTCTTTCGCGCGATGCTGCCGCCGGTGACGGAGGTGAAAACGCAACGGCAGATCATTTTGACGGATGCGGGGCGCGAAGCCGCCGACAGCTTGAGCGGTGGCGAATTGTCGCACGGGCTGACGTCCGCGGAGGCAGCGTTTCTTGCGAAGCTGAAGGAAAAGAAAGGAACGCTGCTGCTTGGTCCAGCGGCGAAGCTGGGAGTTGACGCCTCTGCGTTGCACCGGCTGCAACGCCGCGGCCTCATCGAAATTCGAGAGAGCGTGGAGGGAAGAAAGCGAAGAACGCAACGCGTGATCGCTTGGAAGGGCGTCCCCGCGGCGGCTGAGAAATGTTCGAAAGAGAAAATCGAAGAAAAAGATAAGGCAGAGATGCCCTTCGACTCCGCTCGGGACAAGCAGAGTACGCAGAGGAATCGCAGAGAAGAAAAGATCAGAGAGCTGCTGGAGACGGAGCGCGGGCCGATGCCTTTGCCACAACTTTTGAAGCTGGCGCTGGTCACGCGGGCAGTGGTCGAACGAATGTTGCGCGATGGCTTGCTGGAGAGTTGGGAGGAGGCGATTGATCCGGCGGAGGATCCGTTTGATGCAGGGTACGCGCCTGCCGCGCATGAATTGAATGTTGAGCAAGAAAGCGTGCTGAAAAGAATTCGCGCGCGATTTGAATTGGGCGAATTCGGCGTGCAGTTGCTCCATGGCGTGACCGGCAGCGGGAAGACCGAAGTGTACTTGCGCGCGGTGCAAGATACGTTGGGGCGCGGGAAAACAGCGCTCATCTTGGTGCCGGAGATTGCTCTGACACTTTGGATCGGGCGGCAGTGCCGGTCGTGGTTTGGCGCGAAGTTCGAAGGCGTAGCAGTCCTGCATTCGGCGCTGAGCGAAGTGGAACGCGCGCGCGAATGGTGGCGCGTGCGGAACGGCGAAGCTCGCGTCGTGGTGGGGACACGGTCGGCGGTGTTTGCGCCGCTGGAAAACCTCGGGCTCATTATCGTCGACGAAGAGCAGGAAAATAGTTTTAAGCAAGAAGAAACGCCGCGCTATCACGGGCGCGACGTGGCCATCGTGCGCGCGAAGATGGAAGGCGCACTGGCGCTGCTGGGTTCGGCGACGCCTTCGATGGAAACGTATCACCACGCGCGGGAAGGAAAGTACGAATTGCTGACGCTGGCTTCGCGCGTTGCGGACCGGTCGCTCGCGAGCGTCGAGATCGTGGACTTGCGCGAGGATTTTCAGCAGACGCACCAGACCAGTCCGATTTCCGCGGCGCTGCACGCGGGAATTCAGGAATGTCTGGCGAACGGGACGCAGGCGCTCGTCTTGATAAATCGGCGCGGATATTCGTGGTCGGTACTGTGCAGGAGTTGCGGCGCATCGGTGCAGTGCGCGAATTGCAGCATTTCGATGACGCACCACAAGCAGCGCAACCGGCTGGAATGTCATTACTGCGGCTCGATCCAGCAAATTCCCAGAGTTTGTCCGAAGTGCCAGTCGAAGTACGTTTATTTTTTCGGAGAAGGCTCGGAACATTTGGAAGAAAGACTGCGCAAGGAATTTCCCGGCGCGCGAATCGCGCGGCTGGACCGCGACACGGCGCGGACGAAGCGGCAGTACCAGGAAACGCTGGGGGCGTTCGCGGGCGGAGCGCTGGATATTCTCGTGGGAACGCAAATGTTGGCGAAAGGACATGACTTTCAGAGGGTTACGCTGGTCGGCGTCGTTTCCGCGGATTCGTCGCTGAGCTTGCCGGATTTTCGCGCGGCGGAGCGTACGTTTCAGTTGTTGACGCAAGTCGCGGGGCGCGCGGGGCGCGGCGAACTTGCGGGTCGCGTGCTGATTCAAACATTTTACCCCGAGCATTACGCGATCCAGGATGCGGTGAAGCAGGATTACGCCGCGTTTTTCGAGCGAGAGTTGCACTTCCGGCGAATGATGGCGTATCCACCGTTTACTTCGCTGGCCAACGTGATCGTGCGCGACGTCAGCCTGGAGAAGGCCATCCGGTGGTCGCGGCAACTTTCGGAATATTTTTCGCCCCATGACGACAAGGGCGTGCGGATTCTGGGGCCGGCCACGGCGCCGCTGGCGCGGTTGAAAAAAGAGCACCGGTTCCAGTTCCTGCTGAAGTCGCCGAAGCGCTCGGTGCTGACGAAGCTGTTGAGCGGTGCGATAGCGTATTGCGAAGCGAAAGACATCCCCGATACGGCGGTGCTGGTGGATATGGATCCGCTGAGTTTGCTGTAGCCGAGCATCGCTCTCCTGCAGACTGAAGTCCAAGTTGAAATCAGGCGAAATGGGGTACCCCACCCCGGTGTTTTTTGACAAAGAGTGCGGAATTGCTTGAAAAGAAAAGAGTTGAATTTTCTGTGAGTGCAAAAAAGTGCAAAAAAGAGGTGAAGAGTGCGCAAGAACTTGAAAAGAAACGGAATAGGGAAGCGTTCGCCCGTTGAGACGCTTGCATCCCGGTGCGTCCCAAAATGGGAAGAATACCCCCACACCCCCGGTGTTTTCGCAAGAGCGAGAAACAAAGGAGATAAGTCGAGTCAACGTACCGGTATGGTGGTACGACCAATGAGGACGATTGCCGTCGGAAGGGAGGGTTAGAAGGACCGCTTCGCGGGCGAGCATTGTTCGCGGGCACGAAAGGATCGTGCCTAACTCACGAATTCATTATAGCACATTGGTACAGTATGTCAAGAATTACTTTAAGTTCTTTGGATGCTGAGGGATAGCGACGGGCCGTCAACTAGCGTCCGCCAGAGTCAAACCCCGCACCCTTTGGTGAACCAAAACCCAAAGGGTTGCGGAACCCGAGTGCGTCTCAGCGTGTTAAGGGTTCTCCACCCGCCCGCCATTCAATCAAATTCGTTTTAGGATCTATCGTCCGGGCCACCCGCCCGAAGCGCCAGCGGCTTGCCGGCAAGCCGCCCCCTCCTTCTCCTGCGGCGGACCGCAATATGTCAGGGCCTTCTGCGCCGCCCACCTGAGTTTCTTTTTGGTTGCGCCGTTATTGGTCTTGGTCTCTTCCTGTTTCAGAAGAGCGACTCCCTTGGGTCGTTCATATTTGTACGCCTCCATCCAAACTGAGACGGCATTATCCCGCCCCGTTGGGGAGGTGGAGTCCGCCTCAATCGCGCGCAGAACTTCGGGCAGCGCTTTCTCGCCGATCAACTCAAGCGCCTCCGCGGCGGGGTATAACTCTTCAATTCCCTGTGGCCGCAAGTAATACCCCCTCTTTTCCTCCGGCGTTGGCGGGCGGCGGAAGTCCAACAGTTTCACCAGAACAGCGATCGCTTGTTCGTGATGCTCTGTGCCTAGTTTTTCAGTAGCCCACGGCTCTAAGCCTAGTTTGTGAATCGCCCACGTTACGCACCACGCATTTTTTTTCATCTGGAGTGACCCCATTGAGGAATTGGAGCAGATCAGGCGGGCTTGCGTTCTGCAAGCTGGGGCATACATTATCGAATCTATCTTGACCGGAGGCGCGCCACGTGAAGAGGATGAACATTGCCATCGAAATGCCAGCCACTTTGATTGCTCTCACTGTTGCACCTCTCATTGCAGATTCCAAGTCAGGGCTGTGCCCCCAGATCCTATCTGATTGTCCCCCGGTACATCATTAACAAACTGATATACGAACGAATTCTTCGTGCAGGACAAGCGCACGTAGAAGTAATAGTTCGGAGAGATCTGCGTTCCATCCGGAAGGGCAGCATAGGTATAGAAATTTACTCTGTAACGGTACGTATTACCATCTACGCTAAGCGGTGCGACTCCGGGGGCGTCGGTATCATAGACTTTGCCGTTAGAGCCGCCGGATTGCGGGAGGTCGTCTCTATATTGAGCAAATGAATCGTCACCAAAAGGGCCATCGATTGTTCCGTTGGTCGAATTCAGTGGGTCCGACCGGCTTATTAACCATCGATGGATAATTACCCCACTATTATAGAGACTAGGCGTAATCGTTCAGATCATTCTACAAGGGCAGGTGCCCCCGGACCCAAAGGCAACTGTTGAAGTGGGGACTTATTCGTCTGATCCCCCAAACAATGAATTGAGATATGAAAACCCGACCCGCACTGTGTCCCTGCAAAAGGGCGTGACCGTTGTCAGATTCAAGGCTGAAACTACCCCCAAAACTCTCCAAGGGAAAGTTAAAGTGGCCGCCACCATCGGCGGGGTCACGAACGGAATTAGCATCAAAGATTCAGAGCCGAAAGATTTTCTTGCAGAGTTGACGACATTGGAACCCTAAAGGCTGGCCCGGACGATAAACTGTAAGACGAATTGGGTGGCGCATAATCAGCCCGTCAGTCCTATTGATGGTCTAATTCAAGAGAAATAGAACGGTGCTCCCCACTTGAGAGGGTTACCGGTTGGCCGTTTGCAAGGTGTGCCGTCTTATAGCCGGGTGCAGAGGCAAACACCAGGATTGGTTTAGTCGGAACAGTGAATTGGAAGCGCCCGGTTTTGTCTGGAAAGATTTCCACGATAGCGTGTGGATTGTAGGCATCGAGCAGGGTTACTTTGCTTCCCGCGATAGCAGTTTTGGACCGCGCATCATAAGCGTAACCCTCTAGCACAGCCCCTTTTTTTCCTAATGTGACGACAACGCCTGATATATCGGATTGCTCGACAGAAATTGTCGGGAACCGAGCAGTCGGGTCGGCCGAGAGTAAAGCGTTAGGGTCGGGGTAGCCGGCTTGTTCTGCTTTCGCTCGAATTACATAACGGCCCCGAGGGAGGAGCAAGCGAAACCGGCCATGGGTATCCGTGCCGGTCCAGGAGAAGTTACCGGCCACTCCCGAGCCTGCGGACAGGGTTGGGAACGCCGCAACCTGAGCATTGGGAATCTCTGAGCCATCCGGTGCGATAACCGCTCCACGAACAGTCATTGTTGTCTGCGCTTCGACAGCGTTTGAGGTGAGGAGACAAAAAGTGATAACCGTCATCTTCAAGAGGGTGAACGTGTATGACAACATGTCAAAAGCCGTCGATCGTAATTGAGTTGCACTTGTAGATGACAGTGTTGACATGAGGCAATGGAAACCCGTTCGCAGTCCAGTTTTGCAGCGCATCTGTTTCACCTGTGCTGGCGGGACACGCGGTAGAACAAACGTAGTATGTGTCGGGCCAGCTTCCATCTTCTTCAATAGATAGTACATGCAGTCCCCTGTGGATGATTAATCGTTTTGGATATAACTCGATGTGAAGATCGGCACTTCCTCTTCCCTTCCTGTGGGGGATAAGTCTTTGCTCGGCTGGACATTACTTCGCGGGATGGTCCGAGATGTAGTAGGGGGAGCTGGCGGTGAAAATGCGCGGGTTGCCGCGGACGAGGAGCGTCCATTCGAGGAGGCGGCCGCGCTGGTTGTGGAGGAAGTACTCGTACCAGCGATCCTCGATCAATTCGGGAATGACCACGACAATCTTGCGGTTGGAGTGCTTGGCCGAGAGTTCGAGAACGAATTGGACAATCGGAACAACTACGAAACGATAGGGCGACGGCAAGCTGATGAGCTTGGGTGGCTCGACACCGGCGGCGCGGTAGGGTTGATCCACGTAACGTTCCCATTCCATGTGCAGAAATTCCGAATGATCGCCCGGCTCGACATGGATGGCGATAATTTCCGGGGAGAGCTGCGAAGCAAATTCGAGCGCTTGTTTGACGATGCGGCTCCAATGCTCGACGGGAACGACGACAATGGGGGGTTGCTCCGGACTTGTGGGAACGGCGGGGGCGGCGCAGCTCGTGGCGACACTGACCATGTGGTAGTGACGGCGCACAAGGCGGAACAGAAAGATGAGCAAGGGGATAAAGATGACGGTGATCCAGGCGCCCTCGGCGAATTTCGCGATGAGGACAACGATTACGGTGACGCCGGTAACGAATCCTCCGAGGCCGTTCACCAAGGCACTTTTCAGCCAATGCGGGCCGCGATTTTTCCGCCAGTGCACGACCATGCCGAATTGCGAAAGCGTAAAAGCCAGGAAGGCTCCCACGGCGTAGAGGGGGATCAGCTTGTCCGTGACGCCCTCGAAAACAACCAGCAAGAAGAAGGTGAGGAAGGCAAGAACAACGATGCCGTAGGTGTAGACCAAGCGGCGTCCGCGGTAGCCGAAGGCGTGCGGGAGATAGTTGTTCTGCGAGATGGAGCGGCAGAGGCGCGGAAAATCGGCAAACGCGGTATTCGCGGAAAGAGAAAGGACGAAGAGAATCGCGGCGATGGTCACGTAATAGAAAGCGCCTTTGCCGAAAACGGCGGCGATGAGCATGGAAAGAAGGCTCTGATAGCCGGGGCGGCCCGGGTCGGTGGCCGCGATACCGTAGACTTTGACGAGGTAAGAAATTCCCGCGAGCAGGACAGCCAACAGAAAAATGATGACGGTCAGGGTGCGCTGCGCGTTCTTCACGGCAGGCTCGCGGAAGGCTTTCACGCCATTGCTGACGGCTTCGACGCCAGTAAGCGCGGTGCAGCCACTGGCGAAAACTTTCAGCAGGAGCCAGAGCGTAACGGCTTCGGTCATGTGCGGGGGAGGTGGCAGCGGAGTCACCGGCACGGGATGGCCGCCGCTGAGGGCTACGCGCACAAGCCCGCCAACGATGGTGATGAGCAAGGTCCCGACGAAGAGGTACGTCGGCACCATGAAGACCACGCCGGCTTCGCGAACGCCGCGCAGATTCACGATGGTGATGACGAGAAGGATCCCGACGCAGAGGGCCACGGTATGCGGCTGGAGCGAGGGAACCGCGGAGACCAGCGCGCCAACGCCCGCGGAGATGCCCACAGCCGCGGTAAGGATGTAGTCAGTCAGCAGAGCCGCAGCCGCGAGAAGGCCAGCGAAGGCGCCCAGGTTGAAGCGCGCGACGGTGTAGGAGCCGCCGCCGGTGGGATAGGCAGCGATCGTCTGGCGATAAGAAAAGTAGACGATGACCAAAAGAGTGATGATGGCCGCGCTGATGGGAACGATGTATTGGACGCCGAGCAAGCCAAGCGGAATCAGCAAGCTGAGGGCGGCTTCCGGGCCGTAGGCGGCGGAACTGAGAGCGTCCAGCCCGAAGATGGGAATGCCTTCCTGGATGCCGATCTGTTCAGCACGCTCGTCGCTGGTTTTAATGGGCTTGCCGATAATGGCGTCGAGAATGTTCATTGGTGTCGGGTTCCGATAAGTGCTCTGTTCCCAATTTCAAGGCTCGTATTTCGAGGGCCGCCCTACTTAATACGCTCCCAGAGGAGTTTGTAGGTGGCATCTTTGCGAGCGAGGACGCCGCCTCGGCCGTCCTCCATGGGGATTAGATAGAGACGATTGTCGCCCTGGAACTCGAACCAGCGGACGTTGTCGGTGCCCTGGCGGCCCGGGACGAGACTGTTTTCCAGGTGGTGGGTGACGGTGCCGGCCTTGGCGTCGATGGTGAAAGTGCCGAAATAGGCGGCGTAGGTGTCAAAGGCGGCGGCTTTTTCTTCGGTGGTGGCGGTGAGCAAGCCCTTTGCATAGGGGGCAAAGGGTCTGCGATCGGCCTTGAGGGCGATGTTGACGCACATACGGCCCGAAGGGTCGTAAATGATCAGGCCCGTGGGCCGGTCATAAACGATAGCGCGGCCGGGGGAAATGCCTTCGATGGAAACCAGTCTCCAAGAGCCGACAAACTTTCTGGATTGGTCGTCAGGAGTAGCGGCGGGGGTTGCGGCGAGACAAAAGAGAATCAGGAAGAACGCGGTGAACCTTCGCATGGGATATCTCCTTGAATGAGATCGGGGATAGGGGGCGAATGCAAATCTCAAAGTGAGCCAAGATAGCACAGAGTGTCGCTGGTTGAGACAGTTTCCAAGAGCAGTCGCATGGAATTGCGATTCAGCCGCTAGTAACTAGATAGCTACTGAACTGGCAAAGTTGAGGAAAAGTTTTGAGAGAGCGGTATTGAAAGGAAAGAAGATGGCGGCGTGAGGCCGGCGCTACAAAATTGCGGCGGGCATTTTTCGGCGGCACGAAGGCCAGCGGATGAAGTGGTGGGCATTTTGGCATGCGCAGTGCACTTATGGGGGCATTGGTCGGCGCACGCGACGGTTTCCGGGGGAAATGGTGCAAGCGGCGCAGGCGAGAACACAACCGCAGCCCGAAAATGACTGTTGGAAGTGGCTGTTCGCCGCCGTACGGAGTGGCTCCCCAACCGCCAAGTCTCCAGAGGAAGTAGCTCGAAAGTGCGCAGCAGGTCGAGATGCTGTGCAAATTGCAAGACTTCAAGAAGTGGTGTCTAAAAGCCGCATTACTTCCCACCCTGTTCCTTAACATGAGTTTGCTTGTCTGGGCGCCCATGGCGACGGCCCAAGCGCAACTCCCTACTGACGAACAGCCGAAAGGAAAGATTTCCGGAACGGTGCTCTTAAAAAAAGGGAACCGACCTGCCATCCAGGTGGCCGTGAAACTGAAGTCGCACGCCGTGGGGATATTCCGCAGCGTGTTGACGGACCTGGAAGGCCACTTTGAAGTGCGAAGCCTCCCTCCAAGCACCTATGAGATCGTGGTCGATGAACCGGGCTACGAACCAGCGCAGGCAAGCGCACAGCTTGATGGCTCGGCCTCGCCGCTGGTGCTGTACCTGAACTCTCCCAACACGGCACAAAGCGAGCAGAAAAGTTACACGGTTTCGACACGGGAGCTGAAGATTCCCGACAAAGCGCGGAATGAGTATGTAAAGGGATTGGGGAGGCTGGCAAAGAACGATCTTGAAGGAAGCGTGAGCCACTTCGCGAAGGCGACGCAAAAGTTCCCGGAGTACTACGAGGCTTTCTATCATATTGGCGTGGTGAAGACCACGCAGGGCCGCCTGGAAGAAGCGATGCCGGCGTTTCAAAAGGCCATTGATTTGAGCGGCGGAAGGTACGCCTGGGCGGAAATTGGCATCGGTTACCTTTTTTATCTGCAGGGAAGAACAGAAGAGGCTGTAACGACTCTTCGAAGAGGATTGGAAGTTGACGGGAACTCGCCCGACGGACACGCCATCCTTGGGATGGCGCTACTGCAGCTAAATCGGCCGGACGAAGCAGAAAAATGCGCGCGGGAGGCGCTTCTGCGCAACCCCAATTTCGGGCCGGCCTACCTGGTGCTGTCGGATGCTTACGGGCGCAGACGCGAGTATCGCGCGCAAGTGCAAGAGCTGGATGCCTATCTGAAACTTGCGCCGAACGGGACCGAGAGCGAGCACGTCCGCCAGGCGCGCGAACAAGTTCAGGCAATCATCGCCAGGATTCATCCGGAAAACTGAGGTTGGCCGCCCCAAGAATACTATTCTTTTGGGCGCGCGCGCAGCGCTCCAGGCAGACGGAAAAGCGTCAGCATGGCTGCCACACTCCAAAAAAGCAATTAGGCGGCGCGTTTGCGCCAGAAGAAGTAGGCGGGAAGGCCGATGAGAAATAGTAGGATGGCGACGGCGAGATTTATGAACTGAGAAGGGTCGAGGAAAGCGAGATAAACGGCATTGCCGACAATGGCGGCGGCCGCCAGAACGAAGAAGATGGGCGTCCAAGGATAGCCGGGAACGCGATAGGGAATGGGGCGGCCGGCCGAAGCGCGGCGAATGGGGAAAATCGTGGCGGCGGCGAGGCCATAGAAGATCCAGCCGATAAAAATCACGCCTTCGATGAGTTTCTTGAAGGTGCCCAACTCACCAGCACATACTAAAACTGCCGACCAAACACCCAGTCCAATGATGGCTGGGGCGGGGGTGTTAAAGCGCGGATGCACTTCCGCGAGTTTCATGAAAAAGAGCTTATCTTTGGCCATGGCGTAGAAAACACGAGGGGCGGTGAGAATTACGCTGTTGGCAGCGCTGAAGGTGGAAATCAGAATCGCAAGCGCCACGATTTTTCCGGCCCATGAGCCGAGGACGGCGGTGACAGAGGTGGCGGCGATGGTGTCGCTCATGGCCATTTCAGCGGGGCCGAGAGCAAAAAGATAAGCGACGACCGCGATTAGATAGAGCCCGACAAGGATCAGAGAGCCCATCAGAAAAGCGCGCGGGAAGGCCTTTTGCGGGTCAATGACTTCGCCAGCGCTGTAGGTGCCGAATTGCCAGCCTTCGTAGGCCCAAAGGACCGCAATCATCGCCAAGCCGAAATTGGACCACAAGCCGACTCCGTGCTGAACAGCGCCAAAAGCGGGAGGAATGTCTCGGGCATGGTGTCCAAAGGACAGCAGCAGGGCGCCGAGAATAACGATGATGCCCATCTTGACGAGCGTGGTCCAATTTTGAAGGTCCGAACTCTTGCGCGTGCCCCAGACGTTTATCACCGTGACGATTCCGATCATCACGACAGCGGCGAAGGTTTGCCCAGCGGGGGAAATTGGAAGCACTCTGGCCAGATATTCGCTGAAGGCACGCGCGAGCGCAGCGACGGAGCCGCTGGCAATTACCAGGAACAGACACCACCCATAAAGGAAGGCGGAGAGACGACCGAAACCATCGCGAATGTAGCAGTACAGCCCGCCTGCCTCGGGATTCGCAGCAGCGAGCTCCGCATAGGTGAGAGCGCCGAGCAAGGAGAGGACGCCGCCGACGATCCAAACCAGGAGCGAGATGCCAACGGAGCCGTCAACTTGGCGAAGAATGGGGCCGGGAGTACGAAAAATGCCAGAGCCAATGACGGAGCCGATGAAGAGGAGGAGAAGGTCGCGGAGGCGCAGTGTGCGGACGAGTTCAGGCATGGAGAGGCTGGAGCGGCTGGGCGCTTCAGGCTGGAGGCATCATAACCGGAGATTGGAAACGGTCAATGGGAAGATGGAGAAATGTAAATGGGCGCGGGCATGAAGGAGAGGAGAAAGACCAGAAGAGCAAGGAGAGCTCCCCAGCGGCGCCCGGGATCGAGAGGCGTGGGGTCGTAAATGGGTGGGACGCGGAGGAATTGCATTACAAGAATTAGAACGCCCCAGAAGTACCAACCAACCCAGAAGCCAAGGAACCCAAGCAGAAGAAAAACAGTGGGCATGAGGAACGACGAATAGCGATGCAAGCGGGGATTCAGAGAACGAAGTATATGACCGCCATCCAGCTGGGCAACCGGGACGAGGTTCAGCGAGGTTAATAGCAGGCCGACCCAGGCGGCGCGGCCAACTGGGGGCAAAAGCAGCGCGTCGGGGGAGATGCCGGGATGGAGAAGCGCGTCCAGCAGGCGGAGCAGGAGCGGGGTGCCATAGATTAGTTCGGCGTTCGCGGGATCAGCGAGGCCCGGAACAGGCTTGGCATGCAGGACCCCGTAAATGAGAGCGGGAACAGCGAAGACGAAACCGACGAGCGGGCCGGAAGCGCCGACATCAAACAAGGCGCGGTTCGTGCGGATGGGCGAGCGGATCAAGATGAAGGCGCCGAACGTGCCGGTCAAGTTGGGGAAGGGAACGAAAAAAGGGTAGGTCGCGCGAATATGATGATAGCGGCAGGCAAAGAAATGTCCGAGTTCGTGGGTGAGGAGAATGGTGAGAAGGGTGAACGCAAAGGGGAAACCGACGGCGAGGCCGAGAGGGTTTTTGTAAAAAAGTGTGAAAGAGCGGAGAAATTCGTCGGAGGAGAAGGCTTGGTTCTGCGCGTAGGCATTTGCGAACTGCGTGCCGGCGACCAGGCAAGTACAAAGCGTGAGGAAGAAGAGAATGCAAGCGAGGATCAACATCTTTCTGGAAGGGCGGTAGGGGACGGGAATGTAGCGAACACCGGCCGGAAGGGAGGAGCTCCAATCGGCGTTGAGCGGAATCGATGGTGGTGGATTTTCTGGAAGGGGTGTGGTCACGAGGTATTTTTTGCGCGAAATGAAATGCGCAGTAGTTAGTACAGCATAGCTTAAGGGGTTCGCGCCAGTTTCGAATTGGCGAAGAGTCGATGGGTCTGAATGGTTTGAGACGAAGTTGAAACGCGCCTGTTCGGCTTACTTTGCCTCTTCGATGCCTTGAAGCTCTTTGCCGGGTTTGAAGCGGACGGCTTTGCCGGGGGGAATGTTGACCTCTTCGCCGGTGCGGGGATTGCGGCCGATGCCTGTCTTGCGCGGCTTCACGCTAAAGACGCCGAAGCGGCGGAGTTCGATGCGCTGGCCGCGGCCAAGAGCCTGCTTCAACGATTCGAAGACGGTTTCGACGGCCTGCTCGGCTTTGGTGCGGCTGATGTTCGTCGCGACGACGACGGCATTTACGATGTCCAGCTTAATCACGCAATCCTCCAACGCTTCCGACGCAGATGCTAGAGGGTGCGGCGCAGGTTGTCAAGACGTGAGGGGTAATCTACACTGAACATCTTTTGCCGCGAAGAGTCGAATCACTTTGCCGTTGCAGCAAATCGAAGAGACAAACTGAAAGCAAATATCGGGGAGGAATGGATGGCCGTCAAGCCAGACCGCTGGATCCGGCGCAAGGCGCTGGAGGAGAAGATGATCGAGCCGTTTACAGACCGGCAGGTGCGCGAGGGTGTGATCAGCTACGGAGTGTCGTCGTACGGCTACGATATTCGAGTGGCAGATGAGTTCCGGATTTTTACAAACGTGAATTCGACGATCGTGGACCCCAAGCAGTTCGATCCGAAATCGTTCGTGGAGTTCAAAGGGGACGTGTGCATCATTCCGCCGAATTCCTTCGCGCTGGCGCGGTCAGTGGAATATTTCCGGATTCCGCGGAACGTGCTGACGATTTGCGTGGGCAAGTCAACGTATGCGCGATGCGGGATCATCGTGAACGTGACGCCGTTCGAGCCAGAGTGGGAAGGGTTTGTGACGCTGGAAATCAGCAACACGACGCCGTTGCCGGCAAAGATTTATGCCAATGAAGGGCTGTGCCAGGTGATTTTCTTCGAGTCGGATGAAGATTGTGAAGTGAGCTACAAGGACAAGAAGGGGAAGTATCAGGCGCAGAGCGGGATTGTATTGCCACGATTGTAGGAATCTTGCCTGGATTCTGACACTGGAGCGCGGATCGGTTGAGGTCCTTCGCTTCGCTCAGGATGACAGCGCCCGGCCCTTACTTGAGTTGTTCTGAAATAGAGCGGCTGGGAAAGCTGGTACGCTCTTCTGCGGTGTTAAGCGAGTGTGACGGTGACGAGTGGGTAGCCGCGTTCGCGCCAGCCGTTCAGACCGCCCTGAAGAGGGCGAATCCGCTTTATCCCATTCTTCCTGAGGAGCAGCGCCACACGGGCGCTGGTAGCTTCGTTTGGTCAAGTACAGTAGAGAATCACTTCGCGGTCGCGCGGCAGACGGTCGTTCTTCTCTTCCAGCTCCTTGGAATCCATGCGGAAAGCGCCGGGAATGGTTTCCGGGTCGGCTTCGAAGTCCACGGAATGGCGCAGGTCCACGATCATTAAGTCTTCGCCGGAGTCGATTTTTTCCTTCAGTTCCTCGGGAGTGATGCGCGAGATGCGGAGTTCACGGAGAAAGCGCTGGCGGGCGACAAACTTATACGTGATATAGGCGGCTAGGACAGCCAGGAGAAGGACCAAGAGCCAGCCGCCAAGAGAGGCGAGACGCTCGGCCAGGCGTTCAATCTCTCCGCTGAAAACAAAGCCGAGGCCGAGGAAAGTGCCGGCCCAGAGAAGGGTTCCCGCGGCATCGAAGAGGAGGAAGCGGCGCGGACGCATGTGAAAGATGCCCGCAAGAGGAGCAGCGACCGTGCCCAGGCCGGGAAGAAACTTTGACAGCAGAAGCGAGCGAGCGCCCTGCTTTGAAAAAAGGCCCTCGGTACGGCGAACGCAGGAATCCGGCTCAAGGGAAATTTTGCAGAGAAGCTGGAGGATGCGTATGCCTTTGCGACGGCCAAGCTGGTACCAGATGGAATCGGCTACTATAGCAGCGAAAACTGCGCAAAAAAGCGAGGCGAAGAAACTCAAGTGGCCAGTACCCGCGAGCGCGCCTGCGGCGAGCAACAGCGGCATCGAGGGGAGCGGAAGCCCCACTTGCTCGGCGAAAACCCATCCGAGCAGCACTACGTATCCATGATGGAGGAGAAATTCAAGCGTGCGATGCATGGCGGGGCGGGGTCGGCGATCTCCAGTTATTTCGATGCGAAAGAAGCAGTATGCCCCCAATGTCCGGCCATGACAAATTCCGTAATGGGTTTGCGTGTTCTGGGCGCCATCTCGCGATCCTTCAAAGGCTGAGGCAGGGAAGCCGGGTCTCCCGGGTAACCGATGGCGAGAGCAGCGATGGGTTCCCATCCAGCGGGAATTCCAAAGACCTGGCGCGCCTTTTCGGGATCAAATCCGGCCATCTGATGGACGGCGAGACGCCGCGCTGTGGCTTCCACGGAGAGCAGGGCGGATGCCGCGCCGGTATCGTATTGCGCATTGCGGTTAGGGGCGTTGTTCTTCGCAAATGTAAGCCGCGCGACCGCAATCGCCAGCGCTGCAGCGCTCTTGGCCCAGTTGATATTGAATTCCACGAGCACGCTCAAAGCCTTTTCAAAGTTTTCCTTGTCGTCCCTCGTTGCCACTATATATGCCCAGGGCTGCTCGTTATTGCTTGAAGGCGCCCACCGAGCCGCTTCGAAAATGCTGCGCAATACATCCTGTGGAACAGGTTTGTCGGCGAAGGCCCGCGGGCTCCAACGCTCGCGGATTAGTTCGTGGACTGGAAAATCGCTTGGCGCTGGTTTGCGCATGGGATCGAGCCCTTTCGTTTGCGATCTGCAATTCGATGATTCAGGTAGAGCGGTCGGTGCATGCCGCACTCTTGCCCAGAGTTCTACTGGGCAGGCTTACGGATACGAACTTCCTCCAACAGATCGGAAAGGATCTTCAGACGCGCGGCAGACATATGCCGGAGCTGGCGTTTGTGAAAATCGTGGACGGGCTGGTCGAGAGTTTTCAGAAGGCTGAGTGCTTGGGGCGTAATGCGTGCCTTCACGACGCGGCGGTCATCGGCCTGGCGCGCCCGGGTAATTAGCCCGCGCTTTTCCAGGCGGTCGAGGAGGCGGGTCATGTCCGGGTCGTGGGAGATCATGCGGTGCGAGATGCCGCGGCAGGGCAAGCCTTCGGGCTCGGCGCCGCGGAGAATGCGAAGGACATTGTATTGCGCGCCGGTAAGCCCGGCTGCTTTGAGAAGCTGTTCTGCTTCCTGTGCGAGGGTGTCGGCGGCCTGCAGGAGGGCCACGAAAATGCGGTTCTCCAGAGAAAGGGGGCGGCGGGAGAATGGGGACCGCGTGTTCATGAAAACACTATAGTCGTTATAACGACTAATGTCAAGAGGAGAAGGTATAGACTTCGGACGGGCCGGCTGGCCTATGGCTTTCTTAACGGGCGAAGATGGATCTCGCTCAAAAAGCTTTGCGGGCCTTGCGTCACAATGGCTTTCACGGCATGGGCCACATCCTCGGGACTCAGCACTTTCGACGGATCCTTTGCGCCGCGCCCGGAGAATCCCGTAGCGACACTTCCCGGGCAAATCACACTCACTCTGATGCCGTATTCGCGAAGATCTTCCGCCATGCAGCCGGAAAGACCGACGACACCCCATTTGGACGCGCAATAGATGCCGCCGCCAGCGAAGGTATTTTTTCCGGCGAGCGAACTGATGTTGATGATGTCGCCCGAGCCACGGCGGATCATGGAAGGGGCCACTGCGCGGGAAACGAGGAAAACACTCTTGAGATTGGTATCCAGCACGCGGTCCCAATCGGCTTCGGTCTTCTCGTGGGCGGGCCCAAACAGACCGAGGCCGGCATTATTGACGAGGATGGTGATGGGGCCCAGGGCCGCTTCTGTCTTGGCGACCAGAGCAGCAATTTGGGCAGGGTTTGTGACGTCGGCAATTTGGATGTGCACCGGCACGCCGAGCTTTGCCAATCCGCGCGCGGAATCCTCGAGCGCGGCACGATTCCGGCCGCAGATCGAGACGGATGCTCCCAGCAATGCCAGTTGTTGCGCGATTGCCCGGCCGATGCCGCGGCTTCCGCCGGTGACGAGCGCCACGCCGCCCGCCAACGGTTTCTTTTCGCGGGCACGTTCATTTGTTTTGCTTATTCGCACCATGAGAAATCTTCCTCGTACAGGCCACTCTTTTTGTGCGACACTCATCCTATCATCAGAGTTTTCCGCGGTACTTGGGATCCCTTGTTGGCGCAGGGAAACAAGAAAGACGCTACCTCTTCATGAAGAACTTTCCTCACGTCATGAAGCCAGTGAAAGGGAACGTCTTGCAGATACGGTGCGGAGTTTCCTATAATCCCAACGTTTTCCGAGACAGAGCGGTTCCCGGCAGAAGCATTCCGGGGGCACCGGAAGCAGAAAACTCAGGCTTGGAGTTTGAGCGAGGAGACATGCGAATGAATGCAACACGAAGATTGACGGGACTCGCGATGGCCGCAACCCTTTTCCTGATGATAGCGATCGGGCTGAGCGCGTTCGCGCAAGCGCCGGCAGCGGGCCAGGACGCCGGAGCGGCCAAGGGGCCGAAGTACACACAGGCGGAATATAACGCCGAGCAAGCCTGCGCGGCGGAGAAGTCTCCCGTGCCTCTGATCAAGTGCTTGGATGATTTTGTCTCGAAGTATCCGAATTCCGATCTGCTCTCCTATATCTATCCGCTTTACTACCAGGCATACAGCGCGCAGAAGAACTACGCAAAGATGATTGAAAGCGCCGACAAGCTGGCAGCGCTCGGCGATAAAATAGATGCGCTGACGCGCTTCAACGCCTATTTCACGCATGCCAACTCTTACTATGCAGCGATTTCCGACCCGGCGGCTGGCCCAACCTGGTCGAAAGACGCGGCGCAAGCGAAGGCAGCGCAGGATGCCGCCGCTTCGGCACTGAAAATACTGGCCGATGTGAAGAAACCGGAAAACGTGACTGACGCCGTCTGGAAAGAACAGGTGACGAAGTTTCAACTCTCGTTGAACGGTATCGCGGCCCAAGCGGCCATGAATGCCAAGGATTATTCCGGCGCAGTTGGATACTACAAAGCGGCTTTGGCTCTCAATCCGGATGACCTGACCTTCAACTACCGCTTGGGTGAAGCCTACCGGAACATGAATCCACCGCAGCAGATGGATGCCTTCTGGTCCATTGCCCGAGCTGTAACAGCCAAGGGCGCGACCCAGGCACAATCGGCCAAAGTGAAGGACTACCTGCGAAAGCTGATTATTAATTATCAGGGTGGAACCGTTTGCGATAGCCTGACGGATGGAGAGTTGAATGAGCTCCTGCAGCTCGCCGGCAGTTCGGCGGAGCGTCCTGGAAGCTATTCAATACCGAGTACGGCGGAGATCGGCGCGGTCCAGAAGGCGATGACAATTGCGACCATGTTTGCCGATCTAAAGGCGGGGGGTGACAAGAGCAAGCTCACTTGGCTCGCCGCCTGCGGCCTGGAATTTCAAGATGTCCAGGCCAAGCTTCTGGAAATCGTTCCGGGCACAGATGCTGTCGTTTTGAAGATGGCTTTTGTGACCAACCAGGCTGAATTCGACGCCGCGACCACTCCTAACATGGACGTCAAGGTTATCGGGCAGCCCCAAGCCGCGAAACTAGAAAAGGACAGCGCGCCCCGCTTTACGGGCACGCTGGTTGCCTATGATCCTGACCCAACCTTTTTCCTGCATTGGGACAAGGCTAAAGTTAACGAAGAAGACTTGCCGAAGGAGAAGGCGGCGCCGAAGAAGCCAGTGAGGAAGCCGGCAGCGAGAAGGCCTGCGCCAAAACCTTAGGTTTGTCTGTCTGTGACGTAATCAGGAAAAGTGGCTCCGCGGTCAATCCGCGGAGCCATTTCATTTTTTGCGCATAGGCCTGAGATTTTTTAGCGCGCCGCCCGGCGGTGGCCGTTGGAATCGAGCTTGTACGCATCGATCTTGCGGCTCAACGTATTGCGATGGATGCCAAGAAGTTCAGCCGCCTTGGACTGGTTGCCGTTGGTGCGGTCCAGCACGCGCTTGATGAAACGCTTCTCAAATTCGCCGACGGCTTCATCGAATAGAATCCCGCGCTCCACCATCTGATTGACGAGCCCTTCCAGTTGATCTTTCACAATGGCACGCTCCGCTAGAAAACTTAGAGTGTGAGGGCCTGGGCTGCTAATCCAGCTCGCGCCCAGCCAGGATGCGATAGGCTTCCCGGTACTTGGCGCGAGTGGCTTCGACGACCTCAGGAGGAAGTTCCGGGCCGGGCGGGGTTTTCGGCCACTGCATTCGCTCGAGATAATCGCGAACAAACTGTTTGTCAAAAGAAGCCTGGGGACCGCCAGGGCTGTAATGCGCGGCAGGCCAGAAGCGCGAAGAATCAGGCGTGAGGGCTTCGTCGATCCAGATCAATTCATTGTTGAGCAGGCCGAATTCGAATTTCGTGTCGGCGAGGATGATGCCGCGCGGTTCCGCATGGGCCGTGGCACGGTCGTAGAGCTCCAGGCTGACAGCGCGGACTCTTTCGGCAAGTCCTTTGCCGATGAGTGAGGCAGCTTGTTCAAAGGAGATGTTTTCGTCATGGCCGAAGTCGGCCTTTGTTGCAGGGGTGAAGATGGGCTCGGGCAAGCGGTCTGATTCGCGCAATCCTTTAGGCAGCGGGACGCCGCAGATTTTTCCAGCGACGCGATAGTCTTTCCAACCCGAGCCCGATACGTAGCCGCGCACAACGCATTCAATGGGAACTGGCTGCGTCTTGCGCACGACCATGGAGCGGCCCGCGAGTTCGCCGCCAAACTTGTCGAAGGGCGGAGGGAAATCAGTCGCGCTGAGGACGTGGTTGGGAATAATGTCGCGCAACAAATTAAACCAGAAGAGCGAGAGTTGCGTGAGGACGCGGCCCTTGTCGGGGATGGGCGTGGGAAGGATGACGTCGAAAGCGGAGAGGCGGTCCGTGGCGACGATCAGCAGCTTTTGACCGAGATCGTAGATGTCGCGGACTTTGCCGCGCGCGGCGGGTGTCAGACCGGCGAATCGCGTTTCCCTCAAAACTTTCATGGCAGGAGCAGATGACACGGAGAACGTTCCCCCGACAAAGTGAGAAGCATTCTAGCGCAGCGCAACGTGAAGTCAAAGGCGAGAGCGGTGGAAATTTTTGCAAAACGAGTAAGAAAATATTGTGAGCCTTAGGAGAATACCGGGTTTTGGTTGGGAGACAGAAAGGGCGCAGGCCGCCGCAGCGGGCGCCCCTACAATTAAACTCTGCGGGAGCTTACGCGGCGGAAGCGGCCGAGGCGTGCTGCTTTGGAGATGGTGATTCCGATTCTTCCCAACGCACGCTGACGAGTTTGGATACACCGGGCTCCTGCATCGTCACGCCATAAAGCACGCTGCCCATTTCCATGGTTTTGCGGTTGTGGGTGACGATGATGAACTGCGTCTGGCCGCTCATCTCGCCGATCAGGCGCGTGAAGCGCCCGACGTTGGCTTCATCGAGCGGGGCGTCTACTTCGTCAAGGATGCAGAAGGGACTCGGCTGGTAGCGGAAGATGGCGATGAGCAGCGCGAGCGCGGTCATGGCCTTTTCGCCGCCGGAGAGCAGCAAGACGTTTTGCAGGCGTTTGCCCGGAGGAGAAGCGACGATGTCGATGCCTGCGTCGCCGGAGCTGTCCGGCTCGGTCAAGCGCATCTCCGCCATGCCGCCGCCGAAAATCGTGTGGAAGGCCTCGGAGAAGTTTTTGTTAATGGCATGGAAGGCGTGCTCAAACTTTTCCTTGGTGGCGAGGTCGAGCTCGGCGATGGCCTGCTGAGTGTCCGCAATTGACTGCAACAGGTCGTCGCGCTCACGCGTGAGGAAGGTGAAGCGCTGCTCACACTCGTTGAACTCTTCTAGCGCCATCATGTTGACCGGGCCCATGGATTCGATACGCTGCTTCATTTCGCGATAGTTCGTCTCGGCAATGGCCAGTTCTTCGCCGGACATGAAAGCAGCTTCGGTGGCGATCAAGTCTTCGGGCTGCGCGTTCACTTCGCTCATGCACGTTTCGCGCAAGTGCTGGCGGTCGGAATCGTTTTTTGCACGATCGACTTCCGTGTGACCGCGCTGTTCGCGGAGTTCCTGCAATGACTGGCGGCCCATGCGCAGATGATCTTCCATCTGCGTGACACGCGTGCGGGCGGCATCCCATTCCTGTTCGAGTTCCCGCTGGCGGATTTCCAGGCGCAGTTTTTCACCACGCAGACCTTCGAGCTGCAGGGTGAGTTCTTCGCTTTGTTTGGCAAGAGCCGCCGTCTCGTCTCCGATGGATGTCGCTTGCTGTTGAAGAGCGGCTTCGCGGCGTTCGAGCTCGGCACGCTCGTCATTCAAGCGCATGGACAGAGCCTCGGCGGCCATGAGCCGCTCATTCAGAGCAGCGAATTGGGCGCGAGCGGCGGCAAGCTCATTCTGTTCCGATTGGATGGAGCCGCGGAGCTGGACGAGGGCTTCGGCAAGCCGCGCGCTTTCGGCATCCGCTTCAGCGCGGCTTAGCGCGGCGGCGGCATGCTGGTTCTTGGCGCGCTCGGCACGCTGCCGCGCGCTTTCCACTTGCTGACAGATGCGCGCTAGCTCGTTCTGGCAGATGGTGAGTTCCAAACCGAGGCGGGCCAATTCACTCTGCATTTGGCCGTGACGATGCATGGCGGAAATGGCTTCGCGTTCCGCTTCGCGCTGCTTTTCGTCGATTTCGGTGAGCGCTTGTTCCGTCGAAAGCAGTTCGGCGCCGACTAATTCAAGCGCGGCCTGTTTCTCGTGCATTCTATGTTCGAGCTGCATTACTTCCGCGTCCAGGGCGCGCAATTCCCGTTTCATGCCCAGGGGACCGGCTTCGTCGGGGCGGCCGCCGGTGACCATGCGGCCCTGGTAGCAGGTGCCGTCTGGGGTGACGAAGGCGTATTGCGAATTTTCGCGAGCCAATTTTTCCGCCGCCGCCGTGCTGTCCGTCAAATAAGCAGAACGCAACCGCGGCAGGAATTGTTTTGCAGCCGCGCCGAGCGGGTCGCGGAACTCCACGAGCTTGTCGAGCCGCGAAATGACGCCGTCTTCCGCGCGGAAATTTACGATCGGCGCGTATTCCGAGAGACGCAGGTTCCGAAGCGAATCGACAAAAAAAGTGGCCCGGCCGCCCACTTCATCGCGAAGCATGGAAATGCCGGCACGCGCATGGTCGTAGGTCTCGACCACGACGTATTCCAGCTCGTCGCGCAAGTACTGCTCGATGGCGGCTTCGTGCCGCTCTTCAACTTCGGCGTAATCGGCGAGCACGCCGACGGCGCGAAAACCTTGGCCGCCGCCGCGCTCGTTGGCGGCAAAAAGTTTCTGTACCGCGTCTGCAGTGTAAGAGCGGTCGTTCAGGATCTGCGTAAGCGTGGAATGCCGCGCGCGAACCTCCGCCAGCGAATCGCGGAGCGCGCCGGCCTCTTTCGACAGGGCATCGCGCTGCTCGCGGAATCCGGCGATCTTCGCCTGGAAGTCCGCTGCGCTCTGTTTCAGCGCGTTGAGCTGGCTGGTGGCGGATTCATGATCGAAAGCAGCGCGCTCGGCATCATCGCGCGCGCGCATGGAAGTTTCCAGCAAGTCGTGCTCGTTGGCTTCGAGCTTGCGCAGCGCTTCGGCCTGGTGGACGAGTGCTTCTTCGGCTTGCTTCTGCTCGCCATGCAGGCGCAGTAGGCTTTCGCCGGCTTCTGATGAAGAGCGACGCAGCGCCTCGATCCGCGCTTCGGATTCAGAAATCTGGGTAGCGCGAGACTCTGCGCCCTTCGCGAGTTCCTCCACGCGGGCCGTCAAACTGCCCGATTCTTCCCGCAGCAAAGTAACCGTTTGAATTTGCGAGGCACTCCGCGACTCCCATTCCACGGCCTGCACAGTGGCCTGGGCCAGTTCCGCAACCACCTGGGCATGACGCCCGGCAAGCTCGCCGGCGCGCTGGCAGTTGAAGGCAATGCGATTCTCGCTGCGATCCGCTTCGAGCGCCGTAAGGTTCAAAACATTCTGGTTCTGCCGAATCTCGGCATCCAGCTCATAAATCCGCTGGTTCAGCCGGTCTTGGTCGCTTTCCTGCTGCTGGATGGCGGTGGAGCGCTGTAATTCGGCGGCGTTCAGTTCTTCGAGCTGCCTGGAGACGCGCTCGGCTTCGGCGTCCAGTTCGCGCGCCTTGCCAGCGAGCATTTGACGGACGATGCCGCGTATCTGGTCGCGGATTTCGGAATAGCGGCGCGCTTTGGCGGCCTGGCGCTTCAGCGAGCCGAGCTGCTTTTCGACTTCCACAACGATGTCGTTGACGCGGGAGAGATTGACCTTGGAGGATTCCAGCTTGGCTTCCGCGAGGCGCTTTTTTGTTTTGAATTTCGTGACGCCAGCGGCTTCTTCGATAATGGCTCGGCGCTCCATGGGCTTGGTGGAGAGGATTAAGCCGATGCGGCCCTGCTCGATGATGGCGTAGGAGTCCGGGCCCAGGCCGACGCCCATGAACATTTCCTGGATGTCGCGGAGCCTTCCGACGCGGCCGTTGATCAGGTATTCGCTTTGGCCGGAGCGATAGAGGCGCCGGCTGATGACGACTTCCCCCGGCTTCGTTGCCAGAACCGGCTTGTCCGCCAGCTTTTTCTTCCGCTTGAACTTGCCACCTGGTTCAGCTGCGACCGAAGCCGAACCGTCAACGGCAGCTTCTTGTGATTCGGGGGGCTGCGCGGGATCGAGAGAGAGAGTTTCGGCCGCAGTATCACTCAAGCCTCGAGTTTCACTATTTTCGCCGATCGAGGGCTCAGAATCCGCTGCGGTGTCTGACGCTGCGCTTTCCATCACGAAGTGGGCGGCTTCAGCCAACTCGGGATCTTCCATGGTGATGGTGACTTCGGCGAGTCCCAGGGGTGGGCGCTTGGTAGTGCCGTTAAAAATGCAATCGGCCATGCGCTCGGCGCGCAGCGATTTGTGGCTCTGCTCTCCAAGGACCCAGGAAATGGCATCCACTACGTTGGATTTGCCGCAACCGTTTGGCCCGACGATACAGGTCGTGCCGGACCCGCTGAACGTGACCACGGTGCGTTCGCAGAACGACTTAAAGCCAACGATTTCGACTTTTCGCAGCTTCAGCAAGATATCCCCTTTGTCCCTCAAGTCGCGCCATTCTAAGTTCGATGCCAAAAACAATCGCCCCGTTCATCCAGGGCTTGGTAATCGGACGCGAGGAGAGACGGCGTTGTATTCCTCGTGGGGAGGGACTTTCTAGCGTCGGGCTAATCGTGCGCACACGCAGATCGCCCACAGAAACGTTTGGCAGGTTCTCGGTCAGAGGCCCAGCCGCCTGGCGCAAGGATGGCGGTACGGGAAAAAACAGTAACACGATGCGCAACGCGTGTAAAGCCCTACGCCATTGTTTGTACCCGCTTTGCCAGCGCCAGAAGGACTCTGCAGAAGGCGCGTCAGCCAAACAGTGATGAGAGCGTACGAAAGAAAACCGCGGGTGTGCCGATCCGTAATCCGGTTCGCTTTGCTACGGCTGGCGTGAAATGCCTTATGTTGTGCGTGAGCAGCCAGTCCGGCTTGCTGGCAAAGGCAGAGAGCAGTACGGGGACGTCTGCTTCATGCCGGATCAGATGCCTACTTGCTTTGACCAGCGCCCACTCAGGACGGCCAATCACTTCCGGATCGGTCAACTTGATAAGGCGGCGGTAATCCTCGATTAGCTCATCCGCGTCTAGCATGGACAGACGTTCCGCATGGATAAGGAGGTTTTCCTCGACTTCCTCGCGGACGACCTCTGCCAGGACAAGTCTGCAGACTCCTGCCGCGCAAATTGACAGCACGGCTTTGTCCAGACCCCAGGGAGATACGATTCCTGCGGTGAGCACATTGGAATCCAGAAAGAGTCGAATTCTACCGCGGGCGGTCACTTCACTTGCGAACTCGGCGAGAGCCGCGCTTGGCGGTTTTTGTCGTTTCGTAATTGCGCGCGAAAACGCGTTTTCGGGCCCCAGGCAGAGTTGCCAGGACTGCTTCGGGCGAGAGCCCGGCAACAGTCAGAGCCGTACTTATGCGGTCGCAGAGATTCTCAAAGCGCTGCTGTTCAGGCAGAAGAACCAGCCCATCACCTAGACGCAGGACGGCAAAGGGTGCTCCCGCCCCCAATCCAAGGTCCTTGCGAAATTCTTTCGGAACGGTGAGTTGCCCCTTTTCCCCGATCTTGGTGGTTGTCAAGTACTCAAGCGTAATGTGTCGGTTTGCAATATTGGCCTCGGTAGGAAAATCCTACCACAAAACCTCATAACGTATCAACTCGTCTGCTGCCTATTTGCTGGCTGGTGCTCCTTCCTTCAGGTGCTTGTCGTACCATGCGAGCATGCGGTTGAGGCGATCCAGCAGGTGTTTTTCTTCGTGGAAGCCGTGGGGCTCGCGCGGGTAGAGGACCAGCTCAGTTTCCACGCCGTAGCGCTTGAGGCCGCGGTAGAGTTCCTGGCTCTGGCCTGGGGGATCAACGGGATCAGCATCTCCTTGGAGAATCAGGGTCGGCGTTTTCACATTCTTGAGATGCACGAATGGCGAACTGTTCAGGAATCCAGCGACTTTTGTAGGCTCATAGGGGACGCCGTAAAACCACTCATCGTAGGAGGGTCCCTGTTCGTTACCGTATTCGGAGATGAGATTGGAGAGGCCAGCGCCGGATACAGCCGCCTTGAAGCGTGTGGTTTGCGTAATCGCCCATTCCGCCATGTAGCCGCCGTAAGACCAGCCGCCGATGGCCAGCTTCTCGGGATCGGCGACGCCGCGCGCGATGAGGTCATCGACACCGGCCATAACGTCCCGGTAATCGCCGCCGCCCCAGTCTCCACGATTCAACTCGATGAATTTCTGGCCGTAACCGCTTGATCCGCGAATATTAGGATAGAAAACGGCGTAGCCACGGGCCGCAAGGAGCTGTCCCCAGGTTTCGACGGAGTCCTGCCAAGCGCCGGTGGGTCCGCCATGGATGAGGGCGATGAGCGGCAACTTCGATTTGCCGTCGTATGCGAGCGGTTTCAGAAGAGCCGCTTCGATTTCCAAGCCGTCGAAAGTTTTGTATTTGTAGAACTCCGGAGCGCTGAGCGTGTACTCCTTCCACGAATCATTCAGGTGAGAGACTTGCTTCGGTGCGCTTTTCTGGTCCCAAAGCCATAATTCCTGCGGAGTCGTTGCCGTTTGACCGGCAAACGCGACTTCGCCGGAGCCCGCAACGTCGAAAGCATTTGGGTTGGCCGGCATCGACGGGACATCTTTGAGCGCGCCTTCCGCGGTGAATGCGACGAATTTCGTGTGGAAACCATCTTCCACCAGAGCGAGCAGCCCACTGTCTTTGGACCAGCGGAAGTCAAACACTGGCCGGTCCACGCTAGCACCGGTGAGGTTTTGCACTCCCTTCTCGCCGTGCCGGGCGAGTATGAGGTCATGCGGGATGGGGCCGTCTTCACGGCAGCCGACGAACGCCATCCGCCGGCCATCCGCCGCGATGCGGATGTTGTCAAAGGGCCCACGAGGGGCGAGAGTCAGTGCCATGGGATCGGCTGCTTTGCGGTCGCCAGCGGAAGCATCCGAGAGGCGAAAGAAAAAAATGCGCTCGGTATTCTGATCCGACTCGGGATGATCCGTGGCGTTGAGCATGAGACCTGTCCCGGAGGGATGCCACACGGCTTCGCGGATATCCCATTTGGGTTCGGTGAGGGCTTTGGCCTCTCCGGCGCCGAGAGTAAGCAACCAGAGACGAGCGTGCTTATCCTCCTTGTCCACTACGTGCGCGTCGTCTTTGTCCTTTTCCTTCTTTTCTTCCGCTTCCGTTTTTGCGTCGGGGGCGAGAAAAGCGATCTGTTTGCCATCGGGCGACCAGGCAAAATTCTTCACGCTGCGCTTCCCTTTGGTCAAGGCACTAGCCTCACCGCCGTCTGCGCGCATGGCGTAGACTTGCTGCTGTTCGTCGCGGTCGGAAAGGAAAGCCAACTGTTTGCCATCAGGCGACCAGCGCGGGTTGGAGTCGGACTTTGCGGAATAGGTGACTTGCCGGATTGAGCTAGACCCCTTCTCGTAAATCCAAATGTGCCGCGCACGGCCCTCGCCCTTCGCGGGCTCCGTTACCACGAACGCCAGCCTATTGCCGTCGGGAGAAAATTGCAGGTCGGAAATACTGCGCAGGTTCAGAGAGGCTTCGGGAGTCAGCAACTTCGGCCCTGTGGCCTTGGGTGGTTCTTGAGCAACAATAGGCGCGGCGAGGAACGACAAAGCAAACAAGGCGCCAGCGGAAAGAGGAAGATTCATCAGTAACTCCTTTATGCGGTCAGAAGGAGGACTCTAACCGCGAGGGCGGCCAGCGTCAATTAGGACTGGACAGGTCGCATTGGGCAGCGCTCCGCGCAACATCGCTACGCTTCGACATTGCTAGGTTTCAAACAGCTCGGCTACAATCGAGCGCTTATTCCTTTGCGGAAAGAGATCATCTACAGCCCATGGCCGATATTCAGCTGCACAACACGCTGAGCGGAAAAATCGAAAAGTTTGTTCCACAAAAAGCGGGCGAAGTGCGTATGTATACGTGCGGGCCGACGGTCTACGACTACGCGCATATCGGGAATTACCGCACATTCGTGTTTCAGGATATTTTGCGGCGGTTCCTGAAATTGCGCGGATTCAAGCTGAACCACGTGATGAACCTGACGGATGTCGACGACCGCATTATCGCGAATGCGGCGGCCGCAGGGAAAGGCATCCGCGAATACACCGAAAAGTTCGTGCAGGCGTTCTTCGATGATTGCAAGACGTTGAGCATTGAAGCCCCGGAGCGCTGGGTCCGCGCCACGGACCACATCGATGACATGGTAAAGCTGATTCAGCGGCTGCGGACGAAGACATTCACGTATCCGGGCGACGGTTCGATTTATTACCGCATCGCGAAATTCCCTAACTATGGAAAGCTCTCGAAGATCGATCTGACCGGTATTCAGGCGGGCGCGCGCGTGGACAACGATCGCTACGAAAAGGAAAGCGCGCGCGATTTTGCGTTGTGGAAAGCGCCGAAGCCGGGTGAACATTTCTGGGAAACCCCGCTCGGTCCCGGGCGCCCCGGATGGCACATCGAGTGCTCCGCGATGGCCATGAAGTATCTCGGCGAAACGCTGGATATTCACACCGGTGGAATCGACCTGGCATTTCCGCATCACGAAAACGAAATCGCGCAGAGCGAGGGCGCGACCGGCAAGCCTTTCGCGCGGTACTGGCTGCACGCCGAACATCTGCTCGTCGAAGGCGAGAAGATGTCCAAGTCGCAGGGGAATTTCTTCACGCTGCGTGATTTGTTTGCAAAAGGTTATAAGCCTTCGGCGCTGCGGTTTGCGCTAGCCAGCGTTCCTTACCGCAAGCAGCTCAATTTTACTTTCGACGGTCTGCAGCAGGCCGCCAGCTCGGTGGAGCGGCTGCGGAATTTCGCCGATCGGCTAAAGCGCGGGAAATTTCCAGCGGGCAAGCAAGAGGGAATGGCCGTGCGGATTGCGAAGGCGGCGGAGGAGTTTGACGCCGGGCTTGCGGACGACCTGAATACCGCGCGGGCGCTGGCAGCAGCGTTCGACCTGGTGCGCGAAGCGAATATCGCCATGGATAAAGGCGAATTTCGCCAGGGGGATGTCTCCGCCGTACTCGAGTTTC
>WNFO01000292.1_pt1 | contig 35353 bp, 29 predicted proteins | sample 5400251 | NCBI WGS metagenome assembly WNFO01 (sample SAMN13153354, study PRJNA577476) | soil metagenome | isolation source: 100 cm saprolite under Madrone tree | place: USA:California | collected 2016-06-14
AGCAGAAAGGCGAGGCCGACCCAGAACCACGCGATGATCTCGCGCTGAATTTTTGTTTGCACGGGCACGTTTGATTCTTCCTGATTTTTCTTTTTGTCAGCCTTCACGTTCCACCACCAGCGGCCGCTCCGCGGGCGCGGGTTCACTGCCGTTGCCAGGAGAAGCTTCGCCGGATTTGCCGTTAAGAGCATTTTCGCGCACCTCGAGCTGCACCAGATCCGTCGGATAGACGCCCGTATAACAAGACGTACAGAACTTGCCTTCGGTATCACTGACCGCCCGGCGCAGCGCCGGGAGGGAAACGTAGCCGAGCGAATCGGCGCCCAGGAATTTGCAGATTTCTTCCGGAGAGTTTGAAGACGCGATCAATTCTTCGCGCGTGGGCGTGTCCACACCGTAGTAGCACGGAGAAATCGTCGGCGGGCAACTGATGCGCACGTGAACTTCTTTTGCGCCAACCTCGCGAACCATGCGGACGATTTTGCGGCTGGTGGTGCCGCGGACGATGGAATCGTCGACGAGTATCACGCGCTGGCCTTCGATCAAGCCGCGGATGGGATTGAGCTTGAGCTTCACTCCAAAATTACGGATGGCCTGCGACGGCTCGATGAATGTACGCCCGATGTAGTGGTTGCGGATCAAGCCCATGCGGAAGGGAATTTTCGATTCGAGCGCGTAGCCCACTGCGGCCGGTACGCCGGAATCCGGTACGGGGACGACAATGTCCGCATCCACAGGATGCTCGCGCGCAAGCAGGCGGCCGAGCATCTCGCGGCTTTCATTTACGGAGCGGCCAAAAATGATGCTGTCCGGGCGCGAGAAATAGACGTGCTCGAAGATGCATTGTTGGAGCGGCTTTTCTGGCGCGAAGTGAACGGACTCGATGCCTGATTTCGAGATGCGCACCATCTCGCCGGGTTCGATCTCGCGGACGTATTGCGCGTTGAGCAGGTCGAACGCGCAGGTTTCTGATGCCACGAGCCAGGACACGAAGCCGCCCGGCGTGGTTAATTTGCCCAGCACCAGCGGGCGGAAGCCGCGCGGGTCGCGCACCGCGTACAATTCATCCTGCGTGAGCACGAGAAGCGAGTATGCGCCTTCGACTTGATTAAGCGCATCGCCCAGCGCGCCGGAAAGATTGCGCGCTTGCGAGCGGGCGATGAGATGGACGATGACTTCGGTGTCGCTGTTGGTTTGGAAAATCGAGCCGCGATGCTCGAGCTTGCGGCGCCACTCGGCGGCGTTGGTGAGGTTGCCGTTGTGGCCGAGGGCGATCTTGCCCTTGTTGCAGTCGATCATGATGGGCTGGGCGTTGAGCAGGGCTTTGTCGCCCGCGGTGGAGTAGCGCGTGTGGCCGATGGCGAGGCTACCCGGGAGTTGCGCGAGCACGCTCGGCTGGAAAATTTCTTCGACTTCGCCCATGGCGCGGTGCACGTACAGCTCTTTGCCATCGCTCGAGACAATGCCTGCCGATTCCTGGCCGCGATGCTGCAGCGCATACAGGCCGAGATAGACGAGGTTGGCGGCTTCGGGGTGGCCGAAGACGCCGAATACACCACACTCGTCGTGAAAATGATCGTCGGCGAAGTCGGCCCTGTAATCCAGCTTCATCTAGGCAGCCCTCTGATCTTTGCTGGCATCATGGAATTGATTTCGAACAGGACGCGAAAGCAACCACCAAAAAACAAGCAGCCAAACCGCGACCCAAAGTAAGGTTGTGATTTGTGGAACAGCCAAAAGTCCCATCGACCCTACAAATATGCTTAGTGAAGTAAGAAGGAGAGCAAAATAGCGCGATTTGGAATTAAAGCGATATACACCGTAAGCGGCAAGAAGGAATGCAATACCTTCGAAAATACCCAACTCAATGCCTAAGTAGGGCCACTCAAGCGTATTCAAACGCGGGTAAGGTCGAAGCGCATCCAGCATTAGAGACATGCCGAAAAGCCCGAAGACGGAAACTACCGCAATGTGGCGTAGCCTGTCCAAATCTTACTTCCTTGAGATCATTCTTTCGAGCGAGTTCGCCCAGGCGTCGCGTAGCGTTTCAACGGAACTATCGATCACCGCGCGCCCCTTATATTCGATGCGGAAAGCATCGCCGCGGGTGACCTGGCCGATCTGGTGCGCTGCCACCTTGTATTGTCTCGCAGTATCGAGAACGGCGGCAAGTTTTGATGGAGTGACGGAGACGATGGCGCGGGCGCCGCGTTCGTTGAAGAGGGCGAATTCGGACGGGATCGAGGCGTCGGCCAGACTTGCGATCAAGCCGAGGCAAGAAAAAGCAGATCCCTCACCCCGCAAAAGGCGCGGGGATTCGGGATGACAAGCGTTGGGTTGGTCCGCCATGTGGGCGAAGCAGGATTCGGCGAGGGTGACGGCGAGGCCGCCGTCGGAAATGTCGTGCGCGGATTGCAGAGAGCCTTCGGCGGCCAGAGCGACTAGGCAGTCCTGGAGGCGTTTTTCGGCGGCTAGGTCGATGGCGGGCGGTTCACCGGCGACGATGGCGACGATATTTTTGGAGTATTCGGAACTGGAGAATTCTTGGGCGAGCGCGGCGGAAGAAGAGAGATTTCTGGCTGCGCTCGAAATGACGGGATTGCGAGAGCCATCCAAGAGGACGATGAGGTCGCCTTCTTCGCGGAAGGCGGTTTTCAGGACGCGGGAAGGGTCGTCGAGGATGCCGAGAACGCCGATGACGGGCGTGGGGTAGATGGATTTGCCGAGAGTTTCGTTGTAGAAGCTGACGTTGCCGCCGGTGATGGGCGTACCGAGAGCGACGCAGGCTTCGGCAAGGCCGTCGATGGTTTCGCTGAATTGCCACATCACTTCGGGCTTTTCGGGGCTGCCGAAATTGAGGCAATTCGTGGCGGCGATGGGACGCGCGCCGCTGCACGCCACGTTGCGCGCGGCTTCCGCGACGGCGTGCATGGCGCCCACGCGGGGATTGAGTTGGCACCAGCGGCCGTTGCCATCGGTGGAGAGCGCGAGCGCGCGCTTGACGACTCCTGTCTTCGGATCCTTGATGCGCACGACAGCGGCATCGCCCGCGCCGGGCCCGGCTAGAGTGTTTGTGCGCACACTGGTGTCGTACTGTTCGGTGATCCAGCGCTTGGAAGCAATCGCGGGCGACGCGAGCAATTTCAAGAAGTTCTGCGTGAGATTCGTTCTTTCGGCGGCAAAAGTAAACCAATCCGCGGCGGTCTCTTTCCTCGGAGCAGGCGCAGCGATGGGTCGCTGGTACACCGGACCTTCCTCTGCCAACGGATGCGCGGGAATTTCCGCGGCGACGCTGCCGTTGTTGTTGATGCGGGCGATGCCACCTTGGGTAACCTGGCCGACCACGACGGCATCGAGGCCCCACTTCTTGAAGACGGCGAGGACTTCGTGCTCGCGGCCCTTCTCCGCCACCAGCAACATGCGCTCTTGGGATTCGCTGAGCATGATTTCGTAAGGCGTCATGCCGGTCTCGCGCTGGGGAACTTTGGCGAGGTCGATCTCGATGCCGGTGCCGCCGCGCGAGGCCATTTCCATTGTGGAACAGGTGAGGCCGGCGGCGCCCATGTCCTGAATCGCCACGACCGAGCCGGTCTGCATGGCTTCGAGGCAGGCTTCGAGCAGGAGTTTTTCCATGAAAGGGTCGCCGACTTGCACGTTCGGGCGCTTCTGCTTCGATTCTTCAGTGAATTCCGCGGAGGCGAGGAGCGATGCACCGTGGATGCCGTCGCGGCCTGTTTTTGCGCCGACATAGATCACAGGATTGCCAATGCCTTTCGCTTTCGCGAGAAAGATTTCTTCTTTTTTGGCGATGCCGAGGGCGAGAGCGTTGACGAGGGGATTCTGCGAATAGCAAGGCTCGAAGCCGACTTCGCCGCCGATCGTCGGGACGCCAAAACAATTTCCGTAACTTCCGATTCCGCGAATTACGCCGTCGAGGATGCGGCGGTTTCTCGCGGCGTCCTCTTCGCTGGTGTACTTGCTTGCAGCGATCTCGCCGAATCGCAAGGAATCCAAAACAGCGATCGGGCGCGCGCCCATGGTGAAAATGTCGCGCAGGATGCCGCCGACGCCGGTCGTCGCACCCTGGAAGGGTTCGACGTAGCTGGGATGATTGTGCGATTCGATTTTGAAAGCGGCGACGAGGCCGTCGCCGATGTCGACGACGCCGGCGTTTTCGCCGGGGCCTTGCACGACGAGCTTGCCGCGCGTGGGCAGGCGCTTCAGGTGAACTTTGCTCGATTTGTAGGAGCAGTGCTCGCTCCACATCACGCTGAAGATGCCTAGTTCGGTGATGTTTGGCTCGCGCCCGAGGATCTGCTTCACGCGGGCGTATTCTTCGGCGGTAAGGCCGTGCTCCGCGGCGATTTCCGGCGTTACTCTGATTTCGGTGCTAGCGGTGGCCATATTTCATTTCTGCGAGAAGAATTGTAGACCGCAGGGCACGATATATCGTGCCCCTACACGAACGAAATTCGCTCCGACCAGAGTCGGGGCGCTACGGATCATGCTGTCGCCTTTGCGGCGCCGACGAGCGCTTCGACCATGGAGCGGAAAACGACCAAGCCGTCGTTGGAGCCCAGCGCTGATTCGACGGCTCGCTCAGGATGGGGCATGAGGCCGGCGACGTTGCGCTCGCGGTTGCAGATGCCAGCGATATTGCGAACTGCGCCGTTTGGATTGCCCGCGCTGTCGTCGGAACCTTCGGGAGTTGTGTAGCGGAAAATTACCTGGCGGTTCTTCTCGAGCTCGGCGAGCGTGGCTTCGTCGCAATTGTAGTTTCCGTCGGAGTGCGCGATGGGAAGCTTGAGGATCTGGCCCTTCTGCGCGGCGTTGGTGAACGGCGTGTCCGTTTGCTCGACGCGGATGTGCACGTGGCGGCAGATGAAGCGCAGGCCGCTATTGCGCATCATCGCGCCGGGGAGCAGGCCCGCTTCGGAGAGAATCTGGAAGCCGTTGCAGATGCCCAGAACCACGCCGCCGCCCTTGGCGAATTTTTCGACGGACTTCATCACGGGCGAAAATCGCGCGATGGCGCCGGTGCGCAGGTAATCGCCGAAGGCAAAACCGCCGGGCAGGATCACGGCATCGCAGTTCGCAAGATTTTCAGACTGGTGCCAGATGAATTCGACGGGCTTCTGCAGGACGTTGCCGATGGCGTAAAAAGCGTCGTGGTCGCAATTGGACCCGGGGAAAACGACGACTCCAAATTTCATGCTGTGGCGGCTCCCAGTGGCATTGCGGGAACTTTTATTTTAGCACACACGCGAGAGTTCGGGTTGGAGAGGACAAAACAAGAATAGAGATAACGCAGAGACGCAGCGAGCGCGGAGAAATCGCAGAGAAGAGAAATGCGCTACTTACGCTTCTTGGTTGCTTTGCGGCGCTTCGGTTTCTTCGCCGGCTTCTTCTTTGGTTTCTCCGAGGCTGCCAATTCACGGCGTTTCTTCGCAGCCCAGCCGAGTTTGTTGACCTGCCGGCTGCGGGCAATCCCTAATCCGTCTGAGGGCACGTTTTCCGTGATTGTGGAACCGGCGGCGATGTAAGCGCCGTCACCAATCCGCACGGGCGCCACCAGTACGGAGTCACTGCCGATGAAAACCTTGTTCCCGATCGACGTCGGATACTTGTGGAAGCCGTCGTAATTGCAGGTAATCGTGCCCGCGCCGATATTGCTCTTCGTCCCGATCTTCGCATCGCCCAGATACGAGAGGTGCATGGCTTTCGTGCCTTCGCCGATGGTGCTTTTTTTAAGTTCGACGAAATTGCCGATGCGCGCCCCGGCTTTCAAATGATTGTCCGGCCGCAATCGCGCGAAGGGGCCAATGATGACGCGATCATCGAGGCGGCTTTGCGTTACGACGCAATGCGGTTCGACGGTCACGTCGTCGCCGAGGATCGCATCATTCAGGACGCTTCCCGTTCGAATGGTGCAGCGAGAGCCGATTTTGGTTTTGCCCAGCAACTGCACGCCGGGTTCGATGATGGTGTCTTCGCCCGCGATCACGTCCGGATCGATCAGCACCGTCTCCGGCAACTGAATGGTGACGCCGTCATCCATCAGCGCGTTGCGTTTCCGCTCCCGGAATACGCGGTCGACCTCGGCCAAATCCGCGCGCGTATTGCATCCCAACACCTCGCGCGCATCGGCGGCCACTTGCGCCAGCACGGTTTCGCCCTTGGCGTTTAGCACGGCGATGGCGTCGGTCAAGTACAACTCGCGATGCTTGTTGTTGGGCTTCACCTGTGCCAGCGCGGGCCAGAGTTTCTCCAAGGTAAAGCAATAAATCGCCGAATTGATTTCGTTGATCTCGCGCTGCTCGTCGGTGAGCTGCGATTCTTCCACAATCGCGGAGACAGCCGTTTCGGATTTGCGCACAACCCGGCCGTAGCCGGAAGGATCGGCGAGCACCGCGGAGAGAACTGTTGCCGCCGCATTTCCATTGTGATGCGCGGCAATCAGCGCCTTCAAGGTATCGGTGCGCACGAGGGGAGCGTCGCCCGGGAGCACAACAGCAAACTTTGCGCGGCTCAGCGCGCGCTTCGCGGTTTGCATGGCGTGGCCGGTGCCATTTTGTGGCCGCTGCAGCACAGTAAGCGCCGCGAGCGGCTCGACCACCGCCGCGACCTGTTCCGCCTGATGGCCCACGACGACCACCGTCTCGCGTGCCTTCAGCAGCTGGCAGGAACGCACAATTTGTTCCACGAGCGTGCGCCCGCCGGCGCAATGCAGCACCTTCGCCAGGCTCGACTTTAACCGCGTGCCTTTGCCAGCGGCCAGAATCACTATACCTAGATCGTTGTTGGACATGGTTTTGAGCCCATTCTGCGGGAGCAGCGGCTATTTCGCAACCGGAGGGTTGTTTACGACGCGGCGAATCGTTAATCAGTGGCCGGGGCAGGCGAAAGGGCGGTCAGGTAGGCGTCACTTGTGGAGCGGACGGCTTCGCCGGTGGTGATGGTCCAAAGCGAAGGATCGGCTAACAGGCGGCTGACGAGCTGGGTATGCAGGGCGTGACCGGCTTTGTGGGCCTCAACGCGCGCCAGAAGCGGCAAGCCCGCCAGCGCCAGGTCGCCAATAAGATCCAGTGCCTTGTGCCGTCCAAACTCGTCGGGGAAGCGCAACGGCCCGTTCATCACGCCGTCGTCGGTGAGAACGATGGCGTTCTCGAGCGAGCCGCCGCGAATGAGGCCCATGGCCTTGAGCGGCTCGATGTCGCGTTGGAAACAGAAAGTTCTCGCACGCGCCAGAAGGTAACGGAAAGTATCCGGCCCCACCAACATCTCCACTTCCTGCTGGCCTACCAGGGGGTGGGGAAAATCCACGTAGCAGCGCACGCGAAACTCATCGGCAGGATAGATGCCGATCCGGCGATCCCCTTCGATGACCTCCAGCGGCTTCAGTATTTTCATATAGCGCCGCTTCCTGCGCAGTTTGCGAACGCCGGAATGCTCCAGCATCTGCATAAAGGGCTCCGCCGAGCCGTCGAGAATGGGCACTTCGATGGAGTCAATGTCGATGTAAATGTTGTCGATGCCACAAGAATAGATAGCTGCCAGCAAATGCTCGGTGGTAGAGAGCAAAACGCCTTGTTTCATGAGGCTCGTAGCGTAACTGACGCGAGCCACGTTGTGCCCCTGCGCTTCGATGGGGAAATTATCCAAGTCAACGCGGCGAAACACGATGCCTGTTTCGGCCGGTGCGGGCATCAGGCGGACGTGACCGTACACGCCGGTATGGAGGCCCACACCCTCGGCGAGTGACTCTTTGGCAATGGTAGTTTGAAACATTCCCCGCACCCTATAGTAGCATGTTGTTCGCCAATTCTTCTCGAGCTTATGCTTTGTTATCAGTGATTTACAAGCGACAATGGAACCCTGGAACCGACTGATGTGGTATTTTCGCAACATTTCCGGTTTTCGACGTGTCTCATCTGCGAAAGTGTTCAGCCTGATCCCCCCGCGCGGGCTACCCTTTAGATTCGCCCCCCGTCCCAATCCCTTACGGTGGTATAATTGGAATTTGTATTTCGTTTTGGAAGGGTGAGGCATGAATCGAACGTCTCGCATCGGGATTCTTTGCGTATCGGTGGCCATCTTTTGTTACGCCGGCATAGGACACGTCCTGGGCCGCACGACGGACGACAAAGCCTACAAGTCGCTCACCGTGTACGGTGAGGTTCTGCAGAAAGTCCAGCAGGATTACGTCGACGATCCGAACATGCGGACGGTGACCGCCGGTTCCCTGCACGGGATGCTGGAATCCCTCGACGCTCAGTCCAGCTACCTCACGCCACGCGAATACGACGAATACAAAAAGAAACTCGCGAATGCCGGCACGGCGGAGACCGGGCTGACGCTCAGCAAGCGCTACGGTTACATTATCGTTCTCTCCGTGTTGCCAGATGGTCCGGGCACCAAGGCGGGAATTCGCAGCGGCGACATTTTCGAGTCCATTAGCGGATTCACCACCCGCGACATGTCCGTAGGCCAGGCCATGAATCTTCTGAGTGGCCAGCCGGGGACGGCCATCAAAGTTGGGGTGATCCGGCGCGGTAAGGCTACGCCCGAAGAAGTCGATCTCGTTCGCGAGAAGCTGGCTACGCCGAAGATCATCGCCCAGAAGGTGGATGCCGACATTCTGGTGCTACGCATCCCTTCGCTCGATGCTGGCCGCGCGGATGAAATTCGCAATCGTCTCCTCGACGCGGAAAAACAGGGCATTCGCAAGGTCATACTGGACGTGCGGGAATGCGGCCGCGGACAGGTTTCCGAGGCGATTTCGACCGCTCGCCTTTTCGTTCCTTCTGGCATTCTGACAACGCTGCGCGGCCAGACGGTCTCGGCACAGGTTTTTTCAGCCGAGCCAAAACAGGTCATTTGGAAGAATCCCGTCTCCGTTTTGATCGACGCCACGACGTCGGGGGCCGCGGAAGTTCTGGCCTCCGCCATCGCTGCGAACCATCGCGGGAATGTCGTGGGAGAGCGCACTTTTGGTCTCGCTTCCGAGCAGAAGCTCATTTCACTGGATGATGGCGCCGCACTGATCCTCACGGTGGCGAACTATTACAATCCCGGCGGCAAGTCGATCATGGAAGAAGGCGTCGTCCCCACGGAAGTGGTGCATGCCGTCCCGGAAGATGATTCGGATTCAACGGATGAAGATGCAGCGCCGGCACCCGAAACCCAGAAGGAACCCGGCCTCGGACCGCGACCGCTTTCTCCGGAAGACCCCATCTTTCACCGAGCGCTCGATCTGTTAAAGGCCCCCGTGAAAAAGGCTGCCTAGTTTTCCGTGGCCCGGCAGCCTGACGCGGTTCAAGCAAGCCCGCATTGCTTTCGAATCAAGATAAACGGTTCAACAAGTTTCGCGTGCCTGGGAATTTGCTTCCTTCTCGAAGTGCTCTCCTATGGCTGCAAGAAAAACGAAGAAAACCGCCTCACGCCCGCGCAAGTTCACCGAATCACGCGCGAGCTGGCGGCTACGGCTTCTGCCGCGGTGCCTGCCGGGACCCCCATTAAACTCCGGCAAAGCGCTTCCAGCCAGCAACCCGGAAACATGGATTACCTGCGTATCGTGCTGAAGAATGATTCCTCGGCAGATACGCACCGCGCCGCGGTCGCCAGGCTTCTTCAAAGCCTCGGTACCGTCGCGACCCGAAATCATCTGACACAGGACCCACCCACCCAAACCGGGGATCTACTTCTCATCGAGCTTCGACATTCAGGCGCGCCGGCACTGGAAATAGAAATCGTGACGCGTGCAACACCCGGCTCCATTGGAGGGGCGAAGAATTTCACCGGAAAAGTCCCCGACGCGCGGCTCGCGATCATCATCGACGATCTCGGCAGCGACCGCGCAGCTGCCGACGCCGTCTTCGCTCTGGGCTATCCCCTCACCGTTTCCGTCTTACCCAATCACGAGCATTCGGTGGACATCGCCAAGGAAGCGCATCGCCGTGGATTCCAGGTAATGCTGCATCTGCCGATGCAATCGGTCGCGAACGAAACACCCGAGGCGCAGGAGTTGCACCCGGGCATGCCTGCGCCCGAAGTTGCGGCGCTGCTCGATCAATTTCTGCAAAATGTTCCGGACGCCACTGGCGTCAACAATCATCAGGGATCGCAGGCGACTGCCGACGCTGCGTTGATGGACGAGCTTATGCCCGTGCTGCGCGACCGTAACCTCTTTTACGTTGACAGCCGCACCACCGCCGCTACCGTGGCTTACGATACGGCGCAGGACTTTGGAGTGCGCTCCGCCTTCCGCAACGTCCCTTTCCTGGACGACGTCGCCGAAGTAGCCGCGGTCCGCAAACAGCTCGAATTGGCGTTGCGGGGCGCCCGCGAAAGAGGCGAAGCCGTGGCGATTGGTCATCCTCATCCCGCAACGCTCCAGGCTCTGCGCGAAGTCTTGCCAGAAGCGCAGGAGCGAGGGGTCCGCCTGGTGCTCGCCTCCGAACTCGTCCACTAATTAGCCTGTTTCTCTTAAGGCTGCACGGGCTCACGTTTCTTCGCCGGAAAAAGTAGATGAATGGCGAAGGCAAGAATCCCCATGGTCAGAAAGCTGAAGACGCTGCCTTCGGGGCCCACCGTGCCGCCCGTGAGCCATTTGGCGCCGTGCAGGGATGCATTCGACAGGTGTCCTTCGAAGACGAGGCCGCTGTTCGGCACGGAGTAAAGGAATGTCTCGCCGAAATCAAAACTCGCATGCCATCCCACAACGAGCCAGAGATTGCCGGTACGCCGCAGGGCAAACGCGAAAATCAGCCCGATGGTCACAACGCCCGCTGCCCCCACCCAGCCTTCACCGGGATTTCCCAAATGCACGGCCCCAAAGGAGCACGAAAGCACGATCGCCGCAGGCCAGAATCCGATGCTCTCCGCGAGCGTGTATTGCGTATATCCTCGAAACGTGAATTCTTCAAACAAGCCCACAAACACAAAGAAGACTGCCCACAATATTCCCCAACGCATCATCTCTTTGCCATGCAGCGCAATGTCACCAAAGGAATACCCGCCAAAGGCGGCGATCAAGCCAACCAATGCTGAAATCTCGACCAATCCGATGAGGCAGCCCTGCCAGAACAATTTCCCAAAAGCGCCACTTAGCGGCAACCCATAAGCGCCGGGAGAACGGCCCTCGATCTGAGCCATGATCAGCGCGGCGCCAAAAACGACGCTGAAACAGAACACTTCGTACGCGAAAGAAGAGCCGAGAGAAAAAACACCTCGTGTGGGGCGAATAAAATGTTGGAGGACGATTCCGCCGCCGAATCCGAGCCCGGCCACCAAGGCCGCGTAAGTCAGCAGACGCCAGCCGCCGCGTATTCCTTTGTCGTTTAGAAAAATCTTACTGAGGATTCCCTGGGGGGGCGGACCCTGCAACGGGGGAGTCGGAGAAGAATACGTTAATGGTTCGATGTCCAACAATCACCTTGAGGAAAGATCCCTGCCCCGCATTGCTTTCTGACGTGCTGGGTGCTTCGCCGTGAGCACGTTTGGCTATTAACTGAGACAGATTTTATCGCGGAAAAAAGTCTTCGTCCGGAATGACTTTTCCTGCGATCGAGATTGATTGTACCTGAGAAAGTTTGATTCCCGGAATGCAACTATCTTCGCTGGCAAATCTAAAATAGGACGCGATGCTTCTAAATTTATGGTGCGATGCGGATCTCTGCCGCGCCAAGAATACGCCGGCTCTTTTTGTCCTGCACGAAGAGCACGGCCCTCAGATTCTCTCGCTTCCATTCTCTCTGCAGGGGGACACTCGCGTCTCCAGCAAAGGAAATGTCGCCGTCAGCATTCGCTTCGCCGATCTTGCGCATGAAGCGTACCACGGCGGCATGATGGAGGTCTTCGCCAGCGTTCTCGCCGCGTGTCACCGCGGAGTGCAACCCCGTTTCCGTAACGGCCAGCCAGACTTCCGCTGCAGCGCGTTTTGCTGTTCCTTCCAGTTTTCCAACCTTCACGGAAAAGTTTCCAGTGGCCGCGTTGTTCGCGCCACTTTGTTCCAGCGTCACCGGTATTTTTGTCTTGCCTGCTGCTTCAAGAATTGCCTGCCGCGCCTTCCGCCCGTGGCTGCCAACGAATTCCACCGTCCCGTCCACCACCATTTGCGGTGTATACGGGTTACCGTTTCCGAGAGCCCCGGAATAAACATTTTGCCGGGACGTCCAATCCCGCGAAGAGAAAGGATCAGCCCAGCCCAAATCGTTCCAGTAATCGACGTGCTCCTCCAGGGCGATCAACTGCACATTCCCGGCAAGCGGCTCCTCGGCCAGTCGCGCCAGCAAAGCATCCGCTGGTGGACAACTGGAGCAGCCTTCGGATGTAAACAGTTCGACCACTACTGGTGTGCGAGCTGCCCCGGGCGTCCTCGGCGATGCCTGAGCGTGTGGTCGAAGCAACGCCATGGCCGCGAACAGAAAAAGAGAAGTGAGGGTCAAGCCTGCTAATTGGTATTTCATCGAAGTCGGTCTCCCGCCAGCCAGCATATCTGATTTGACTGTCTGCCAAAGGTTACAGCCAGACAGGGCCAGAGAACGCTTTTCTCGCGATAACCCTTATGATAGTTTTTACTGGTTACTGGGAACTGGAACCGACTCCGAACTCGGCTCCTTGAGGGAGGCCCTTCCGATGACTTCTTCGACGTCAGCCCCGCGACTGTTGGGCGGGCGACTGTCCCTCGATTTCGTTAACGCGGCTCCCTCAAGCGCAGCATTGTCCTGGGCACACCTTATTCACTTCCTGGAGTCGGCGAGAATTGTCTCCACTGAGCGTGGCGCCCAGCTTCTCGGTCTGCCGCAATCCGACCCGCGGGCTGCCGAAGCGTTGCTCTTGAAAGCCCGGAGGCTCGGCTCCGCCCTGCACAAGGTGTTCGCGGCCATGCTCCGAAAGCAAAGAATAGCCGGGGAATGGGTCGAGCCGGTAAACGAAATACTGCGCATTACCGAGGGGCACGATGAACTCGTCGCTCTCGACGGCGTCTGGAAGATCGAATTCATTGCGCGGGAGGGAGGCCTTGATTGGCTGCTCGCCGCCGTGGCCCGATCCGCGGCGGAAATTATCGCCGAGGGAGCTCGCGCACGCCTTCGGCTTTGCGCCAATCCTCACTGTGGCCTGTTCTTCTACGACAATTCTCGCACGCGCCGCCGCCGCTGGTGTTCGATGGCCGTTTGCGGCAATCGCAACAAAGTAGCTGCTTTTGCCCGCAAGCACGCATCGGCGCGCAACACACCCTAGCAAGTGGGATTCGCTTCATCCACGGCTACTTCACGTACTTCGGCGATTTCCCTTTTGACCATGGATCGTACTTATGCGCGAACACCAGGCGGTCCGCCAGCGGTGGATGCGAATAGAGCCAGAAGCTGATAAACGGCGGTGGATTGGGGTCCGACAGATCCAGCTCTCCGAGAACCTGAAAGGCATGCGCGGCGACTTCCTCCGAATTCCGGACCAACCCATGGATGACTTCCAATCCGTAAACGTCTGCAGCATGTTCTTGCATCCGGCTATAGCCGCTGATGACCGGCGAAGAAACGAACAACAGCACTTGCAGGAGCAAGAGCAACACCGCAAGCGAAGCCCAGTCTTCCTGGCCGTAGAGCTTCCAGTCACCGGCCCAGCGATCGAGCGCCCAGTGCAGGCCTCGAAAGAGGAGATAGAACGCCAACAATAGCCCGGCCGCTCCCACTAAAAAGCCCCGACGGACGTGTCCGAGAACGTAGTGTCCGAGCTCGTGTCCGACGATGAATAGACATTCATCGCTGGAAGTCTTTTGAATCGTGGTATCCCAGATCACCAAACGCTTTGACGCTCCCAGGCCCGTCACGTAGGCGTTGATGGCCTTCGTTTTCCGGCTCGCCATCATCAGGAACATGCGCTCCGGTGGAATGGGAACACCCGCATGTTTCGTGAGCTTTTCAATGGCAGCAACGAGGTCCGGATGTTCCTTGTTCAGTGGCTCGAATTTGTTGAACAGGGGATCGATCACCAGGGGTGTGATCACGATCAGTCCCAGGAGAATCAAGACCGCAGGAAACCAGAAATACAACCACCATCGCCGCGGGCTGCGCCGCATCACGGCAAACAAGATCAGGACTAGAACGATTCCAAACGCGGTGTCGAGAAACTCTCCCTTGGACCAATCCCAGAACCAGGAGCCCCAGCCTTGAATGGACTGTTCGTAATGCAAGGAAAGCGCATGCCAATAGAAGTGCAGCGGCAGGTCCAGAATGCCGATGGTCAGGAAGAGCAGCGGCACGAAAACCAGTCCTTGAACCCACTTCTTGTCGCTGACATTTTCAGCGATATCTCGAAACTTCGCCGCCCAGCCCAGCCGCAGGATTAGAAAAAGGAAAAGTCCGCCAAGAAAATAGGAAACGAAGTAAAGCGTATAGCCCGCCCGTGAGTACGCTACCGCTTTCGCCTGGCGCTCATGCGAAAGCGTGTACTGTTCGGTTCTTGTCCGTTCAGAAGTCTCCGATTCCGAAGGCGAAGTCTGTGAGGAGCCGGCTTGCTGCGGCGAGGGTTGCGCGGCCGGCGTTTCCGGATGCGCGGATGACGCTGGGTCCATGGAACCGCGCGAGGCTATCGCGAAACATAGACTCGCACCAAGAATCAGCACAAAACGATGAGGGAAGACCCACTGTCCCATCTTTATACGTCGTCTACATCCCAACGCCGCTCTCCATACGCTTCCGGCCAAGGCCAGCACGGGCCGCGAGTATGCCGCACCACTATTCCATCTGCAAGATTTCATCCTGTTGATTTAGACGGGGGGCACGACGCAGCGTTTCCGCCTTGTGAGCCGCGTGCGGCTACGGAGTGGTCCTTGGATGTGCCGTTTTCAGGCAGTAATTACGCACCGCGCCCGACGTCGCCAATCCGAAATGCACCATCGAGGTCCAGCGTTCCAGTTTGTGATGGCCGTAGTGATGGAATAAATACGACGCCCCAATCGAAACGCCGGTTCCCGCCGCCTCGATCGCCGCAAACGCTGCGTGATTGTCCACGATCTCATTCGTAAGCAGGACTTCCCGGTCTCCGCGCCGCCTCAAGTTCAGCGTTGAAAAATAATCGAACGTCCGCGCCGCTCCGACGCCTGCAAACAACCAATCATTCTTTTTGTCCCAGAAGCGGTGCTCCTGCGTTCGTTCCTTAGTCAGATTCTTGCGAGCGGGAGGGATGGCGCTGGGCGACGGTACCTGTGCTTCGATCGCCGGCGCCTGGGCGTAGGCTTTGCCCGCCCCCATGAGCATTGCCAGTGCTACAAGCAGGATCATTCTAAGTTTTAGCAATTCTTCCGCTCCGGGGTTTCCCCTTTTCTTTATTTCTCAATTCAGTATAATCGCACCGGCTCGATTCTGAGCCACACTCTCCACGCAGGAGTCCCTCCATGACCCGCTTCCGTCTCGTGCTCTCGTCAATTTTCGCGTTCGCTCTTTTCGCCGTGGTCACCGCTTATGCGGGCCGTAGAACTACTGCGGAAATGACTGATGGAATTCCAACGCGTTCCTTCGAATTCACGTATCAGGTGCATGTTCCAGCCAACCCGGATTCCGCGGGTCCCACCCATCTTTGGATTCCCTTGCCGCAGTCCGATGGCTACCAGGACATTCGTGGCTTGCACATGGAGAGCCCCGTGAGTCACGTGCAGGGCCGGGATCCCGAATACGGCAACTCGTTTGCGGCCTTCACGCCGACAATGCAGCAATCCGCCGCCGGCTTTGACGTGCTGCTGCGATTCACGGCCGTCCGCCGCGAACACAAGGTCGCCCTTGACGCAGCTGCACTCCAGAATGTCTCCGCCGCCACGTCCCAGGATCAGAATCTGCAACGCTACCTCGAACCCGACAAACTCGTTCCCCTCAATGGCACCATCGCCGAGCTTGCCAGGGAGCACACCGCCGGTGATACCAGCGCAATCCAAAAGGCCCGTCACATCTACGATTACGTGCTCGCCACCATGCGCTATGACAAATCCGGCGAAGGCTGGGGCCGCGGCGACGCCGTCTGGGCCTGCACTTCGAAGCGTGGCAATTGCACCGATTTCCATTCTCTCTTCATCGGCATGATGCGTTCGTCCGGTATTCCCGCTCGTTTCGAAATCGGTTTCCCGCTACCCGAAGGCAAGACCGAAGGTGACATCGCGGGCTACCATTGCTGGGCCGAATTCCATCTCGCCGGCGTCGGCTGGGTTCCCGTGGACGCCTCCGAAGCCTGGAAGAATCCCGCCAAGCGCGACTTCTTCTTCGGCGCGCACGACACCAATCGCGTTTTCTTCAGCTACGGCCGCGACATCCGTCTCTCGCCCGACCAGAAGGGCGATCCCCTGAACTATTTTATCTATCCCTACGCGGAGACCAATGGCCAGCCGGTAAAGAATCTGCAAACACACTTTTCATTCCGCGACGTTTCGGCAGCGCAGCTAGCCGTGACGGGCCGCTAACGAATCTCGAGTCTCATCCAGGCGCGCATCGTGACGAAGCGTATAGAAACACGTTCGTTCTGACTTGCTCCGTTGGCTCATTCGCACCCCTTCGCCACTTGGGATTGTCATTCCACTTTCGCAGGCGTATCTTGAAATTTGACCCAGCTCAGCTTTTATGAGGAGTCGTGACTATGTTGCACCGCATCCCATTTCGCCTTGCCCTGCCGGTCGTCCTGGCCGCAGCTCTGCTTCCCGCCGCTGCCTTTGCCCAATCGCAGGATACTCAGTCCGTTGCGGAAGCCGCCCGCCGCGCCCGCGCGCAGAAGAAAAACACCGAAAAGCCAGCCAAAGTCATCACTGACGAAACTCTGGATGTAAAAAAGGGAGATGTGCAGAGCGCTACCGCTGTACAACTCACAATGCCCGGTTCGCCGGAAACCCCGGCGCAGCCCGCCGCGGGCGCGGCAACCGCGCAGGGTGGCGCCTCCAAGATTCCGTCGGAAGACGACAAAGTGCGCGGGGCTTTAAAGGAGCGCGTCGCTCTAAAGGAGAAGATCAAGGATGCACAGAGTGATCTCGATCTTCTCCAGCGTGAATATCAGTTGGATCAAGACTCATTCTATTCCAGCCCCGACTATGCGAAGAACACCTCGGGAAAAGAGAAGCTGGACGCCATGAAGCAGCAAATCACCAATAAGCAGCAAGAACTCGACCAACTGAAGGTCCGCCTGGCTGCTTTGCCTGCGCCGCAGGAAGTCCCGGCGACGACGCCCAAGCCTTAGATTTCGCTCCGGATCGAAAACCCCGATCTTTGCTTGAAGATCTTACCCGGCTCGCTTATTCCATTCTCTCCCATGCTTCCGAACGGCCGAAAAGGTCACTCAATCCCATGAATTCGCAGGCTGACCAGTTGATCGACGCTCAGGTTTTTCATTCCACGCGACTGCAGCCCGGTGATGAAGTCGGGCGTCACCCCATGAATGCGCATGGCGATCAGTTGATCCGGCTCCGGATGAGCGTAACCCAGCTTCTGAAGCTGGCCGATAAAATCCGCTGACACGCCATGGATCCGGAAGGCGATCAGCTTGTCGAGATCCAAGTGCTCGTAACCCTGCTTCTTCAACTCCGCCACCCATTCCGGCGTCGCCCCGTGAATTCTCATGGCGATCAGCTTGTCCGGGTCAGGATCGTAGCCGGCCTGTTTGAGGCTGAGAACCATTTCCGGCGTCACGCCGTGAATGCGGAAGGCGATGAGTTTGTCGCTGTCGGAAACGATTACACCCGCCGAGCGAATGCCTTCGATGAACTCGGGCGTCACGCCATGAATCTTGAAAGCAATGAGCTTGTCCGTATCCAATCCCTGCAGGTTTTCGGCTTTGATATCCCGCGCGAATTTCAGGCTGACATCGTGGATGGCCATCGCCCATTGTTTGTCGTCGTCGATCCGTTCGAAACCCAGCGACTTCATCTCCTGCAAATACTTCGGCTCAGCCGTGAAATGAAACAGCCCCGCGCCCTCGGCGTCCCGCAGAAACCCCTCGCATTCGAATTTTCCTGCATCCCGCGCGATCGTAAAATGAACTTCTTGCCGCCCGGGCTTGGAAAAATCCACGCCGGAAAAATCGCTCGCCGGCCAGTCGGAACTGTGGTGAAAGTGATGCCCGGCGCGGGAATCCATCAACGAGAACTCCACTCTCCCCGGAGCATCGGAGCGCCGAATGGTCCAATCGCCGCTCTGCCCCTCGCCGCCGAGAGCTTTCGCCACGCCCAGGATGACTCCAGCAATCACAAGGATAAGACCGATAATCCGCTTCAGATTCATGGGACCTCACTCCTCTCCGTATTTCCTGCGAAACTCACAAAATGTCCGCGTTCTTCAGCGCCATCAGCTTGTCCAGCGTCAGATTCTGGAACCCGTGCTTCCGCGCCTTCTCGATGAACTCTGGCGTTATCCCCTGCACTTTCGCGCCGATCAGTTCGTCGCAATCCAGGTCCTTGAAGCCTGCTGCTTGCATCGATTTCACGTACTCCGGCGTGACTCCTTGCACCTTCATTCCAATCAGCTCGTCGGTATTCGGTTTGAGCCCCGTGGCGCGCATCTCCTTTACGTAACTCGGCGTCACACCCTGCACCTTCATCCCGATCACGTCATCGGCGCTTGGTTGCAGCCCCAACTCGTGGAATTCGCGAATAGTTTCCGGAGTAACTCCTTGCACTTTCATCCCAATCAGTTCATCGATGTTCAGGTTGGAATCAAACTTTCGCATCTCGCGAATGTATTCCGGCGTGATGCCCTGCACGCGCATGCCGATGAGTTCGTCCGGCGTGGGTTGCAACCCCAGATCGTGCATTGCTTTGATGTACTCGGGCGTGACACCCTGCACCTTCATCGCAATAATCTCGTCGACATCGAGGTTCTTGAACCCTGCGGCTTCCATGGCATCCAGATAGGATTGCTTCTTGTTTTCGTCACCGGCGGTCTTCTGATCTTTTTCTTTGTTAGTCTGCGCCTTCGCCTCAGCCGCTCCCGAGGGTTTCGCGGCCTGCGCCGTGCGTTCCTTCGCCGAAGCAGTTTCTGGCTTGACGACAATCACGCTGCTGCTTCCTTGTTCCTGTTTTGGAGACGCGCCCGCTCCCAGCGCAGCATGCGCGACTCCCAGGAATGCGTTGCCTGCCAACAGCGCTCCCACCAGGCACACGAAACTGGCCGTCAGTCCCGCCACGCGACTTCTGCCGCCCGCTCCATCCCATCCGAGCAGCCGGACCACGCGCTCCGTAAGCGGGCTGCGATTCGCCGCCATCATCAATGCCGGAGCCGTCCGCCATTCTTCCATCAGCGTGAGCGCCCTCGCGTAGTTCACGGCGTCGCCGCAAATCGCGATTGCTTCGTCGTCGCAACAGTTCTCCCGTTCGGCGCGTATCCGCTGGCTCACCCACCAAACCGCCGGGTGGTAGAACAGCAGCGTTTCTGCGGCAATCTGGAAAAGATTCACGAAGCAATCGAGGCGGCGAATGTGCGCCAGCTCATGCGCGATGACCGCTTCGATTTGCTCTTCGGTCAAGCCGGTCAGCGCCCTCACCGGCAGCAGCACCACGGGACGGAACCATCCCAGCACGGCTGGAGCGTCCAGCCGATGGCACTCGCAATACTGGATGACGCGGTCGAGACCCATCCTCCGTTGCAGCGCCACACATCGTTCGTACAGTTCTCCTCCCACCGGCTTGATCTCTTTGCGCCGCATTCTTTCGATCAGAAACAGTCCGCCCGCGGTTCTCAGGCTCAGTAGCAGGACGCCCAGGAACCACGCTTCCACCAGCCACAGCATCGCCATCGGCTGCTCCGTTCGGGATGCGGCGACCGGGGCGCGGGAGCCCGACAGCGCGGTCGCGTTTTGGGTGGACGTTCCCGCCCACGTCGAAGCTCCTCCTGCCCCAGTCTGCACGGCCGGATTCATTTGCGTGCGCAACCACGTGAATGTGATGGCCGGAGACACCATCATCAAGACCAGCGCGCCCACCGCCAGCGCGTAGCGCGCCGCCGCGCCTCGGCAAACCGCTGCCCCCACGGCAAACAGAGCCGCCAGTCCCGCCCCCTGCCAGAGGAAGTGCAACAAGGTCCAGCCAAGCGTCCGCAGAAGCTCCGGCGAAATCCAATTCGCGAAGTTGCTCATCAGCTTCTCCCCTCGTACTCGTCCAGAAGACGGCGCAGCTCATCCAGCTCTTTCTTAGACGTTCGCCGGCCCGCTAGCGCGTGGATCATCAACTCGCTTGCCGAGCCTTCGAACACCCGCTGCAGGACGTCGCCGACGAGTTGCCGCTTTGTTTCCGTCGCTGGCTGGCATGCTTCGTAAACGTGGGCCCGTTGCTCTTCGTTTCTGCGGACGCTGCCCTTCGCGGTCATAATCTGCAAGAGTTTTAGAACAGTGGTGTAACCCAGCGCCTTCTTTTCACGTAGTTCCTCATGGACTTCCCGAACCGTGGAAGGCCCGCGCGCCCAAAGGACGCGAAGAATCTCCAGTTCGGAAGCCGTGGGCTTTTGCAGGGGTTCCTGGTTCATGCGCAGAGACTATTACGAAGAGCTTCGTATTGTCAACGAAAATCTTCGTAGTCGCTTGCACACCCGCCCGCCCCTGAGTGTGGGGAAAGACTGGCCCTACTAGAATGAGTCCTAAATCGCGGTTTGCTACTTCGGTTCCAGAACCAGCGGCAGCCCGTTCTTCGGATTCCCGATGATCACCACCTTGGCGTTCGAACTCGCCGCCAGCTTCTCCGTAGCCTCGATGCCCTTCCATTCGAGCAATTGCGTACTGATGCCCGCCGCCACGATTTTCTGAAAATCCGCAATGCCCTGCGCTTCGATGCGCTTGCGCTCGGCTTCCTGCTTTTCCTTCTGCAGGATGAAGCTCATTCGTAGCGCATCCTGCTCCGCCTGCTGCTTCGCTTCGATCGAGCCCTTGAGCATCGCTGGCAATTGCACATCGCGCAGCAGTACGTTTTCCACGATCACGCCGCGTGGCGCGAGCTGCTTCGTCAGCTCATCCTGAATCTGTTGCTGCACCAGCTCGCGCGCGTTTGTGTATAACGCATTCGCCGTATGCGCGGACGTAGACGCGCGAATCGCCGCCCGCAGCGTGGGCTCGACGATCTTTTCCACATAATCCGCGCCAACGGTCTGGTACACTTGCGCCGCCATCGTTTTGTCCAGCCGGAACAGCAGCGATGTGTCCAGCGCCAGGATCAGCCCCTCATTCGAAGGCACGTTGGCGCTTTCTTTCAACGATTGTGTCTGCACGGAAAGTTTCTGCACCGACTTCAGCGGATTCACCAGGTGTATCCCTTCCGGCAGCGTTTCACCCGTTACCCTCCCGAACAGCGTCAGCACGCCCACATTTCCCGTCGGGATCGACGTCGTGCTCGCCATCAACAGGATGATCACCAGCACCAGAATGGCGAGCTGCAATATTCTCTTTCCGGCGCCACCCAAGTTCATCCTCGGCAATCCTTCACCGCCCAGATCAAACCTTGTCGTAGTTGGCATTTCCCCCTCCGTCTCGCAGCTCATCCGCGCAAACTTCGAGCCGCACCACCCTCAATCCTTCCTTAATACGCAACCAGCGTCCTCATGATTTCCTTGCCGGTCCGCGCCCGTGGGCTGTTTCGATTGCGCCTATCTTCCACAAGTCACCAGTCACGATTCACCAGTCACTACTCCCCGCAACCTTACCACAATATCTTGTAGTCTTTTCTCTTGACACCACAGGGCGTTCGCGTCAGAATCCGCGCCATCACGTCCGCTGTTCCCGCGCGCCCCTAATGAGTGTTGCAGCCGCAGTCTTTGGCACTCGGTTTTTTACGGTTGGAGCGCGGCAGGGGATTGACTGGCCAGGGGAGCTCAGAACTTTTTCAATCGCGGCCAAAAAGCGGCCGACGGTCGTGCGGTCGCACAGGAATTAGCCTGAGCTTTGCGGCCACTGAGGGAGAAAAAATGCAATTCTTGCCCGGCTTTACGGTGCAGTGTATCAATCCGCAATGCGAGGCCCGCGGCCGCTGGCTCCGCGCCGATGCCACCACTCCCCTCGGCATCGAAGGCCACTGTCCCTGCTGCGGCGATTTTCTCCGCAACGTTCCCCCGCCGCTCGGCCCGCGCTTCCGCATGCGCCCCCGCTCCCTCACCGCCCGCCCTCCCCTACGCCCCCGTCCCCGTTGACGAATGGGGTAGCACCAGCTCTGCCTTAACAAACTCGGGGAACTTTTCCGCCGCGTACGGCCTCTATTTCTAGTGCCACGCTCAGCCCCATTTCTCTTGTGGGCAGCGCGGCACGCCCCGAGGTGTGCCATGCTCGACGCTCCAAATCGTCTTTTTATCGTCAAGCGCCTTCTCATCGCAGCCGCCGCTCTAGCTGCTTTCACCGTCGCTACCATCGTCGGTTCGCGCCTCGCTGTGGAATCACTCTTCAAGGGCATCGCTTCATCGAGATCGAGTGCACTTTCCGCGATCTCCTGGGATGTCGGCAGCATGTGGTCCTCGGGCGCAATGGGTGTCGATATGCTCCAGAAAGGCGTCGCCGAGCCGTGGATCGCTCGCAGCGCCGACCTCCGTGCTCGCTCTTCCGCCTTCGATCATTCCCTCGCTTCACTTCATCAAATCGTTTCCGCCCATCACGATTACCTGGAAGATTTGCGAACGGAGAGCCGCTCCGGCTATGGCCGTGCCCTGGCAGCAACGGTTTCCGTTCCCTCCAACGATTTCGACGCCACGCTTGCTGATCTCAAAACTCTAGGCCGGGTAGTAGGGATCTCCGAGGCCGGGGAAGATTTTGCCGTCAAACTCGCTACCGCCGCGCGACGTCTCTCCGCGGCGCAAACCAATCTTTCCCGACTTCAGAAATTGCAGCGCGAGCGCAAGGGCGAGCTGCGGGACGCGGTCGCTCTGGAAAAAGACATTGCGCAAGCCAATGAAGCCGTGGACGAAGCAGAGCGCCAGAATCAAGGGCTGGTTTCAACCGTTGCCCAGGCTCATATCCGGCTCACGTTGATGGAGGATTACCGCGCCCCTCTGCAAGCCAATCTTGAGGGTTTCATCCTTCAACTTCGCAATTCCTTCGTCGAGGGGGTTGGCGCCATCTTCTCGTCCGCGGCTCTCGTTCTCGGCGTCTTATTCGAATTCGGCCTGCCACTGCTTTTCTGGCTCGCTCTGCTCTTCTTTCCTATTCGCCTCGCCTGGCGCCGCTTTCGCCGGGCTCCTGCGGCAGCCACCGCGGTTTCATGATCCATCCCCCGCCATGCGCCCCCAGTTCTATGGGAAAGTGTGTCGGCACCGCTTTCGTTTTTTCTCAAAGTTTTCCTTGACTTTTCTTTATCCCATGCTATACTTAATCTCTTAGATAATTCTGTTTGGAGTGCGGGAGCTCCCTCCCGCTTTTTCTTTTTTGGCTGGCCTTTCACTCATACCTGCCTCGCTCAACGAAAAACATTTCCTTTAAAATCAGGTATTTATGAAATGCAAATTTCGTAAACGCTTTGTTTTGATATTCTTGCAAATTGGTGGGGGTATGGGGGGTTAAGACCTGAATTAGACGCAACAGTTTACGACTCGACGAGGCCCTTCTCGAGCATCTCCTCATCGCTGAGCCACAAATCGGGAATGTTGGCTGAGCCGAGCCGAAGAATATCTTCCAGCGCCCCGCGCACTTCTCTCAAATGGAAATCCACGCCAATGCGCTCCAGCAATTCGATCAGCGCCTGCGCGCCTTCCGCCAGTGCCGGTTTGGGGAGAGTGCCAACGCGGTCCAGCCGGTGATACGTCACGACGTAAATGGCGTTGGGTCCCGCGCCATGCCTTACGATGTGGAGGAATCCGCGGGTCTTGGGCTTTGCCGGGGCGAGCCGTGCTGCTACACCTGAGCCGGAGGGGAGGGCGCTCATCGCGTTTGTGGTCTCATCTCTCCTTGGCGTCTCAGCTGCATCCGCTCGTGCTGCCGCAGTTTTCGCATTTGTAGCACGCGCCGTTCGGCACCATCAGCATGCCGCACTCGCTGCACGCAGGCGCGCCCTCGTGGGCGTTGCTCAGTTTTGGCGCGGACAACGCCATCTGCATGGCATCCAGCGCAGCCTTGTTCATCGGCGGAAGAGTTCCCGCCGGAGTGGAAGCTGCGGCATGCTCCCCCGGCGCCACGGCATTCAATTTCAAGTAGTCCGCGGAGATGAATCGCCCGCCCAGCCACCGTGCGATGTAGTCCAGCACCGACGAGACAAACCGGATGTTCGCATTCGCCGTGATGCCCGACGGCTCGAAACGCGTGTTGAGCAGCTTGTCCACGAATACTTTCAGCGGCACGCCATACTGCAAGCCCAGCGAAACGGTCAGCGCCAGTCCGTCCATCACGCCGGAAAGCGTCGAGCCTTCCTTGGACATCTTGATGAAGATCTCGCCGGGCCGCCCATCGTCATACATGCCGACGGTGATGTATCCTTCGTGCCCGCCCACGCTGAACTTGTGCGTTATCGACGCGCGTTCCACGGGCATCTTCTCGCGCTGTTGCCGAGCAAACAGTTCACGCTGCATCGGTTCCAACACGGCTGCAGCGGCATCCGCCTGCTTTTCTTCCTTTTTCCCGCCGGCGTTGAGCGGCTGCGAACGCTTGGAATTGTCCCGGTAGATGGCCACGGCTTTCAGCCCCACCTTCCACGACTCGATATACGCGTTCGAGATGTCTTCGACGGTGGATTCCTCCGGCATATTGATGGTCTTCGAAATCGCGCCGGAAAGGAACGGCTGCGCTGCCGCCATCATCTTCACGTGCCCTGTCCAGGTGATCGATCTCCCGCCGCCCTGCGGGGCCAGCGAGCAATCGAACACCGGATAGTCTTCCATCTTCAGGTGCGGCGCGCCTTCGATCTTTCCGTTCTTGTCGATGTAGGAAACGACGTCGCTGGTCTGTTCCGGCATGTAGCCCAGTTTCATCAGCGCCTGCGGCACGGTGTTGTTCACGATTTTGATCAACCCGCCGCCCACCAGCTTCTTGTACTTCACCAGCGCCAGGTCCGGCTCGATCCCCGTGGTGTCGCAGTCCATCATGAACCCGATGGTGCCGGTAGGCGCCAGCACGGTCACCTGCGAATTTTTATAGCCATACTTTTCGCCGTGCGTCAGCGCCGTGTCCCACGATTCCTGCGCGGCCAGGAACAATTCCGTCTGCACGTGCTCCGGCTTGATCCCGCGCATCGCCTCGCGGTGCATGCGGATCACGTCCAGCATGGGCTCGCGGTTCACTTCGTAGCCCGGGAATGGCCCCATGCGCTCCGCAATTCTCGAGGATTGCGCGTACGCTTCGCCGCACATCAGCGCGGTGATCGCGCCGGCCATGTCGCGCCCTTCCTCGGAGTCGTACGGCAGCGCCATGGACATCAGCAGCGCGCCGAGGTTGGCGTAGCCCAATCCGAGTGGCCGGAAGTTATGCGAATTCTCCTCGATTTTTGGAGTCGGGTAACTCGCGTTGTCCACCAGGATTTCCTGCGCCGTGATCGTCACGCCCACGGCATGCTTGAACGCCGCAACGTCGAACTGCCCGCTGGCGTTGACGAACTTCATCAGATTCAGCGAAGCCAGGTTGCACGCCGTGTCATCCAGGAACATGTATTCAGAGCAGGGATTGCTCGCGTTGATTCGCGCGGTGTTCTTCGCGGTGTGCCAGCGGTTCACCGTCGTGTCGTACTGCATCCCCGGATCGCCGCAGTGCCAGGTCGAATCCGAAATCTTCATCATCAAATCGCGCGCCCGCAGCTTTTCATTCGGCTGCCCGTCGATCACGTTCTTCGTCCACCAATCTTTGTCCTCGACCACCGCGCGCATGAAGTCGTCCGACACGCGTACCGAGTGGTTCGCGTTCTGGAAGAAAATCGAAGCGTACGCGTCGCCGTCGATCGAGCTGTCGTAGCCTTGTTCGATCAGCACGTGCGCTTTGCGCTCTTCCTTCATTTTGCATTCGATGAACTCGACGATGTCCGGGTGATCGATATTCAGGATCACCATCTTCGCCGCGCGCCGCGTCTTTCCGCCGCTCTTGATCACACCGGCGAAAGCATCGAAGCCCTTCATAAAGCTCACCGGGCCGGACGCAATTCCGCCGCCCGACAGCGTTTCCTTGCTTCCGCGCAGCGTCGAAAAATTCGTCCCCGTGCCGGAGCCCCACTTGAAAAGCATCCCTTCGGTGCGCGTCAGCCCCATGATCGATTCCATGTTGTCGCTAACCGAATTGATGAAGCACGCCGAGCACTGCGGCTTCGGCTGCACGCCCACGTTGAACCACACGGGCGAATTGAAGGCCATCTTCTGCTCGACCAGCAGGTGCGTCAGCTCATCGCGGAACGCATCCCGCGACTCCACATCCGCGAAATACCCGCACTCTCCGCCCCATCGCACGATGGTATTCACCACGCGGCCGATCAATTGCCGCACCGATCCTTCTCGCTGGGCCGTCCCGGGCTTTCCGTGGAAATACTTGCTGGTGACGATGTTTGTCGCCGTCTGCGACCAGCTCTTGGGCACCTCAACGTCTTCCTGGCGGAAGATCGTCACGCCCTTCTCGTTTCCAATCAACGCCGTGCGCTTCTCCCATTCGACCGCGTCGAAAGGAGACTTCTTCCCGTCGGTAAAGTACCGCTGGAAGCTCAGACCTTTTCCCGCGCCATGCGCTGGCTTCGCTGCAGCCGTGTCCGTGGCAAGGGGTTTTCCGTTCAATGCGTGTTTCACCGTAGCCATCCGTCCCTCCGCGCTCCTGGGTCCCCACTCGCGCGGGGGGAACCCTCCTATTTTACTCCTCTGCGTCCCACAGAGGTACCGCGCTTCGCTTCAGGGTCTGGTCTGAAGTTAGCGCCACTTTGATTCCGTCAGATCGTGGGAGTGGGCAACGAAAAAAAAGCCGACCGTCGTGCGGTCGCACTTAATTTCCGGCGCAAAACGCCAACGCCCTGCCGCTGGCCGGTGCTTCGCACTCAGCCTAACAGCAGGTGCTCCGCCTCAAATACGGGCGCGGGGCAGGTATTTCGCGCTCGATTTTTTCGCTTAGAAACTGGGCCGCTTCGTGGACTCCCACGGACCTCGATGCATCCCCGACTCGGTCCGTCTGGCGCTTCCACGTCCCCCGAATCTGGAATCGCAGTATCAACGGATATAAATATCCTGTCAAGAGGAAAACGCAAAATGTCGTTGTCCTTTTCGTACTGTGTCTATTTGTAGTGGTGCTATTCCTGCTCAACCGCTTCCCCTTCAACACTTTTCGCGCGGTTGCCTCTCACGTTACACTACTGCTATCCGTTTCACCATGAAACGCACTCCACTATTTCCCGCCATCCTTCTTGCCCTCCCTCTTCCTCTTTTCGCGCAAAACGCTGCGCCAGCCTCCGCCCAGCCCATCTTTCCGTCCGCCCAGGGGCAGAAATTGCACCTCGCTGGAATTCCTAATGCCGGGAAAGTCACCGATGTCCTGTATCGCGGCGCACAGCCCAAAGAAGTCGGCCTATCGGAGCTGAAAATGCTAGGCATTACCACCATCGTGGATCTGCGCGGCGAGGACCACGAAAAAGTCGCTTGGGAGCGCAAGCGCGCTGAATCGCTGGGTATGCGCTTCGTTCACATCCCCGTTAGTGGCTGGGCTCCTCCAACCGACGAACAGGTCGCCCAATTTCTCTCTCTTCTCCGCGACAATCCGGGGCAAAAAATCTTCGTGCACTGCCGCTTCGGTGAAGATCGCACCAGCGTTTTCATCGCCGCTTATCGCATAGCCACTGAGAAATGGCCCGCTGAACAAGCCATAAGAGAAATGTATTTCTTCGGCTTCAACGGCTTATGGCACCCCTCCATGAAATTATTTGTCCAAGATTTTCCTTCGCGTTTGAATTCGGCGCCCGGTCTCGCTCCTCTCCGCGCTCCCCCCTCTCAACGCTGATCCGCCGTTCTTCCCACACCAGAGCTGACCTAAGCTGTGGCTCCTAAGTCCTTCTGAGTGAGTAATACCTAACTGCCTTCGGTATATTCGCTGCATTAGCCATCCAGCGGCACGGAATAGGCCGCAACCGTCATTTAGGAGCTTGCGGGAGCAAGCTACGAACATGCGAGACGAAGAGTGGATTAAAACACTTGAAGACGGCAGAAGAGTGAAATTCATCTACCAAGAACTGGCAGAAGACGGGGCGTTTCTCACCGCGCAGCTTGAAGGAAATGAAGTCGTCTATTCGGTCGTATTGACCAAAGCAGGGAACCCGCTTAGCCGCGGTAAGCTTCCGGTCTACGTGTGGTTGTGAGCGCGGGGCACCTGAATGCAGCAAACAGCGCTTCCCAGGAGCCGCCAAGCACGTAGGACAGGGGACGGATAGGAAAATTTTTGGCGCGATGTCTCTTATTCTCATGACGACAGAGTGCAATGGAAGATTCTGGAAAACTGTTCCATTTTGAACAGTATGCCTGCCGGCCATCGGAAACTGTCAATCCTACCGGACGACTGTTGGTTAAGGACTTCCCAGGCGAAAACACCACTTCTCCAGAAGCGAGATCAGGAACATTCAACAGGAGGCCTCTTTTCCCTGATTAAACACTGAAAACTAAGAACTTAGAACCTCTTCGCTGGTGGTACTTCCGTACCCTTCCCAACAGGACGCTTGCTTCATTTAATAGAACATCCCATTCCTCCATCATTCTATCAACGAGGATTCATCGAGTCTGAGGGAGCGAACTTCTTGCAAGTAGGACGCTACGAAATTCTCGAAATCATCGGCACCGGCGCCAACGGCCGCGTGGCGCGCGCCCACGATTCCATGATCGGCCGCGCCGTCGCCATCAAGCTCTTCCCCAAGGAACTGGCCACCGGCGAAGCCCGCCAAAGGTTCCTTCAGGAAGCGCGCGTCGTCGGCCAGCTCTCCCATCCTTCGATCATCACGCTCCACGATATGGGCATCGACGAAGCCACCCAAACGCCCTATCTGGTCATGGAGTTTCTGGAAGGTCAGCCCCTCGATCGCATTTTGGAAAAGGGCAGCATTCCGTTTTCCAGGGCCTCCGCTTGGGCCGCGGAAGTGGCTTGCGCGCTCAGTGCGGCGCACCGCAAGGGTGTGATCCACGGCGACGTCAAGCCCGCGAATGTGCTCATCACCGATAATGGCCGCGTGAAGCTGATGGATTTCGGCATGGCGCGGCTAGCCAGCCGCGATTCAGCCGCCACACCGCTCGTCGGTACACCCGCCTACTGGTGTCCCGAGCAAATCATGGGCAGACCCCAGGACGCGCGCTCCGATATCTTTTCTCTGGGCGTCGTTCTCTATGAAATGGTGACGGGCAAGCGGCCATTCGACGCCGATTCCCTTCAGGGCATTTGCGGCCGCGTCCTCTCTTCCACGCCGCTGCCGCCCTCGCATGCGAATCCTTCGCTGCCCGCGGGATTTGATGGAGTCGTTGCCCGCTGCCTGGCAAAAGATCCGTCCGCGCGCTACGCCACGACCGAAGCTCTCGCGGAAGCGCTCTATCCGCTAGCGCGGCGCACAGTCATTCCGCAAGCGACGCCGCAAACCAACGGCAACGGTCTGCGAGATCGCGCTGCGCGCCTTCTGCGCTCTGCATGATGATTACACTGCAAAAGGACCGCTACGAAAGTCTCGGACACCTCGGTTCGGGCGCCACGAGCCGCGTCGAAAAAGCGCGGGACAACGTCATTGGCCGCATCGTCGCACGCAAAACCTTTTTGAACGGTTTCGGCGAAGACCACGAGCAGCAGTTCCTTCGCGAGGCCCAGATCATTGGCCAGCTTTCCGATCCTTGCATCGTCCAGCTGTACGACGTCGGAATCGATGAGCAGGGTACTCCCTTCCTTGTGATGGAGTACGTCGCTGGCAAAACGCTTGAAGATCATCTCAGTCCGTCCACCCTGACGCCCCAGCGTGCCTGCGCTTGGGCTGCCGATCTAGGTGGGGCTCTCGCGCTAGCCCATCGCGCCGGGATCATTCACGGCGACGTCAAACCCGGCAACATCCTCGTCACGGCGGAAAACAAAGTGAAACTCGGCGACTTCGGTATCGCGCGCTTTGTATCGCAGATTTCTGGCTCCGGCCTGCTGATGGGTACGCCCGCGTACTTGGCGCCCGAACAGATTCAGGGTGAGCCTCCAGATCCGCGCTCGGATCAGTTTGCTCTCGGAATTGTTCTCTATCAGATGCTGACCGGTTTAAAGCCCTTCGATGGCACTTCTCTCGGCGCCGTCTGCGCCCAGATTCTGAATGTCGATCCTGTGCCTCCCTCGCGGCACAATCCAGCGGTGCCGCAAGCGCTCGACCTCATCATCGCGCGGTGCCTGGCAAAAAATCCCAAGGATCGTTTTGCTTCCTGCGACGAACTCGCTTCCGCGCTTTATCCCCTAGCGCGTTCGCGTCCTCCATCCGCGGCGCCCAAGACCAAGCAGCCTCTTTGGTGGTCGCAGCCAGTCGGACAGCGCGACGTTTGGATCACCGCAGCCGCCTGTTTGTTTCTCGCCGCCTCCGTTCAGATCTCCCGTCCGTTCCGCGCTCGCTTCGTCGTTCCCCCTGCTCCTTCAATGCATTTTTCTCCACCCCGAGTGCCCTCCGAGACCTTCACCCAGACATTGCAAATTACGAGCGAAGCCCCGCGGCCAGGCATCGAGGTTAAACCACTTCCTCAAGTGGCGCAAAAACGGCCGAACCGAAGCGTCGTTCGCCTAGCGAAGCTTGCGGCCCCTCCAGCGAAGGAACCCGGCAATTCAAGAGACTCCCAAGGGAATTCGTCTCCTAATTTCATTGCCTCTCCGTCTCTTGTGTCTGAATCCTCCGCCCAGACTGCTCCCGCCCCCAACCTTCACATCGAAATTATTTCGACCGTCAACGAAGGCACGCTGGCCATCTTTGCGGATCGCGAATTACTTTTCACCACAAACTTGGTGACCACCACGCCTGGCGAACCGATCCATTTCGAGAACGCGCTTCCGGCAGGACCGCATCAATTCCGCGTGGCCCTGTACAAACCGGATAAGAGTCTCCGCCTGGAAAAGGAAGGTCTGGCGGAAATTCGTTCTGACCTGGCAAATGCGCTGGCCGTCCATGTAAATCGCCATTCCAAGCTGCTCGTCCGCCGCGAGTTGACCCTGGATGTCACCTGGCCCGCCGCATCCATGCCAGCTTCCGAACGCGCCGCCGCAACTGCAAAAGCTTCCGCTCTGATGAAGTAATTTCGACTTGAAAATGCTTGGAATTGGATAAGAAGAAAGTTCGCCGCGCTACTCGTACCGCAGCGCTTCTACAGGATCCAGTCTTGCCGCTTTCATCGCCGGCCACACGCCAAAGACCAGCCCCACGCCCACGCTGACCACGATTCCCGTGGCCGCCGCCCATACCGGCACGCTTCCAGGCCACTTCAAGCCGACTCTCACGAGCAGCACCAGGCCATTCACCAAGACGAGCGCGAGCACGCCGCCGACTCCCGTGAGCGCCATGGCCTCCAGCAAGAATTGCCAGGTAATGTCGCCGCTCTTTGCGCCGATGGCTTTGCGGATGCCGATCTCGCGGGTTCGCTCGGTCACGCTGACCAGCATAATGTTCATCACTCCCACGCCGCCAATGAGCAGGCCGATTCCGCTCAGGACGAATGTCGCAAGGGCAACCATTCCGAGAATGCTGTGAAATTCATCCACGATCTGCTGGGAGGTCTGAATGGAAAACGAATTCTTGCCGTTGTAAGGAACGTTGCGGCGGCGGCGGAGCACCTCGGTCGCCTGGTCCACTGCTTGATCCAGCAGGTTGGGATAGGCCTGGAAGCGGATGCTGTGCTCGTAGGCGCCCGGATAAATTTTCCGGAAGGTGCTGTAGGGAATGAGCACGCGACGGTCTTCGTCGTCCTGGCCAAACATTCCCTTGGGCTTTTCCACGACGCCGATGACGCGAAACGTCGAACCGTCGATCATCACGTCCTTGCCGATTGGCGAAACATTGGGAAAAAGGACCGGGGCAGCATTTTCTCCAAGCATCACAACTTTTTCGCGGTGCAGGTCGTCGCCTTCGCTGATGAAGCGGCCGGCCAACGTCGCCGCATTGGCATAGACCTGGCCGAAATTCGGCTGCACGCCGCGATAATCGATGGCCGTAACTTCACCATTCTTGGTCCGCACGGAATGTGGCTGTTCCCACCAGTTGATGAAAACGGTGACGTCCTTGACCGCCGGACATAGCTCTTTAATTGCCAGGCCATCCTCGAGGGTCAGCGGTTTGCGTTCACGTTCGTCTTTCGGGCGGCGGCCATTGTGGGGGCCCTGATCAAAGCGCGAGACGAAAGCGGTATCGGCGCCGTACTGCTTGATGCTTTCCTGCACTTGCTGGTCGAAGCCGGTGATGAGCGCGGCGACCAGCATGATGACGCTGACGCCGAGGACGACGCCAAAGACGGTGAGAAAGCTGCGCAGTTTGTGCGCCCGCAGCGTATCCATCGCCTGCTTGAGATTTTCGCCGTGCTGTTGCGCCATGGTCGTTTTCTGCGAGCCCGTTCGAACGGGACGCAAATATTCCTTAGCCGTCCGCGCGTAGGGCCTCGATAGGATCCAGCTTCGCCGCGCGCATTGCCGGGTAAATGCCGAAGAAAAGACCTACGCCCGTGGAAACAGTGAGCGAAAGAATGACGGCGCTCATCGGCGTGCGCATGGGAATGGAAGTTGCAGCGCGCGCGGCGGCAACCAGCGCGTAGGCAAGAATGATTCCGATCAAGCCACCCGTGGCCGCAAGGACCGCCGATTCCGTCACGAATTGCAGGACGATGTGTTTTTTCCTGGCGCCCAGCGATCGCCGCAATCCAATTTCGCGCGTGCGCTCCGTCACGCTGGCCAGCATGATATTCATGATCACGATTCCGCCGACCACGAGGAACACCGCGGTCAATCCCACGGCCACCATGAACAGATTGCCCGTCAAAGATTGCCAGAGCCCCATGATGGAATCAGATCCAATGATGCCGAAATTATCGGGACCGTCCCAGGGAATGTGGCGCCACGCGCGCAACAGCATGCGCGCTTCATCCTCGGAAGCAGAAATCATTTCCGCGTTCTGCGCCTGAATAAACAACACCAGTGAATCTCTTTGGGTGCCCCACTCCTTGCTGAAGGTCTCCAGCGGGATAAAAACGAAATTATCCTGCGATTGCCCGAGCGCACTGCCGATAACCGCCGCGACTCCGATGATTTCATAGCTGTGCGTTCCAGCGCGAATCGATTTCCCGATAGGGTCCACGTTGGAGAAAAACTTCTTGACCAGGTCCGCGCCGATGAAGCACACCGGGGAGCGATGCTCCTGGTCGGACGCGGTAAGGAAGCGGCCCGCGGCGACGTTTACGTTGCGAATATCGGAGTAGTTGGAGGTCACTCCCAGAATGCTGACGTTCTCGAGCAGCTCGTTGCCGTACCGCACGTCGGAGTTGACGCCGAGGAGGGCGGCGATCTGGCCGGCGGTGCGCATGCCGGTCTTCAGATTGACAAGCTCTTCGTGAGTAACCAGCGGCCGCTTCTGCGCCTTTACCCAGGCGTCTTCACTGGTGATAATGCCGAAGCGGTTCAGAACGTAGACGTTTGCGCCGAGATTGGCGATGCGATCGGCCACGTAAAAATTGAGTCCGGCGACTACGCTCATCACCGCGACCAGCGTGGTTACGGCCAGAATGACCCCGAGCAATGTCAGGAAACTCCTCAGCTTATGGGCGCGCAGGGCGTCCAGGGAGAGCCGCAGCGTCTCCAGCATGGTGATCAGCGCGCTCCGGAAACGGCTGCGTTTCAGGGACGCTTGCGCCCGCGGCGCCACGTGGGTGATGGCACCAAGCCCTTCTACGGGAATTACACCCAAACAGACCTCCAACCCTCTACAGCTAAGACGATTGAGAACGTCGATTCGTTCCTTGGTATATAGACGTGTGGAACGGCGCTTTGCTATCAGCGCTTCCTGGAGTAGCCTTAGGCCCGGTCCGATCTAATCGCTAGGGTTCAGGCGCCGCACGTCTTATTGTACCGCCTTGTGGCGGCGCGTTGGGGAAGAAGATGGCGCGCCGGGACCGCGAGAGCCAGCATCGCAAGGAGGAACCGATGCGTCATAAGTATATTTATTTTCTTGGACTTACAGTATTTGCCCAGACCTTCATACCTTCTGGCCGGGCCCAGGAGAGCACCGACCGTAAGACCCCTGCCATGGCATCGGCAACTCCAACAACCGGCCTGCGCGCCGAATTCCTAGAAGAGATCACCTATTACGAGCAGCGCTACATGCGCCTTGCCGAGGCTATGCCTGCGGAGAAGTACACTTGGCGTCCCGCCGAGGCCGTTCGCTCGGTCGGCGAAGTCTTTACCCACATCACCGCGGCAAATTATGGCATTGCCAGGGCACTGGGCACCGCCCCACCGGCAGGCATCGATCTCAAGGCCATCACGGGCCTCTCTGGTGACAAGCCTAAAGTCCTGCAGGCTATGAAGGACTCCTTCGCGCATTTCCGCAATGCCATCGTGGCCCTCAACGACGCCGATGCCGACAAGCCGCAAAAGATGTTCAACCGTCAGACCACTCTGCGCGGTTCTTTCATCGCCATCACCGGCCACTTTGGCGAGCATCTCGGCCAATCCATCGCTTACGCGCGCACGAACGGGATCGTGCCGCCCTGGACGGAAGAGGCGCAGCAGCAACAGCAAAAGCCTGCGGAAAAACCAAAGCCGTAGGACCCTGGCGGATCGAGCGATCCGTTAGTTATACATTCACATCCACAAGTACATTCCGGCGTTCCGCCGGTGTACAACAATTATGTACCAATGCGAATCAAATCAGGGTGGACATTGGCGGCCCTCTCGCCACTTCGCCTCATGCTCAAACGTGCTTTTATTTCCGTGGCGGTTCTGTCCTTGGCTTTCGCTGCTGACTCCGCCGCGCAATCCGTCGTACCGGATTCCACGCCCGCGATCGGGCCGGTGAGACCGGATTTCTTCAACCGCGTCATCGCCAACCAGAAGAAAGCCGAAGCCGCCCTCGACTTGTACGAGCGCATCGAACGCGTCGAGACCCGCAAGAATCTCAACGATCCCGCTCCCCCGGCGATAAAAATCCTGCGCGTCGTTCCTTCGGGAACGGGCATGTTCCGGATTCCCGTCCGCGAAGACGGTAAGCCCAAGGATTCCGCCGCTTATCGCGCCGATCTCGAGAGTCTGGCGCGCGCACTGGCACTGCTCGTCAACGACGCCGGGTCTCAGCGCGACGCGCTGGAAAAATACGCAAAGAAAAAGAAAGATCGAAACGACCTCATCGACGCCACGCACAATGCGTTCCTGTTCACCTTTGCCGCCTACGAGCCGCGCGGCGACCGCATGCTTTCCAAATACAAAATGGAGCCCAACCCAGCCTTCAAACCCA
>WNFO01001649.1_pt1 | contig 35256 bp, 29 predicted proteins | sample 5400251 | NCBI WGS metagenome assembly WNFO01 (sample SAMN13153354, study PRJNA577476) | soil metagenome | isolation source: 100 cm saprolite under Madrone tree | place: USA:California | collected 2016-06-14
GTCCTTCGGATTTCCACCACCTCTTCAAGCGGCGTTAGCGTGGTTGGAATACGGGGGCACAACAACTTGCGCGGGGATTTTCTGGTAACTACTTCCACGCCGTCGGACGAAAGCACTGCCACCTCCACGTCCGAGGCCATATTTCCGGACCTGGCTGACGGCGGTGGCTACGGCACCGAATTCATCCTCTTCAGCGGTTCTCCAGGCCAGTCTTCCAGGGGCACACTCCGGTTCTTCACTCAATCCGGGGCGCAGCTGAACTAAGAAAATCCCACGTAACCGCGGGCTTTTACGCCCGTGGTTACGGCGTCACTGCGAAAGTGTGACGACTCTATCCTGCCGTTTGCTTAAATTGCTTTTTGTAGTTACTCTCTACCCCGTGAATTCGGTACGCCAGGCATTTGATCGGCACGCCTCGGTCTACGATCAGGTTTTTTCCGATACCCAAATCCGCGCGGAAGTCTGGCACATTGCAGACCGCCTCTTTTCCCGTGGAATGCATCTCCTTGACCTGGGGTGCGGCACGGGGCAGGACGCAATTCACTTCGCGCAACGTGGCATCAACGTGACGGCAGTCGATATCTCTGCTGAGATGATCGCGCAACTGAGGCAGAAGGCGGGTGAGTCGATCCAATGCGAACAAGCGGACATGCGGACCTATATCCCAGAAACCATCCGTTTCGACGGGATCTTCTCGAACTTCGGCGCCCTGAACTGCGTTCCAGATCTGGAATGGCTCCGGCAAATCCGCCTGGCCGCGGGTTCTTACGTTGTCCTGACGACAATGGGGCGCTTTTATCCGCTCGAGTCCGCAGTATTCCTTTTGAAGGGTAAACCGCGGCTGGCTTTCCGCCGATTGGCCCGCTCGTGCGAGGCTGTTGTTGAAGGTATCCGGTTTAAGGTTTACTATCACCGGCTGCAGTCCATCCAAAGAGCGCTGGGCCCTGGGTTCGAACTGAGAGAAGTTCGGGGACTTCGTTCGTTATTGCCCGCGCCCGGTTTCGAGCATCTCGAGAGATTCGAAGTGCTCCGGTTCCTGAAGCCTGTGGATCGTTGGCTGTGCTCGCACCGTCGGATGGCGGTCTGCGCCGATCACTTTGTTTCCGTGTGGCGATGTCGTGAGACGTAAGGTTCTTCTCTTTAATCCGGAATCGGAATTCTACGCGATGCCGCTTGGATTGCTGGCCATCGGTTCGGCGCTGGACCCCGCGCGTTTTGATGTGCGAATTTTCGACGAACGTATCGATCCGGCAGCGGCCTCGAGAATCCTGCATGAAGCCGAAGATGCGGTCTGCGTCGGACTGACCGTGTTTTCCGGTCCCCCCATTTCACGGGCACTGACTCTGTCGCGAGAATTGAAAAAGCGCTTTCCACTCTTACCGGTTGTTTGGGGAGGATGGCATCCCTCCATCTTTCCGGAGCAGTGTGTGGCAAGCGGCGCGGTGGATGTTGTCGTTATCGGTCAGGGGGAGGGTGCATTTGCGGAACTCGTCGAAGCTATCCAAGACCGCTCGCGATGGATGAGCATCGCCGGTCTGTGCCTTAATGGAAGCGACAAGCCGCAACGAACCTCACCTCGAGCGCTCACCCGGATGGATGCTTTTGCCGCCGCCCGTTACGAGCTTTTGGACATCGAATCGTACTTCCGCCACAAAGGCAAACGGCAACTCGATTACAGTTCGTCGCGCGGGTGTCCTTACAAATGCACGTTCTGTGCCGATCCCATGGTGTATCGCAGTAAATGGACTGGACTTTCTGCGGACCGCATTGTCGCCGAGCTTCGCTTGCTATGCGATCAGTATCACATGGACGAAGTGTTCTTTCTCGATGATGATCTTTTCGCAAGCCTGAAGCGCATTCAATCGCTGGTGGACGCATTCATCGAAGCGAAACTTCCGCTGACGTGGAAAGGGACGGCCCGAGCCGATGAGCTGTGCCGCCTGCCAGGAGCATTCTTCGAGAGGTTGCGCGAGGCGGGCTGTCTTCGCCTCAACGTTGGCGCCGAATCCGGATCGCAGAAAATTCTTGATCAAATCAAGAAGCAATACAACGTGGACCAGATACTCACTGCCGGCGATCGTGCGGCGCGTGCAGGAATCGGCATTTCCTACAGTTTCATTACCGGTTTTCCGGGAGAAACCGAACGCGATTTCCGGGCCACGCTCGACGTGCTCAAGGCCCTTCGCCGCAGGGATGCCCGCCTGGAAACTTCCATTTATTTCTATTCACCCTACCCCGGTACCGAGCTGGTTCAGGAACTCGAGAACCTTGGCTTGAGGCTGCCGAAAAAACTCGAAGATTGGGGGAACTTCAACATCGAAGGTGCATGGCTCCCACGAAACAACTCACGATTGGTTCGCAGGGTGCGCAATCTCAACTTCTATTTACGTCATGGTTACGCAGAAGATGCTCGCTCCCGTCCGCGCAAGCTGCTGCAGGGCATCTCACGATTCCGATGCGAGCGAGACTGGTATGGCCTGCCTGTCGAACGATACGTGGCGGAAACCTGGCGCCGAGGTCTTCAATGAGCTTGATCTCTGCCGGACAGCTTCGCCGCCTCGCCCATCCGATTCTGTTGCGATATTGGCTGAAGCGCGGCACGAATCGAGTCACCACCGCACGCGTCGGCGGATTCACTTTGCGTGTCTTACCCGGCGTTTTTCACCCGAAGTATTTTGGAAGCAGTTTGATCCTTGCCAACTATCTTGCATCGCTGGATCTGCGGGGAAAGAGTTTTCTCGACATGGGTACCGGCTCCGGCATAGTTGGCCTGTTTGCTGCCCGCGCCGGCGCGCGCGTGACGGGTGTAGATATCAATCCGCAGTCCGTGCGGTGCGCCACGGACAATGCCGTCCTGGCGGGATTCGATATCGATTTTCGTCAGAGTGATCTGTTTTCCGGACTTCAGGGCGAACGGTTCGACGTTATCGCCTGGAATCCACCGTTCTTTCCACGGCCGCCCCGGACAATGGCCGAGGCCGCTTTATATGCGGGCGATCGTCACAGCGTTATTGAGCGGTTCGCCCGGGATTGCCGGGCGTACCTCGCCAATCAGGGCCGTGTCATTCTGGTGCTTTCACTCGATATCAATGTCGATGCATTAGAATTGGTTTTTCAAGAACAGGCGTTTTCCGTCCGTCGTGCCTCTATTCGAAATTGGGGATTCGGCGAGAAGATGGTTGTCCTCGAAATTCAATGACCCAGCCACCGCTTCGAGCCGTCGTCCCGATTCTTCGCCAGTAACGCGCGATGCGCATCCTCCTGATGAACTGCGCATTCGACGCCCGTCTCACCACTGCTGCGGACTTGCTCAATGATTACGCGACGCTGACGGACTGGAGCAGAGCATTGCTCGCGGCGGGCGCTTCAGCCGTAAGCGTCCTGCAGAGCTTTCGGAGTGACACGCGTCTTGTGCGCGACGGTGTGGAATACGTCTTCTGTAGGGATTCAGCGCCCGGCTGGTCACGATCGTTGCACGAGTTGATCGCGAAACAGCAGCCGGACATTATCCATTTCAACGGTTTGATTTTTCCGTGGCAAATGTGGCGGCTGCGGCGAGCATTGCCGGCTCGCGCAGCTATCGTCGCGCAGGACCATGGAGGAGCGGAACCAGGCCGGCGGCCGGTACGCTGGATGAAGCAGCGTATTGGCTTGCGCACTGCCGATGCTTTTCTATTTAGCGCTCCTGAGATCGCGAAACCCTGGCAGGCCGCCAGGCTTATCGCGCCGTGGCAACCTGTGTATGCCGTCATGGAGAGCAGCACGACAGTGCGCCCCTTGCCCCGTGACGCAGCGCGACTGAGCAGTGGTGTTACGGGTAGCCCTGCTTTGCTCTGGGTCGGTCGACTCAACGCCAATAAAGACCCGCTGACCGTATTGGATGGATTCGAGCGCGCTTTGTCCCACCTGCCTGACGCGCATTTGACGATGGTATACAGCTCCGAAGACTGGCTGCCTAAAGTGCAGGCTCGAATCGAGCCCACGTACATTTGCGTGGGCGCATATCGCACGCGGAGCTGGCGGCATTTTACAGCGCTGCCGACTTTTTCGTGTTAGGCAGTCACCGCGAAGGCAGCGGCTACGCGCTCATCGAAGCCCTGGCTTGCGGCGCGATTCCTGTGGTGACAGATATACCTTCGTTTCGCGCGCTCACCGGCAACGGCAGCATCGGCGCTTTGTGGCCTGTCGATAATGCGGCTGGTTTTACCGAAGGGCTCATGCGCTATAGAGCCCGCGAGCTCACCGCACTGCATGCCGACGTTCTTAACCACTTTGACCGGGAGTTGAGCTGGCCTGTAATCGGACGACGGGCGCTCGCGGCTTATGCTGACATCCTGGTTCGGCGCCGGACGCCTCGCTAGAGCGCTACAGGCTCTCCTTTTCCGGTTCCCGCAAGGGGATAAGCCGACGCGCTACGTCCAGTTCCCAGGCCCGTTCGTAGCGTCCGCTGGCGTATCGCCAGGAAGCGAGCGACTTGAGGAGTGCCTTACCCCATGGCGGAGTGTGGTAATCCTGGACGGTTGGATAGCGGCAGTACAGCACTTTTGCGAAGTTCTTTACGCGCTGGCGCATCTTCGGGGTGAGCCACGGCGCATCCTGGTGGCAGATCCACGAAACCCATTGCGGCTGTGTCCATTCCTCCGGCGTGGTCGGCAGCGGGGGCCCGTCGGGGCCGTAAGTTTTTAAGACCGGTAGCCGCACGCCGGCGGCTTCGGCCTCAATAGCGGCAGGATCGCGCTGCGGCGTTGGGCTGTAGAAGTAAAGGATGATCTCGCACTCCGGATAAATGTCCTTCACTTTCTTGATAAATGCGAAGGTCTTCTCGATTTCGCCCTCAGGATCTTCCGGGCCGCCCAGGATGAACGAGAGCTCCGGGATCACGCCGTACTCACGCATCCGCTGCACAGCCTCCAGCGTGTGCTCGACCCTCGTTCCTTTTTTCATCTTCGCCAGGACGTCGTTGCTCACTCCGTCCACACCGATGAACGCCATTTTCAGTTTGCTGCGCCGAATCTTCTCCCAGCTGCCGGTGGAGAGTTTTGCCAGCGTGTCAGCGCGCGCGTAACACCACCATGGCATTTGTACCGTAGCCAGGGCATCCAGGATCGGCAGACTCGTCTCCTCGCTATCGAAGAAGTTGTTGTCGTAGAACTGCATGGCCGTTGCGCGGTACCGCTCGCGCAGAATCGTCATTGCCTGGACGATGCGGCCGGGTCCCTGAAGCCGGGTGAAACCGTTGAACATGGAGACCACACCACAGAACTTGCAGCGGTAGCGGCAACCGATGGCTGCCTGATGCACCGCTGTGCGTTTCCCCATGAAGCTGGGGCGAAGATAAACTTCGAGATCGTCGAGCCGTTCGTAGGGATAGATCGGAAAATCATCCGGAGAGCGGAACGGCCGATCGGGATTGTGGTGAAGCTGCCCGTTTTCCTTCCAGGTCAGCCCGCGAATGTTCTTGATGACGGACGCGTCGCGAACGGGAAAACCGGCATCCGGCATGGCAGACAGAAGCTCCAGAAGAGTCTCTTCGCCCTGCCCGCGCGCGAGGTAGTCCACATAGGGTGCGTTGATGGCAGCGTCTGAATACATGGTCGGGAAATAGCCGCCCCACAGAATCGGAATCTCCGGGTGAGCTGCGCGGAGCGCCGAGGAAATTTCAATGGCCGGCGCAACTTGAGGGCCCGGCATCACAGAGACGCCAATCAGTCCAACGCTGCCGCCGGCCAATGTTTTCAATGCACTCCGCACCGGGCTCGGATCTATATTGGCGTCAACAAACTTGTATTCGTAGCTGCCTTCTAACACCGCTCCCAGGGCAAGCAGCGGCAGCGGCATCCGCACGGCCCGGCCCGAGCAGATTCGAGGGTTGATGAGAAGGACGGATTTCTTCTTCATGAAATGGCCCCTGGGTTGAAACAGGCGCTGATGAATCGTATCATCGGCCGCAATGCTACCTGAATCCTGTGCGGAGGTGTGATGCGGATTTCGGAGCGGCGGAAGGTCATCGTCTTGCTCGTGCCGGGTTTCCCGGCCAGCGAGGCGGAGACCGATTGTCTGCCGGCGGTGCAGAACTTTGTAAAAACTATTGCTTCTCGCAACCCGGATGTTGCGGTTCACGTTTTCTCGTTCCAATATCCGTTTGAGCGGCGCGACTATTCCTGGAACGGCGTTACGGTTCACGCGCTTGCGGGCAGAAACAGGCGTTTTCCGATACGATTCCGAACCTGGCTTCAGGCAGTATGGCGGGTGTGGCGGCTGTGCAATTCACACCACGTCATAGCCCTGCACAGTTTCTGGCTTGCGGAGTGCAGTTATGTTGCGGCATGGCTTGCTCGAATGACGGGTACAAAGCACATTGCGACGATTTGCGGTCAGGACGCCCTGGCCCACAATCCTTACCTGAAGCACCTTCCATTCGCGAAAATGACCATAACGGCCGCGTCCGAAAGAGCCGCTGAAACCTCGACCATCCCGGCCTGCGATGCATGATCCTTGGAGATGGCCCCGAACGTCCTTTGCTCGAACGGCAGATCCATGAATGCAGACTGCAGGATGTCGTTCGCCTGGCCGGACACGTTCCGCGCGAGGAAGTTTTGCGTAGTATGCAGGAGGCGAAGATCCTGCTTCATACTTCGAGTTATGAAGGGCAGGGATACGTTTTCCTGGAGGCGTTGGCCTCAGGAATGCGCATCGTTTGCCGCGACGTGGGTTATACGGGAAACGGCACGGGCGCGTACCGGTGCAAATCCAGTCAACAAATGGTGGACGTACTGCGGACACTCCTCGCGTCGCCGCTCGAAACGATGAAAGTACATATCGAGAGCATTGATTGTACCGCCCGAACCTTCGAGAAAATCTACGGTATCGCCTGAATATGGGCACGCATGACCGAATTCTGTATTTCCTGCTGGCCGCTCTGGTTGCTTGTCTCCCCTTCGAAGTTCGATCCCTGCCCCTCTTGAGCGATCTGCAATGGCTTTTTCTGTGCGTTGGCGCGGTGGCCTTGCCTATCCTGATCCGTGAACGGAAAAAACTGTTTCAAAATCGTCTGGTTCTTGCAGCTTTAGTGTTCGTTGTTATCCAGTGGCTCGCAGCTTTGCTGTCGGCGGAGTTCACTTTAAATGCAATTAAGGGCGCTGTCCGCGTCACTGCCGGATTTACTCTTCTTTGCTCGACACTGTCTATACGCGATCGGCGCGGTCTTCTCCACGTGTGGGCTGTATCTGCAATTCTGGCGGCTTTGTATGGCCTCGCGGACTATAACGGTTTCGGAGTACGCGGTTTGTTTCGGGAGACCGAGTTTTACGTTGGGTCGGTTCTGCGCCTGAGCGGTTCGTTCGAGTATCCCAACACCGCCGCCGCCTTCCTCGCTATGTCTCTGCCTCTGGTTTGGACAGCAACCAAATCTCGATGGGTATGCGTTTTGGGTTCCCTTCTGATCTGGGTCGCTCTGATCTTGACGTACTCTCGCGGGGCGATAATTGCCGTCGTTCTGACGCTGGGAATCTGGATGATCGTGAGCAAGGCGCGAACAGCATTTTATTTTGGCGGTCTCGCTGCCGCGGCTTTCGCCGCACTGGTGCTTTTGCATCCTTCCTTGCTCCAGAGATTTCGGGAGACGCAGCCGGTCCATGCTCTATCCGCAGAGTACGAACCCGAGTTCAACCTGCTGCGCAGGCGTCCAGATGAACTCGGCGAAATGGCTGTCCGGGTCAAGAATGCAGGCACGACCGCATGGCTGGCGGCCAGGGATAAGCCGTTCACGCTTTCATATTGGTGGATTGACCTTGAACGAAGGAAGCCGCTCAATACCCCGACAATCTACACCCCAATACCTGTGACGCTCCAGCCGGAAGAGTCCGTCGCGGTTCGCGCTCCATTCCGGACTCCACGTGAGCCGGGGCTCTACCTCCTGACGTGGGACATCTCTAAATCAGGGAGCGAGTGGTTCAGCGGGACTGGTGTGTTTCCGGGCCTTGTCGAGGCGCATATCCAACAAGGAAACGAACCATGGTCGGGCCACGGGGATATGAGCCGGTGGTATGGGCGGGAGATATCAAAATTATATGTGGCGAATGTTCCACTTTCGCGGAACGAACTGTGGAGATCTGCTCTTGATATGGCGCTTCAGCATCCGATACTCGGCGTCGGTCCGGACAATTTCCGCCTTATGTACGGCAGACGGTTCGGACTGTCCCACTGGGACGAGAAAGTCCGCTCGAACAGTTTGTATCTGGAATTGCTTTCCGGTAGCGGCCTGGCGGGGCTCGCAGCCTTTGGCGTCATGATGGCGGCAGTGCGGCGCAGCATCGTGGCCCCGGTACTTGCGCTGGGGATTTTTTTGATCCATGGCTCGGTGGATGTTTTCCTGATGACCACTCCGATCTACTTCGGATTCTGGATCTTGCTTGGGCAGGCAAACGAAAATCAAATTCGCGCAGACGGTGGCGACTCGCCAGAATTGCAGGCCGAGGGCTCGAGGTTTAACGCTCGCGCGCACGCGTCGTAGGCCTGGAGGGCCCGCTTGAGCTCACGGTGAGGAATTTCGACGGGCGGCTGTGAGTGAAGCCGCACGATGTGCCCAACGTGAATGTTCTCGGAGGGGTCGCCGCGGCTTCCGGTGAAACTCTGGATCATGTACTGCTCGCGCAGTGTCCCGCTTAGGCGCAGGAACGATTCCAATCGGCGCAGCGCCGAGGAGGTGTCGGCGATGAGATCGTTGTAGGTCAGCCCCAGGACTTCATTCCCGCTCCCCAGACGTGTCGCGTATTCGGCGAGTGTTTGGAGCCGCTGCGAGTAATAGTCAACGGCTCGCTGGACAGTCCACGGTTCGTAGTATGTGCGGCTCAGATTGACGATACTCTCAATCGTTGCTTTCGGCTCGCGGATCAAGAAAATGCAGCGCAGCCTCTCATCCCCCAGCAGATCAGCGTTCGGCGTGAACTTGTCGTGATTGATCTGATCGATGGCGTAACGGACGGGCCGGAACGGCGCGCGCCGGGCGACGCGCGAAGCGATTTCCAGTTTGTCGAGATCTATAGACGAACGGTAGGGCGTATTCCGTTCACCACAACCAATGATCTCAGGGTGAGTCATCAGTATATGCAACAGCAGCGTGGAACCGGACCGCATGTGTCCCATGATGAATACGGCCGGCAGCGGCGCCACGCCAAACGAGCGCAGGGCGCGTCGCGCCAGAAACAACGAGAGCCGCAGAATCGGCGTCCACATGCTCACGCTGAAGATCATAAGTTGGCGCCAGCGAAAACACAGAGAATTCTTGAACTCGTGCAAGAACGGAGACAGCCGCGCATTGACACAGGTTTCTCCGGTGAGCTAAAAGCTCATCTGTGGAACCGGACGTCGAAAAAAACGCCTGTTGTCATACCCGCCTCGCCCCGGAATACGACGCTTGTATGGCGAAACATGCGGGCAATGCGTGGGTCCGCGGCGCGTTTCGACATGTCGTTGAGCAGATCGTCGCGCCGGGGAGTCTACTCCTGGATTTCGGCTGCGGAACCGGCACGGACAGCCTCTGGTACGCGCAGCGCGGCTATCGCGTACTGGCCTATGACAATGCCCCCGGCATGATGGCGGAGCTGGAGCGCAAGTGTGCGCAAGAAATTGCTTTAGGAAAGGTTGTTCCACTTTACGCCGACTATGATCATTTCCGCCAGGTATTGCAGCGTGAACCCCGCCCACAGGCCATCGTTTCCAACTTTGCTGCCCTGAACCACCTTCGGGAACTCCGTCCGCTGTTTTCGGTTTTTGCCGCCAATCTGGAACCGCCCGGTCAGGTGATCGCCAACGTACTAAATCCTCTCTTCTGGCAGGACCTTATCCATCCCTGGTGGTGGAGGCCGCTCCTGCGCGGTATTCAGACAGGATACATTTCCTGTGTGTGGGAAGAGGTCAGCACCTACCGTCACTTTATGGGGCCGATCAGCCGCGCTGCCCGGCCCCATTTCGTCAAAGTCGGGCAGGCGGGCTTGGGAACATTTTTGCGCTATGAGTCGGGCAGCTATGACTGGACCGAACCGCGGTCGCTGCCGGAAAGGCTGGACGCCCGCTTTTGTCGTTCGTTTCCGCTCCGCCATCTTGGAAAATTCATCTTCCTGATCTTCCGGCGGGCCGAACGGGATTTGTGATTTTAAAGGATTGCTCTTGACGGTGTGAAGCTGTAAAATCCCACCCTGCTGATCTCACCCCCGTTGTAGACGAAGGATGTCTTACCGTTTTTCCGTCGTATCGAACCATTCGGACTGTTCCGACGGACCAAACTTCGGTCTTCCGCAAGGAATCGAAACTGAGGGTTTTTGAAAATCATGACGGACATCTTGCTCACTCATGCCTATTTCCTTAAATACGACGTCATCGAACGACGCGTGATGAAGCCGTATCCCCCTCTTGGAATCTTGTATCTGTCAGCTTATTTGAAACGTGCGGGTTTCTCAGTGGAAGTATTCGACTCGACGTTTCGCGATCCGAAAGACTTCGAAGAGACGGTGCGACGGATCCGTCCGAAGACCGTCGGCATTTACGCGAACATCATCACGCGGGACAACGTTTTCCGAATGGCGAAGATCGCGAAGGACAATGGGGTGAGATTCGTCATTGCCGGTGGGCCGGACGCACCCGAGTGGGCTGAGATGTACCTGGAGAACGGCATCGACGTCATTGGAACCAATGAAGGAGAGCGAACTCTGGAAGAGTTGATCCCCTGGCTGAGTGAGCGGGGAATGTCCGGCCTCGAGGCGTGTCCGGGCATCATTTTCAAACGAAACGGCCGCGCCTATCGGACTGCGCCCCGGGCCGCCATCACAAACCTCGATAGCCTGCCCTGGCCTGATCGCGATGTGCTCGTAATGGAGGACTACTTCAAAGCCTGGAAATCAAAACACGGGGAGAGCGCCGTTTCGCTGATAACTGCGCGCGGCTGCCCCTTCCATTGCGCATGGTGTTCGAGCGAAGTGTTTGGTCACACACATCGGCAGCGCTCACCGAAGAACGTTGTCGACGAAATGATCATGCTCAAATCAAAGTACAACCCGGACATCATGTGGATTTCCGACGACGTCCTGACGATCAATCGCAGATGGTCGCTGCAATTCTTTGACGAGGTGAAGCGCCGTGGCGCACAACATCCCTACGAGTGCCTGAGCCGCGTGGATCTTGTTGACCGTGATCTCCTTCGGGGTATGAAGGAGTCCGGATGCTTCCGGATCTGGTACGGCGCCGAGTCGGGATCTCAGAAGGTTCTCGATAGCATGGCCAAAGGAACAACGGTGGAGCAGGTGCGCACTGCGGCGCGCATCACGCAGGAGGTGGGAATTCAGGCGGGTTTTTTCATATTGCTCGGATATCCCGATGAGACCACAGCCGACATTCGCAAGACCATTAATCTGCTGAAAGAGGCGAAACCCGATGTGTTTGGAACCTCCGTCGCATTTCCGATGAAAGGCACGGAGTTTTACAAACGCGTAGAAGATCGCGTCATTCCGAATGAGAATTGGTCTTCCCGAAATCAAAATAAGCTGCTCTTCAAGACGAAGTATCCGCGCTTGTATTACTGGTTCGCTGTGCGATGGCTTGTTAAGGAAGTGAACGTTGCCAAGATGTGGCGTTCCAAGAATCGGCCGTATGGAAGAATCGCCAAGGAGGCGATCAAGATCGCCGTTGCCCGAACCGGCGTTGCGGCCATGGACGCGGCGTCTTTCCGTCGCACACAGCCGAAGCCGTTGACTCATGAGCATGCTTGATAAACGGCCTGTAAGAGACATGCGGCCTCCCGACACCCCCACTGAGAAGCGAAGGGCCTGGTTGTATTCCAATGAAGATTGCCTTTGACGGCACAGTCCTGCACGGGCGCAAGTCCGGCGTGGGTTATTACTGCGAAGAATTGTTGAAGGCGATGCTCTCAATGAATCACGCCGATCAGTTCTACGTGTTTTCGCATCAGCCTGTGCAACTCGATATTGCGTCGTCGAACGGAAATCTGAAATTCACGAATTCATTTCACTTTCCGATCCGCGCGTTTTATCTGCATGCGATCTTGCCGAGGATTCTGGACAAGGTTCAGCCGGACCTTTGCCACTACACAAACTTCCTGGCGCCGATATCGGAAGACCGCCCGTACGTGGTGACGATCCACGACATGGGGTTGGAAGTCCTGCGCTACTCCCATCCTCTGGCCAAGCGCATTTATACGAGGCCACTGATACCGCGAGTTGCGCGGAAGGCGAGGTTGATCCTCACAAATTCCGAGTATTCCAAGTGGGAGATCGTTCGTCACCTTGGTCTTTCGGAAGATCGGATTCGCGTGACGCCCCTGGCGGCGTCGCCGGAGTTTTTGCCGGTGCCGGTGCGTCCTCGGAATCCATATTTTCTTTACGTAGGAAATCTCGAGCCGAGAAAGAACCTGGAGCGGTTGATCGAGGCGTTTGCCCGGATGCCGCGTAAAGAGCATCAGTTGGTGATCGTCGGGGATAGCTGGTATCGGGGCGGTGCTGTTGAAAAGAAGGCGAGATCGCTTGGACTCAACGGCGAAGTGAAGTTCCTGGGGTATGTACCGCGAGCCGAACTGCCGGGACTTTTCAGCGGTGCTACGGCGTTTGTATATCCGTCGCTGCTGGAGGGCTTTGGAATGCCGATTATCGAGGCGATGGCGTGCGGGGCGCCGGTAATCACCTCGAATAGCTCCGCGCTCAAGGAAGTGGCGGGCGGGGCAGCAGTGCTGGTGGATCCGTTGAGTGTACGCGAGTTGACTGAGGCCATGGAGCGAGTGGCGCAGGACAGCAGGTTGAGAGTGGAATTGTCGCAGAAGGGAGTGCGGCGGGCGGCGGAATTCTCGTGGGAGACGACGGCACGATTGACTCTGGAAGCTTATCGCGAAGCTGTTGAACGCGGGCTAAAGCCCGCGACTACATTGAAGAAAAAGATAATTGCTCCGCGTTCGGACGAATTGACGAATGCGATAGGCAAAACAATCGCCTATGCAAAATTGTTTCAATATCCGCTCACGAATGACGAACTGCGCGAACGGCTCTTCGACGTGGAAGTGGACGAGACGACATTCACGGAAGGTCTGAAGTTACTCCAATTCCAGTCCGACCCGGCCTTGTTCGAACTCCGGGCCGCTCGCGAACGGATCAGTGACGAGGCGATTCAAAACGCGCAGGCGCATCTTCGAACACTGGCCTCGATACCATTCGTCCGGATGGTTGCCTTCTCCGGCTCGACGGCGCACCGTAACATGACAACCGGCGAAGACCTCGATCTCTTCATGGTTGTCGAAGACGGCAAGCTTTGGGGGGTCTTTCTGCTCGCCACGGTCTGGGCCAAACTGAAAGGTCTCCGCGAGCTGCTCTGCATGAACTACCTCATCAGCGACGCGGCTCTCCCGCTATTCGAGCACGACGCATTCACCGCGCAGCAGGTCGCATCCCTCAAACCATTTTTCGGCAAAGCGGTTTACGACCGGTTCACGGAAATGAATCCGTTCGTCTGGCGGCATTTCCCGAACTTCAATCCTGCATTGCACCGTCAGTGTTATCCCGAAATCCCGGCGTCGCGGATCAAGGCGCTATTGGAAAGTGTGCTCCGATGGGGTCCCGCCCAACTGCTGGAGCGGTTCAGCCGAACGGTGCTCGGATCGTACCTTCGCCGGAAGGCAGGCGACGCAGCGAAATCAGGCGATTGCGACGTAGTTCTCGAGCCGCGCCGGCTCAAACTTCACATGGTCAGCCACAAACGCGCCATCTTAGTCCGCATTTCTCACCAATAGACGCGCCTGACGGCCGACGGGCGCTGGTTCCCCGTCTTCGTGCCGGAACCGGTGAGAAATCCGGGTTAGAGCAGGTCAAGCCTTAGCAATCTTCGTCGAGGCATCGACATCTCTTGCAACGTCGCAGCAAATTTCGCAAGGGCGTTGCGAAGTTTGCAGCGGCGTCGCAATCTTCGTCGAGGCATCGACATCTTTTGCAACGTCGTAGCAAATTTCGCAATGCCGTTGCGAAGTTTTGCAGCGGCGTTGCAAAGTTCGCTGCGCCCGTAAGTCCTTTGCTCATCTACGCCGGCGTAGATGCATCTACGCCAACGTAGATGGATTCGGCCTGGCGTGAACACTCATTGCACCGTAAGTCATTGAAATGTCGACATCGCATCGAGTTTGGCGCTTTGGGCCGCCGGGTGCCTTAGAGAACCACCAAGAAAGGAGGTGATTGACATGGCTAAAGTCGCAAGGGTCAAACCAACCCTGGCTGACGCTGTCGACGTCAAAGCGGTGTGGGAAATGGTTCCCAATTTCACGATGGGAGACGTTTCGCTGAACGAGTTCACCGCGATACATGACGCCGCGGACGGCCTGGACAAGGAGTACGCGAAGAAAGACGTCGAACTGACGAACGCGAGGGTGAACCGTGATGAAAAAATCCGTCAATTGGCTGATCTCGTCACGCGTTTCCGGAGCGGCATCCGTTCGATCTATGGGCCCGATTCTGCTATGTACGAGAAAGCCGGCGGAACGCGGTCCAGTTTGCGGAAGTCTCCTCGGCCGAGTGATGCAGCTCCAGCAACAACCGGAACTGCCACGTCCAACGCGTAGCGAACACCGGGATGGCGTTTGAGAGACGATCTTAAACGCCGTTCCGCGTCCTCTCGCTCCATCCGCGGACCAGCGTTAAGAAAAAGATATAAACGTCCAGGCCGAGCGACCAGTTCTTCACGTAGTAAAGGTCGTGAAGAAGGCGTTCTTCGAGACTCGTATGCCCGCGCCAGCCATACGCCTGTGCGTAGCCGCTCAGGCCGGGTCTGACCGTGTGGCGCAGGTCATATTGGGAGTGTTCTCTTCGGAATTCGCGGGTGAATTCGGGGCGTTCGGGCCGCGGCCCGATAAGGCTCATCTCCCCACGCAGGATATTCCAAAGCTGTGGAAGTTCATCAAGACCAAACCGCCGCAGATAATGACCGATCCGCGTGCAGCGGGGATCATCCGGTACCGACCAGATCGCGCCCAGGTCGCGTTCGGCATCTTCCCGCATGGTCCTGAATTTGATTATCGTGAAACGCCGGCCTCCAAGGCCGATGCGTTTCTGCCGATAGAGAATGGGTCCGCGGTCTGCCAGACTCACAGCGGCGGCGATCAATATCAGCAGGGGTGCGAGCACGACCAGAGCCGCGACGGAAACGAGAACATCCGCCGATCTCTTGACCCCGCCCGGCCAGCCCGAGACCGACTTATGCTGGCTGAGCCGCGAGGCCGCGGCGTTCCGGTTTCTTGCCGGTCCGCTCTGCGATGACTTTCCGGATCCCGGTTTGGAAGGCTTCACGTGAAAATGTCTCCACTCGATATCGAACCTGCTCCGCAGGCCATCTCATCGTTTCAAATCGGCGCACTGCCCGGATCACGTCATCCGGATGCTGCTCCGAAAAAAGGACTCCATTCATTCCGTCCTGAATTATTTCCGAGGATCCGCCAGCGCCAAATGCGATGGCGGGACAACCGCATGCCTGGGCCTCGACGGTCACCATGCCGAAATCTTCACGTGCTGCAAAGACGAGACCTAGCGCTCTCCGGTACAGGCTTCGCAACTCTTCGTTGGCTACCCAGCCGCGCACGTCGATGTTGCTTCGGGCCATGTTGCGAAGGTTCTTGAGCTCCGGGCCGGTCCCTGCGATGACGAGCCGGCGGTCCAGTTTGTTGAACGCTTTCACAACAATGTCGAATCGCTTGTACGGAACCAATGCCCCTACGGCCAGGTAAAAGTCCTCGCGGGCAACTGCATTCGACGGCGTGAAAAATCGCGTGTCGACCGGCGGAGGAATCACTTCAGCATCCCGGCCGTAGTATTCGCGGATTCGCTCGCGAACAAACCGGGAATTGGCAACGAAGTGATCGACGCGATTGGCCGCCTCGCAGTCCCACTTCTGAAGACGAGGGCGAACAAGACCAAACACTGCCCGGCGCAGGGGACTCAGCGGATAATCGTCTTCGGCATCCCAGACATACCGCATCGGCGTATGACAATAACAAATGTGCACTGCACTCCGGGTCCGGATTCCCTTGGCAACGGCATGGCTCGAGCTGATGACGAGATCGAATCCTCGCAAGTCCAGTGATTCGACGGCCAACGGAAACAACGGCAGGAGATTGCGGTAATGGCGGTAAATACCCGGCACACGGTTCAACCAGGAGGTAACGATCGCGTGCGACTCAATCCGCGGTGATACCTTTCCTCGCTCGTGGAGCAACGTGAAAATGGTGGCCTGGGGATAAATTTCCAGGAGCGATTCCAGGACTTTTTCCCCTCCGCGCATCCCGTTTAACCAGTCGTGGACCAGAGCAACTCTCATATAATCGTGCCGAAATATAACACACACGACATGAAGCTGAGCAACGACCCGAACGCGATAAAAGTGACGGCTGGATTGGCTCTGGCCGGAATTCTGCTTTTCGGTGCGTCCTTCAACGATCCGTTTCATTTCGACGACACGCTGATCACCGGGGACAGCAATGTCACGAATCCGGCGCGTTGGTCCCATTTCTTCAATCCGCTTTATCTAAGGCAGCTCACATTCTTCAGTTTTTACCTGAATCATCTGGTCGGCGGCGTGAGTCCTGGGGGCTATCACGTTGTCAACGTGGCGTTGCATATCGCGAACGCCGTGTTGTTGTTCTTTCTTCTTGGCCGGTTCTTTGAAAGATGGATCGCGATCGCCGCAGCGGCAGTTTTCCTGGTTCACCCGATTCAGAGCGAACCGGTGCTTTACATATACCAGCGGTCGGTATTGCTCGCGTGTTTCTTTTCGCTGCTGGGATTGATCGCGCTTGTCGAGCGAAGGCACTGGCTGGCGGTGCTGTTTTTCTTTCTTGCTTTTGAGGGGAAGGAGTCCGCAATTGCGATACCTCTGGCTGTAGCGGCGCTCATAGGAACTGTGAATGATTTGCAGGTCAGGCGGCATTCCCCTCCTTACGAAGGAGGGGTGGCCGTGCCATCAAGAAAAAAGACTCGTTCCGAAATGGCACGGCCGGGGTGGTCGCTCACAAGTTACGTTAAGGAATGCGTTTTGAAACATGGTGCGCGAGCGACCACCCCGTCTGCGCCTTTAAGGTGGCTTCGCAGCATTTTATTGATGGCGCAGCCACCCCTCCTTCATAAGGAGGGGAATACACGCGGCGAATTCATAGACCGCCGCTACAGAATTGGGCTCCTCGCCGGTACGATCGTGCTGGCAGGGGCAGCTTTGGGACTCCTTGTGTATTGGAATGAAGAAACCGTGGGCGTCGGGGTAGCCGATCAGATCAATCCGCTCAAATACTTTCTTGTCGAAACACGCGTCATCTATACCTATCTGCGGCTGTTATTCTTCCCATATCCTCAGTCGCTCGAATACGAGTTTCCAGCGTCGGGTGGAGTNNNGGGTCTTCTGGCGATCTTTGCCGCCGCCTGGTGGCTCTTCCGGCACGAGCGCTGGCGTGTGCCCGGGTTTTCGATCCTCGCATTCTTCATCTTACTTGCACCTACCTCCAGCATCATCCCCAGTACGGACGCCGCTTTCGAGCACCGGCTATATCTGCCGATGCTTGCATTCTCGCTGCTGGCTGCCTGGTTGCTTTCGCGAGCACCCAGGCGCACCTGGATAGCAGTCGCCTTGCTTCTGATACTCGGCGTGCTGACCATCCGGCGCGGAACGGTCTGGTCGTCGGAAATTGCGCTCTGGGAGGACACAGTCAAACGTGCTCCCGGCAAAGCCCGCGTCTGGTTCAACCTTGGGGGAGCGTATCTGAACACCGACCTCGCGAAGGCACGTCCGGCGTTCCTTCACGCGGTGGAACTTCAGCCGGATTTTGTCGAGGCCACGTATGACCTCGGAGTCATCGAGCAGAGGCAACAGAATTGGAGCAGAGCCCTGGCTTACTATGAACGGACGGTCGAGAAGAATCCCCAATACTGGCCGGCATGGAACAACATGGGAAACACCCTGTTCGCGATGGGCCAGCGCGAGCGTGCAGTCCAATATTTCGAGAAAACTTTAAGCTTGAATCGGGACTACTGGCCAGCGCAATATAACATCGCTATTGTTCATTTCATGAGCGGCCGGTATGCCGACGCGGTTCCCAGGCTGAGAACGGTGCTGGACTGGAGCCCGGATTTTCGAGAAGCGCGGCAGTTGTTGGTTCTTTCCATAGCCCGTACGGGTAATCGAAGAGCGGCCGACGAGGAAATGAAGAAACTCGGTGAAGTAACCGCGGCAGAATCACGGACCACCCCCACGATGATTTTGGCGCCCAATCGACCTTGATCTAAGCAAGGAGTAAAAACGATGAAGCGCGTTGTTTGGACCCTTTTTTGGATTCTCACCGCAACAGTTATTTGTTCCGCGCAGAGTACTTTCTATTTCCCCCAGATAGCGGACGGCGTCCAGGGTGGCGGTGTCACCTGGAAGACGACGGTGTTCATCACCAATCCCGCAGCCGTCGGAACTGCGAGCACCGCCGTACAAATTGACTTCACGACTTCAACGGGCGCCGCCTTCAATCTCCAGTTCGATGGGACGGGATTCACCGTCAACGGCAACTCGGTGACCATGACAATTTCCGGCGGTCAGACTCGAAAGCTGGTTTCGAGAGGTACAGGTGCGTTGGCAGTCGGCTGGGCCAGGGTCACCAGTCCCGGGAACGTGACAGGCACGGCACTGTTTTCGGAGTTCTCTAATGGTCAGTTGTTTGCTGAGGCGGGCGTTCCTTCTTCCGGCGCTTCAACAAATCAGGCAATATTTGTGGACACAACGGCGGGCTTCACCACTGCCGTGGCATATGCTAACCCGAACGCAGGTCCCGCAGCGATTACGCTGCAGCTTCTGAACTCTGATGGAGTTGCCGTAATGCCTTCGACTGGGCAAGCACTCGCGGGATTTCAGCACAACCCAGCCTTCGTGAATCAATTATTCCCTGGGGCGCCGGCATTCACGGGTACGATGCAAATCTCGAGTCTGGTGCCTGTGACGGCGATCGCTTTGCGATTTGCGAGTACCGGCCAGTTCACAACCTTGCCGACCATTTCACTCGCGTCCATCATCAATCCCGCAGTCGAGTGGCTCGAGCAGCGTCCGTGGCTGAAGCCGCTCTCATCATTTGCGAGAATTCTGGGCGGGCTTCAGTTCAGGCTCGGTTAACTCTCGGTCAGCCCCCAGGTTAACGATGAAAAGCACACTGCTTGTCCTCGCCGGTCTCATCCTTGTGGTGGGAATCGGGTGGGCAGCAGTGTCTTCCGCACAGCAGGGCGTGCTGGAGCAGGCGATTGCGCTTCATCGCGAAACTCCCCTCATCGATGGCCACAACGACATCCCCTGGACATTTCGCGAAAAAGCCAACAGGGACCTGTCAAAGATGGACCTTCGCCAGCGGCAAGCCCAACTGCACACGGATATTCCACGATTGCGGCAAGGCGGTGTCGGCGGGCAGTTCTGGTCTGTATACGTGCCGGTCACGATGCAGGGTCCTGAAGCGGTTCAGGCGACGATGGAGCAGATCGACTTCGTCTACCAGATGATGGATCGCTATCCGGACACATTCGAGCTTGCGCGCACAGCCGCAGACATCGAGCGTATTTTCAAGGCCGGGAAAATCGCCTCTTTGATCGGTATGGAAGGCGGGCACTCCATCGACAATTCGCTCGCGACCCTGCGGATGTTTTACAAGCTGGGCGCGCGTTACATGACGCTGACTCACAGCTCCAATACGGCATGGGCCGATTCGGCAACGGATCAGCCGAAGAATGGTGGTTTGACCCCGTTTGGCGAAGGGGTTGTGCGCGAGATGAATTGGCTGGGCATGATGGTAGATCTTTCTCACGTATCCCCGGAGACGATGAGCGATGCGCTCCAGGTAACGCAGGCCCCCGTCATCTTTTCACATTCGTCGGCGCGGGCGGTGAACGATCATCCGCGCAATGTTCCGGACAGCATACTGGCAAAAATACCGGCGAACGGTGGCGTGGTGATGGTGAATTTCGTTCCGGGATTCATTTCAAAGGAAGTCCGGGAATATGAAGCGCTGCCAGCGAGTCAGCGGCAAAACCAGCCGGTTCCACGGGCCTCGATGGCGCAGGTAGCCGATCACATCGATCACATTCGGAAGGTTGCAGGAATAAATTCCATTGGACTGGGCTCGGACTTTGACGGTATCACGACTGTTCCGCAGAACCTTGAAGACGTTTCGAAGTTTCCGTTGCTCACGGCAGAGTTGCTTCGCCGCGGCTACAGCAAAGATGATCTCAGAAAGATCCTCGGCCAGAATGTCTTGCGGGTGATGCGGCAGATCGAACAGGTTGCAGCCCGTCTTCAGAAGGAGCGCCCTCCCTCAACCATGGTTTTTGCCGGCCAGAATTAGGCACGTCCGTTCCACTAAGCAGCATTCGCTTACCGCCCTGAAAATGGGGTCGTGGTTAACACAAAGGGCACAAAGACACAAAGAAAGCCGGCATTAATTGGTCCTTGATGCCGGCTTTCTTTGTGTCTTTGTGCCCTTTGTGTCTTTGTGTTAACCCCGACCCCTCCACTGGTATTCACATTGCTCAGACCACGCCGGAGTTTCATAGGAGGTTGTGGAATGAAGCGCTTCCTTTTGTGTGTCGCTTTCATCCTGGCGGCCAGTGTGATGTGCTCGGCGCAAAACTTTTATTTTCCTCAGGTCGCGGTAGGCGCCTATGACGGCGGATCGTGGAGAACGACGATCTTTCTCAGCAACGGGAGGAGCGATACTGCCAGTGGCACGATCGCCTTCACCAAATCGGATGGCACACCCTTCAATTCGACCTGGCTTGATGAATCAGGGAATCCGACAGGTAATGGCAACACCATTACATTTCAGCTTGGACCAAGTGAGAGCCGGAGATTTACGTCGGTAACAGATATCCCTCTCACCACGGGATTCGCAACCGTAGCGTCCAATTCACTTGCTGTGCTTGGAAGCGAAGTATTCTCGAATTTCGATTCGGCCGGAAATCTGATTGCCGAGGCCGGCGTTTCGATGTCTATCCCAATAGGCAAGCAGGCGATCTTCATCGATACCACCAACGGTTTCAAGACCGGTGTTGCGATCGCGAATCCGAACACCACCGCAGCTCTTCACATTCATTTTGAGGTCATGAATACCGCGGGTCAGATGATCATGTCCACGGTGCGAGACGTTCCTCCGAGTCAGCATTTCGCGACATTTGTCCACGAATTGTTCCCGGGCATTCCGGAGATGGTCGGGCGGCTCCAGTTTTACTGCACAAATCCGATCGTTTCCGTGGGGATGAGGTTCGACCTGTCGTTTGTGAATTTCACGACGATGCCTCCGCTCGCCCTGCTGCCGTAGGTTCTTATTTCGACTGTAGCGGCGGTCTGTGACCGCCGGCGGTCACAGACCGCCGCTACAGCAAAACGGGACTCTCAGGCGGTGATGACTTTGGCCTCTTCTGGTTCGCCGATACAGAAGCGGAGACCTTCAAGATAGGCTTTGAGCTCGGCTTGTTCTTTCCGCTTTTGCATGACGCGGGATAAGTCGATAGACGGGTCGTCAAGCATCGTGCCGATTTCCCTGCTCGTGCTTTCGAGTTGGGATGTCACGCGCGCGATTTCCTCTTCAGCTCCGTTCAGATTTGCGATGCGCTCGTTCAGTTCGAATTCGAAGGCCTTCCGAAGTTCTTCTCTGACCTCGACGCGGATCTGTTCTCGAACTGTCACCATCGCTCTTTCGAAGCGTTCCTGAAACTCCTTCTCCATCGCGTGGCGCTCGTCGATAATCGCCTGTTGCATGCCGACCTGAAAACCCGAATTGATGGATTGAATCTCAGCGGAGATGCGGCTCAACTCAATGCCCAGGGAATCCAAAGGCTCATGCAGTGAATCCCGGCTCAAGTCCGTTTCTCTCTGTGTGTCCCGCGATGTTGGAGTCATAGTCGACGAGTAGGGTGGTTCTCCGAGCCGATATTGTTGCAAACTCATTGCCATGAAGCGTTTTGGGTAAGTCCAATGGACTCTGTCGGCTGAGAAGCGGCCTATGAAATTGCCTTCCGAAGTGGGCTCAAAAACGCCCATGTTAACATAGAGAACCTCGAGGGGACTGGACGCATGACTACTCGCTCCGACATGAAATCTTTTCTGGACGATCTGAAGAGCCGTTTTCTTCTAAATCCCACAGCCATCAACGTCGAGCGTACCATCTGCGCGAGAATTGACGACCTGATCCGCGAGATCTGGGCCGACCGCAAGCCGCCGGCATCCTTCGTATTGTTTGCAATTGGGGGATACGGGCGGGGAACGATCCATCCGGAATCCGATATCGACCTGCTGTTTTTCTTCAAAGAATCCATAAACGAGGAGGCGGTCAACGCGATTCTCCTTCCGCTATGGGACCTTCAGTTCAAGGTGGGCCATCAGATTCGGCACGTCAAGGATTTTGCAAAGTTTGATGAAGGGCACATGGAATCCTATACCGCCTTTCTCGATTCGCGATTCCTGCTTGGAGATCCAAAGACTGCTGAAGAATTCGAACGCGAGATCTTCCCGAAACTGAGAAGACAAAACCGCGACCGCTTCCTGAAGGGCCTGGTTGACCTGAAAGCCATTCGCTACAAACAATTTGGCGACACCATTTTCCAGCTCGAGCCTGACGTTAAAGAAGCGCCGGGCGGCCTGCGCGACGTGCATTGGTCCGGATGGGTTCTGAAGTCTCTGGAGACGACGAGCGGCCTTCTGCTTCGTGATGAGGCGCTCAAGTTTCACCATTGCGTTCGAACCTTTGTTCACTTCCATGCGGGCCGAAATTTCAATGTGCTCTCGTTTGAATTTCAGGAACAGCTCGCGGAAAAATTAGGGTACAGGGATTCTCAGCGTGGTGAAGCGGCAGAAAACCTGATGCGGGATTACTTCCTGAAAGCCGCTGTGTTGTCGCGCGAGGGAAGCTTCTGGGAAGAGGAAATCGTTGGCCATCCAAACATGATCAGTATCCCATCGGAGTTCTCTGATCCGTTTGAAATGATCTCGGCTTTTGGCGAAGCCCACCGGCAGAAGGCCCGGCTGGACTCGCCGACGCTCATCGCGATCCGCCGCCGCCTCGCCTACACCAATGGCGTCCTTGGCAACAATCCCCGGGCCGGGCGCGCCGTCCTGGAAATGATGAAGGACCGGAAGGGCATCTATAACACGTTGCTGGCAATGCACGAGGTAGGTCTGTTGGGAAAGATCTTTCCCGATTTCGAAGAGATTCGTTGCCGGGTCATCCGGGACTTCTTCCATAAATACACGGTCGATGAGCATTCGCTGATAGCGATCCGCAACATCGAAGAATTGCCCCCCAACCACCGATTCTCGATCCTGCTGAACGAACTGGAGCACCCCGAACTGCTTTTGCTTTCGCTGCTCTTTCATGACATCGGCAAATCGCACCGCCACGACGAAGGCAATCATGTTCATCCCAGCACAGAGGGCGTGACATCCATCCTTCGGAAGCTGGAACTGCCACAGGATCAGGCAGACAAGGTGGTGTTCGTCGTCAAACATCATCTGGAGATGTCGAAAATCATTTTGCGGCGCGATTTCAGCGACGAGCATGTGATCGATCAATTCGCCGATCTCGTCGGGAATACCGACAACCTGCGTATGTTGTGTCTGTTGACCTATGCCGACGTGAAGGCGGTCAACACCGAGGTTCTCACGCCGTGGAAGGAAGACTTGATGTGGCAGTTGTACATCGAGACGTACAACCGGCTGACCCTTGGCCTCGCCGACGATCAATACACGCAGCAGCCGGCACTGGAAAAAGATATTGAAGAAATCGCCCGGTTGCTGCCGCCCAAAACGCCCTCACAGGGCATTCGGGACTTTCTTGACGGATTTCCGCGGCAGTACCTGAAGAGCACTCCGAAGATGCAGATCGCGGACCACTTTCTGCTTTCACGGCAGCTTGCTTCGCGGCCGATGGTAATGCACCTCGGCAAGAGCGGTACGGTGTACGAAGTTCTCGTCATGACCGCAGACCGGCCGTTCCTGTTCTCGAAGATTACCGGCGTGCTTTCCTACTTCGGAATGAACATCGTGAGGGGACAAGCGTTTTCAAATCGTCATGGCACGATTTTCGACTTGATCGCGTTCGAAGACCCCGAGCGTTACTTTCAGAAGAATCCGTCCGAGATCGATCATTTCGCCAAGGTTCTGAGCGACGTCATCAGCGGGTCTGCAGATTTGAAGAAGCTGCTCGATCGAAAGTTCACGAGCGTCGTCTTCAAGCAGAAGAAAAGCTTCGTCCCAACCACCATCCATTTCGAAAACGATTTCTCGAAACGATGCACCATCATGGAGATCCTCACTCATGACGCCTTCGGACTCCTGTACCGCATCAGTTCCGTTATTTCGTCACACGGTTGCAACATTGAAGTGGCGCTCATTACGACCGAGGGCCATCGCGCCATTGACGTTTTCTACATTACGCGCGAGGGGCAGAAGCTTTCGCCGGAATTGGAAGAAAAACTCCAGCACGACCTCGAAGCGGCGCTGTCAACAGTGGTGTCGTAGGCGCTAATTCGGGGACAGACGCATAAATCACCTAAATTCAGGTCAAAGGTCCTTGATCGAATTTAGGTGATTTATGCGTCTGTCCCCGAATTAGCGCCTACGACCATTCTTCTACGACACGTCGCGTTCGCCGGTGCGGATGTTGTAGCCTTGCTCGATCGGCAGAACGAACACACGGCCATCACCGATTTCCCCCGTGCGGGCGGTCTCAATGAGGGTCTTGATCGTGTCTTCAAGGATATTGTCTGGAATCACCAGTTCGACCATGATCTTGGGCAACAGTGTGACGCTGTACTCAGTCCCGCGGTAGACGGCCTTGTGGCCCTTCTGGCGCCCGTGACCCCGGACTTCCGTAACGGTCATACCGGAAATACCGACCTTGGTCAGTGCATCCTTCACTTCTTCTAGTTTGTTGGGACGAATGATCGCTTTCACCAGCTTCATTCAGCTCTCCTTCGATGATCCGACATTGGTTGTTGTTGAGTCCCCCGAGGCACGAATAAAAAAAGCCCTCGACCCGGAATTCGAATCGAAGACTTCAGCGTCCTTCCCCGTACTTCATCGTACAGACAGCGTGAACTTTAAAACAAAATCTTGACTAGTGTCCAGACAATATTCAGGTTGGTTGGGAAAAACGCCGCGGACCGTGGACCCCGAAAATGCCTTCGAAAATGCGGTTTACGTGGCCTGTATGGTACTGGTACTGGCGCAGGAACTGTTCGGCGGCGAGGCCGCTATCATCGTCGGAGTACCCCAGCAGGCGGGCACAAATCGTTAATTCTTCGTGGTCGCGGGGGAGAGAGTGGGTCTGAGCGTCGTTAACCATCTGCAGCTTGTTCTCCACATCGCGCAGAAAGAGATAAGCTCGAGTGAGCGTCTCGTTTTCTTCCGCAGAGATGAGCGATCGATCACAGAGCGCAGCAAGGGCCCTCAGCGTATTGCGCTCGCGCAATTGCTGGTTCTGGCCGCCATGACATACCTGTAGAGACTGCGCGATCAATTCGATCTCCCGAATACCGCCCGTCCCCAGTTTGACGTTCCGGCTGCGCTGTTTGCGCAGGGCCATCTGCTCGTCGATTTTGCGCTTCATGCTGCGGACATCTTCGACGGCTCCGCGGTCGAAGGGCAGATCGTAAATGAACGCGCGCACCATTGAAAGAAATTCCCGGCCGAGCGCGCGGTCACCGGCAACGGGCCAGGTCTTTAGCAGCGCCAGGCGTTCCCAGGTTCCCATTCGCGACTGGTAGTAGCGCCGATAACCGTCAAGCGAGTCGGCAATATTGCCCGCCTTGCCTTCCGGACGCAACCGCAGATCAACTCTGTACACATAGCCTTCGCCTGTAAATTCGTTCAGCCCCCCTGTAATCTTCTGACAAAGACGGCGAAAATATTCCGGTGCTGAAATCGACCCCGCTTCTTCCTGGTCAGTGGCGTATAGGTACATCAGGTCGACATCCGAGCTGAAGTTGAGCTCGCCACCGCCGAGCTTGCCCATTGCCAGAATGGTGAAGCCGGTGAAAGCGTTTCTGGGAATTCCATATTCCCGGCGCAGCGCGGAGGAGCAAATCCAATAAGTTGCCGAGATCAGGGCCTCAGCCAGAATGGATAAGGCTGCCAAAGTCTCTTCGACCGAACAGAGCCGCAGCAGATCGCGCACGCCGATGTGCAGCATTTCTCTTCGCTTGAGAACGCGCAGATAGTCGAGTTGCTGCTGCTCGTCCACAAGTACTTTCAGCGTTCGTGCCAGTTCGCGCTGGATCTCCCCCTTTTTTCGACCGCTGTAGATGACCTGAGGATCCGTTAACCAGTAGAAATGATGCGGGTCTCGAATCAGTATCTCGGCCATATAAGGACTGCCACCCAGGGTCCTGGCCAGGATTTCGAGCATTCGCGGCGAATCCTTGAGATAGGAAAAAAGACGTGTTTTGTTGAGAGCGGCGCGCGCGAATCTTTCGAAGTAATTGAGCGCCTGATCCGGATCGGCGGACTGTGAGACGCAGACCAAAAGCTCCTCAAGAATATCCGCCAGTAGTTCCCGCTCGGACGGATCGTCCGCCACCGCCTGCAAATTCGCGTCAGCTTTTGGCGGATCTTTGAATCCGTAGGGACTCAGCAAACCGGCTACCTGCTGCCGATCGAGGCGGGGAGCGAGCAGGAGATCCTTGATGTTAAGCCGTGTCATACTCCCTGGCCAAATGTAGTCGCGGGCTTTAGCCCGCGTTATAAGATTAAGACGTGATCACCGCAGAGTCGAAACAAACTATTGAATCTCTCTGTGCCGGAATCGACAAGGACGCCGTTCAAGACTTCCTCGTCAGGATGGACGAAGATTACTTTACGACGTTCTCTCCTGAAGAAATCTCTACCCACATCCGGATGACGAGCGAACTGGATCCCAAACACCGTGTTCGGGTTCGGGTCACGCCCGACCCATCAGGCCGGGGCGGCGAGTTCGAGATAGTTATCGTCGGTTTCGACTATCTCTCCGAATTCTCCATCTTCTGTGGTGTGCTGTCGGCCTTCGGGCTGAATATACGCTCAGGCGATATCTATTCTTTCGCGAGAAGTGCGCCGGGCCGAGCTTTACCGCGCAAAATCGTGGATGTCTTCACCGTGGATGTCAAGGCGGGTGAAACCTTCGAGGAGGCCAAGCAACGCGAGTTTGAACACGAGCTTCAAACGCTTGCCCAACTGCTGGCGACAGGAGCGGTAAATGAGGCGAGGGAACGGTTGAATCGCTTCCTCATCGAACGCATCGAAAGGATGAATGAAGAACTTGGTGGCCTGCTTTCTCCAGTCAAAATTGAGTTCGACAATCAGCTTTCTGCCGACTGGACTGTGATGGATGTGCGTTCCGAGGACACCTTCGCTTTCCTTTACGCCGTCTCGAACGCGCTTGCGATGCGAGGTATTTACATCCACGAAGTGAAAATCAGAAGCAGCGGGGATCAGGTGATGGACCAGTTTTTCATAGCCGATCGTTGGGGCCGCAAGATCGAAGACAGCCGTGAGCAGGAAAGGTTGCGGATGGCGGTCGCCCTGATCAAGCAGTTCACACGATTTCTGCCCGAGGCGCCAGACCCGGCAAAAGCAATGCGCCATTTCGATCAGTTTCTGGATAAGGTCGACAAGATCGCTGAGGATGAGTTCCCCTACCGAATCATCTCCTTTCTGGCCGAAAGGGAAGGGATGAATATGCTGGCTCATCTGCTCGGCTCGAGCGACTTTCTCTGGGACGACTTTCTGGGCATTCACTTCACAGACCTCCTCCCGGTTCTGGAAGACTTCGCCAAAACAGAGTTGCAGCCGGCCAAAGACTCCTTTCGGCGGCAACTCCAGCAGCTTCTGGATCAGGCCTCGACATTCGAAGAAAAGAAGAGAGTCCTCAATCGATTCAAGGACAAACAAGTGTTCCTGATCGATGTTAAACACTTGCTTGAACCGCGTGTCACGCCGACTGGCTTTTCCGAGGCGCTGACAAACCTTGCCGAAGTGGTCATCGATGACGCGGCGACGGTCTGTCACGAGCACCTCGGTGGTGAACACGGGCCGTTTACCATCTGCGGCCTGGGGAAATTCGGCGGACGCGAGATGGGCTATGCCTCCGATCTCGAACTCTTGTTCGTTCACGATGCGCCGGGAATCACTCCGTTTTTCGAGTCGCTCGCGCGGCAAGTGAGCGAGTTCATTGAGGCCCGTTCGAAGGGCATTTTTCACATCGACCTCAGACTCCGGCCTTATGGCGAGAAGGGCGCGCTGTCTACCACATTCGAGCAGCTGACGAAATACTACAGCGTGAGCGGGCCGGCGGCACCGTTCGAGAGACAGGCGTTAATCAAATTGAGATGGGTGGCCGGAGACGAAGCCCTGGGCCGGCGCGTGGAAGCGCACCGGGACGGCTTCACGTACAGCGGGGATCCATGGAATTGGGAAAATGCCATGCACTTGCGGCGCCGCCAGACGCGTGAACTGGTAAAGCCGGGGCAAACCAACGTGAAGTACAGCCCCGGTGGAATCATTGATGTCGAATATGCGGTGCAGTATCTGCAGCTCCTCAATGGCAAGGATCATCCCGAAGTCCGGGTTCCTAACACTCTTGAAGCTCTGGACCAATTGCGGCGTCTGCAAATCATCCGGGAGGCGGACTACATAATGTTGCACGCCTCTTATCTGTTTCTACGCAATCTAATCGATGCGCTTCGAATCGTGCGCGGCGATGCAAGCGACCTGGTGCTTCCCGAGGAAACCTCAGAAGAATTCAAATCCCTGGCGCGCCGTTTGGGCTATCGGGAACGGGATCGGAGAGAAGGTGCTGCGAAGTTGGCTGCCGATATCCGGGAAACGATGAAGAAAGTGCATGATTACTTCCTCATGCGTTTCGATACTCTGTAGCGGCGGTCTATGACCGCCGACGATCTCGCAATTGCTGGATCGCCGGCGGTCATAGACCGCCGCTACAGTGCTTTGACTACAGGCTGTAGTACATGTCGAATTCGACCGGATGGGTCGTCATGCGGAAACGCGTGACTTCCTCCTCCTTCAACGCGATATAGGCATCGATCATATCGTCGCTGAAGACGCCACCCTTGGTCAGGAATCCGCGATCCTTGTCCAGATGAGAAAGCGCCTCGTCGAGTGAAGCACACGGATGTGGAATGTCCTTGGCTTCTTCGGGAGCCAGGTCGTACAGGTTCTTATCGATAGGATCGCCCGGATGGATCTTGTTCTGCACGCCGTCCAGTCCCGCCATCATCATCGCGGTGAAAGCGAGATAGGGATTGCATGTGGGGTCCGGGAATCGAACCTCGATACGGCGCGCCTTCGGGCTGTTTACGAGCGGGACGCGCACTGCCGCCGAGCGATTACGTGCGGAATAAGCGAGGTTGATCGGAGCCTCGAATCCCGGCACGAGGCGCTTGTAGGAGTTGGTACCGGGGTTGGTGATCGCATTGAGCGCCTTGGCGTGCTTGATAACCCCGCCGATATAGTAAATAGCGAACTCGGACAGCCCGGCATAACCTTCGCCGGCAAAGAGGTTCTGCTCACCTTTCCAGATCGATTGGTGCACGTGCATTCCGGAACCGTTGTCACCGACGATCGGCTTCGGCATGAAGGTCGCGGTCTTCCCGTATTTGTGAGCAACGTTATGCACTGCGTATTTCAAGCGCATCATCCAGTCGCCGCGCTGAACGAGGGGAGCGAACTTGGTGCCGATTTCGTTCTGACCAGCGGTAGCTACTTCGTGGTGATGGACTTCCACGACGACGCCCATCTGCTCCAGCGCGGTGGAGATGGCAGAACGGATATTCTGCAGCGAATCAACAGGAGGGACAGGGAAATACCCTCCCTTGACCGATGGGCGGTGGCCTTTGTTGCCGTTTGGGTACGTCTCACCTGTATTCCACGCTGCCTCTTCGGAGAAGATCTTGCAGTAGGAGCCCGACATATTCACGGACCACTCCACGGCATCGAAAATGAAGAACTCGGGTTCAGGCCCGAAGAAGGCGGTGTCGCCCAGACCGGTGGACTTGAGATAGGCCTCGCCGCGCTTCCCGATGGAGCGCGGATCACGGTCATAGCCTTTCATGTCAGACGGTTCGATCGTATCGCATGTGATCGCCAGCGTGGTGTGATCCAAAAACGGATCGATAAAAGAGGAAGTTGGATCGGGCAGCAGCAACATGTCTGAAGCCTGAATGCCCTTCCATCCGGCAATCGAGGAACCGTCGAAATAGTGACCGGATTCAAATTTTTCCGGGCCGAAGGACTTGACCGGAACGCTGACATGCTGTTCCTTGCCGCGCGTATCGGTAAAACGGAGGTCGACGAATTTGACCTCCTTATCCTTGATTAATTGGAATATTTCTTTTGCGGTCATAAGTTTTTCCTCTCTACACGAAACCCGACTTTTGGTCTTTGGAGTCCGTGGCAATGAAGTCGAAAGCTAGAAGATTCTAGAACAAACAAAAAAAGCCCTCGACCTAAAAATTTCAGATCGGGGACTTCTTTGTCGTCCGGGCCCGATACATCGTTGTATCAGATGAAATCCTTATAAACAAAAACTGATTGGGTGTCCAGACAATCCTGACATTGACTGTAGCGGCGGTCTATGACCGACTGTAGCGGCGGTCTATGACCGCCGGCGGTTATCGACCGCTGCCACAGTCCGAAACTACGGAATCTTCGGGAGGGCGGCAGACGTTCCCCTGGCTTTTTCCCGGATCCGCTTCGTCAGCTTTTCGATCTTGTCGAGACGGTCGTAGAGCCGGGCGGAGATCACGTGTTGTCCCCCTTCATCGATATCGGCACTGATCTGCCGGCTCAGTTCGGCTAGCTCGGTGGCTGCGTCCTTTAATTCCTTATAATTCTTCTCGCCGGCCTCTTTTTCTACTCTTCTCTGCATTTCTTTCAGGGGGTCTTTGGGGAACTCCTTTTGGGGTGAGCCTATCAGAGCGGCCGTAAACCACACGATGTAAAGGATCGATCTCATATTTCCCTCGCCTGGCCGTCTATTCTAAGGTGGAAGTGCGACATGGCTAAGGCAAATTTTACCCGCGCGAGAGGCGAAGCATCATGCTAGAGTTATCAACTCGGTCACGCTGGTTCGGCTCCGCTAGTGGTCGTGCTTCAGATTTTTTAGGCCGGTTGGAGTTCCCTCCAACAATCAGGATAAATGCCCATTTTCGAGACAATCTCAGTCTGGCTCAAAGAAGTGCTTCTGCCCTATGGGGGTTTCGGCCTCATGTTACTGGCAGTTTGCGACTCGTCGTTTGTGTCACTGCCGGAAGTCAACGATATCCTGTTGATGACGTTTTCCATCAGCAATCCCGGCGGCATGGTGACATATGCGACATTGACCACCCTGGGGTCCCTGATCGGTTGCGCCCTCCTGTATGGCGTGGGACGAAAGGGAGGCGAAGCATTTCTGCGTCGCACCCCCCGAATGACCGACGACAAGCTTGTAAGAATGCAGAATTGGTACCGGCGTCATGGAGTTCTGGCAGTCATTATTCCGTCGTTGCTTCCGCCGCCGACTCCGTTCAAGATTTTTGTACTGTCTGCGGGAGCTTTCGGCATTTCATGGCCGAAGTTCATTGCCGCCGTCGTGGTTGGACGCGGTATCCGATATTTTTCAGAAGGGATTCTGGCAGTTATATACGGTCCTGCTGCGATTGAGTTCGTCCGTCAGAACTTTGGGATGATTGGGCTTGGCCTGGCCATCCTGATCGTCGCAAGCGCGGTTGTATATTTCTTTTTCGCACGTCGCCGGATACGAAGTAGTGAAGCGTGAAAGTTAGAGTTGGTTTGAAATTACGAATCATTTTTATCCTGCTGCCGCTGATTCAGGCGAGCTGCATTTCTACAAAGCGCACGATTCCTGTCGATGCGCGTCCGCTGCCCGCCCTGACGGCCAGCCGGAGCGATCTGCTCCACAGCCTTGAAGACCAGAGCAAGCGGATCCATACGCTACAGGGGACTATCGCGCTTGATGCGTCCTCCGGCGGTAACGTGAAAACCGAAGTCATGACGGAGTACCGTCAGACCAAGGGTTTCGTACTGGTCGAGCGGCCAAATCACGTCCGTTTGAGAATTCAGGCGCCTCTCGCGCTGGCGACCGTATTCGATATGGTCTCAGACGGGCGCGAGTATCGCGTTTCGATTCCGATACAGAACAAGTTCCTGATCGGGGACCTGGACGCTCCAGCGAAGGACAAAAATGCGATTCTGAATCTCCGCCCCCAGGTGCTGATCACGGGGATGTTCGTGGATATCACGCGTTATTTGAACGATCCCCACGTGAAATCCACTTTCGAAGAGTTCAGAGAAGGCCGGCGCAGCTTTTACGTTTTCAGCTTTATCAACGTTGCCGGCCCTGAATCACATCTCGTGGAAAAACTGTGGATTGATCGGCTTAACCTTCAAGTGACCCGGAAACAGGTTTTCCGGAATGACGGAAAGGTTGAAACCGACGTGGAATATTCAGGCTATTCAGCTGGCGGGGATATCCGGTATCCTCAAGTCGTTCTTATTCAGCGCCCGATCGAAGATTATGCTTTGAAGATGACGTTCCAGAAGACATCGGTGAACGAAAAGCTCACTGACGATGCATTCAATCTGGAGCAGCCATCAGGATCTGAGTTGGTTCGACTGGAAGCCGAAGCCAGCACAGGAACGACACCTTATTAACCATATGAACAAGAAAATGATTATGGCCGGCCTCGCGGCACGGCCCGTTAGAACTACAGTAAGCATTTTGGCTGTTGCCCTCGAGGTCACCCTGATCCTCGTTGTTGTCGGGCTAACGTCTGGAATTTCTTATGAAACCGGGAAACGCACCGAAGGCGTCGGAGCGGACATCATGTTCCAGCCGCCGAATTCGTCGCTGATTCTGGCGATCAATAACTCCACCATGCCGATCGCGCTCGAGAACAAGATCAAGGAAGTCGAAGGCGTGAAAGCAGTGGCTCCGGTGCAGACCCTGGTGAACTCCTCGTCAGGTCTCGAGATCATCTATGGCATCGACCCCCAGAAGTTCGATGCAGTCACTGGCGGCTTTATCTGGCACAAGGGCGGATACTTCAAGGCAACAGACGAGATTGTCGTTGACGATGTCTACGCGCTGGCGAAAAAAGTTGCCGTCGGGGACCAGGTCGAGGTGTTGAACCACAAGTTCAAGGTTTCCGGTATCATCGAGCACGGAAAAGGTGCCCGGCTGTTTATCTCGCAGCAAACCGCCCAGGAAATGACGGGAATGGTGAACCGGGCTTCCATGTTTTACGTCAAACTTAATGATCCGGACCAGGTCAACACGGTCATTGGTCGGATGGAAAAGGTGTTCCCCACATACGGGCTGCGTCCGCTGCGGGAATACGCGAAGCTGATGATGTCCACCAGCATGCCGGCACTGGATGCGTTCATAGAGACGGTGGTCTTTGTTGCCGTCTGCATCGGCGTGCTCGTGATCTTTCTATCGATGTACACAACGATTACAGAGCGGACTCGCGAGATCGGTATTCTGCGGTCGCTGGGCGGCTCGAAGCGGTTTATTATTGGACTGATCTTCCAGGAGTCCGCAGTCGTCTGCCTCATCGGCATTGTGATCGGAGTCGGTTCGAGCTTTCTGCTCGCGAGACTGGTACAGTTTATCTTCCCGACTCTGATTGTGATGATCACGCCGGACTGGATTCTCAAGGCGTCGTTCTTCGCGCTGGTCAGCGGTGTCATTGGATCCCTTTACCCTTCGATGAAGGCAGCCGCACAGGATCCGGTGGAAGCACTCGCATACGAATAATATTTGTGGTAAAAAATCTTTCTCATAGGTTTATGGAATGAAAAATTTGTTGGAAACAATTGATCTCCGAAAGACTTACAAGATCGGCAAAATCGAAGTCGAAGCTCTGCAGGGAGTAAACCTGCGAATCCGCGAAGGCGAGCTGGTCGCTATCATGGGACCCTCGGGCTGCGGAAAATCCACGCTGATGCATCTTCTGGGTGCCATGACCCGGCCGACAGCGGGAAAGGTTCTGATCGACGGCGACGACATCGCAGGCATGAACGACGGTCAACTCACCGAAGTGCGCCGCAATAAGATCGGATTTGTCTTTCAGAAGTTCAATCTGTTGCCAACGCTCACCGCGGGCGACAACATTGCCGTGGCCAGGCATATTCACGGCCGCGGGGGCCCCGAGCACGATCAGCACCTGGAGGAGATTCTCCAAATGTTGATGATCCAGGACAAGATGGGCCGCAGGCCTTCGGAACTCTCCGGAGGCGAGCAGCAGCGCGTGGCAATCGCTCGATCCGTGGCGAATCGCCCGGCTATCCTGCTGGCCGACGAACCGACCGGCAGCCTGGATACGAAGAACTCTGAAATCGTTTTGAACATGTTCCGGGAACTGAACCGCAGGTTTAGACAGACGATCATTCTGGTCACCCACAATCCCGAACTGGTTATTTACACCGACAGACTCATTGAGATGCGCGACGGAGTAATCGTCAGCGACAACGATCCGTTTCCCGAGGACACTGAAAGCGAACTGGCACAGCCTGCGCGCAGTGTATGAAGCGTTTCCTACTCTGGTCCTTTGAGCGAGGGTCCAAACAGTACGACGTCATTTGTGTCGTGATCCTCGCTTTCATCTTCCTCGTGCCTTCCTCAGTATTCCACGATCGTCCTGATTCCACGCGGGTTCCGGAAGATCAGCTCATCCGCCAGACGAATGATGATGACGGACACACGGTTTTCACCGTCAAAGTAAATACGAGCGAACAAGCTGCCGTGGAACAGCTCAAAGCATCGCTGCGTGCGCCTTTCAAGGTGTCACATACGGAGCCCGTGTACGACGCCAAGGGCGCGTTGGTCGCATATTCGATATGGATCGAGAGGTAAGGAACATGAGGGCATTAAACACAAAGACACAAAGGCACAAAGGAAGGCCGCCTGGAAAACGCTGGCTAAAATCCGCGACTCCCTTTGCGGCCTTCCTTTGTGCCTTTGTGTCTTTGTGTTTAATGCTCTCGGTACAGGCCAGCCAGGGTACTTATACGCTCGATCAGGTCCTCACCAAGGTGGGTGACGCGGGCAAGTCGTTCCGTTCGATGCAGGGCAACCTGGAGCGTACGAAGGTTACTGTTCTTGTGAATGACAAATACACGGACAGCGGAACCGTGTACTTCGCTCGCAGCGGTAGAGAC
>WNFO01001795.1_pt1 | contig 35195 bp, 26 predicted proteins | sample 5400251 | NCBI WGS metagenome assembly WNFO01 (sample SAMN13153354, study PRJNA577476) | soil metagenome | isolation source: 100 cm saprolite under Madrone tree | place: USA:California | collected 2016-06-14
AAATAGGGAACGCGCGGATCGGCCGCCGCCATGGCGACGGTTTGAACCAGCGGTCCTTCCCTGCCAAGAATCAACCACGCCACGACCCACATCAGGCCGACGACGCCGAGCGCGCCGAAGGCATAGTGCCAGCTATAATTGACGATCACCCAGTTCAGCGCCGGCACCGCGAGGATCACGCCGAACGCCGAGCCCTGCGACAGGATGGCGGTGGGCAAGGTGCGCTTCTCGTCGGGAAACCATTTGTAGACCGAATGCGTCGCCACCGAGAACGCCGGCCCCTCGCCGGCGCCGAGGATCACGCGGCAGATCAAGAGCGTCGAGAAACTGACCGTGCCCACCATCGGAAACTGCGCCAGCGCCCATATCGCCGCCAGCACGAGCAGAACCCAGCGCGTGGCGACGCGGTTGACAATGAAGCCGACAACGATGGCCGCGATCGAAAACAGGAAGAAGAACGCTGAGCCGAGCAGCCCGAACTGCTCCGGCTCGAGCTGCAGCTCGGTCATGATCGGCACGCCGGCGAGGCCGACCACGATCTTGTCGGCAAAATTCACCAGCATAAAGAGAAACAGCAGGAACGTGATTTTCCAGGCGCCTTTGGGCGTCGGTTGCGTGGTCATGGTCGTTCCTCCAGGCATCGTTGCCGGCCTCGCTTGATCGGCCAGACCCAATGCTACATTGGGTCGCCGGCAACGCAATCGGACTTTTTTGACGGGTACCTGAAAGCTGCCCGCCCGCGTGCACTGCAAACTCAAACATTCATCCGTAGAATACTTGCCGACCATGTCAAGAGAGCGCCGGGCAACCTGATCACGATCGCGTCGCCGTCGCGATTGAGACCGTGATCTCTCGTTGTGGTCTTGGTATGTTGTGCGCCATCGCAGGGGATTTTCATGACCAGACCGCTCTACCGTCGGCCGCGCGCCATTGGCATGCTTGCTTCGCTTTCGATACTCGCAGGATTGGGCGCGGCCTCGGCCATGGCGCAAAACCTCCAGATACCGGACTATGACGCCATCGTCGCCTCGCCCGACCGCAGCGATGGCGATCGGCAAGCCGATCAGCGTCGCCAGCCGGCCAGGATGCTCGCCTTCGCCGGCGTCAAGACCGGCATGAAGGTGCTGGATATGGAGGCGAATGCCGGCTACAGCACCGAGCTTTTGGCGCGCACCGTCGGCCCGACCGGCGTGGTGTACGCGCAGGATTCATCCGCCGTGATCGAGCGGTTCGTCAAGGACAAGTTCGACATCCGCGCCCAGAAACCGGCCATGAAAAACGTCGTGCATGTGGTGCGGAATTTCGACGATCCGATCCCGCCCGAGGTCAGCGGGCTCGATATGATCACGTTTTTCTTTGCCTATCACGACGTCACCTACATGGAGGTCGATCGGGCCGAGATGAACCGCAAGATGTTCGCCGCACTGAAGCCCGGCGGCTTTCTTGTCATCGCCGACCATTCCGCGCGTCCCGGCGACGGCACGGCGGTCGCAAAAACCCTGCATCGCATCGAGGAAAGCGCGCTGCGCCAGGAAATCGAGGCCGCCGGTTTCAAGCTCGCGACCGAGGCCGATTTCCTGCGCCATCCGGAAGATCCGCGGGATGCCGCGGTATTCCGTCCGCAGATACCGACCGACCAATTCGTTCTGAAATATCAGAAGCCGCTGTGAAGCATCGCGCACGCTTCGCATGACAACCGACCATCAGATCGTGCTGAGCGTCACTGGTCTGACCAAGAGCTATCGCTCGGCGGGAGAGCAGGTGGTGGTGCTGCGCGGGGTGAACCTTCGCATCGCGGCCGGCGAGCGCGTCGCGCTGACCGGCGAATCCGGCAGCGGCAAGAGCACCTTGCTGCATCTGATCGCCGGGCTGGACGAGGCTGACGGTGGTGAGATCAGGCTGGCCGACATGTCGGTGTCGGATCTGCCGGATGCCGGCCGGGCAGCCTTGCGGCGCGACCGGCTCGGTCTGGTGTTTCAACAGTTCAACCTGATCCCCAGCCTGGTTGTCGAAGATAATCTCAAGTTCCAGTCGCGCATTGCCGGCCGTCACGATGCCGCCTGGCATGCCGAACTGGTGGAGCGGCTTGGGCTCGGCGGTTTACTGAAGCGTTATCCCGAGCAATTATCCGGCGGCCAGCAACAGCGGGTCGCGATCGGCCGTGCGCTGGCGACAAAACCACTTCTGCTTCTCGCCGACGAGCCCACCGGCAACCTCGACGAAGCGACGGCCGATGACGTTCTTGCGCTGACGCGCGATCTGGTCGCGCGAAGCGGCTGTGGCTTCCTGATGGTGACCCACAGCGCGCGGCTGGCCGCCACGCTCGACCGGCAGATCAATCTCAAGGCGGGGCTGATCGCATGAGCCGCATGATCTGGGTCCTCGCGGTTCTGTTGAGCCATTGGCGGCGGCATCCGATGCAACTCGCGACACTGTTGATCGGACTGATTTCCGCGACCGCGCTGTGGAGCGGCGTGCAGGCGCTGAACCAGCAGGCGCGCTTGAGTTACGACCGCGCCGCGGCGACTTTCGGCGGCACAAGAACGGCGGCGCTGGTCGGGCGTGATGGCAGGAATTTCCCGCAGCGACTTTTTGTCGAGCTGCGCCGCGCCGGCTGGCCGGTGTCGCCTGCTGTCGAAGGCCGGATTCAGATCGGCGGCCGATCATTGCGGCTGTTGGGCATCGAGCCCATCACGCTGCCCGCCGAAGTCGGCAATGCGCCGGCGATTGGAAGAGCAGGTTTGCAATCTTTCGTCACGCCGCCGGGAGAAATGCTGGTGGCGCCCGAAACGCTTTCCGAGCTCGATTTGCCTGAAGGCGCGACCCCGCTTTCGGGCGGCGGCACCTTGCTGCCGCCGCTGCTCATGCAGCCTCAACTGGTGCCGGGCGTGCTGGTGGTCGATATCGGCCATTTGAACCTGACCGCGTTCGGCCTGCTGTCATTTGTGGTCGGGCTGTTCATCGTCAATTCGGCGGTTGGCCTTGCGTTCGAGCAGCGGCTGCCGATGCTGCGGACCTTGCGCGCCTGCGGGGTGTCCGCACGGATGCTGAACACGGTGCTGCTGGTCGAACTGGTATCGCTGGCGCTGGTCGCGGGCCTGGTGGGCCTGGTCTGCGGCTATCTGATCGCCGCATCGCTGCTGCCCGATGTTGCGGCGTCGCTTCGCGGACTCTATGGCGCGCAAATTCCCGGCCAGTTGACGCTCAGGGGCGAATGGTGGATTGCCGGCCTCGTCATCAGCGTCGTCGGTGCGCTGGCGGCGGCGAGCGCCAGCCTCTTGAAAGCGATCCGCCTGTCCGTCCTGGCTGCCGCACAGCCCTACGCCTGGCAGCAGGCGCAGCACCGATGGCTGATCTTTCAGAGTGCGCTGGCGCTCGCGGCGTTCGTTGCCGCCGGCTGCTTGCTGTGGTTCGGCGATTCGCTGGTCTCGGGATTTGCCGTGCTCGCGGCCTTGCTGCTTGGCGCCGCGCTTGGCTTGCCCGCGATCCTGGAATTGGTACTGTTCTTGAGCCAGCGAAGCACGGATCGCCCGCTCGCCGTGTGGTTCTGGGCCGACAGCCGCCAGCAGCTTTCGGGATTGTCGCTGGCGTTGATGGCGCTGTTGCTCGCGCTCGCGGTCAATGTCGGCGTCGGCACCATGGTGGAGACCTTCAGCCGGACCTTTATCGGCTGGCTCGATGGGCGGTTGGCCGCGGACGTCTACATCAATGCCGTCGACGCCGCGCAGGCTACCGCGATCAAGGCGTGGCTCCATGAGCGTCCCGAGGTCGAGGCGATCCTGCCCGGCGGCCGGGCCGACACGCAAATCGGTGGAGCGCCGGCCGAGATTCTCGGCCTCGCGGATCATGCGACATACAGGGATCACTGGCCGCTGCTTGAAGCCACCGCAAACGCCTGGACCAGGCTTCGATCTGGCGATACCGGCTTCATCAGTGAGCAATTGGCCCGGCGTCTGAAGCTCGCGATCGGCGATTCCGTCGAGGTGCCCGCAGCAGGGGGAAACTGGACGCTCGAGGTGATCGGCATCTACGCCGATTACGGCAATCCGAAGGGGCAGATTGCCGTCAATATCGCGGCGTTGACCCGCCATTTCCCCGAAATCCCGCTCACGCGATTTGGCCTGCGCATCGCCCCTGCCGCCGTGCCGGTGCTGATATCATCGCTGCAGAACCGATTTGGGCTCGATGATCGCAACCTGTTGGATCAGGCAAGCGTGAAAGCCGAATCGACGCGGATATTCAACCGCACTTTTGCGGTGACCGCGGCGCTAAACGCCTTTACGCTCGGCGTGGCCGGCGTCGCATTGCTGACCAGCCTGCTGACCCTCGGCAATTCCCGCCTGCCGCAACTGGCGCCGCTATGGGCCATCGGCATCACGCGGCGGCAGCTTGCGGCAATCGAACTGTTGAAGACGATGTCAGTGGCACTGATCACCACCCTGCTCGCGCTGCCGCTGGGCTTGGGGGTGGCGTGGTGCCTGATCGCGGTGGTGAACGTGAAGGCTTTCGGCTGGCGGCTGCCGTTTCATGTCTTTCCGGTGCACTTGCTCCAGCTGCTCGGCGTGGCGATGGCGGCGGCGCTGTGTGCGGCGCTGATTCCCGTGCTCAAGCTGGCGCGCATGCAGCCGGCGAGCCTGATCAAGATTTTCGCCGATGAACGATAAATTGCTGATATCACGCCGCGCCTTCGCAGGCGGCGCGCTTGTTCTGGGGCTTGGCCGCAAAGCCGCGCTTGCGCAGGGCTTTGCCGGGCTTGGCGTCAGCGGCGAAGGGTTCACCCCTGTCACTCCCGGCAAGACATTTTCTTTTCCGGCTGATCACGGTCCGCATCCGGACTTTCGCATCGAGTGGTGGTACGTGACGGCGAACCTTGTCGATTCCACCGGCGCAGCCTGCGGCGCGCAGTGGACCTTGTTCCGTCTGGCATCGAGGCCCGGCGCACAACAGCAAGGATGGCCCAATCAGCAAATCTGGATGGGCCATGCGGCTGTCACCCGCGCCGACACCCACCGCTACAGCGAAGCCTTCGCCCGCGGCGGGGTCGGCCAGGCCGGCGTTGAGGCAAAGCCGTTCAGGGCCTGGATCGATTCATGGGAAATGCGCGGGACCGATCAGACGCGCGACGCGGCCATCGCGCCGCTCGAACTCAATGCGTCGGGCGCGGATTTCAGCTATGCGCTGCGTCTCGACGCGGATCGTCCCCTGGTGCTGCAGGGCGATGCCGGCTACAGCAGGAAATCGGAGCGTGGACAGGCGTCGTATTATTTCAGCCAGCCTTATTTCAAGGTCTCCGGCCGCATCACCATCGATGACAGGCCTGCCGAGGTCACGGGTCTTGCCTGGATGGATCGCGAATGGAGCAGCCAGCCGTTGGCGCCAGATCAGACCGGGTGGGACTGGTTCTCGCTGCATCTAACGTCTGGCGAGAAACTTATGTTGTACCGGCTGCGCCAGCAAGACGGCCACAACAATCTGTTCGGCAACTGGATCGAACCCGACGGCCGTTCCAGCGAAATCGCATCGGCCGATAACAGCGTGACGGCGACAGTTCTGACTGACATCGGAGGCCGCAGGATGCCGACCGGATGGCGCATCGCTATCCCTGCGCACGGTCTAAGGATTGAAACCGTCGCGCTGAATCCGAACAGCTGGATGGGGACGAGCTTTCCCTATTGGGAAGGCCCGATCCGTTTTGGCGGCAGCCACAGCGGAGTAGGATATCTTGAGCTGACCGGTTATTGAGACCAAAGACGGCGTCATTCCGGGGCGCATCGAAGATGCCAACCTCAGATGTGCAATTGCACATCGGGGAACGACGTTTCCGCTATCGCTTTTTGGAAAAGGGGGATTCTCGCGATGTATCACTTCACGGCACTCGTCACCTGCCTGGCGATCCTGTTTTACTTCTTCACCACGATTCAGGTGTCGAAGGCGCGCGTCGCATTCGGCATCAAGGTGCCGGCGATCTCAGGCAATCCCGACTTCGAACGGGTGTTTCGCGTGCAGATGAACACGCTGGAATGGATGCCGATCTTCCTGCCCTCGCTGTGGCTGTTTGCGATCTACATCAGCGATGAGGTCGCAGCGGTGCTTGGCCTGGTCTGGATCGCCGGCCGTATCCTCTACATGACCGGCTATTCGGAAGCCGCCAACAAGCGCGGGCGGGGCTTTGGGGTTCAGGCAGGTGCTGCCATCCTGCTCTGGCTCGGCGCGCTCGGCGCCATCGTCTGGCGCCTGGTTCATGGATGAGGATTGCGCGAGCGCTTACCAAGGGAAAGCTAAATGGCGCTTTTTCGGTAAATACGGCGGGAGACTCCAACCATCATGCGAACTGGCATTCGGCTGGCGATTTCCGCTCTTGTCCTCGCGTCAATCATGGTGAGCGCGATCGGCGTTCACGTCCTTTGGTGGCGGACGGCGGAAGCAAACAGCCACGCACTTGCAGATACGATCGACGGACAGATCGTGTCCGCGGTCGAAAAGGAACTCGCCACCATCACCACCGAGGCGCGCGCGGCACATACCGCGATCCGCACGTTGTTCGTTCAGCACGTCCTCGAGACCCGTGAGGCGGACAAACGCGAATTCGTCTTTCTGTCGCAATTGCAATCGCAGCCAAACATATCGTGGGTCGCCTTCGGCTGGCCGGACGGAGCATTTTTCGCGGCGCACAAGCTCGGTGATCTCGGACTGGAAATGATGGAAATCGCGCCTGTCGACGGCGCGATCAAGCGACGCATCGACCAATATCAGGTGGTTGTTGGAGATATCGAGTTCGAGAAACGCCGATTTGAAAATACCGATTACATCGTCACCGATCAGGAATGGTACCGGAGCGGAATGCAAACCGACGACCCGCGCTGGTTCAATGTGACGGTTCATCCTGTTGGGTTGCGCCCGTCGATTGCCTATGCCGGTCCGATCGACGTGTACCAGAAACGCCAAGGCGTTCTCGCGATCATCATCGAATACACGCGGCTCGCCCAGTTTCTTTCCCACCTCTCCGTCGGAAAATCCGGCGCGGCATTCATTCTGGGTCGCGAAGGGGCTACCATTGCCGCTCCAGATCCGGATGCCGATGAAATCGACATGCAGCGGTCGGATCAGCCGTTGCTGCCGATCGCCCAAGGCGCGATAAAACAGGCCGGCAGCTCTTACGACAGCGACAGGAAGACTGCGAGCAGGGTAAGGCTGGTCGCTGCCGGCGATGCCTATGCGGTTACTTTGACGCCGCTCGCCTTTCCCGGTTGGACGCTCGCGACCGTCATTCCGGAAGCTGAGTTTCTTGGTCCGATCGAGCGGACGATACGGCAATTGCTCGTTGGGCTGGCAATTCTCATTCTCGCCGCCGGCATTGTTTCGGCATGGCTGGCGCGCCGCGTTATCGCGACACCGTTGATCTTGGTCGTCGATGAGCTCAAGCACGTCGCGCGCTTCGATCTTGAAAAGGTGAGGCGGCATGCCTCGCGCGTGATTGAAATTGAAAACCTGTCGAATGCCATCGCCGACATGGCAGGCGGGCTTGCCGCATTTCGGAAGTACATACCTGCGGATCTCGTGAAGACGCTGGTCAGCGAGGGCGTCGAGCCGCGCCCCGGCGGCTCGATCCGGAACCTGACGGTTCTGTTCGCGGATATTGCCGGCTTTACCGGGCTGTCCGAACGGCTCGGCGGTCAGATCATCCCGCTGCTCTCAAGCTATCTCGATACCATGTCGCGTGAGGTCTCTGGCCACGGCGGCACGATCGATAAATTCATCGGCGATGCGGTGATGGCGTTCTGGGGTGCGCCCGCCGCAAACGCCGATCACGCTGTCGACGCCTGCCGAGCGGCGCTGGCTTGCCAACGAGGTCTTCGGGCGTCGGGACTGGTCGATGACAGCGGCCGGCCACTCCGGGTGCGCATCGGCGTCAATTCCGGGGACATGCTCGTCGGCAATATCGGATCGGAATTCCGGCTCAATTACACGGTGATCGGCGACGCCGTAAACGTCGCGAGCCGACTTGAAGGCGCCAACAAGGAATATGGCACCGAAATTATCATCGGAGAGGAAACGCGCCGTCTTGCCGGCGATCGCATCCAGGTGCGCGAACTCGACCGGCTGATGGTCTATGGACGCGCGGGCGGAATTGCAATCTACGAATTGCTTGATGTCATCGAACGCGGAGACACGCCGCCGCCTTGGGTGGCGCTGTATGAATCCGGCCTTGCGGCCTATCGCATCCGCAATTTCGCGGATGCCACAAGCTTCTTCGAGAAGGTGTTGGATGCAAGATCATCAGACCAGGCCGCGCGCATCATGCTCGAACGATGCAGCCAACATCTCAAGTCGCCGCCGGGAGAGGATTGGGAAGCGACCAACGCCATGAAGGCGAAGTAGCTCCGCGAAATCAGTCATCGGTGCTGGCGCTGCGGCGCAGCGAAAGCGGCATCACAATAGATCCGATGGGTATCGTAAAATTCCGCTCCGATCACAGGATTGTGAGGGCGGGGCCGGTAATGTAGCGCCGCGAGGTGCGTAACGTCCACGCAGGCTTGCAACAAGCCCCGCCATCGTCGGATTCTTCGGCAAGCCGATGGTGCGTCTAAGCCGTCGACCCGCAACGCCTGATGTTCCCGGGAAAGGAAGCTCCCATGAATTCCAAGAGCACTATCGCCAACGCTACAATCGCAGGCTCCTTCGCCGCCGCCCTCACGATGATCGCTGCCCCGGCATTCGCAGCGCCGAAGCCGCCGCAGCCCACCATGGACAAATGCTACGGCATCGCAATGAAGGGTGACAACGATTGCGCGGCCGGCGCCGGCACCACCTGCGCCGGCACCGCGAGTGCCGACTACCAGGGCAACGCCTGGAAGTACGTCGCCAAAGGGACTTGCGCGACGATCAAGACACCGAAGGGCACGGGCTCGCTCGAGCCAATCAAGTCGTGAGCTAAAATGGGGCGTACGCCGTCCCGCGTGCGCCTCTTGCTTCTTCGGCAACACACAAAGCCGGAACCTCGACATGTCCGCCGTTTCCAGTCTGCCCGCGTGTACCGGCGTCGGCTTCAAGCCCGCGCATTTTCGCGACATTCTCGCCGCTCCACAGCCGCTCGGATTCTTCGAGGTCCACGCCGAGAACTACATGGGCGCCGGCGGCCCGCCGCACGCCCAGCTCGGAGCGTTGCGCGAGCGCTATGCATTGTCAGTGCATGGCGTCGGGCTGTCGATTGGCTCGACGGGACCGCTCGATCGCGACCATCTCATGCGGCTCAAAATGCTATGCGAACGCTACATGCCGGAAAGTTTCTCGGAGCATCTCGCCTGGTCGTCGCATGGCGATGTCTACTTAAATGACCTTCTGCCGCTGCCCTACACGCAGCAGACGCTGGCACGGGCCGCCGAGCATATCGACGAGGTGCAGACGGCGCTCGGACGCCAGATGCTGCTTGAAAATCCATCTACTTACATTCGTTTTTCCGAAAGCACGATAGCGGAGGTCGACTTCCTCGCCGCGCTGTCGAAGCGAACCGGATGCGGGTTGTTGCTCGACATCAACAACGTCTTCGTGTCGGCGAAGAACCACGGCACGCAGCCTCTAACATATCTGGACTCGTTTCCATTCGATCGGGTGAAGGAAATCCATCTCGGCGGCCATGACGAGGAAGTGGACGATGTCGGCGCCCCGCTGCTGATCGACACTCACGGATCGCCGATTGCAGAAGGCGTCTGGACGCTCTACGCCCATGTCATTGCCCGCACCGGCGCGCTTCCAACCTTGATCGAGTGGGACAACGACGTTCCCGATTGGCCGACGCTGCTCGCCGAAGCGGTCGCGGCGCAGAATATTCTTTCCGACGCGTCACGCCCGTCGGCAGCATGAGAGCGGCCATGCTCGCACCGTTCGATACATCCTTTGCGGACGCGCTGCTGGACGCCGACCGGCCGATTCCTAGCGGCATCACCGCTCATAATGCCGCGGTTCCGACCCGGCGCTTTGCCGTCTATCGCAACAATGTGGTGGTGGGCCTGACGAAGGCGCTCGAGCACCGTTTCCCCGCGGTCGAAAAAATCGTAGGCGAAGAATTCTTCGCGGCGATGGCGCGCGTCTTCGTGATCGAGCGGCCGCCGCGCTCGCCTCTGCTCGCAACCTATGGTGACGAATTTTCTGCCTTCATCCGCGCATTCGAACCGGCGCGTGAACTCCCCTATCTTGCAGACGTGGCGCGGCTCGAGGCTGCGCGCACATTTTCCTATCATGCCGCCGACGCCGTGGCGATCGACGCGAGCCGGCTCGCGGCGCTCGAGCCCTGCGATGCCGCCGGCATCCGCATCAAACCGCATCCCTCGATCGGAATTATTCGCTCACCCTATCCGATCGTCACGATCTGGGCGATGAACAGCGGTGAACGGGAGCTCGCGCCCATTGAGAATTGGCGGGGCGAGGATGCGCTCGTTGCTCGGCCGTATCTCGAAGTGGAGGTACGCGCGCTGCCGCCGGGCGGCGCGACATTCCTGCTCGCGCTCGCCGGCGACCGGCCGCTCGGCGAGGCGGCCGAGGCTGCGCTCGCCGACGATCCGGATTTCGACCTCGCCGGCAACCTCGCGGGGCTGATCGGCTCGGGGCTCGTGCAGGACATCGTCTTTCCGGAGCCGAAGAGCTGTCAGCAACCATGACCGATCTGTCCCCCGCGGCTGCGCACTCAGGATCCGTTCCGGGACGGATCATTCAACGGGCGATCGCCGCAATGGGTTGCATCCCCGATTGGTTGATCGCACTTGCCGCTCGCGTTTTTCCGGCCGCGGTGTTCTGGCAGTCCGGCCAGACCAAGGTCGCGGGCTTTCATCTCAAGCCCAGCGCTATCGCGCTGTTCCAGAATGAGTATCAATTACCGCTGATCGATCCTGTGATCGCCGCCCACATATCGGCCTTTTCCGAGCATTTCTTCCCGATCCTGCTCGTTATCGGGCTCGCAACGCGGTTTTCGGCGTTGGCGCTGCTGTTCATGACGGCAGTGATCGAGATTTTCGTTTATCCCGGCGCCTGGCCGACCCATGGCGTCTGGGCCACTTGTTTTCTTGTGGTGATTTCGCGGGGTCCCGGTTGGCTATCGCTCGACCATTTGATTGATCAGAAATACAGGTAGATCCGAATGGCTCACCGCCGAAACGCCGGAACAACGGAATGATCGAGTGACCCTCATGACGGATGCCTTAAGTAAGGCGCCTGGTTCATGGATGGGGAGCGGGACGTATAACGATCGTCCAGGCGCAACGACTGAGCGATGTCCGAGAAAGTGCCGCTTGCAGACGTGCAGAGCCGTTCTAAGCTGGCTGCATTGAGCCCTACCACTTTGCCCCATTCGATCCGGTGTCGAGGTGGAGGAGTGCTATGTCGATATTCGCCTGGTGCCGACGGGGAATAGCCGGTCTTTGCATCGCAGGGCTTTTGACATCACCGATTGCCGGGAGCTTCGCTCAATCGGTGCCGGTCCTGGGCTACGTGGCTGCCAAGAATGCCAATCCGAAACGACTTGACGTGTTTCGACAGGGATTGACCGAACTCGGTTATGTCGAAGGCAAGAACATCATGATCGACTACCGCGAAGCCGTCCTGGATGACGAGTATTTTGGCATCATGGACGAGTTGGTCGGCAGGAAGGTCAATATCATCCTGGCTGCCAACATCGCGGCCGCCGTCGCCGCCGCCAGCAAAACCAGTACGATTCCAATCGTCATGCTGGCCGTAAACGACCCTGTCGGGGCGGGTTTGGTGAAGAGTCTGGAACGTCCCGGCACGAATGTGACGGGGACCACGATGTATGCGCCGCAACTGATCGGCGAACGATTGAAGATACTCCAGCGCCTGGTGCCGAGACTCGACAGGATTTCAATGGTTCTAAATGGCAACAATACCAACAACGCCGCTCAGCTCGAAGCTGTCCGTTCCCAGTCGCGCGGGCTGGGCATCGAAGTTCAAGCCCTGGACGTTCGCAAACCGGAGGATGTCGACCCCGCATTTGACCAAGCCGTCGCGTTTGGAGCCAAAGCTCTCGTCAATGGGGTTGATAGCTTCGTCAATTCACAACGCTTCGCCCTCGCTCGAGCGGCCGCGAACCACAACCTGCCGGCCCTGTACACAGACGTCGAATATGTGTCAGCGGGCGGACTGATGGCGTTAGGTCCCGGTCACTACGAAGGCTATTACGACGCCGCCAAGTACGTGGAAAAGATTCTCCACGGAGAAAATCCGGCGGAGCTTCCGGTTGCAGGCCCGACCAGGCTTACATTCAGTGTCAATCGTTTCGCGCTCGGAAGACTTGGACTATCCTTGCCAGAGGACGTCCGTGCCCGTGTCGACGAATGGGTCGAATAAATCCCGGCGTTCGGTACCGACGTAGGCTATTCGGCAGCTGTCGAAGTGAGCGAGGCCAAGGAAGGGTATGTTCAACGCGTAGACGAAGCCGCTGGGCTCGTACGTCAACCGCGCGTCGCCCTTCAGCTGCTTGCCCATAGACATGCTGCGCCGTCTGGCCAACAGACAGCGCAGCCTTTCAGGTCGAGCTACAGCTGCTACGGTCCCTTGGTCAGAGGGCAGCCAGAGTCCTTGGCCGACGGGAACGCCTTGCCGCCCGGCACCACGGCGAGCTGCTTGTAGTAATCCCAGGGCTTCTTGGACTCCGACGGCTTCTTGACCTCGAACAGATAAAGGTCGTGCACCATGCGGCCATTTTCCAGCACCTTGCCGCCTTGCGCGAACAGATCGTCCACCGGAAGCTCCTTCAGCTTCTTGGCGACCGCCTCGGTATCCTTGGTGCCGGCCGCCTTGACGGCCTTCAAATACTGCAGCGTCGCCGAATAGGTGCCGGCCTGGATCATGTTCGGCATCCGGCCGGTGCGCGCGAAGAAGCGCTTGGCGAGATCGCGGCTCTTGTCGTCGCGATCCCAGTAGTATCCTTCGGTCAGCACCAGGCCTTGGGCGGCTTCGAGACCGAGGCCGTGCACCTCGGCCAGCGTCAGCAACAGTCCGGCGAGTTTTTGGCCGCCCCTGACGATGCCGAATTCGGCCGCCTGCTTGATCGAGTTGGTGGTGTCGAGACCGGCATTGGCGAGCCCGATGATTTTGGCTTTCGAGCTTTGGGCCTGCAGCAGGAATGACGAGAAGTCGGACGAGTTCAAGGGAATCCGGACCGCGCCCAGCACCTTGCCGCCCTTTTCCCTGACGAGATCGCCGGTGTCTTTCTCGAGCGCATAGCCGAAGGCGTAGTCCGCGGTCATGAAGAACCAGGTATCGCCGCCCGCTTCGACCAGCGCGCCGCCGGTGCCGACCGCGAGCGCATGGGTGTCGTAGGCCCAATGGAAGCCGTAAGGCTGGCAGGCGTCGCCGGTCAGGCGCGAGGACGCGGCCCCCACCACGATGTCGATCTTCTTCATCTGCTTCGACAGATCGTGAATGGCGAGCGCGACCGAGGACGTCGTCAGTTCGGTGATCATGTCGACGCCTTCGACCTCATACCAGCGCCGCGCGATGGCGGTGGCCAGATCAGCTTTGTTCTGATGGTCGGCGGAGACGACTTCTATTTTTTGGCCGAGCACGCTGCCGCCAAACTCCTCGACCGCCATTTTGGCAGCCTCGACGGAATATTTGCCGCCATAGTCCGCATAGACCCCCGATTGGTCGTTCAGGATGCCAATCTTGACGCCCTGTGCCGACGCCGGCCCGGCGAGTAACAGCCCGCCTGCCGCAACGGCCGCCAATAATCCCGACTTCATATTCGTCTCCCCCGGCAACAAGTTACTATTCCGAACATGGTATTTTATAACCCTGCGGCTGCCCACCTATTTCAAATAAGCCAATAGTCTTGGAGGCGCGAGGTGGAATTGATGACGGCAGCCCACTATCCGCCTGCAACGGCTTTCTTGTCGTGCCGCCGGTCGGCCAGGTTGCGGACCATGACGTAGAAGATCGGCGTGAAGATCAGTCCGAACAGCGTCACGCCGAGCATGCCGAAGAACACGGCAACGCCGACCGCCTGCCGCATTTCCGATCCCGAGCCGGTCGAAACCACCAGCGGCAGCACACCGAGAATGAACGCGAACGATGTCATCAATATCGGACGCAGCCGCAACCGGCAGGCCTCGATCACCGCCGCCAGACGCTCGCGCCCCTCAAGCTCGATGTCGCGGGCAAACTCCACGATCAGAATCGCGTTCTTCGCAGCAAGACCGACGAGGACCACAAAACCGATCTGGGTCAGGATATTGACGTCCTGTCCCATGATCCGCACGCCGATGGTCGCGGCCAACAGGCACATCGGCACGATCAGCAGCACGGCAAACGGCAAACTCCAGCTGCCGTATTGCGCGGCCAGCACCAGGAACACGAACAGCACGCAGATCGGAAACACATAGAGACCCGAATTGCCCCCGGTAACCTGCTGATAGGACAGGTCCGTCCACTCATAGGCGAAGCCACTCGGCAAGGTGTCCGCCGCCAGCCGCTTCATGGTGTCGATGGCGGTCGCCGAACTCGTTCCCGGCGTCGTATCGCCCTGGAGTTCGGACGCCGGATACAGGTTGTAGCGCGCGACGCGATCCGGTCCCGATATATCGCGGAAATTGACCACGTTGCCGAGCAGCACCATATCGCCGGCGGCATTGCGGGTGCGCAGGCGCGCGAGATCGGTGGTTTCCTTCCGAAACGGCAAATCCGCCTGGGCTGTGACGTGATAGGTGCGGCCGAACAGGTTGAAGTCGTTGACGTAGGCCGAGCCGAAATAGGTCTGGATCGTTTCCGTCACATTCTGGATCGGCACGCCAAGCTTCTGCGCCTTGATGCGGTCGATATCGACGAACACCTGCGGCGTATTGGCGGTGAACGGAGAAAACACCGAGGTGAGACCGGGCGCCTTGCGCGCCGCCGCCACCAGTTCGTCGGTGGCCGCCGCCAGGAGTTCAGGGCCGCGACCCTGGCGATCCTGGATGCGCATCGTGAAGCCGCCGCCGGTACCGATGCCCGGCACCGCGGGCGGCGGAATGACGATGATGAACGCGCCCTGAAGCGCGGCGAGGCGCTTGCGCAACTCGCCTGTGATCACTGCCGCGGACAGCCCCTTCTTCAGGCGCACGTCCGGCTCTTCGAACACCGGGAACAAGGCCGCGGCATTGCCCGCCTGCGTTCGGGTCGCACCCGAGAAGCCTGCGAACACCGCAACGCGAACGATGCCCGGCGTGTCGAGCGCGATTCTTTCAATCTCCCGGACGACTTCGGTCGTACGCTCTAGCGATGCTGCGCCCGGCAATTGCGCGGAAATGATGACATAGCCGCGATCCTGCGCCGGAATAAAGCCCTGCGGCGTGGTGACGATCAGCCATCCGGCGCTGCCGATCAGCACAACGTAAACCAGCAACATGACGACCGAATGCCGGATCACAAAGCCCGCCGCGTTGCCGTAACCGTGGGACAGCCGATCAAAACCGCGATTGAAGAAGCCGGTGAATTTGTCCCACCCGCGCCCGATGAAATTCCAGCTTGCGGGCGGCCGCTTGTCTTCATGCGGCTGCAGGATCTGCGACGCCAGCGCAGGCGAAAGCGTCAGCGAACAAAAGCAGGAAATCGCCGTGGCTACCGCGATCGTGATCGCGAACTGCTGAAAGAACTGGCCGGAAATGCCGCCCAGAAACGCGGTCGGCACGAACACCGCACACAGTACCAGCGCGATCGAGACCAGCGCGCCGCCGACTTCCTCCATCGTCTTGAGCGCCGCATCGCGCCGGCTCATGCCATCGCGAAGATGGCGCTCGACATTTTCGACCACCACGATCGCGTCGTCGACCACGATTCCGACCGCCAGCACGAGGCCAAACAGGGTCAGATTGTTGATGGAAAATCCGAGCGCCGCCATCACGGCGAAGGTGCCGACCAGCGACACCGGTATGGCGACAATCGGGATGATCGCAGGCCGCCAGCCCTGCAGGAACACCAGCACGACGATGACGACAAGCAACATCGCCTCGTAGATCGTCTTGATCAGCTCGCTGACGGATTGCGCGATGAACTCGGTCGGATTGTAGCCGATATTGTAATCGAGCCCGCGCGGGAAATCGGCCTTGAGTTTGACCATGGCGTTGGAGATGTTTTTCGCCGTGGCGAGCGCATTCGATCCGGGACGCTGGGTCACCAATAGCGCGACCGCTGATTTCCTGAGCAGGAAGCTGTTGGTGGAGTATGACAAGGCGCCCAGCTCGATCCGCGCCACATCACGCAAGCGCACGGTGCGGCCGTCGCCACCTGCCTTGACCACGATATCCTCGAACTGCCCGATATCCTTCAGGCGGCCGGTAAAGGTGAGGTTCGGCTGGAAGGCACGGTCGGCGATCGGCGGCTCGGCGAGCTGGCCGCCGGTGATCTGCAGGTTCTGGGCGCGGATCGCCGCCAGCACTTCGCCCGCGGTCATGCCCAGCGTCGCGATCCGATCCGGATCAAGCCACAGCCGCATCGAGTAGTCGCGCGCGCCGAACATCTGGATATCGCCGATACCATCGAGCCGCAGCAACTGGTCGCGCACCTGCAGCAGCGCATAATTGCTGATGTAGAGCTGGTCGAAGCTGTCGTCGGGCGACAGCATGAATACGACCATCAGGATGTCGGGGCTGTTTTTGCGCGTGACGACGCCATTGCGCTGCACCTCCTCCGGCAGCCGCGGCTGCGCGATCGCGACGCGGTTCTGAACCAGCACCTGGGCCTTGTCGAGATCGGTGCCAAGCTTGAAGGTGACCGTGATGGTGAGATTGCCGTTCGAGGTCGCCTGGCTATAGAGGTACAGCATGTCCTCGACGCCATTGATCTCCTGCTCGATCGGGGCTGCGACCGTGTCGGAAACCGTTTGCGCGGAAGCGCCGGGATATTGCGTGGTGACGACGACGGTTGGCGGCACCACTTGCGGATATTCCGCGACCGGCAGCGTGGTGTAGGCGATGGCGCCGACGATCAGCAGCACGATGGACAGCACCATCGCCAGGATCGGCCGATTGATGGAAAGCTGACCGAGGTTCATGTCTTGCTACCGGCAGGAGCTGCGGGCGCTGCGTGCGGGCTCACCTTGGCGCCGACGCGCGCACGCTGCAGGCCATCGACAATCACGCGGTCTTCCGCCTTCAGGCCCTCGCGGATCACGCGCAAGCCCTCGTCGAGGGGTCCGAGGACAACGGGTCTTGCCTCCACCGTATCGTCGTCCTTGACCACGAACACGATCTTGCGCGATTGGTCGGTGGCGATGGCGGTATCCGGCAGCAGCAGCGCTTCGTAAGGCGCGCTTCCGATCAGCCGCACCCGGCCGAACTGCCCCGGCAGAATCGAAAAGTCCTTGTTCGGGATCACCGCCCGCCCGCGCAGCGTGCCGGTCGAGAGATCCAGCCGGTTGTCGAGGAAATCAACCTTGCCGTCATGTGACGGCTTGGTTTCGCCGGTCAGACTGACCTGGACCGGGTTTGGGTTCTCGCGCGAACTCGGACGCTTGCCCTCGAAATAAAGCCGGTTGTTCTTGAGATAGGTCGCCTCGTCCATGTCGAAGTAAACGTAGATCGGATCGAGCGAGACGATCGAGGTCAGAAGCGTGCCGCCGCCGGCGTCGCTGCCCTGCACGAGATTGCCGATGCTGATGAGATGGCGGCTCACTCTGCCGCCGATCGGGGCTATGACGTGGGTGAATTCGATGTTGAGCTGGGCTGCCTTCAGCGCGCCGGCGGCCTGCATCTCCGAGGCCTTTGCGGCCTGCAGGGCCTGGCGGCGCTGATCGACAATGGAATCGGAGACCGCCTGGGTTTGATTCAAGGTGAGCGCACGGTCGAGTTCACGTTTTGCCAGTTCCGCCTTGGCGCGGGCATCCGAAAGCTGGCCGTCGGCCTGCTCGGCGACGGCCTCGAAGGGGCGGGCATCGATGATGTACAAGAGATCGCCGGTTTTGACGAAGGCGCCGTCACGAAACTCGACATTGGTGACAAAACCGCCGACCCGGGCGCGAACCTGGACCTCTTCAACCGCCTCGAACCGTCCGGTGAATTCGTCCCAATCGGTGACGGTACGTTTGGTGGGCTGCGCGACCGTGACCGGCGGCGGACCTGCCGCGGCCTGCGGCGGCGGCTTGTCCCCGCAGCCGGACAGCGTCACCGCGAGCAGAACGATCAGCGGTCTGAGATCGCAGAACGAATGGAGATTGAAAATTTGTATGTGAGCTAATCATGAAGGTATTCGGCATCATCGGCGCTAGTGTGACGGTCCGTTAGCCGAAAAGCCCGGCCAGATGGCTAGGCGGCGTCCACGTGTTCCGGTGCGGCGTTGATCGCAATCCGATGTTCAGAGATTGGGAAATTGCTCGACATTTCCGGGCTCAATCAATTCGTACGATCCATACGGCCCGGTCAACCCGGTTGTGGAATTTCACAATCCGCCGCCGCTGCACCAATAGTGTTGGAATATTCCGCTGGAAAACGATATTGAGCGTCGATCCGCCGATCCGCAAAACGAGGGTCAGACATGGACGCGCTTCCTTCGCAAAAATCGTTCGCCGAAGCGCACAATCCCGATCGCGGCGCCGATCGCATCGCGCCGGATTGCGCCGGGCAGAATTTTTATGCAACGGATCGCGGCCTGCGCGATCTTCTAAAGCTGTATCTTGAGCCAGATGATTTTCGCCGGCTGGAACCGCATTTCCATCACCTCGGTGCGCTGGCGGGCGGCAGGCTCGACGAACTGGCGAGGGCCGCCGACAAGCACCCGCCGGTCTTGAACGCACGCGATCGGTTCGGCCGCGACGAGGACCGGATCGACTATCATTCGTCCTACCGCGAAATGGAGAAAATCGCGTTCGGCGATTTCCAGTTTCACGCCATGAGCCATCGCGCCGGCACGCTTGGGATGGATCGCCCGCTGCCCGCGGTAGCCAAATATGCGCTGCAATATCTGTTCGTGCAGGCCGAGTTCGGGCTGATGTGTCCGATCAGCGTGACCGACACCTCGATCCATCTCATTCGCAAATTCGCCAGCGCCGAGCTCCAAGACTATCTGCTGCCGAAAATGCTGTCAGGCGATGTCGCGACGATGTGGAAGGGCACGCAGTTCGTGACCGAACGTTCCGGCGGCTCCGACGTCGGCGCGATCGAAACCACCGCGCGCTGCGAGGACGAGGTGTGGCGGCTGTTCGGCGACAAATGGTTCTGCTCGCACGCCGACGCGGATGTAGCACTGCTGCTGGCGCGCCCGGAAGGTGCCGCCCCCGGTACCAGGGGACTGGCGTTGTTCGCCCTGCCGCGCCGGCTGAAGGACGGCCGCCGCAACGCCTATCGCATCGTTCGCCTCAAGGACAAGCTGGGCACCCGCTCGATGGCGAGCGGCGAGATCGTTTTGGAGGGCGCGGTCGCCTATCTCGTCGGCGAGGCCGACCGCGGCCTCAAGCAGATGATGGAGCAGGTCAACCTGTCGCGGCTTTCGCACGGCGTTCGGGCTGCTGCGATGATGCGGCGCGGCGTCAACGAGGCGATGGTTTGCGCGCGCGGTCGCCTCGCCTTCGGCAAGGCCATTATCGAATTTCCCCTGCTCCGCCGCCAGCTCTTGAAGATCACCGTGCCGACCGAACAGGCGCTCTCGATGTTCCTGTTTGCCGCTGATGCGATGGACCGCGCCAATGCCGGTTCGAAGCAAGCGGAAAGTGTTTTGCGAATTCTCACCCCGCTGCTCAAATTCCGCGCCTGCCGCGACAACATTCTGGTGGCGACGGGTTCGATGGAAGTCCGCGGCGGCAACGGTTACATCGAGGAGTGGGTGAATGCGCGACTGGTTCGCGACGCCCATATCGGCGTGCTCTGGGAAGGCACCAGCAACATCAACGCGCTCGATATCATCACCCGCGCGGTCGGCAAGAGCCGCGCCCACCGGACGCTGGAAGCCGCGCTCAGGAAATTGCTGGACGAGGCCACGCCGATTCCGTCGGCTTTTCGCGATCGCCTGCGCCTTGCGCTCGACCGGACGCTTGGGTTCGCCGAGCGCGTCGCAGCCGAGGCCGCGCTGGGCGCCACCGCGCGGCAGGCTGCAAGTGCGCTCTATCACGTCACCAGCGCCATACTCATGACATGGGAAGCAGCCCAGCCGGCGGCGGACGCGCGCCGGGCGCTGTATGCGAGGTTTGTGCTCGAACATCGCCTGAGCGCGCAAGATCCGCTGGAGCCTCGCACGGGCGACTGGGAGCGCGATGCGGCGCAGATTGTATTTTCGGATCGGACGGTTTCGCTGCCCGAAATCGCCGGGCTGCTTGAGCGATAGTCCGTCATTCCGGGGCGACGCGCAGCGTCGAACCCGGAATGACGGGGAAACCGCATCTCACCCGCTGTCGCGCAGCACCAGTTCAAAGCCGAGATCGACATGACGCGGTCCCTCGCGCGTCAGCATCAGCTTTGCGGCGGTGCGGCCGATGGCGTCGCCATGCACGCGGATGGTGCTCAGACTGGGCGCGATCAGCCGGCCCATTTCCAGATCGCCCAGACCAATGACGGCGACGGGCTGCTCTGAGGCTGGACCATTTCGTAACAACCCGGCGGCGCGCAGGCCGGACATGAAGCCGATCGCATGCGCATCATTGGCGGCGAACACCGCGTCCACACCGGGCAGGTTGGCCAGCGCGGCAACACTGCCCGAGGCGTTGCGCTCCAGAATCAATCGGCGCGGAAGTTTCGCACCGGCTTCCAGGGCTGCGTCCTTGAATCCATTCCAGCGGCGCGTGGCCCGGGGATCGTCGCCGCCGATGAACGCCAGATTTTGGCGACCTTGCGCAACCAGATGCCGCCCGACCGCGGCCCCAGCGGCGTAATTGTCGAAACCGGCGACGGCGTCGATCGGATCAGCCGGAAGATCCCAGGTCTCGGCGACGGGAATGCCGGCGCGCCGCAGCAGCCGGCCGCCGTCGTCGGTCGCGGGCGAGCCGACCATGATGATCGCCTCGGGGCGCCGCGACAGCAGCGCTGAAAGCATATGATCTTCCCTTGCCGAGTCGTAACGCGACTGCGCCAGGATCACGGCATAGCGGAGCGGCTCCAATTCATCGGACAGGCCCTGCACGGTATCGGCGAAGATCGAATTGGCGATGGTCGGCACCAGCACGCCGACCGAGCTGGTACGGGCACTTGCCAGGGAGCCTGCCACCTGGTTCGGCACATAACCCAGTTCCCGCATCGCGGCCTCGACCCGGCCCCGGGTCTCCGGCGCCACAAGGCCCGGCAAACGCACCACGCGGCTGACGGTGATGGACGATACGCCCGCAAGCCTCGCCACGGCGGACAGGGTTGGGGCGGAATGCGACTCGTTCGGTCCGGCGGTGCTCATGCCAAGAGACTACCGAATTCCCCGCCGGAATACATGATTTCGGCTTGCACAAGAGAAATGACAGCGCTATCATTCTGGTGCGGTCGCCGTTTCCATCAGAATGATAGCGCTATCATGGCGAGCCCGCTGGCGAGAGAACCCGCGTCGCAAAGCGGGTCGGAAGGCAATAAGGAGAGAAGCTGGATGATTTCAGAGCAGGATGTGCAGGCCTACAAGCGCGATGGGGTGATCGTGGTGCCTGAAATACTGGGCGCGGATACCCTCACCCAGCTGCGCTCGGTGATCGCGGAACTGGTTGCGGGGTCGGCAAAAACTCTCGAACACACCGATGTCTATGACCTCGAACCGGGTCACACCGCGGAAAGCCCCCGCGTCCGCCGGATCAAGACCCCGCACAAGGTGCATGCGCTGTTCGACCAGATCGTCCGGTCGCCGGCCGTGCTCGACATCCTCAAAAAGCTGATCGGACCGGGCTTGAGGCTGCACGGCTCAAAACTCAACATGAAGTCGGCGCATTACGGATCGCCGGTGGAATGGCATCAGGACTGGGCGTTCTATCCGCACACCAATGACGACATTCTCGCGATCGGCGTGCTGCTCGACGATACCGATCTGTCGAACGGACCGATGCTGGTCACGCCGGGCACGCATAGCGGCGAGGTCTGGAATCACCATGGCGATGACGGCTGTTTTGCCGGATTGATCGATCCCGACACCATCCGAAACGAGATCGAACGCGCGGTGCCTTGCATGGGACGCGCCGGCAGCATGTCGTTCCACCATGTCCGGGCGTTGCACGGATCGGCCATGAACACGTCGGACCGGCCGCGCAACCTGTTGCTGTACGAGGTGGCGGCGAGCGACGCCTGGCCGCTGATGGGCGTGAAGGATTTTGCCGAATTCAACAGCCGGTTGCTGTCGGGCGACCCCGTGGTGGCGCCGCGGATGACCAACGTGCCCGTGCGCCTTCCGCTGCCCCCTGCGACGCGGCAGGGATCGATTTACGAAACGCAATCCGCGGCGAAGAAATCCTACTTCACCCGCACCCGCGCTGCGTGATCTTGCGACGGCGGCCGCGCCAAGGCGCAGCTGCCGACTACCAACGAATAAGATGACAAAAACAAAACGGGGGAAACGATGACGGACATCATAGCCGATAGCACCGGACGTTCGCGCCTGCGCGTGATCCTTGCAGCCAGCATCGGATCCGCGCTCGAATGGTATGACTTCTTCCTCTACGGCACCGCCGCGGCGCTGGTGTTCGGGGATCTGTTCTTTCCGAAGAGCGACCCGGTGGTCGGCACGCTGCTGGCGTTCCTGACCTTCGGCGTCGGCTTCGTGGTGCGACCGCTTGGCGGCATCCTGTTCGGCATCATGGGCGACCGGTTCGGGCGCAAGCCGGTGCTGGTGGCGACACTGCTGATGATCGGGATCGGCACCACCGCCATCGGCGTGTTGCCGACCTATGCCCAGATCGGCTATTGGGCGCCGGCGCTATTGGTCTTGCTGCGTGTCATTCAAGGATTGGGAGCCGGCGCCGAATATGGCGGCGCGGTGATCTTCCTGGTGGAGAACGCCCCGGCACAGCATCGCGGTTTCTGGGGCAGCTTCGCACCGCTCGGCGTGTCGATCGGCAATCTGCTCGCAGCCGGTGCTTTCGCGCTGGTGACGCTATTGCCGCGCGAAGAGCTGATGTCGTGGGGCTGGCGTCTACCGTTCCTGGCAAGCTTCCTGCTTATCCTCGTCGGCATTTTCGTTCGTCTCCGCATCGCGGAAACGCCTGTTTTCACCGAGGCGGTGGTGGCGCGTGGCAAGATCGAGCGCAATCCAGCGATGCAAGCGCTGCGCCGGCATCCGCGTAATTTCATGGTGGTGCTCGGCGCGCGGCTCGCCGAAAACGGCCTCGGCTATCTGTTTCCGGTGTTCGGCCTGAGCTACGTCATCAACACGCTGGGCGTGCCAAAAGCCGATGCCCTGAGCGCGCTGATGCTCGCCTTCGTGGTCGAACTGTTCGCCATCGTCGGTTTCGCCACGCTCTCCGACCGGATCGGACGGCGCCCAGTCTATATGTTCGGCGCGCTGGCCGGCGTGGCCTTCGCGTTCCCGTTCTTCCTGCTGGTCGGCACAAGGGAATGGATCTGGATCGCGCTGGCCTTCATCGTGGCGCGGGCGGTGGTGACGGCGGCGATGTTCGGCCCGCAGGCCGCCTATTTCGCCGAGTTGTTTCCGCCGCAGCGGCGCTTTGCCGGCTTCGCCTTCGCCCGCGAACTGGGCTCGCTGCTGGCCGGCGGTCCGGCGCCGTTCCTGGCCGCGGCGCTGGTGGCATGGTCGGGAAGCTGGTGGCCGGTCGCCTGCTATGCCGCCGGTCTGTCCGCACTCACGGCGCTGGCGATCTGGGCCGGCCCCGAGACGTATCAGGAAAGCATCACGGTCGATAATACGCCGGATGGCGCGATGCACGCGGTGGCGGCCATGCCACTGCAAGCGTAGACCGTGGCGCAGCAACTTCGCATCCTGCAATCGCTCTGGGCGATGGAGCGGCGGCGGGCGGATCAACCCGAGTTGCCGCTGCAAACCCAGCTCACGATGATCCGCGACGCCGGTTTCGATGGCGCCGGCGTCCGCTTCATCGATGCTGCTTTCGCCACCGAGGTCACTGACTTCCTGCGCGGGCGCGGAATGATATGGCAGGCGCAATGCTATCCGACCAGCGTCGATGACCTCAAACCGGTACTGGAACTGGTGGCGCGGTGTGGGGCCGACCACGTCAACCTGCAGCCTGACGTGCGGCCGCGGCGGATCGAGGATTGCATTCCCCTGCTTGACGGATGGCGTCGGCTGGCCGAGCAGGCCGGTGTCGCGGTACATGTCGAAACCCACCGCGACCGCATGACCACGGATCTTTTTTTCACACTGCAGCTGCTGGATTGCTTTCCCGACCTGCGGCTGACGGCGGACGTTTCGCATTACCTGGTGGGCCGCGAATTCGCCTGGCCGGTCGACGAGGTCAATCACGCCCTGATCAAACGCATTCTCGACAACAGCTGGGGCATTCATGGCCGGATCGCCAGCCGCGAGCAGGTGCAGATCTCGCTCGGCTTTCCGCAGCACCAGGGTTGGGTCGAATTGTTCATGGGATGGTGGGAATACGCCATCCGCTCCTGGCGGAAACGCGCGAAACCCGACGCCGTGCTGACCTTCCTGTGCGAACTCGGCCCGCCGCCCTACGCCATCACCGGGCCTGACGGCGCCGAGCTATCGGACCGCTGGGAAGACGCGCTGAAAATGAAAGACATGGTCCGGGCGCTGTGGCAGCGCATCGTTGACGACGACGCGCGCGGCACGAGCAATGCGGCGTGAGACTACGCGCAGACCGTCGTTTTGCTACGCCGTCACGTCGGGCCCGAGAGTCTCATCGAGCCGGTTGAACCCATCGCGCATCTGCTTGTCGCATGCCGCCAGCCATGGCGCATGCCATGCCTCGGGTAGCCGGCGGCGGTCGCCGATATCGCCGTGCTGCTCGACGGTTGCATCACCGCGCCGCAGCAGACCAAACAACAGCGAAGCCGGAACGGCATTTGTGATTTACTTCATATGTGCGCGTCGTCCCTCGGTAGCATAAATCATCGCAACATCTCTGAAGTTGCGAGTAGAGCGCAACGGGGCGGGAGCCCCGTCGATTGCGCCGCGCTGTTCCTCGCGGGAGCGGCCACCGAAGTCGTCGCGGCAGGGCTGCGCACAGTCAAGCTTCGCTAGCTTGGCCCGCAATGGTCGGGGAGAGGCACCGGCAAAGCGAGGCACCGCGATTGAGAGGATAGCGGCGATGGCGAGCGTCGAGCAACCGGCAGACCAAAAATGCATCACGGAGGAAAACGGCGATGGTTGACGATCATGGTGACGAAAGCGAAACGACAAGCCTCGGCTTGCTGACGACGGCGGCGTTCACCGAGCGCGATCTGGCGCAGGGCGTCACGCGCTGGATGATCGCCAATTTCCAGTCGCAACTCACCGATGCCGTCAGATCGACGCCGTTCACCGTGCCACTGCTCTGCGCGATCGCCTGCAGGGAAGCCGGCATGTACTGGCTCCCGCTTACGCCGCACAAATCAGCAGCGGAAATCCTCGGGCTCGCCGTCTACGATGCCAGCGGCGACGTCGCGGGCGCCCCGCGGAGCGCGTTCCCGGTCAACACCGCGCAATTCCGCCTTACCTATGGCGAAGCGTTCACCAACTTGCTGATTGACGAAACCAACAAAGCTCGCGCCGCGCGCGGTCTCAGTCCTGCGTCGATGGTCTACAAGGGCTATGGCATCTTCCAATACGACCTCCAATCCGTCCGGACCGATGAGGCCTTCTTCCGATCGAAGCAATGGTACAGTTTCTCGGAATGCGTTAGCCGCGCTGTCGGCGAACTGAAGAAGAAGTTCGAAGCCACCGGCGACATTCAAAGCGCCGTTCGTGCCTACAATGGATCCGGCCCAAAGGCCGAACAATACGCGCGCGACGTCATGCGGCTGCTCCCGTTCTGCGAGGAGGCTGCGGCGAGCCAGGCGCATCCGAGCTTTGCGGCGACCTCGTCGGGTCGCGCTATGGGTGTTGCGGCATACGCTGGAAGCCACGCGCTTTCGTCAAGCGATGATGACCCGGCCAGTCCGGCCGATGGGGAGGTCAGCGACACCGCCGACTTCGAAACGGCGCGGCTGCTCGCCAATATCGGTGCGCCGGTGGCGCCGGATCCGCTGCCTTTCGCCGGCACGACCTTCGCGTCTGGCGCGACGTCTGGCTTTGATATCGCGCGCGCCCAGGCCTTCCTCGATGCGTGCATGACATCGCATCCGCGCGTGACCTACGGGCTCGGCAAAAAGGTCCCTTTCCTCGGAGCCGTGCCCGGGCGCGATTTCACGCAAGTGGACTGCAGCGGTTTTGTGCGTGAAGCGATTCGTCTTTCGACAAATCCTCCGGCTCCGTTCCCGGATGGCTCGGTCGTCCAGCACGACTGGGTTCGCGCGCGCGGGTTCGAGGCCACGACCATCGCGTCGGGCGAGGCCAAGGACGGCGTGGTCCGCATTGCGTTTCTCCGGCCACAGGACTCGGGCGACCATATCGGCCATGTCGTTCTGATCAACGGCGGCAAGACCCTGGAGTCGCATGGCCACGTCGGGCCGGACTCGCGCTTATGGGACGGCACCAGCTGGCAGGTCAAGGCACACGTCTATGTGCTGTCGCGCAACGCGCAACTTGTCGCATCGCAGGGCGGCGCGACGTTCCGCGCGGCCTTCGCTCCGGCTCCGACCTTCGCCGTCCGCCATGGCCGGCGCTACTTGGCCACCATCGTGCTTTCCGGATTCGAACTCGTCGCCGGCAACGACCAGATCGCCGGCTTTCTCACGCAGCGGGGCTTCACCAGTGTAACCGTCACGGGAAGCGGTGGCCGGCGGCAGGCGGAAGGAACCTGGAGCGGGGCCGATACGACCGCTCAGATCGATCCGCACCTTGCCGACATCGTCGAATTACCGGCGGCCCTGTCCGCGCCGGCGATCATCCAGGGTGGAAGGCCGGACGCGGCCAATATCTCTGCGAAAGTGTTCAGCTCGGAGTCGCTTCCCACGCACCACGACGGATTGCTGGTCGTCAAAATCCGCCCCGAATCGATGTCGCCCGCCCCTGCGGGAACCCTCAGCACCATGGCTTTCGCGCCGACAACGCCAGGCCTGAGCGCGCTGTCGTTCTACGAGCGCGCCGGCATGATCAAGCGGATAGTGCCCCTGCGCAAGCATGATGAAAGTGCCGGGCCAGTGCCACGGATGGCTGCCGCATCCACCTTGATGTTCGCGGCGAAGCCCGTCGAAGCGTCTGACGCCAGCGCCGGGGTAAGCTTCATCGAACTTGAGCAGGGCCAGGATGCCGGGCAGCTGCGCTCGGCGCTGGCAAGCGATCCCAACGTGCTCTCGGTGTCGCAGGTCCCGGTGCGGTATCTCGCAGCCGCGCCGAAGCCGCGCAAGGCCCCTCAGGGAGGAGGCATCGGGATCGCGTCAACGCCGCCGGACGGACAGGTCCTCTGGAATCTCAGGCAGATCCTCTGGCAGGAAGCGCGCGGCCTGGCCGGCTTCCAGGACGCAGACGCCGTCAAGGTGGCGGTTCTCGATACGGGCGTCGACGATCAACACCCTGATCTCAAGATCGGCGCCTACCATTGGCAGCAGCCCGACCTATCGCGGCCGGTCTCCGACAAGGACATCATCGGCCACGGTACCCATGTGTCCGGCACGATCGCTGCGTTGATCAACAATGCCCTCGGCGTTAAAGGAGTTTGCAAGTGCGACCTCAGCGTCTGGAAGATCTTCGATGACGAGCCGACCTACGCGTCGGGCCAAGGATCGTTCGTCTATTATGTCAACCCGATCATGTACCGCCGAGCTCTCGCCGCCTGCGTGGAAACGCCGGTCGACGTGATCAATCTCAGCATCGGAGGTTCGGGCGTTCCTGATGCAACCGAACAATCGCTGTTCGAGCAGATAATTGCCGCGGGAACGACGATCTGCGCGGCAATGGGCAACGAGCGCCAATATGGCAGCCCGACCTCTTATCCTGCCGCCATTCCGGGCGTGATTGCGATCGGGGCGACCGGCCTCGATGACACGGTGACGGTATTTTCCAACAGCGGTAACCACATCTCGGTTGCCGCTCCCGGTAAGGCGATCTGGTCCACATTGCCCACCTATTCCGGACAGACCGGGTTCTTTGCCGTGATCGGCTCCGACGGAAGACCGACACAGGGAAGGCCCATGAGCCGCGAACATAATTACGACGCCTGGGATGGAACTTCGATGGCGACACCCCATGTCAGCGGGTGTGCGGCCTTGTTGATCGCAAAAAGCAATGCCGCAGGGAACAAACTGACGCCCGAACAAGTAAGACAGTCGTTGATGCAATCGGCCGACAAGGTAGCCGCGATGAACGGAGCAGATTTCAGCACCGATTACGGCGCCGGCCGGATCAATCTGTTCAACCTGCTGCAATAGGTGACTAAAGCATGCATAGCGTGATGTTCACGTTCGATGAGCACGCGTCGGAGGAGAACCAGAACCGGATCAGCAATCAGCTCCTGGATCTCCCCGGCGTGCACAATGTCGGACGTATAAGTCCTGACGCCACCAAGCCGGCGCTGCGACGAATGTGGTACGCCGAGGTCGCCGACGAGACGGCGGCCTCCGATTTGGTGACCCAGTTGCGCCAGCATGATGGAATCAAGTCCGCCGATTTGCCCGCCCCGCGCGGGCTGGTCTAGCGGTAGATCAGCGACACACCGCAGCACAGCTAGGTGAGTTCGCGTCTCCGCCCGGGCGTCACCGCGCCGGAGACGCATAGCGGCGGCGGAGGACCAACACCATTTTTTTGATTCCCCTGCCCTCGTTCACTCCGCTAGATTGCTGCCAAGGCGACACCAAAACAAAATCGTCCTGGGAGGACAATCGTGCACAAGGGACGTGTCGTGTTCGGCGCCATGGACGAGGTCGTGTTCGGACGCCCGGCTGCCGAGGTTATAGTCGAACAGATGGATCGCCTGCGCGCCAACCGCGCGTTCCTGATGGTGAGCGGTACGCTCAACCGGCAAACCGATGAAATCAAGAAAATTAAAAAAGCCCTCGGGGTCCGTTGCGCGGCCATTTTCGACACGATGCCGCCGCACACGCCGCGCGAGGCGGTGATCGCTGCCGCCGCGCAGGCCCGGGTCGCCAACGCCGATCTCATCGTCACGGTGGGCGGCGGCTCGATCACCGACGGCGCCAAGGCGGTGCAGCTTTGCCTCGCCAACCATGTCAGCACCGTCGAGGGCATCGATACGATCCGCGCTAGCAAGGGCGTCGCGCCGCAGCTAGCCGCACCGTCGGTACGCCAGATCAGCGTGCCGACGACGATTGCCGGCGGAGAGTTCAGCGCCATCGCGGGCGTCACCAACCAGCGCACCAAGGTCAAGGAGATGCTGCGCCATGACCTCGTGATGCCGCGCGCGGCGATCCTCGATCCCGCGATGACCGTGCACACGCCGGAATGGCTGTTTCTGTCGACCGGCATCCGCGCCGTCGACCATTGTGTCGAAGGCCTGTGCGCGCGGGAGGCCCATCCCTACGCCGACGCGCAAGCGATGAAGGGACTGTCGATGCTGGCGCAGGCGCTGCCGCGCGTGAAGGCCGACGCGAAAGATCTCGACGCCAGGATGGACTGCCAGATCGGCACCTGGCTCTCGATGGGAGCGTTGTCGGCCGGCATCCCGATGGGCGCCAGCCACGGCATCGGTTATGTGCTTGGCGCGGCGTTCGGCGTGCCGCACGGATATACCTCCTGCGTGATGCTGCCGGCGGTGATGCGCTGGAACAAGCCTGACAATGGCGAGCGGCAGGAACTGGTATCCGCTGCGATGGGACATCCCGGCGAGGACGCTGCTGAGGTGCTGGACTGGTTCATCCGCGACCTCGGAATGCCGCGCAGCCTGCATGACGTCAAAATCGGCCCGGAGCATTTCGAGGCGATCGCGGAGCAGGCGATGGCGACGCCATGGATTCCGCGCAACCCGCGCAAGATCGCTGGCCCGGCACAAGTGCGCGAGATTCTTGTTCTGGCCGCATGAGAACATTGGAGACACGATGTACACCGGCAAGCATGCTCATCTCCGCCCGCTTCAGCCCGCTTTCATCATGGCGAACTCCGGCGAAGCCGTGAGCTATGCCGAACTCGAGGCGCGCAGCAACCGTCTGGCGCATCTGTTTCGCCAACGCGGCCTGAAGCGGCTCGACCATTACGCGATCTTCATGGAGAACAACAGCCGCTATCTCGAAGCCTGCGGCGCCGGCGAGCGGAGCGGATTATACTTTACGTGCGTGAATTCATATTTGACCGGAAGCGAGCTCGCTTACGTCGTCAATAACAGCGAGTCGCGCATCCTCATCACGTCCACGGCAAAGCTCGCCGTCGCCCGCGAGGCGCTGAAGGAATGCCCCAAGGTCGAGCTATGCATCGTCGTCGATGGTCCCAGCGAAGGCGACCGCATCGTCAATCTGCTGGAGGCGACGCGCGGCCTGCCCAGGACGCCAATATCGGACGAATACGTCGGCACCGCGATGCTCTATTCGTCCGGCACCACCGGCCGGCCGAAGGGCATTCTGCGGCCGCTGCCGGAGCAGCCGCCGACCCAGCAGCTGCCGATGTTCGACTTCCTGCAAAAGCTCTGGCAGTACCGCGAGGGCATGATCTACCTGTCGCCCGCGCCGCTGTATCATGCGGCGCCGCAGGCCGCCGTCAATCTCACGATCCGCAACGGCGGCACCGTCATCATCATGGAAAGTTTCGATCCCGAACGCTACCTCGAGCTGGTCGAGAAGTGGGGCGTCACCCACAGCCAGCTGGTGCCGACCATGTTCTCGCGCATGCTGAAGCTGCCGGAGGCGGCGCGCAAACGCCACGACCTGTCATCCCTCGAGATCGCGATCCACGCCGCGGCGCCCTGCCCGGCGATGGTGAAGGACGACATGATCAAATGGTGGGGCCCGCTCATCCAGGAATATTACGGCGCCACCGAAGGCCTGGGCTTTACCGCCTGCGACAGCGCCGAGTGGCTGGCGCATCGCGGGACCGTCGGCAAGGTCCTGTTCGGCGACCTGCACATTCTCGATGAGAATATGCAGCCCTGCCCGGTCGGTACACCCGGCACGGTCTGGTTCAAGACCGCCGCGCGGTTCGAATATTTCAACGATCCGAACAAGACCAAAGAGGCTCGCTCGCCGGATGGCAGCATGAGCACGGTCGGCGACGTCGGCTATGTCGACGCCGACGGCTTTCTTTATCTCACCGATCGCGCGACCTTCATGATCATCTCCGGCGGCGTCAACATCTACCCGCAGGAATGCGAGAACCTCTTGATCACCCATCCCAAGATCGCGGACGCCGCCGTGTTCGGGGTTCCCAATGCCGACCTCGGCGAGGAAGTCAAAGCGGTGGTGCAGCCGATGCCGGGGATTCTTCCCGGCCCGGATCTCGTGGACGAACTGATGTTGTTTTGCAGCCAATCCCTGTCGCGCCAAAAAGTGCCGCGCTCGATCGATTTCGAGGCGGAGCTGCCGCGGCTGCCGACCGGAAAACTCTACAAGCGCCTGCTGCGCGACCGCTACTGGGGCGACAAGACGTCACGGATTTTATGACCGTTGAGTTTCATTCACTTGCCGATCGCACAACTGCCCGGGTTTTCGCAAGGCGGGGGAGCCGCTCGCGTGACGGCGGCGGCCTCGATGAAAGGCGTGTCTTCAATTCCGTTCGCAACGGCCGAGATGCGCCAGCGATAGGCGGTTTGCGGCGTCAGGCCGGAATCGGCGAAACTGGCACCTGCCACATCTCCCAACGGCGCAAACTGACCGTCGGCGCCTGCGCGCCGGACGCGGTAAACCGTCGTTCCCGCTTGCGGGGTCCACGCCAGATCCGCGCCGGTGTCGGAGGCGTCGATCACCGTGAGCGAGGTTGGCGCCACGGCAGGTGCCGGCGCAGGCACGGCGTGCGCCGTCAACGCATCGAGCATGGCCTTGATCGTCCTGATCTGCGATCCGGACTTCGTGACATAGCTGTCCTCGTGATCGACGTAACTCCACCAGTCCCAGCATGCTTCCGGATTGAACGGCAGCAACGAACTCGACGTGGTCTGCGGATAAAGCACGATCAGATGATTGGTGTCTGCCCAGGAATTGTACCCGGTATCATCGACGAAACGCCGACCGATATCGCCGGTATCCTGCTTGCACCCATGAAGCGCGATGTGGACGCGGCACGCCTCGCCATCCTCGCATGGCCTGGGAACGAACACGTAGCCGGCCTCGCCCAGGCTTAGCGTGCCGGGATCATCGGGCTTGGTATAAACAGATTGGTCGAAGCGCTTCGCCGTCCCGGTCAATTGTCCCCGGTTGGGGGCGTTCAACGCGCCGTAAATGTGCTGGAGGATGATTCCGGCCTGGTCATAGCCGCACGCATCGATAAACGGGACAGCATTGTCCTTGCAGTCGTTGAGGCCGTCCTTGTGCGGATCCTGTGCAACGACCAGCGAATGGCCGGCACCGATCGCGGTCTGGTAGTAAAGGTTGCCGTGGTTGGTCTCGGCCAGATAATGCCGGTAAAACGCCGCGGTCGCATCGGTGACCGGCCTCGCCACCACGGCATCGTTGTAGCCGTGGAAGATATATACTTTTTGCCGGCGCACGAACTGCAGGGAATCGATATCGCCGGAGGCAGATTTGGCGTCGGCCTTCGCGAAAAAACTGCTCAGGTCGGAAAGCGGCCCGGACATGCATGAGCCCGTCGCGGTCATGATCGGAAGCGTGAAGGCGTTGATGAAGTCGTCGGCGTCCGCCTTGGCGCACCAAAACGGGCCGCCGGCAACGACGCCGACGCCCTTGATCACCGAAGACCAAGCGGTGCCGAACTGGACCGCCATGAACGCTCCGGATGAGATGCCGGATACCGAGCTTTCGCTGATGTTGGCGTTGTAGCCGGACAGTCGCGCCGGCTCTTCAGCGAGTGCCGGGCCCATGACCCATGCCGTGCAGCCAACAGCGATCGCAGCACGATGCAACATTCCTCGGTTCATGAGACGCTCCCTGTTGAACTGTGTCAGCCCGTGAGATGCAGACGTCATCGGCACGCTGATTTCGTGCCAAGCCGCAAATGTTGCCGAACACCACGGCTCGGACGCCGACCGTCAGGCGGCACCGCTTCAGTTCGTTGCCGGCCGGCAAATTTTACCGTAAAGTTACGCAATAACAATAAAAACAGGGAGGACTTGCCGATGGACGTCGTGCCGTTGGGTCCGGGATTCGCCGCCGAGTTGCGCGGGGTGACGCTTAAGGATGTCGCCTCGGACGAGGTCGCATATGCAGCAACACGCACGGCTTTTGAGGAACATTCCGTTCTGGTGTTGCGCGGCCAGGAGATGACCGACGAGCTTCAACTGGCGTTTTCGCGCCGCTTCGGCCCACCGGAAGTGACCAAGGTCGGCTCGCAGGGGACGGGGTCGCATTTTGTGATCCTGAGCACCATCGGCCCCGACGGCAAGGTGGTGCCATCGGATCACCGGCAGGCGTTGCGCAACAGGGCCAACCAGCTCTGGCATACCGACTCGTCGTTCAAGCGTGTGCCGGCGCTCACCTCGATCCTTTCGGCGCGCATCATCCCGGCGCGCGGCGGCGAAACCGAATTCGTCTCGACCCGACTTGCCTTCGAGCACCTCGACGCGGACCTGCGCAACAGGCTCGAGAATTCCTTTGCCTGGCACGACTACGCGCATTCTCGCGGCCAGATATCGGCCGACCTTGCGAGCCCCGAGGAGCGCGCGGCGCTGCCGCCGCAATGCTGGCGCATGGTCTGGAAGAATCCCGTGCACGGTCGCGGCGCAATCTATCTCGCCTCGCATGCCTATGCGGTCGAAGGCATGGAGGCGGCGGCGGGGAAGAAGCTGATCGACGAATTGATGGCGGCCGCGACCGCGCCCGGCACGAGCTACCTGCATCAATGGCGCGGAGGTGACGTCGTGATGTGGGACAACCGCGCGACCATGCATCGCGGACGGCCGTGGCCGGCGCACGAGGCGCGGCTGATGGTCCGGACCACGATCTCCGCGACCGAGGCCGATGGCGTTGCGACCATGCACCGGCCCTCTCCGCAGGCCGCGGAATAGCAGCGAAAAAAGCGGACACCGCGGCAAGCCTCAGGTCCGATTTGCATCGAATGCGGAAAGCCGTTCAGATTCAACGGCGGGTTTGTTAGAAGACCACCCCCAGACGTCGGCCGGCGGTCCAGACCACCCGGCAGCGTTTCTTGGTGACGCCGAACACCAATTCAAATCGATTGGGCAGTCGGGTATTGGGATCTACCTCAAGGCATGCGCCGCCAGCGGAATAGTCAATAATATTGCAATCAATAATGGGAGCTTTCGGACCAACGATGAGTTTGGCCTTCGAGCTCTTGCCTGTCATTCGAACGCGAGCAAACCGTCGCGGATACATCACTCGTCCCTATCCATGACCTGAAACCCATTGGATAGGTTCACAGACTATCCTGAAAATTTCGTTTCAATTTTCCATACAAATTCCGCGGGGCGCCGCGTCCGCCTGAGCAGATACGGACGCCCACAGCACCATGATACCGCCGCCGGGAGTACGGATTGATATCCGGAGGTTTCAGTTGGCTGGAATCTCTCGCGGGAGATGATTCTCATGCCGCAGCCAGATGACCGCCGCGCCAGAATGTGCCGCGACGGAAGCCCGGCATCAGGCTGCCACCAGCCCCGAAATCTGTCGCTGAAGCCACGCCAGATATTGCTGCCTGGGTTCGCCTTCCTCAGCAAGCTCCAGCAGCGTCTGGTGTTCGGTCTTGTCACGGACGATGAAGGCAATCGGTGCCGCAACACCTCCGATATGAAGGCTGCATGTCTCCCGAAGGCTCAGATCAGGAACGCTCGCGATGCGCGCTCCACCCTGCGAGATGTCGATCAATTTGGACGCCGTTCGCGATTCCCGTGAATTCGTAACAGTCAGGGGCACGTCTATCCGAAATCGAGGGAACACGCGTCGATCGGCATCTTCTGACGATGTTCTCACGACCCGTACAAGGATCGAGCGCAACGCTGCAATGTTCGCCGATGCGTTGGCAATCGCCCCCTGTACTTCAACCGCGCGAATGCTCACTTCTTCGGCGCCGCCGCTGACGTTTGCAATTCGCGAGCTGACCTCCCGGCTGGATTGCGCGGATTGCTCGACGCTGCGCGCGATCTCTCGCGTCGCGGCGCCCTGCTGTTGGATAGCCGCCGC
>WNFO01000297.1_pt1 | contig 35067 bp, 27 predicted proteins | sample 5400251 | NCBI WGS metagenome assembly WNFO01 (sample SAMN13153354, study PRJNA577476) | soil metagenome | isolation source: 100 cm saprolite under Madrone tree | place: USA:California | collected 2016-06-14
GCATCCCGGCTCTGGGGCACCGACGTCACCCTCAGCCGTTACGTTTGCATATATGCCGGCGAGATCGCCAGTCCCCTCTCTGGCCACAAAACGCAGGGTTTCGTGGCCGGTCACAGCGTTGCCTATGCCTTCATAACTTAAGAGCAGCGTCCCGGACCGTCCGTTGATTGAACCGGTGAAGAGCAAGGTGCCATGGAGCGATATGGAACCGTTGGGATGAACTACATCCAGCTCAGTGCCTGTGGAGGATCCAGTGAAGGTGCCAGTAGCCGGTCCACTCACGTTGAACGTGATAATCAAGTTTTCACCGACTTGGCGAGGAGGATAAGTAGCGAAATTAAAGCAGGGAAAAAACTCTCCGCTTGCAGGGAGCGGAGGTCCGCCAGCTTCAGCCCTCGGCAACGTTAATGACGCGCCGGCAATTGCGAGCGCACAAAAACTTGTGCGCAGATGTGATAGGAAACGATTTTGATTTAACCCATAATAGGTTTTCATACAAACCTCTAAAGGAACTGGAAACCAAAGTTCCGGAATTTTTTCAACGTTGTTGCCAAAGTGCCTGGCGTTGCCAAATAAGGGTGGTAGGAACGTGAAGACGTAGGATGGCAATGAGAAAAGCGTTCTGCTGAAGTATAATGGTCGCCGCGAGGGCTTGGGTCTATGGCACAGGCTTCACTCCAAGCTCGACCCAAAGCACCAGATCGTTGAAGGCTTGCCCCAACTCCTCGGGAGTAAATGTCAGGTGACCGTATCGCTCGATCTCTCGCTGAACGAGAAAATCGGACGCGTCTGCGGCTATGACGGCATCTCTGTACGAAATCTGGTGGAAGCCCGGAACGACCGGATCGCGTGACGTTGCGAGCGTCAACATCGGAATGCGGAGCGCACCCGAGGGATTGTAGAAATGTTGCAGGTAAGTCAACGCGCTCGCTGACGCGGTAAAGCGCTGAATACCTGCATTGATTGCTTGAAGCTGTTCCGGGGGAAGGGCTCCGGTGTATTGCGTGCCGCTATTGTCAAAGAACCCCTGGCCATGCGTGCGGTTGCTAAGGTCGGTGAATTCCGTCGCATAATAGGCTAAGGCTGTCAGAATCGACTCGACGAGCTCCGCGGATGTCGCGAACGGAATCGGAATCTGATCGATCTGAGCCATCGCAAACGCGCCACTTGGATTTGTTTGCATGGCCGCGAGCGCTGGCAAGATAATCGCCTGCGTAACATCGATGCCTTCCGGCACATTGGCGGCGTCGCCGGGAAGCACTTCTGGATAGAGAAAGTCAAACAGCGTCCAAACATTTGCTTCGTAATCAAATTGCCGGCGTGCACCGCCAGCGACGGCGCCTGCGGGCAGCGCGCCCGCGTAGATACTGGGATAGGTTTCGCTCAGCTTGATCGCGATGAGCCCGCCCATGGATACACCGGTAATATAAACGCGCGCTGGCCTCCCGAATCTCGCTGAAAAAATACCCAGCAGTTGGTGCGTGCGCTCCGCGCCGTCTCTCACGGCCCACCCGTTTTCCGAGAAACTCGAGTAGGCGACCGCAAACCCCTGCGGCGTAAGAAGACTAATAAGCAGACTGCCTTCAGGCGGCAACACCACTGGTGCATCACTCGGTACAAAGCCATGTGCGTAAAGAACGAGTCTGCCGTTCCAATTTGCGGGCCGGACCAGCCGGTAGAGAGAACCACCGACGCTTCCGTCAACAACTTCATCGGCCAATGCCGAGCCCGCGACGTTTAGCACCATCGCAACTGTGATTACAAAAGCTCGCTTCAACATGTTAAACCTTTCTTTCTTAGGGAAACCTCCCGTGTCCGACCACCGCGCGGGTCACTGCAGGATCACTCGATGAGACCGGAGTCTCCCGGCCGACCCAGGGCTCGCCGCCAAAGTAGAGATGGAAAATCTTTTCAGCTGTGCGCGTAGCCAATGCCTGTGTGGTTAGCGTTGGGTTTGGGCCGCCGATCCCGTTCGCGAGCGCTGAATTGTCAGCGATAAAAAGCCGCCTTACCCACCGGGCCTCGGCGTTTTCATCGAGAACCGAATCGTCCGCGCTTAGTCCCATCCGCATCGTGCAATGGCTGTGAATTACGAAGGGCGGTTTGTTTATGCGGTGCACCTTCGTCGCTCCCAGGCCGCGAAGGAGAAGCACGGCTTGTTGAACAAGAAACTCACGATTCGCGATCGTGCGCGCCGATCGGCTCCTCTGGTGTATCTCAATCCGTGGGACTGCCCCATGCTCGTCCGGAGGATAGTTCGATGAAAGCGTCACCCGATTTTGTGCTTCGACATCGTCATCGGTAAACACGTCGATGTTTAACAACCGATCGACGTTCGACATCGCCTCCTTCAGATCAGTGCCGATGAGACGCCCCACCGTGTCGGCGCCGTAGCCTCCCCCCGGAAGGCCATTGTCATAAAACCCGGGGATCCCAGCATCGCTGAAGGCGCTTAGCGCGGCTCGCAGGCCTGGCGTCTCACCAACGACCTCAAGCATTCCGATGCCGGGAAAATCGATCCGCCCGCCGCAACCCGGCCCTCGTGTTGAGCCGGTGTCAAATGGCATGACCCCGGTAATGGCATCCACGAAATGATCGGTCAGACCTCGGCCGATCCATCCGTTTGGGTTCGGGAGGCCGCTGTTGAACCAGAGGCGTGGCGTTTCCACCGTGCTGCAGGCGAGGACTATCACCTGTGCTTCTTCGGTAATGATCTCGCCGGTCGTTCCGACGCGCCATGTGACACTGCGCGCGATCGATTGTGCGTCCGTGTTGATACGCATCGCGAATGCGTCCGCCAGCAACGTGACCGCTCTCCCTCCGGGCGACCAGCGATCGCACGTCAGGGCCATCGGAATATAGCTGACCGATGTGGAACGCTTGGCCTTGAGATTAATCGGAGCACCTAGTGGCTCGAAGCAGCCTTGCGAACAGTGGCCACAGAACGTGCATCCCTCAGCACGCGGGAACACCAGCCTGTGTGGATCGTCCGTTCTGCCTGCATTGCCGCGTGGTTGCAGGATCGCGTTCTGCTGGGGCCGGAACGCGGCGCGCGTGATGTCCTTGGTCCTCTCGACCGGCAGACCAAGCTGTTGCGCGCCTCGGAAGAAAATCTGTTCCTTGAGACCCATCGGCGCGGTTTCAACCGGCAAAGTTTTCTCAACCCACTCGTAATACGGTAGGAGTTCGCGGTAGCCGAATGGGAACAGATGATCTATGTCATACGCATTCCTGTCTGCGCCCTCGTAGTCTGTAAAGACACCGGGCGCGGCTCGCGGCGAGTTTCCCTGGTAGTGGTTCGTTGTTCCGCCGACTCCTGACAGCTGGACGAACAACGTGCTCTGCGCCAGCTCCCGCACCCATGGCGGCCTCGATCGATCGGCTGGCCCGAACCGAAAGTATCCACTGGCGGGATTGTTCGCGTCGCTTTCGAAGTGCCTCCAGTCCTGTTCAGGATCGGCAAAGCGCGGTCCCGCCTCAAGCAGAAGCACGTCGAGCCCGCGACACGCAAGCTCTTTCGCGATGACTGCTCCGCCTCCTCCGGCTCCAACAACGATAACGTCACGCATAATGCTCCTCTTTCACCGTACCTCGCGGCGGTTCTCAAAATATCCTAGGAACTCGTTTCTGCCGTCTGATACGCCCTGGTAACTCGAAAGGTCCCACGCGATCGGGTGTCCGATCAGGGAGCGTGTCACTGGATCGAACACCGCTGCCTCCGAGTAACAGAAGAAAGCGACAAAGGCAGGTAACACACCGGCGAGCGGTTTAAGCGAGTCGGTGCCATCCATGATTTGGAAAACCGCGGCCTTCTCCGCGAACGAAAGGCAGGCGAATGGCGAAAGGAACATCCCTGGCGGGGAGGGATTAACCACCAGCGCAATATTATTAAGAATCGCGGCAACCGTCGCTGAGAATTGCGGCACGAACGGCGTGGTTTCGTCGAGGGTCGCAATCAGAATGTCCACAACGCCTTCATCCACTCCGCCGGGCTCGACAGTGCTCACACCTTGCGCGACCGAGTAGTCGTCAGGGCCAGGGACAATAAAGGCCAATAACCCATTGAACGTGTCGTGAAGCAGATCAGGGTTTGGGACGTCGGCGGCTTGGACCCATCCACGACTTGTAAGTAAGTCTGTCGCGCGAGCGAGCGCCACGGCTGCGCTAACCAGCAACATGTTTCCGAGGAAACCTCGACGTGATATGCGCCTCGCCGCCGATTCGCAATCATCAATGGCTCGCGTCTTGACCGAAACCGGTCGATCTTTCTTTTGGGCTGGCAAGTTTTTCATGTTTTGTTGGAGCTGGTTTTCTAATTGCTACTGCTAGGCTCCTGCTTTAATGTCCGTGGCCATTGCCCCCGCCGCCTTGGGCGACGGTCGTGGTTATCGAAGTCGTGTTGTTCGCCGTATTTGGATCGGCGGTGTTCGAGGTCACCGACGCGGTATTAGTTGTTGTGGTCCTTCCCCTAACGATCACGGTTACACGGATCTGGGCTGACTCCTGTCCGTTATTTAAAAGGCCACCCAGATACCATGTCACAGTTCCAGTCTGGCCGCCTGGCGGTGCCGTGAAATGGCCTCGGGTTGCTTGGGCGCTGTAAAATGTCGTGCCGCTCGAAAGCACGTCGTTCATGACCACGTTGGCTGCATCGCTTGGGCCGAAGTTTCGGACAGTGATTGTGTAAGTTATGAGATCGCCCTGCCTGGGCTGCGGGTTGTCAACCCCCAGGCCGACGAGTAGATCGGCGGTAGGGGTCGGTGTTGGTGTCGCTGTTGGGGTAGGCGTAGGTGTAGGTGTCGCAGTAGGCGTGGGAGTTGGCGTTGGGGTTGGAGTAGGCGTCGGCGCGGCAGTAGGAGTCACAGTCGGGGTCGCCGACGGAGTAGGGGTAGGTGTTGGAGTTGGCGTCGGAGTCGGTCCTGTTTGTACCTCGAATGCGCCGATGTCGATTCTGTTACCAACTACCCGGGGAAAACCGGGGCCGCGCTGGTCATAGATCAGTGGCGGGTCAAAATCATTTGGGTTGAAGTTCGGATCGCCCGCGTCAATAGCCGGGCTGCCAGGCAAAAGGGCGTGGGTGAAGGTTGGCCCGCCATTGTCTGCCAAAAAATTAAGCTGCGGGTTGGTGTTGATTCGGTCGCCGACCGCGTAAAGAGACCCACCGCCAGGATCGCTACTCATGTTATACCCGAATGAGGTAACAATGCCAGTTCCTAGGTTAACGATATTTTCGCCTTGCGTGCCAGCGTTAAGGATTGTGTTCCCGAGGACCATCGTCAACGCGTCGAAGTTTAAGATGCCGCCGCCGACGTCGGCTGAGTTGCCGCTAAAGGTGCTGTTGGCGATTGTCACCGCCCCGCTATCATTGGCGATACCGCCACCGGCGTTGATGCATGAGTTACCGCTCAGGGTGCTGTTGGCGATCGTGAGAGAGCCGGCGGCGTTGTAGATGCCACCGCCATTGGTAGCCAAGTTGCCGGCGAGGGTGGTGCTCCTGACCCTCACCGAACCTCCATTATTGTAGATACCGCCGCCGCCGTCGTAAGCTCCGTTACCGCTCAGAGTGGTGCTTGCGATCGTCAGCGAGCCGCCATTCAAGATGCCGCCGCCAAAGTCGGGTGAGAATCCATTGACGATGGTTAGTCCGGAAATAGTGACCTCGAAGCCGGGGCCAATGTTGACCACTCGACTGGCATGAGTGCCATCGACGGCTAACAAGTTCGCGCCCGGCCCGGCGATAGTGAGGCTTTTGTCGATTAGCAGTTCACCGGTCGTGAGCAGGATCGTTTGTCCATTTAGCGAAGAATCGAAATCGATGGTATCGCCAGGCAACGAATCACTGATTGCCTGACGCAACGAACCCGGACCGTTGTCATTGTTATTGGTGACAGTAATAGCCGCCGCCGATGCAAAGCAGCAGCCGAGCAGAACCGAGATGAGAAAGAAGGTGCGCGGCAAAGGCGAGCGGTTAATCGAATTTGTTGACCGTGATGTTGTTATATTTTTCGTTTTCATTTTCTTTGTTGAAGGTGGCTTGTTGTTGGCACGTTTGATGGCCGGCTTCGGGACGTAGCGGGCAGGGTCACTGGGTGGCCACCCTGGCGACGACTCCGGCGTGATCGGATGGATAAAGGCCGGACGGCGTGAGGTCGTCCGTGCCGATGAGGATATCGGTAACAGGGCGGAGTCCGCGGGTGAAGATGAGATCGATACGTCGGTCGGGCGATGTCTCGCAAGGAAAGAAGTCTTCGCCGTGCAAGGGCAAGGTGAGGCCGGGATCATTGGGTTTGGTCGCCGACCAGGTGTCCGTCATCGCGGCGGCGATAAGGTCATATGCGCCGGTGGTCGTGCCGGGTCCGCTATTGAGGTCGCCGGCGACGACGACAGCCAGGTTTGTGACTGCAGGGCCGATCAGGAGCTCGTTCGATTGGGCTGCAGCTATCGACGCGGATCGGGATTCCAGATGCGTATCGATGACGCGAACCGTTGAACCCATCGCGGTGATGTCGATTGATGCCCAGCCCGTTATCGCGGTCACGATACCGACCGGCGTTTGGAAGGAGAGCAGATGCGTGTAGTGGCCAATTTGGGGGTTGGATACTGTGAGGATGCTGGCAGGCAAGTCTGATCGGACAAGGATCGCCTCGCTATCGCGAATACGAAGGAAGTAGCCGGCGTCGGACGGAGCCGCAATGTCGAGCTCGTGGACTTCAAGGGCAAGCGAATAGGAAAGACCAAGTTGAGCGAGCGCGGTTCGGAGGGCCGCTAGTTGATCGATCTGGTCGATGAATGGTCCTTGGGTCCCGGTCCAGACGAACCGTTGCACGAGACTCACTTCTTGGAGCGAGACAACGGTCGGCATCGTCTCTTGGATCTCGCGAGCGATGCCAGCGGCGCGTTCGGCGATGTTGCTGGCGACGATCTCGTTGTAGATCGTTGCCACGCCATGGAAGAAAGATTGGGGATCGTGCGCAGCGAAGTGCGGGTCCGTAGTCGCTGCCGAGATCCATGTTGCGCGTCATCACGCTAAACACGGTGTTATGCGTATCTTCCGCAGTCGCAATGCTGGGCGTTATCAAGACGACGCCACTAACGAGCCCCAGCGCCCAGGCAAACTGGGATTTTACCAAGCGTATCGCTAATCTTGGCAGGAGCGCGAGATGTGATAGAAAACGATTTTGATTAAACCAACAATTAATTTTCATACACATCTCTAAAGAAAGTGGCACCCAAAGTTCCGGAGAACTTTTGTAGCGCGGTCTGAAGCGATGGCCGCTTTTTGTTTATGAGCAGGTGTGCGGAGCCACCGTTAATTTGGCTTGTAGAATAGTTAAAAAACGATCACGCTACTTAGCGGTGAATGCAGAAGCTGAGCCCCGCGTGTTCAATACTACGCGCTGGAGTCTCGTCCTTGCTGGGGCGAACGCCGATGGCGACGAGCAGAAGGCTGCTGAAGCGCTGGCGGAACTATGCCGCACTTATTGGCGACCTGTTTTTTCTTACGTATGCCGCCGTGGGTATTCGCCTGAGGACGCGCAGGATCTCACGCAGGATTTCTTTCTGATGATTTTGAAAACTAATTGGCTCCAGCAGGCCGACCAAAGTCGCGGCCGCTTCCGCTCGCTCCTTCTCAAGTCAGTGCAGAATTTTCTTCGCAACGTCACCGACACAAAACAAACGCTGAAACGGGGTGGCGACGTTGATTTCGTTTCCTGGGACGCCTGGATGGCAGAAGCACCCTCGCAAATCTCGATCTCGCCTCGCGCGCTCGATTCACTTTTGCCCGAGCGGCTCTTCGATCTTCGCTGGGCTGCAACAGTCGTGGAGCAGGCGCTCCGACGATTGCGTGAGGAATGCGAAGGCAAAGGACGTCTTCGGCTTTTTGAAGGATTGCGCGATTATCTTGCGGCAGAGCACGCCGATATTTCCTATGCGAAGCTGGCCGTCGCGTTAGGGGTTGCAGAGACAGTGGTGAAAAAACAACTGCACAATTTACGCGAACGTTATCGATGGCTCCTGCGCGATGAGGTCGCTCACACGGTCGCGAACTCGGCCGATGTGGACGACGAGATCCGGCACTTGTGCGCGGCACTAGCCGCCGCAGCCTGATGAACAAAGCAGCCGGGCCCCCCGATTTCCTCGCTGACGTAGTCGAGCATCAGACGAAGTGCCCGCAGTGCGGCGCCACAACCCAACTCAATCACAAGACCTGCATCAACTGTCTCCTGCGCGAGGGACTTGAAGCCAAAGGCGAGGCCTCGCGCGAAGCGTTCGAAGACATCCTCGTAGAAGCGAACGTGACCGACACCGAATGGCGCCTTGGTCATTACGAAATCCTGGAGGAAATCGGGCGCGGTGGTATGGGAGTGATTTATCGCGCGCGTCAGCAGCACTCGCGTCGGATCGTAGCGGTGAAACGCATTCTCGCTCATGACGTGAGTTCACACGAGACGCTCGTGCGCTTTCGGCGTGAAGCCAAAGCAGTCGCAAGCCTCGATCACCCAAACATTCTTCCGATTTACGAGGTCAGCGAAAGTGAGGAGGGCCTGCCATTCTTCAGCATGAAATACGCGATAGGCGGGAGTCTTCGTGCCGTTGCACCGACACTTCGCAGGAACCCTCGCGGCTGTGTGCAGCTGATGGCAAAGGTTGCACGCGCTATCGACTATGCTCATCGCAAAGGCATTCTCCATCGCGACCTTCAGCCGGGTAACATCCTCCTTGATGAGAATGGCGAACCGATGGTGAGCGACTTTGGTCTGGCAAAATGGCTCGATCAAAATAGCGACCTAACAAGAACACTGGAGACACTTGGAACACCGGGCTACATCGCGCCCGAACAGATCGAGTGCCCAGCAGCCGAGCTTACATCCGCTGCCGACATTTACAGTTTGGGCGCGATTTTGTTTTATCTCCTTACTGGGCGCCCTCCCTTCGTTGGCTCGAATGTTCTTCATGTCATTCATCAAGCGGCAGTAGCTCCAGCGCCGCGTTTGCGTTCACTCGCACCGTCGCTCGACCGCGATCTGGAGACAATCGTCGGTCGTTGTTTGGAGAGTGATCCAAAAGCGCGCTATCAATCCGCCGGAGCGCTGACCGAGGATCTTGAACATTGGTTGCGCCATGAGCCGATTCGGGCCCGGCGCACGGGAGTTTTCACTCGTGGACGCAAATGGATGCGACGCAATCCAACTTCGACGGTGCTAGTGGCGTTGTTGGTCGCCCTCGGAGGGGCGATTGGGGTGATGTTCTGGGAGAAAGAGTCAGCCCGTCCGCCACAGCCGATCGCGACCTCCGATAAGAGCATCGCCGTTCTACCTTTTGAAAATCTGGGCGAAGACAAGGCCAATGCCTATTTGGCCGTGGGAATCCAGGACGAAATTTTGACTCGGCTCGCGAAAATCGGCGCGCTGAAAGTCATCGCGCGCACTTCTACGCAGTCGTACCAAAGCAAAAACGGGAACCTCGGGCAGATCGCGAAGCAACTTGGCGTAGCGAACATTCTTGAAGGCAGCATTCAAAAATCTGCTGGTCGGGTGCACATCAACCTCCAGCTCATACGCGCTGCCACTGGCGAGCATCTTTGGGCAGAAAGTTACGACCGCAAATCCGACAACATCTTCGACCTGCAAGGTGAAGTGGCCGCGGCTGTCGCGCAGGCACTGCAAGCCAAGCTCAGCGGCGCCGAACAAGCCGCGCTCCGGCAGAGACCGACGAATAACCCGGACGCGTATGACGCATATCTGCGCGGAATCGTGTACAGCGAGCGCCCCGGCTGGGACGTCGGGAATGTTTTGGAAGCGATGCGATCCTTCCGTAAAGCTGTGACTCTCGACTCGGCGTTCGCGCTGGCCTGGGCCCGGTTGGCACTCATAGCCGGGGTTGCATGTCGGAATCAGTACGCTGAGAAGGGTGGGGACTTTCATAGAACATGTGAAGAAGTAAAAGGCGCAGCTGATAAAGCGATGAGTCTGCAACCGGATCTCGCCGAATCGCACCTGGCGCAAGGGTCCTGGCACCTTTATGGCAAGCGCGACTATGATGCGGCGATCTCATGGTTCGAAAAGGCCTATCAGCTGTCGCCAAACAGCAGTTTAGCTCTTGGGGCTTTGGCCGCCATCTATCGGAGGAAAGGCGATTGCCAGCGCAGCCTCGAATACTATGGAAGAGCACTCGGGCTCGATCCCCGCAATGCGAACTTACTCTTAGACCAAGGCAGGACGCTTACCACTGTGCGCCACTATCCGGAAGCGCTTAAGACTCTCGACAAGGTACTCGACATGACTCCCAGTGACGACTTTGCGCTGGCCTGGCGAGTTCACATTTACCAATGCCAGGGAGATTTGCCCGCCGCTGCTGCACTGCTTGCGCCGCTTCAGCCGGTGCAGCGTCCTGGGGACGATGTGTTTGCTGTCCAGAGAATTCAGTGGCTGTATGAACGTCGCTATGCTGATGCCATTGCAGCGTTGACTCAGGCCTTGCAAAGACCGGACCTCACCGCAGGCGGTAGCTTTTGGGTTCCGAGTCAAATCGAAGGCAACCTCGCCTGGTTCCTGGAACTCTCGGGCGATAGCAAAGCCGCACGGAGCCGGTGGGAGAACGTTCGCTCGAAAGGGGAGGAGCTTCGGAAGCAGGGACATTTCAGCATCCACCTTCGTTGGCTGGCGACGGCAAATCTCGCCCTCGGCGAGAAGGATAAGGCATTCGCCATTGGACGAGAGATGGCCGCTTCCGAATCCATGGACGCAATGGTCACAGTTAATATTGAGCGCATGATTTGCGAATTAACCCTGCAATCCGGTGACAAGGAGTCGGCGCTTGCCCAACTCGCACACTTGGTCGCGCTCCCGTATGGCAGCTACAGCATGCCGTTCGGTGTGAGTCTCGTGGGCGTGAGTTACGGCGATCTTAAGTTCAATCCGCTATGGGATCCGCTGCGCGGCGATCCGCGTTTTGAAAAGCTCATTGAAGAAGTGAAGAAACCGGTTGCGTTGGAATCACCCCCGCCCGTGCCCGCCGGTATTGCGGTGCTGCCGTTTGAAAATCTGAGCGCTGATCCCGAGAACGCTTTTTTCGCTGATGGTGTGCAGGACGAAATCCTGAATGATTTGGCAAAAATTGCAGACTTGAAAGTGATCAGCCGGACATCAGTGATGCAATACAAGAGCGGCGCGAAACGAAACCTGCGTCAGATCGCGAATGAACTCGGTGTTGCGCATGTAGTCGAGGGAAGTGTGCAACGTGCCGCAAATCGAGTCCGTGTCAGCGCGCAGTTAATCGACGCAAAAACCGATGCGCATTTGTGGGCTGAGCGCTACGACCGACCGCTGGGTGATGTCTTTGCGATCCAGAGCGAGATTGCCAAGGCAATTGCCGCCCAGCTTCAGGCGAAGCTCTCGCCGGCGGAGAAAGCCGCCATTGAGGAGCCACCGACGACCAACCTTGTTGCGTACGATCGTTACCTGCGAGCTCAGAAGCTAAGGGCGGTACCTACGTCTCGTGTCCCCGGGGACATGCGCGAAATAGTACGGTTGCTGGATCAAGCTATAGCACGATCCAACATTCTTGCGTGCTTATTGTTCGCTGGCGAGCGCCCATGCCTATGTTTACCATCTTGGAATCGATCACACTCCCGCCCGTGTGGCGCTTGCTAAAGAGGCGCTCGATACAGCCTTCCGCCTGGGCCCCGATCGTGGTGAAGCCCATCTTGCTGCAGCATGGGTCGCCTATCACTGTTATCTTGATTACGAAACGGCTCTCAAGGAGGGTGCCATCGCCCGACGCGGATTGCCTAACGACGCATCCGTTTTCTCGCTACCGGCGTACATCGCTCGCCGACAGGGTCATTGGGAAGAATGTGTAAGGAATTTGGAACGCGCCGCGGAACTCGATCCACACGACGTGTGGTTACTTAACGACGTCGCCCAGACTTACCAGATGCAGCGGCGCTTCTCGGAGGCGACAGTTGCTTGGGATCGCGTTCTAGGAGTCGCACCGGGGGATCCGACGATACGTATGGCGCGCACACTGCTCGATCTGGAATCACGCGCAGACACGCAACCTGGACACGAGATTATTCAGCGCATTGTAACCGAAGATCCAAGTGCCGTAGACGCGATCGCCGAGCAATGCCTCTATGTTGCCCTTTGCCGGCGCGACGCCATAGAGATGGCCAGCGCGTTGGCTTCATTGCCTCCAGAGGGAATCATTCCCTGGAATGTGCGAATACCTCGCTCCTTTTTTGAGGGCTTGGTAGCGCGCGTTCGAAACGATGCGGCCCGCGCCGAAATAGCATTTACTGCGGCGCGTGTTGAGATGGGAAAAATTGTACGCGAGCAGCCTGATCATGCTCGAGCTCTCTGTGTCCTGGGGATGATCGATGCCGCGCTGGGTCGTAAGGAAGAGGCATTACATGAGGGCCGCCGTGCCGTGGAACTCTTACCTGTTACAAAAGACGCGTTGGCGGGTGCGGGGGTGCTAACGAATCTCGCAATCACCTATGCTTGGGTGGGCGAAAAAGATCTCGCCATTAAACAGTTGGACGAACTTGTACGGATTCCCAGCCCGGCCTGCTATGGTCAACTAAAGTTACACCCGTTTTGGGATCCGCTGCGCGGTGATCCGCGTTTTGAGAGACTCGTTGAGGATTCGAAGAAACCGGTCGCGATGAATTGATTGGTTGTAGCGGCAGGCGTTCCGCCTGCTCCTTTATAGCAGCCGACACGGCTGCCTCTACAGTCGGTTTTGGTTTAGCTTCGCTAGAATTTCGGGATCACGCACGTCGGCCCATTCGCCAGTCAGCTCGACCGCCCGCACTTTTCTTCCGGATTGTGCAAGGTCGCGAATTGCATCTGTAAGCTCGTATTCGCCGCGCGGCGAAGGCTTCAATTTAGCAGTGAAACCAAAAATACTTGGCCGAAACGCGTAAAGCCCGGCGTTGTAAAAAGGAACAGCGTGCTCGGAGGGCCCGCTCCACCTTTCCATCTCTCCCGGCTGCGCTTTTTCCCGAATGTCGACAAGTTCCATTTTGTCGTTCACAAAAACCGCACCGCCCTTGCTGACGTCTTCACCACGCGTGAGCGTGACAACTGCTTCAACGTCTTCGGGAAGATCAATAACGCGCTTGTAGTTCGCCGGATCGACCAGGATATCGCCGTAGCTTAAAATAAACGGATGACCTGCGACGAAACCGCGGGCGAGATCGACAACGCGACCAGTCCCATCCTGCACGGTCTGCGTCGCGTACTGAATGGTCACGTTGTGGTGTGACCCGTCACCGAAGAAATTCTGCACAGCATCAGCGTGATAGCCGACCACAATAAGCAACTCGCGGATTCCTCCGTCACGCAATCCTTCGATGATGTGCTGCAGAACTGGTTTGCCGCGCACGTCGATCATCGGCTTGGGAACTTCGGCCGTGAGTTCGCGCATGCGCGTGCCGCGCCCCGCCGCCAGCACTACTGCCTTGTTGATTTTCGTCATCGTTTCAGATCCAAGGATTTAGGACGGAGACGCCCAGGCCTTGCACGTTTTTGGTGTTGCGCGTCACGAGCGTCAGCCGGTGAACGTGAGCAGTTGCTGCCAGCAAACCGTCTTCGGGAGGGATTGGACGCAGCGCGCTGAGCCGACCCCATTCCCGCGCGATCTCTAGCGTGATTGGCAAAATGCGGTCGGCGTACAGGCGCGCGAGGCGCGTGATCCACTGTTCCAGCACATCAGCCGCGGCGTGGTCCGTGCGCCGCCTCAAAATTGCACCGCGCGCCAATTCGCCAATTACCAAAACGCTGAGAAAATTCTGATTCGGCTCGACACCTTCCGCCCAAGCGTTGACCTTTGGCGCGCAGCGTTCGCGTTTCCGCAATTCCGAAACGACATTCGTGTCGAGTAGAAAGCCGTTCACAACTTCACCTTGCGCGGCTTGCGCTTGGGCCGTCTAAAGATTCGACCATCTCCGGCCTCAGGCATCGTGCGCAGAAAGTCTATTAGCGACATGGTCGGCAGTTCGCCCACAAGCGAGCGGCGCAAGATTCGACGTGCCTCTTCCTCGGCGGAGATTCCATCAGCGGCGGCTTTCGCGCGGAGATTGCTCACGACATGTTGGTCGAGTCGTCGAATAAGGATCTGTGGCATATCCAGGGATGATAGCAACGCTATCATTCTCTGCAAGCAACACGGCTCGGAAGCTCATTGGTGAGTTCGCGCATGCGCGTGCCGCGTCCCGCTGCGAGGACGACCGCGTGGTCAATTCTTGTTATACCGCCCGTTTGCTTCACGCTCGATGCGTCAGCTCATCAAATGGAGGGGCGATCTCCGTGAGCCTCAGCGTCGCAGGAGCTCCGCCATCCGATAACGATTAGGTTTTCTTCGGCTCGGTGACGATTAACGCAGGCAAATTAGCTTCTTTGATCAATTCGCTCACTTTCGGCAAATCTTCGTTCTTGAGCTGCGCCCATTTTTTTAACTCCTCGTCGAGTTGGCCGCTCAACGTTTGAAACACATCGAGTTGCGGCTTGGTGGGCTCGGCATCACCGGACTCGATGAGGTGGCTGAATGTGTCAAACCGCTCATTCAACATGTTTGGGAAAGCGAGGTTCGCTTCTGAACCTTTCATGTTCACCTGAATGAGCTTCTGCTCTACGTCGGACATTTTGTGATCGAGATCGTCTGCCGCCGCGAGCGCTGGCTTTAAACGCTGATCATCACCGAAGCGTTTGTGTAGGTTTTGAATTTGTGATCTGAGATCGCGGATTTCATTGACCGCCTGATGTAGTTGCGAAGTCCGATCGTTCACCTGCATGGCTAAGGTGAACTGTTTTTGCAAGCCGGCTTCCTGTGCCTTCGTTCGAGGATCGATGATCAAGTGAAGCGGGGCGGTCTGTGATTTGCCGCCGACAGTCAGTTTCACCTGATAATCGCCCGGCGACACCAGCGGGCCCTTAGGTCCGGTGCTCGAATAGAACGCGCCCGGGATTTGGATCGGATCATCGTAGCGCAGATCCCATGCGAAGCGGTTCATCCCTTCATTGGCAGGAATCGTTTTCACGCGCTCGACACGATCCGGCCACTCGGGCGGTTGCTCGCCTTCTTTTTTTTCTCGGCTGGAAAGATGCCTGACGACCTTGCCGGAACTGTCGAGGATATCGAGCGAGACTTCTTCCTTCGGCGGAGTCTTGAAATAATAATCGATGATCGCTCCCGGCGGCGGGTTATCACCTACTGGCTGGCGTTTGTCGAATTCCTCCGGGTAATGCAAGCGCACCGCGGTCTGCGGTTGATAGAGGACAACGTCTGCCTGATTCGATTGCGTGTTCACTTGACGAAGCGGCGTCAAATCGTCCAGCACCCAGAAAGAGCGACCATGCGTCGCGACCACAAGGTCGTCATCTTTGACCACGAGATCGTGAATCGGCGTTACCGGCAGATTCAATTGCAATGGTTGCCAATGCGCACCGTCATCGAACGAAACGAAGACGCCGAGCTCGGTTCCTGCGTAAAGCAAGCCTTTACGTTTGGGGTCCTCGCGAACGGCGTGCACGTACGCGCCATCTGGAATTCCGTGCACAACCGGGCTCCAAGTTTTCCCGAGATCGCTAGTCCTGAAGATGTATGGCTTGAAGTCGTCGAGTTTATGTCGATCGACCGCCACATAAGCGGTGTTAGCGTCGTGCGGCGAGGCTTCGATTAGATCAACAGTGCTCCACTCAGGCATCTTCGGGGTGACGTTCGACCAATGCTGGCCGTCATCAGTCGTAACCTGGACGAGACCGTCGTCTGTGCCTGCCCAGATGGTTCCTTTTGTTACTGGCGATTCAGCGAGCGCAAACACGGTATCGTAATATTCGACTGAAGTGATGTCGTTCGTTAGCGGACCGCCACTCGGCTGTTGTTTCGATTTGTCGTTGCGCGTGAGATCACCGCTGATTTGTGTCCAGCTTTGGCCGTGATCGGTCGATTTGAAAACGCATTCGCCGGCGGTGTAGAGCACGTCCGGGTTGTGCGGTGAAAGCATGAGCGGCGTGACCCACTGAAAGCGATGGGCAAGATCGACAGCGCCGTGTCCGGAATTATCGAGCGGGACGGGACTAACGTCCTGCACTTGCTCTTTGTTTTTGTCGTAGCGATTAATGTAGCCTTCGTTGTTTGAGTAGATGATGTGCCAATCGTGTGGATCGGGCACGACGAAGCCACATTCTCCGCCGCCAGCCACAAACCAATCTTCGCGTCCGATTACGCCGGAATCACTGCGGCTGGCGATACCGACATTCGAGCTGTCCTGTTGCGCACCATAGATGTGGTAAGGGAACGCGTTGTCCACAGCGACATGATAAAACTGCGCAGTCGGCTGATTATTTTGAGTCGTCCAACTCTTGCCGCCATCGCTGGTGATACTCGCGCCACCGTCATTCGCGTTTGCAATGCGATTGGGGTTCGTTGGATCAATCCACAGTCCGTGATGATCTCCGTGACGCGCCGGAAGCAAATTGAAAGTTTTGCCTCCATCGACTGATTTAAACAGTCCCGTGTTTACCAGGTAAACCGTGTCCGCAGATTTCGGGTCAGCATAAACTTTGCTGAAGTACCAGGCGCGTTGACGAAATCGGCCGTCCTCATTGACGCGCGTCCAATGCTGCCCTGCATCATCGGACCGGTACAGACCGCCGTCCTTCGCCTCAATGATTGCATAGATACGGTTGGAGTCCGCTCCAGAAACGGCGATGCCGATTTTGCCGAGAATGCCGCCGGGAAGGCCGTTGCCCTCGAGACGTTTCCACGTGACTCCATTGTCTTCTGACCGATAAAGTCCGCTACCCGGGCCGCCGCTTGAGAAAAACCATGGCTGTCGTCGCGCCTGCCAAAGTGATGCGAAGACGATGTTCGGATTATGCGGATCAAAAACAATGTCGATGCCGCCAGTGTTTTCATCTTTCGACAGAACTTTCGTCCATGTTTTGCCGCCGTCAGTCGTGCGAAAGATTCCACGCTCCTGATTTGGACCGAAGGCGTGACCTAACGCCGCCACGAGAACTACGTTCTCGTTTCTTGGATCGACAATCAGCGCGCCGATCTGCCGCGTATCTTTCAAGCCGACGTTCTCCCAGGTTTTTCCACCGTCGATCGATTTGAAGACGCCCGTTCCGTAGGTTGTATTGCCGCGGATGGCCGCTTCGCCCGTACCAACGTAAATCACATTGTGATCAGACGGTGCGACTGCGATCGCGCCCATCGAGGAGATCGGTTGTTTGTCGAAAAGCGGAATCCAGTTTGCGCCGCCGTCCGTCGTCTTCCACACTCCGCCTGCGACCGCGCCGAAGTAGTACGTGTCCGGTTCGCCGACGACACCTTCGATCGCAAGCGCGCGGCCGCCGCGAAATGGACCGATTTGCCTCCAACGCATTCCATTGAACAGCTTTTCATCGATCGCTCCGGGCGGCGTTGGAGTGGGGGACGGAGCGGTTCGAAGAGAAGCTGGGAAAAGGAAAACAGAAGCAGCGAAAACGATTTTAACCAGGTGAAGAGAACGGTAACTCGGCGTGGTCATCCGCCTAAGGTGAAAAGCTTGCGATTTGGTTCAACTGGAATTGCGCGAAATGCTGGTAGGTCGGCGCGCTCGACTGGAATATGTTTAGCGCCAAAGGCGCAGCATTCACGACCAGTCTGGGGCAGCGCCCTAGGGGGTCATGTCGCCGAAAATGCGCCAGCGCTGAAAGCGCGATTCTTCTGCCGTGATTTCGTTTCGATCGTTAGCACCGGATCGATTTCGATGGGCAGTCCATTCGGGACTGAGAGCCATCGCGAGATTGAAGGCGCGCTTTCAGCGCTTGATTTATCCGACATTCGACTTCCTGGGGCGATGCCCCAGGCGAATATCAGACCGCGCCTTCGGCGCTAGACATGTATCTGCCTAAGCGTTAATCGCAGCCATTTCGGCTGCCCGTGGTTCAACGGCGGTTCCACTGGCTGAGCCGCCGCCAAAGTGCCTTGCAGCGTAATAGGAACCAATCACCAAGACCGCTGCAATAAGCTGGGCAACGAGCGTTTCGACTGTTGGGAACACCGCAAACCAGAGACCCATCCATGGTGGCAAATAATTTTTCAGAGAATCGATTGGAGTAGTGGAAATCCAATGTGCCAACTGCATTTCCTGCGCCTGCTCGCCTACCATAACCAGCAAGACGACCCCGAGAAGAATGCCGGTAGCGATTAACATTTTGCGGTACGGCAGACGCTGTTGGAGAACAAAGGTCAGGACGGCCACCATTCCCGTGAGCATCATTCCCAGTAGCGCCCCTTTCAGCACCACACCGCCGCCCAACCTCAGATGATAGCTCTGTAGAAACAGGACGACTTCGAATCCTTCCCGATAGAGAGAAGTGAATCCAAGCAAGATCAATCCACACCACAGGCGCCACTGCGATATTTCGGCGCCACGCGCATTTTCGAGTAACGTTTTGCGGCGGCGATTATGCGCGCGAATCCATCCGCCCCAGTAAATCTTGTGAAAGAACCAGTTCATAATCACCAAGAGAACAATGACGGCGAGAAGCCCGGTGGCGGCCTGCAAATCGAGTGCGGACACGTTATCGCTGAGCGAGCCGACGATGCGCACTGCTATCACCCACGTAATCAAGCTGGCGACAAAGGCCAGGCCCGCACCGAGCGCGACCGGTTGGCGATGCACGCGTTTCGTGCCGGTCATGCTGGCGGTGATAGCAGCCAAGACGAGAATGCATTCCAATCCCTCTCGAAAAACGAGAACGCCGATGTCGAGAAACGCGACGGTCGGGCTCGTGTTGGGGCGCGTTGGATCAGGCACGCCGTGTGCGGTGACCCCCTGCCAAACCAGCATCGTGATCACGAAAAACGCCGCTACGATAACCCCGATGCGCAGAGCAGGCTTCATTTTTGCGCTTAGATGTTATCACAGGGATCGGGTCACTGCTGCCGATTGATTGCTTTTTTTTAGCGGCTGCTTGCTGGTGCTAATGAGGGAACGCAGATTCGTATTTTCATCGAGCCAACGATTGCCGGTGCCGTGACAGTCCAGTAGGATCGTCTCGAGAAATGTCGAAATACGTTCTGGGTCATGATTTGAAAGGAGAGGGGAAGCGCCTGGCGTTAATGTCGGAATTGCTCGATCCGATGCATCGTCGTCAAATCGAGGCGCTCCAAATTGTTAAGCCCGGCGCGCGGACACTCGAAGTGGGATGTGGCAACGGATCGATTTCCGCGTGGCTCGCCGATCGCGTGAGTCCCGACGGAATAGCAGTGGCATTCGATCTGGATCTGTCGCTAATCGAAGCACGCGCGCCCAATCTTGAACTGCGCCAAGGCGACATCGTTGCTGGTCCAGTGGAGCGCGGCAGCTTCGACCTCGTGACCGCGCGCGCTGTGCTGCATCATATTGCGGACGCAGAAGCGGGCATTAAGAATTTGGTTGCAAGCATGCGACCCGGCGGCGCGATTCTACTCATTGAGCCTGATTTTCTTCCGGTCAGTGTGGCCGAGCCGCCGGAGGTCCGAGCGTTCTGGGAGGGATGGCTCGCGTGGTCGCGCGAACGCGGTATCGATTACCACATCGGGCGCAACCTTGCGCTGCGACTCGCAGCGCTGGGTTTGACGCGAATAAGCGGCAGTGCGGACACCGCCATCTACAACGGAGGTTCGCGATGGGCGGACTACTGGACGCAGACCATCACCGAACTTCGCGACGATCTAATAAATTCCGGCAAACTTAACGACACGCTGGTGGACACATTTCTTGATCATTGCGCCGACTCGAATTGGTGGACTGAAACTATTGCCTTCAGCGCAGTGCACGGCCGCGCGCCCGACGCCTGATCACGCGAGCCGGGTGGTTGTGATTTTGCGTCAATCGAGTAACTTCGGCGGTGCGACGTTTTCGGGCGTTTACTTTAATCGAGATTGCTCTGGCTATTTTCATACTGATGCTCCTGCTGATGTTGGCCGTGCCCAGCTTGACTGGCGTTGTCGCAAGCGAACGACTAAAGCAATCCTTCGATGGGTTTAACAATCTTGTGCGCCAGGCGCACGAGCGAAGCGTGACCGAGCGTCGCACTTATTTGATCGTCTGGGAAAAAAATAGCGTCCTGTTGCGCCCCGAAGCTTTTGCAGAGGACGAGGAAGCCGAACCAGCGGCGGTATTTCGTCTGAGCAAGGGAATGTTGCTGAAACTCACCTTGCCAGCAGCGTTGGCGGCAAATCATCCGGCGGAGTGGATATTCTGGTCATCGGGAAATTGTGAACCGGCGAGTGTTCAATTCAAAGGCCCCGCTGGTTTGTGGACGGCGAATTACTCGCCACTGACGGCGCTGCCCGAGGTTACCCAGTATGCAGCAAGGTAGCGATTCGTTGAAGTGCTTAAAGGTCAAACCGTTGAAGCGGGCAAAGCCAACCCACTTTAACGCTTTTGCGCTGTACGAGGTTTTGCTCGGCGTGGCGATCTTTGCGATCGGGGTCGTCGCACTTGGGCGCGCGGTAGAGAATTGTCTCAATGCGAGCACGATCAGCGCGGAAGAAGGCGTCGTGCGACAGATTTTGTCCGATCGTATGGCGGAAATTCAAGCTGCGGCGGTTGTACCTGACGCCGAGAAAGAATTCAAGATCAAGAGCAATTATGGTATGATCAGGTTGATTCAGAAAAGCGCTCCCGCGCCTTTGACCGAACCGGATAATACCCTCATAAGCGGGATCAACCTTGTAATATTGACCGCCCACTGGAAGCACGCCGGCGTTCCGCAGTCGAAACAGATTCAGTTTTATGTTTATCGTTCCGAATGAGAAGAGATTGAATATTCCCGCCTTCACAAAGCTGCGGCGTGGCAGGCGAAATTCGATTGGCTTCACATTGCTCGAGATCATGCTGGCAGTGGGGATCCTCGGAATGATGTCGGTGGCGATTTTTCGCTTTGTGCAATCGACTATGACTGCGCTGTATCTCTCAGCCGACACTGCTGCTGCGGATGCGCAATATGACGGCCTGCGTGATCTGCTCACGGCGGAATGGCAAAACTTGCGTCCTTTGGGTGCCAACATGATTGGCGAGCCATTCAAATTAAACGATCACGAGCGCGATGAGATCAGGTGGAGGAGCACCGCGGGACCCGGACTGCTTACACGCTATGCGCCGGGCGAATTTACTGTTGTGCTGCGGTTGCAACCGGAAAAGGAAAAGGGCAGACGACTCGATCTTGGTTTTTTGCGAAAAGCGCAAGAGGATGCCGACACGGGAGAGGCACACGAGACTTGGGTGCCGTTGATCAAAAATGTGACCAGCCTCGAAATCAGCTATTTCGATCCGAATGCCAACAGCTGGTTTCCTCGATGGCCAGGAGGCCGGTTGCCCTCGCTTATTAAGATTAGCGTCGGACGCGCTGATTCAGCCGTGCCGTGGGAAACAGTTGTTCCCTTGCGACGAACACCATATTGAATGACTCGATCTTTATGAAGACACCTTTTGCAAAGTCGAAATCAGATGCGGGCGCTGCGCTGCTTTTGTCACTTTGGGCGCTATTTCTGCTCAGCGCCCTGGTGATCGCCTGGGCCCTCAACATCAATTCGCGCCTTGCGTCTTCGAGCAATGCGAACCGTGTTGTGGAAGCCGAAGCTATGGCGTCTTCAGGGGCAGACATTGCGCTGAACCCCACCATCAAACCCGACTCCTCGAACTTACATATGAAAATGGGGGGAGGAGGAAGATTTGACGTCCGGATGACCGGTGAGTGCGGCCGTTTAAACCTGAATTTTCTTACCCAGGGAGAGGATCCAGGGAAGCTAGCGATTTTGCGCCAATATCTTTCGCTCAAAGGCATCGAGCTGAATGATCTGGACGTCATGATGGATTCCTTACTTGATTGGGTATCACCAAATAGAGGACTTCATCACTTGAACGCGCCGGAAGAGAGCGATGATTATCGTCCGCCGCACGCACCGCTGACTTCTATGGATGAGCTTAAGAAAGTCTTTGGATGGGGCGAATTTGCTTCCAAGCCAGGTTGGGACAAAGATTTTACTATCGTAGGGAATTGTGGTCCCATTGATCTGGCGTGGGCATCGCGCGACGTGTTGCGTGCCTTGCCGGGCATGGGAGACGATTCCGTTGATCGGTTTCTTCAGTTAAGGCAGGGGCCCGACGGAATCGATGGAACGGCTGACGATTATTTTCAAGTCCTCGCAACTACTGGAACATCGGTGCCCGTTGAGGTCCAAGCTGCCTTAGGTTTGAAACCACAGCAATTTCAGCAGATTCAGGCGTTGGTTCAATTTAACGGTCCAGTTTTGCGCATTGTGAGTGTAGGAAAATCCGGCGACGTTACACGCTCTGTTGAGATGGTAGTGTTGAAGCAGACCATGGCACTTGGCGCAGCACCTGGCATGACAGCTGGCATCACAGTTGGTCGACCTCAGGTATTCAGCTGGAAGGAGCTTTGATATCGAGCCCGGGACTCCACCTATCTTCATAATCCCAACCGCCCACGGCTGGAATTTTCTGCGCTCAGCTGAGCAAAACGGCTCGTGGAACGTACGCAAGGTGCAAACGTTGGAAGAAGCAGTGTCGCTACTTGCGGCGACTGATGACTTTGTCCTTGGCTTGCCTGTTTCAGCCGTGCTTGCCCAACGATTTCGTCTGCCGAGCGTTGATCCGGCGGAGTTTCCGGAAATGCTTCGGATCCAAATCGAGAAGCTGTTGCCGTTCTCGGCTGATGAAGTGACAACCGATTTTGAGCTGATCGAGCAAAACGAGAGCGAGAGTGTGGTTTCAGCCGTTGCGATCAGAAACGAACAGCTTGCTGAGATGGCTTCATCGCTATTGGAACGCGGTTGCATCCCGCGACAAATTACCGTGTATGCCGCACAGCGCGCGAGCACCCATGCTCCCAATGGCAACGCTGTTCTTATTTATCCAGAAGGTGAGACGCTCGTTTACGCGGTGACAGAAAACGGCAAACTGAGCCTTGCCCGAATCTTTGAAGGCGGCAATGGTGATCAGCTTCAAATTGAATTGCCGCAGCTGCGATTGAGTGCCGAGCTACAGGGGATAGATGCTTCGTCGCCGAATGTGCTGTTAGACGAGAGCTGTTATGAAATGCGCGACACGGTACAGGGGATTTTGGCCAGCCCCACCGAGATAGTTGGTATCGAGCTGCCACCTGCTCCGGTCAAACTAAACCTTCTACCAGACAGCTGGCGCCGGCGCCGCTCGCAGTTGATCAGACAAGCAGAATGGCGAAGACGGCTCCTGTGGATAGGTGGCGCTTATGGCGCGCTTCTCTTACTCTTGCTCGCGTATCTCGGGCTGTTGCGGTTTGAGATAGCGCGCCTTGACCAGCATATAGCGCACGATGCGCCTGGGACCGAGTTCGTGCGCGCGACAGAGGCAAAGTGGAAAGCGCTCGCACCGGCGATTGACGCGCATTACTATCCGGTCGAACTCCTGCTGCATCTTTTTGAAAGCCTGCCATCCGCTGACGTGCGCATCACGGCTTACAACCAGTCGGCGCGGCAGATTTCCGTCGACGGCGAAGCGAATACGGCTGCTCTGGCTTACCAATTCGTTGAGAAGGTAAAGAAAAATCCAGACTTGCGAGCGTTTCAATTTGACATGGCTGCCCCTCGGATTTTGCCTAACGATCACGCGCAGTTTCGATTGGAGGGAAAAGCAAAATGATGTGGGCGTGGTACCACCGAATGAATCCACGCGAGCGCGTGCTTTCGTGGATTGTTGCCGGAACTATTTTTGTGCTGCTCAATCTTTGGATTTTGAGTTGGATCCTGGGCGCGCTCGGTGCCGCACATAAGGAAGTGGCGGCGCGTCGAGCCAAGTTGGCTGAGCAAACGCTTTACATCAAAGAACGGGATCTCTGGACAAAACGCGAGGAATGGATTCGCAAGCATCAACCCGTCCTCAACAATCCTGCGGAAGCCTCCGCGCTGCTCGACCAATTGAAGCAGGTGGCTGGTAAATACAATGTTCTGGTCGAGAATCCTGCAATTGGGGCCGGAGAAACCACCCCGTATCATCAGACGGTCTTTGCTTCCATTGAAACTAAAAGCCCTTGGCCGCCGTTGGTGCATTTCCTTTACGACGTCCAACGGCCGGATGCTTTCATTGTGTTTGAAAATGTCAATCTGACCGTCGATGGCAGCGATCCTACAATGATGCGCGGCAAATTTAAGATCGCCCGGTGGTTTGCGCTGGCGCAAAAAACCAAGTAATAATGAGCATTAGACTATGAAATCTTTTGTTCCGCTAACGCTGATTCTCGTTCTTCTCGGAGTGATCGACATTCAGGCCGAGCAAGTTTTGCCGCTGCAATTCAATTTCGATCGCTACGCAAAAATGGTGGATCAGTCGCCATTCGCAATCGCCACAGCCGTCGCAGCACCTGCGGCTACGCCTGATTTTGCAAAAGACCTTTACATCGCGAACGCCGCGCGTTCGGCCGATGGCGACATGGTAACGCTCGCTTCTACGTCCGACCACAATTTCAAGAAATACCTTACGACCAAAGAGCCGGTGGACGGCTACGCCATCGCCAATATCGAATGGTCGGACAAGGTCGGTGCGACGAAGGTGACAATTAGCAAGGACGGGAATTTTGCGACTATCACATTTAATCAGGCGCTCTTGTCGCAGACCGCGCCGAATGGGGGCCTTGCCGCCAGAGGATTCCCACCACCTTCAGTCCCGGTTCCTAACCTTGGAGTCCCTAACCCAGCCTTATCGAAACTACCTTCAGGTGCACATGAGGAACTGCAACAGTTGATCCCAAAAGACGGCGCTCGCCCGCATTCGCGTGGCATGATTCAGCGAAACCCGAAATCCCCATCGAGTGGATCTTACCAATCATCAGGCGCAACAAGGGGAGCTTCCCGGGCAACGCCCGCGAAACAATAGAGCTCAAGAGTCTACCGAACAGCGGCTAGCGTTGGCCCCAATCGTCGTCTCCCGTGTCGGCTTGCCGGTCTGGTCCTGCCGAATACAAATCGTAGCCGCCTGGATTTTTCACACCAGGACTTCTGTAAATATAGCCAGTGCCCCAGGGATCTGTTGGCATTTCTTTGAACAACTGATACCAGCGAGCCGGGCGCGGGTCGTTCTGCGGCTGCGTTACTAGCGCCTGCAAACCCTGTTCCGTTGTTGGATAAAAACCATTCATGCTTTCGTAGAGTTGCAGTTGTGTCTGGATCGCCTGAATGTCGGCTTGAACGCGCATGCTCTTGGCGATGCCAGTCGTATTGCCGAGTTTTGAAATCGCTACTCCCAGGATGATCACAATGATGCTCACCACGAGCATGATCTCCAGTAGCGTGAAGCCCTGTTGTTTCCTTTTCGTTCTCATCTCAAATAGATAGGTGACCCTCCCTCTCCTTGGACGCGACTACAGTAGCCCGCTCTTGCAGAATTGCTAGTGGCTGGCGCGCAGAAGATAATCCGATTTATCCCAGATGTACTTTAGTTGAATCTGCGTCCCGCGGATGGCGGAAGATCCGCTGCCGACGCCGTTGGGGACGACCAAGTCATTCGGTCCCACTTTCAAGACCGCCGCCGGCACAATTTTCTGTGCCCGAAGCCATCCGGTATAATGGAAATGCATTTGCGGCGTAAGCGGTTCCACTTCGCCGCGGTAACCTGGATCAGCCAGGTCCGGCAACGTTAGAGAAACCGGCCCGATGTCCTGGCCGTTAAGATAAACTTCCGGTGGAGCATCAATGGTGGGATTGGCGATTTCGAAAGTGAGCAGTGCTGTTAGCGGTTGAGCTTCAATTGGAAATTGAAACGCGGCACTTTCCTGAGTTTCTCCATCAATGTGAATTGGCTCAGCGGACAGAGTCGCGGTGACCGTTCCAAAGTTCTCAACGTCCTCGGGCGGCGCGTGCAGGGTCGGCACCGATGAGAACGGCTCGGGAATCACGTCACGATGTTCCGCGTTTACTGGATGCACTACTTGGCTGGTCGTCATCCAATCGAGATAAGCCGCACGGATTGTCTTTCCGTCGCCGGGCACCTCGATGTCGATAGCGGACGCGCCAGCCATCGGGATCAGGACGGAATCTGAGCTCGGCAGATTCATTCCCACGCCAAGAGCACCTGAGCGCAAGATGTGTGTGCCAGATTCATCCCACGCAACCAATTCAGGCTGCTGATTGGGTTTGTCATCGAAGAACAAACGGAAAAAGAGAACTTGATAATCTGGGCTTGGTTGCGTCACCCGGATGCGGAAAATGCTCTTGGCTGTGCCACCGCCTTCCGTTGCTTCGCTCGGCAAGAGAGTGAGCGCTTCGACCCATACTGGTGTGTTTTGAGTTTTTGAATTGCGTGATGCATTTTGGCGCAGATCAAGCCAGGCACTTTCTGGAAAGGGCTGTGCAGTTATTTCGGCTGGAGAGGGTAGGGCGTCGCTCAAAGCTTCTTGCGCGCATACGCGGCAGGCCGCAGCGAAGAAGACCGCAAAAGCAGCGCGAACTAACATTTGGCTGGCGAGATTATTCGCGCCCAACCTGCTTTGCAAGCTTTCAGTTTTTAATGCGGTCTGATTTGCAAACTGTGTGTCATCTCAAACACAGCCGATAGAATACTGAAAACAATCAGCCCAACTAGGACGGCGATTATCACGATGATAACCGGCGGAATCAATTGTGAGATCACGCCAACGCTCCGGTCAAGTTCGCGCTCATAAACGTCGGCGATGGCTTGCATCGTTTCGGCGAAACGTCCGGTCTGTTCTCCTACCGACATCATATCGGTAAACAGATCTGGAAACAGTTTTTGCTCTTGCAAAGCAGCGGAGAGCGTCGCGCCATCGATCACTGCCCTGCGCACCTCGCGAAGCTTAATTTCTAGGAAACGGTTGCCGGCAATTTCAGTTACAAGATCAAGCGCGCGAAGCAGGGGAACTCCATTTTCCATCAGAGTTCCCAGCGTGCGCGAGAACTGCGCGTAATAGCGGTGACGAATGACTCCTCCGTACCCGGGGATCAGCAGCCGGAAGCGGTCCCACCCGGCACGCCCTTCGTCACTGCGGACAAGGACGCGGAAACCAACAATTAAACCGACCACCGCCAGCGCAGCGACCCACCAGTAGCCAGTGATCGCATGATGAATTTGCAGCAGAATCCGTGTGGGCAATGGAAGCGCGCCGCCAGTTTGCGCCATGAAAGTGCTCAACTGCGGCACCATGAATGTGATAAAGATTGTGACGAGAATGGCGCCAGCCAGCGCGAGAAAAGCCGGATAAATCAACGCCTGTTGGACACGATCTCGCAGTTCTTTTGCCTGCATCAAATGCTTCACCAGTCGAAGCAGAATTTGCGGGAGCGAACCGCTGGCCTCGCCCGCAGCCACCAAATTTACATACAGCGGTGGAAAAATTCGCGGCATCTCATTCAGCGCCTGTGAAAAACTGCGCCCGTCGACGAGGGCCTGATGCAACGAACGCGTCATCTGCTGGACGCGCGGCTGCTTCAAGCGTTTTTGCAAAATCGACAACGCTTCATCGAGCGTCATCCCCGCTTGCAGCAAATGCGCGAGTTGCTCGGTGAAAATGAGCAACTGCCCGTGCGGGATTTTCAGGTTCTGGGTGGGAGACGCGGGTACTGCCGCCTCTGCAGCTTTCGTCTTCACCTCCGCGCCAACTAAATCGATGCGGACCGGAATGCATTGTTGCAACTCGATTTGTCGGATCGCAACAGAGCGATCTGCACAATCGAGCACACCTTCAACCAGGCCGCCCTGTGGATTACGGGCACGATAAGCAAACTGTGGCATCGGCGTGGAAAATAATCTGAAATGCAAAATCGGAAACTGGAATCTCGCTTCGTGACGTTGGCGGTAAAAAGTTACAAAGTTTCTGTCGAATGATGTCCAACCGGTCTGATAAAGTGGATCGTTGTGATCCGCATCCTTGCGCGAGAGCCACCCTCACCTGGGGCTGGCGCGTCCGCCTCTCCCTGGTAGGGAGAGGATTGAGGTCAGGGTCCTCGTCGGTGATCAATCGGAGCCGTTCGCTATTTGGTCACACGGCATCAAGGATTGTAACGAATCACGAGCCACGTGGGCTCGCACAATCACCTAGGTAAAAATTTTACTTGTCATGCTGTCGGATTCTGATAAGAGCGCCCAGCATGAAGTGTGCAGCAGCGACCATAATCGTTTCCATCGTGTTCGCTTCACAAGCGTTCGCTGTGTTACGACCGCTCTTTCCGGCGAAGACCGGCCCGCCGTTTAACGGCGGAGCGATCATTATAGGAGACGGTTTAGTCCAGCCTTCAGCGGAACGAGGGTCTGCTAGAGCGCCGAGGTAAGGGCTGTGCAGGCCGCGCGACGCAGGCCCGTCGCCTGCGTGACAGGACCTTTCTCACCTCTGATCTCCAAGCATCGTTCGCGCGATCAAAAACGAGGCGGGGGCGGGAATGGAGGCGGCGCGGGGGGCGCCGACATAGACGGTCACGCCCGCGAGGGTAGCGGGTGAGCGCGCTGGAGCAAGCGAATCAATCGAACCTAAAGGTGGAAACAAGATTACGTCGTCCACCAAAGCCACGCGTGATTGACAGGCGGGGGCGGGAATCGAACCCGCGAATAGCGGTTTTGCAGACCGCGACCTTACCACTTGGCTACCCCGCCGGAAGGACAGGACGTAAACTATCCCGATTCAAGCTGGCAGTGTCAATGTGTGGCCGATGCTTATGGAGTGATGGAGTAGGGGAGTAATCGAATTGAATCATCGTCACAGCACTCCAATACTCCATTACTCCAATGAGTCCTGTATGATTTCGCGTTCTTCCGAATTCTTTGCTCGTGCACAGAAGCGGGTCCCCGGCGGCGTAAACTCGCCAGTGCGCGCATTTCGCAATGTGGGTAGTGCTCCATTCTTCGTGGCGCGGGGCGAAGGTGCGCGGATTTGGGACGTCGATGGAAACGAATACATCGATTACGTTGGCAGCTGGGGACCAGCAATTCTCGGTCATGCGCCGAAGTTCGTTGTAGATGCGGTGCGTGAGGCCGCAACACGTGGCCTTAGCTTTGGAATTCCAAATCCGCTTGAAGTGGAAATGGCGGAGTTAATCTGCGACTGGATGCCGTCGATCGAGAAAGTGCGGATGGTGAACAGCGGCACGGAAGCGACCATGTCATGCATTCGCCTCGCGCGCGCGTTCACGGGCCGTGACAAGATCATTAAATTCGACGGCTGTTACCACGGACATGTCGATTCACTACTGGTGAAAGCTGGGAGTGGCGCGCTGACGCACGGTCGCCCCGACAGCGCCGGTGTCCCGCAGGCCTTCGTCGATCTCACGTTTTCGCTGCCGTTCAACGATCCCGATGTTGTGCGGAAGTGTTTTGCTCAGAATAAAGGCCAAATCGCAGCAGTAATCGCGGAGCCGGTCCCAGCTAACGCGGGGCTTTATTTTCCAACCGACAATTTCCTATCGGTTTTACGTGAGGAATGTACGAGCAATCGCGCGCTTCTGATTTTTGACGAAGTAATCACCGGTTTCCGTGTGGCGCGTGGCGGCGCGCAGGAAATTTACGGAGTTAAACCTGATCTGACCGCGCTCGGGAAAATCATTGGCGGCGGTTTACCGGTTGGCGCATTTGGCGGACGCGCCGAAATCATGGACCAGCTTTCGCCAGACGGTCCGGTTTATCAGGCGGGGACGTTATCCGGCAATCCGCTGGCGATGGCTGCCGGTCTGGCGCAACTGCGCGAGCTCGCGCAGATCAATGGCTGGAAATTGCTCGAACAATTGGGCGCGCAATTCGAAAAGCTCGTGCTCGACGCGATCAAGAATGCAAAGATCGACATCACGTTTCACCGGCTCGGCTCGATGTCTTGTTTACTCTTTGCGTCCGGGCCAATTATCGATCTCGCCGGCGCGCGACGAAGCGACTTGAAAATGTTCGCCAGGTTTTTCCATGCTTGTTTGAAACGCGGCGTTTACTTCGCGCCATCTCAGTTTGAGACCGGATTCATTTCCACAGCGCACACGCCCAAAGAAATCGAACGAACAGGCGCTGTTATGCGCGAAGTGCTAGGTACTTTGTAGGGAAGCTGTCAGCTTCCCCTACAGATTAAGGCAACGCGTTGTTGCTAAGGCTTTACTAATCTCTTCATTGAATCCCAGCTAATCTTGAGATGTCTCCAGACCTTCGCATAAAGCTACGACTTGCCAGGCGACTTCGCTGGACATGACAATGATAGCAAACTCACCAATTCGTCCTGCTGCGAAATTCTTTTTCGAGGGCGACAGAAAGTTTTTCGTCAAAGGAGTTACCTACGGTCCGTTTAAGCCGGATGCTGAAGGCAACTATCTAGGCCGGCCTGAGCAAGTCGACATCGATCTTGCTCTCATGCGTCAAGCTGGTCTGAACGTTGTTCGAATTTACCATGCGCCGCCACGCTGGTTTCTGGATCGTTGTGCCGCTGCCGGGATGCGCGTGCTGGTGACGCTTCCGTGGGAAAAACATATCGAATTCCTGCGCGAACGATCGACAAGGAAACAAATTGCCGAAAACGTTCGCGCTGCTGTAAAGGCGCACGCGGGACATCCCGCGATCTTTGGTTACCTGGTCGGCAACGAAATTTCCAGCACAATGGCGCGCTGGCTCGGCGCGCGTCGCGTGATCGAATTTGTGGAGCAATTAATTCGCATCGGACGTGGAATCGATCCCGATGCGCTTTTCTCTTATGCCACGTATCCGCCAACGGAATATCTGCTGCCGCAGAATGCCGATTTTTGCTGTTTCAATGTTTATCTCCACAACCAGCGCGATTTCGAGGGTTACCTGCTGCGGCTGCAAAATCTCTGTGGCGAGCATCCACTTATCCTCGGGGAATTCGGCATGGACACGATCCGGCATTCGGAGGACGAGCAAACCGAAATGCTCGGGTGGCACGTCGACAGCGTAATAAAATGCGGTCTTGCTGGGACCGTTCTTTTTACCTGGACCGACGAATGGTTTACTGGCGGCCAGGAAATTACAGATTGGGCATTCGGGATTGTCACGCGAGAGCGCAAGGCGAAGAAAGCCTTTTACGCGCTTCAAGAAAAACTGGGGCGAAGCGATTTCGCTTTGCCTCATCGCGCATTGCCGCGGGCGCCGTTTGTCTCGGTGATCGTCTGTTCGTACAACGGAGGCCACACGCTTGCGGCCTGCCTCGATTCGTTAAGTAAACTGAATTATCCGGAGTACGAAGTTATTCTAGTCGATGACGGTTCGACCGATGACACGGCCCACATTGCACCGCAGTTCCCGCAGGTGCGCTACATTCATCAGAGCAATCATGGATTAAGTCATGCTCGCAACACCGGCGCCGCTGCGGCCAGAGGTGAAGTGTTCGTCTACACCGATTCTGACTGCATGGCGGATGTAGATTGGCTCTACTACCTGATCGGCACGCTCGTGAGCGGCGATTATGCCGGCGTGGGTGGGCCGAACATTACACCACCGGCACAAAATTGGATTCAAGCGTGTGTTGCGGCAGCACCAGGCGGTCCAAGCCATGTCCTGCTTACTGACACAGTCGCCGAACACATTCCCGGCTGTAACATGACTTTTTACCGGTGGGCGTTTGAAAGCTTGGGCGGCTTCGATCCCGAATACCACAAAGCGGGGGACGACGTCGATTTCTGCTGGCGTATTCAACAGGCCGGCTGGGTAATTGCTTTCAGTCCAGCCGCAATCGTCTGGCACTACCGGCGTTTTACTCTTCGCGCTTTCTTAAAACAGCAGGATGGCTACGGCGAAGCGGAATCGCTGCTCCGATTCAAGCATTTGATTTTTTTCGGCCCGACTGGCACTGCGAAATGGCGTGGCCAGATCTACGGCACGCCGCGTTTCAGTTGGTTTGTTAACCGGCCGGTGATTTATCACGGACTTTTCGGTGAAGGATTTTTTCAATCGATTTATCCTACGCCGCAATCAGACGTAGCCGCGTACCTGAGCAGTATTGAATGGTTTGCGCTGATGATTTTCCTTTTTGGCCTGGGAATTTTTCTGCCGGCGCTGCGTATCGTCCCGTACCTCATGCTGGGTGGCACGCTTTGCGTGGCGCTTTCCTACATGGTGCGCGCTTCCATTGAGCCGAAATTCGATACGGTGCGCGCACGACTCCTCGTGATGACGCTGGCGTTTATCCAGCCGCTTGTGCGCGGATTTTCTCGCTATTTCACCTGGCTGCGATTCAAACGAACGCCGGCTAGCGTGATTCGGCGGCACGAACATTTGCCGGAACGCGCCCGATCTCCGGGAAGTCTGAGTCGCCGTGTTTTTTGGAACGAGCAGGGCAGGGACCGCCATTATCTGCTAGGTGCAATCTTCGAGTTGCTCGAGGAAGAAGGCTGGCGGTACTCGACCGATAGCGGGTGGAATGAATGGGACATTCAGATTTACGGTAATTTTTGGTGGAGCATAGCCCTGCAAACCGTCACCGAATATCACGGCGGTGGGAAATGTTTAACGCGTGTTCGCCTTCGGAACCGGTTGGTTACCACCACCATCATTATCAATCTTATTGCGGTAAGTCTGTTGATCTATCGTCAGCTCAACGTTTCTCATTTTGATCTTTGGTCTATTGGTGCCTACCTGCTCTTTCTGTTTTTCCTTTGGACGCGAGCACGTGCACTGAAGTCACGGGTGGCGGAACTTGTTGATCTCGCGGCCAATCGCGCGGGTCTGCAGCGGGTAATTCGTCGAGGTAAAATCGCCGGTGCTGACTCGACAATGGAAGTTCAGGTGCCAGTAAATGTGACTGATCCCGCCTCGCCGCAACTGCCGTGAACCCTAATCGCGTCTGCACAGATCCCTACAGGTTCAAAACGGCTTTCCCTGACCCGCGTTCGATCCGACCGATTCGTTTCGCTCTTAAGATCGACATCGCGCGGTCCGCATCTTGCTCCGCGACGACCACTGCCATTCCGATGCCCATGTTGAAAACCTGATACATCTCTCGAAGATCAATCTTTCCATTTTGCTGCAAGATTTGGAAGATGCGCGGGACCTTCCAGCTTTTCGTTTCAATCACCGCATCACAATTCGGAGGCAGAATCCGCGGCAGATTATCGATGAGACCGCCACCGGTGATGTGGGCCAGACCCTTGATCACGCCGCTTGGAATTTTTGCGAGCAGCGGCTGATAATTTTTGTGCACTCGCAGCAACTGTTCGCCGACGATATTCGAGCTCCCTGGCAAGCGCGAACCGACTTTCAGGCGCATCTTACGAAACAAGATTTCTCGCGCGAGTGAGTAGCCGTTGGTGTGCAACCCATTTGATTGCAGGCCGAGAATTACATCGCCGGGGCGGATTCTTCTGCCGTCGATGATTTTGCTGCGTTCCACGATCCCAACGATGCAACCGGCGAGATCATATTCGCCCTTGCGATACATGCCGGGCATTTGCGCCGTTTCACCACCGAGGAGAGCACAGCCTGCGGATCGGCAGGCGCGAGCAAAACCGCGAAGTAATTGTTCGAACACGCGAGGTTCGAGTCTTTCACAGCCGATGTAATCCAGGAAGAAAAGCGGGCGCGCGCCCAACGTTGCGATGTCATCCACGCAATGATTTACCAGGTCGGCGCCGACCGTGTCGTGTTTGTTCATGGCAAACGCAATCTTCAATTTTGTGCCGGCGCCATCAATACTTGCCACCAAGATCGGTTCGCGCATTCCAGGGAAGCTCGCCCGAAATAGCCCGCCGAAACCGCCAATCTTGCCGAGCACTTCTGGGCCATGCACCTGTCTAACGAGCGAATAGATCCGGCGCTTGAGTTTGTTGGCACGATCGATATCTACCCCCGCGCGCGCGTATGCCTTCTTTCGTGATGTCATCCTGAGCGAATGCGAAGGATCTCTCAAGTTACGGTCGATGTGATGAGCATCCAGGATGGCCGCGCGTGCTTATTCTGCCTTTGCGAGGTTCCTCGCTTCGCTCGGAATGACACGTCTCTTTTTACTTCAGATCCGCGAACAACGTGGGTTGCGTCTCCTGATCGGCCAGCGCTTTGGCGCGCTGTTCGCGTCGTTCCATGATGAACTTGTCCAATGCAGGATCGACGGGCAGGGGATAATCCCCATTAAAACAAGCGAGGCAAAAACTATTCAATGGCCTTCCCGTTGCTCGCACCATGCCTTCCACGTCGAGGTAACCCAGACTGTCAACACCAAGGTATTTGCAGATGTCTTCCATCGACATCTGGTTGGCGATTAATTTTTCAGGGTCCGGAAAATCAATGCCGTAGTGACAGGCGAATCGATGTGGCGGACAGCTCACGCGCATGTGCACTTCCTTCGCTCCGGCCTCGCGAAGGTTCACCACACGCGCGCGCGCAGTGGTGCCCCGCACGATCGAGTCGTCCACAACCACGACCCGTTTTCCAGCAACCATTTCCTTAATCAGATTCAGCTTCACTCGGACGTCGAAATCGCGGATCAGCTGACTCGGCTGCAAAAACGTGCGGCCAATGTAGAGATTGCGGACGAACGCGTGCGCGTAAGGAATATTTAGTTCCTGAGCGAAACCGAGAGCCGCGTAATTTCCTGAATCCGGTACCGGCACGACGATGTCGGCCTCGACGGGAAACTTTCGCGCGAGTTCGCGCCCCATTTCCATGCGCACCTTTCCGACATTCACGCCGCCGATCATGCTGTCCGGACGCGCGAAATAGACGTACTCAAACATGCAAAATGCGGGCCGCTCGTCTGGGAATGGCCGTTCCGATCGCAGTCCGTTCTCGTCGATGATCAGCACTTCGCCGGGTTCAATTTCGCGAATGAACTCCGCATGGATCAGATCAAACGCGCATGTTTCAGATGCTACTACATAGCCGCCGTCGAGCTTACCAAGCGCAAGTGGGCGCCAGCCAAAAGGATCGCGCACTGCTATCAGCTCACGTTCGCTCATGATAATCAGCGAGAACGCGCCCTGAATCCGGCGCAACGCTGCCAGGACATTTCCGCCATTGTCCGATGGCTGCGCGAGAAGGTGCAAAATGATTTCGCTATCGGCCGTGGTTTGGAAAATTGAACCTCTCCGTTCCAGCTCATCGCG
>WNFO01001004.1_pt1 | contig 35039 bp, 27 predicted proteins | sample 5400251 | NCBI WGS metagenome assembly WNFO01 (sample SAMN13153354, study PRJNA577476) | soil metagenome | isolation source: 100 cm saprolite under Madrone tree | place: USA:California | collected 2016-06-14
CGGCGCCCGCCGCCCAACCTTCCCCTACTGCTCCAGCAACAGGATTTCCCCCCGGTTCATTTCCACCGCGTCCCCGCTCCATCGCCCATAGCGCCCGGACAGGTGTGCCTCGGTCACGGGAAGTCCCCTTTGGCGCAGGTGCGCGAGCACGAGACGCAGCATCACGGGCCGATACGTGCAGGCGTAGCTGAAGGTCGGCAACAGATCGGCGGATCGAGCAGAGACGATGGAGCCGCGCTTCATGCCCGCGCCGCTGCGCCAGCCGAGTTCGCCCAGCACGACGACGGTTCCCGCGAACAGGTTGACGCCGGTGAAGTCCCCGGCATTGCCGCCCACGGCGATCAACCCGCGCCGCATGCCGCTTCCCGTTTCGTTGCCGACGTTGCCGTGCACGATGATCTCGCCGCCGCGCACGCCCACGGCTCCGCCGCGGATGGCGCTGCCGACCAGGTGGCCGGCGTTGCCCGTCACCTCGATCGCTCCACCGAGCATTTCGACGCCGAGCAAGTCACCGGCGTTGCCCTTGACGACGATGGTGCCGCCCGACATGCCGGCACCCAGGTGCATGCCGACGTCGCCGTCGATCACGAGGCGGCCGCGCGTCATCCCCGCGCCGATCCGCTTCACGCGCCTGCAGTCGCCGACCAGGCGGATTTCGCCGTCGCCCTGGCCCTCGATGCCGAAGAAATCGCCCAGTTGCGCCCGACGGTTGCCATACAGCACGGCAATCGCGGCTGCCTGTGCGGCGCCCAGGCCCTCGAAGCGTTCGGGGCAGATCGCGTCGGCCTCGAGGGGGACCTCGGGCGTGTTCTTCATCGTCAGCGTGAGGCTCATGTCCCGTTCAGCAGGGCATGCAGCGCGATCTTGTACTGCCCGAGGCTGCCGCCATAGTTTCCCGCGGTGATCTGCCGCACTCCCGGGCGCGCCGCGGCCTTCATGCCGCGGCGCATCGCTTCCTCGATCGGGCCCAGCTCCAGGCCGTCGATGACGATCTCGAGGACGCAGCCGATCTCGTCCGCGAGCTGGGTGGCGCCGGTCACCGCACGCAGCGTCGGGCAGTACGCGTCATTGGTCGACGCGACCAGCGCCTTGTAGCGCGAGCCGACCTTGCTGCCGCAGCGCACGACACCGTCGGGGAAGGGAAGGATCACGCCGGGAACGCTGCGCATCGCCTCGACCGCAGCTTCGGCCGCCGCAAGTGTCGGCGCGGTGTCCTCGCCCAGGATCAGCAGGTTGCCGCCGCCGATCGCCGGTTGCACGCCGAAGCGTTCCTCGACCACGAACTCGCCGTCCATCGCAGGCACCCGCCAGAAGCGGCGCCCGTCCAGGAGCTTCGCCGCCTGGAATCCGTCGCCGAAGTAGCGCAGCAGGCTCCCGACGGGAACGGTGGTGTCCGACGCGAGCGCGTTGTAGCAGGCGGTCGTGGGACAGGTCATCACGCACTGGCCGATGCGCTCCACCAGGCGCTTGCCCACGCTCTCCACGCTGGTGCCGAACAGCAGCACGGCCACCCCGGGCCGGCTGTCCGGGGTCTGCGCCGCCGGAACGGCGCTCTCGATGCCTGCCTCGCACTTGCACCCGATCACCGAGGTGGCGAAACCGGTCATCGCGCGCGCCGCGGCCATCCCCCACTTCTCGTTCTCCGCCGTGATCAGCACCCGCGTGCCCCACATCGCGAACGCCTCGGCGAACGTGTCTTCGACGGCAACCCCGTTGAGCAGCATGCTAGTGGCCCGCAGCGCTCGATTCGGAAGCGGTCGGGACCGCGGCGGCCTGCTGCCGGGTGGGCACCTGCTCGTGCTTGCCGAGGTAGGAGTCGTCGACCGGGTAGTTTTCGAAGCGGATCGAATAGTAATCCTCGAAGAAGGCCCGAACGACCTCGGCGATGGCCGGATCGTGCTCCGGCGCGACGTGCAGCACGCGGCCCTCGTGGTCGGCGCGGATCTCGTGGTCCTCGATGATCAGCTGGCCGTCCTTGATCACGTAGCGCGGCGTGGCGAACATCGTCTCCTTGTCGTCCTGCTCCTCGTAGATGGTGATGTCGGCGTCGGCGCCCACTCCCAGGTGACCTTTGCGCGCCAGCCCCAGCAGTCGGGCCGGGCCCGCGCGGGTGATGATCGCGATCTCGCTCATCGTGTATTCGCGATCCAGCCCGTCGGCCAGCGCGGTCTGGCGCAGCGCGCGTGGATTGATCTTCGCCATCTCCTGCTTGCGGAACTCGCGGTCCATCAAGAGTCGGATCAGCTTCGGATAGCTCATGAAGGAGCCGCCGTTTGGATGATCGGTGGACAGCACCATGCGCCACGGATCCTTCGCCATCAGGAACAGCTCCAGCCCGATCGCCCACTGCAGCGCGTGCGTGTAGACGCGGTCCTGGTAGGTGAAGGGGACTATGCCGCAGCCCGACTCGTGCTCGGCGTCGGCGTTGATCCACTTGCCTTTCGCCAGCCGCGACAGCATGTAGCCGAGCGGCGCGTCGGCGGTCATGGCGGTCGCCTTGCCGAACATCACCTGCCCAACGTCGGCGCTGATGTTGGGGTGCGCGTTCACGTAGTCCGCGATCTCTCGCGCCTTGGAGGTCGGCTCGCTGCTGGACTTGCCCGCGACCTGCCCGTAGCTGTGGAACTGGATGTGCGTGATGTGCGCGCGATGCCCGTCGGCGATGCGCATGGTCTCGAGCGTGGTCTCGAAATTCCCGGAGTGCCCGAGGTTGTTGCAGTGGATGTGGGCCGGATGAGGCAGGCCCAGCTCGTCCACCGCCTCGATCAGCGCGCCGATCACCTGGCGCGGCGTCAGATCGAAGGACTCGATCTTCTCGTCGAGCTGCGTCACGTTGGCGTTGCGCCGCCCCTTCCAGGCCTCGTCGCCGCCGGGATTCACCAGCTTCGCGGTGTATGCCTTGGACGCGCACAGCAGCCATGCGACGGCGTTGCGGAACTCCTCGCGGCGCCCCTTCTCGAGCAGCTTGAAGAGCAGCACGTTGTTGCCCATCAGCGCGTAGAAGCCCTTGTCGATGATGGGCGTGTCGTGCAGCTCCTCCAGCGTGTGGCGCGCGAATATGGGCGGCACGGCCGCCTCCATCGCCGTGGTGTAGCCGAGCATCGCGTAGCGGTAGCCGGTGGTGAAGGTCGAAGGAACGGTGCCCCCGACCCCCGAGCGCGTGACGGCGGTGCGCGCCAGCACGTCGTCCCGGTGGTCCTCGGGCTGCAGCTTGCGCGCGAGGTTGACCTTGCTGCCGGCGATGTGGCAGTGCATGTCGACGCCGCCGGGCATCACGGCCATGCCGCGCGCATCGATGCGGCCCGCCTCCGGAGCGACGTCGGCGACGATCCTGCCGTCCGCGATGCACACGTCGCGCACCTCGCCGTCGACCCCGTTCGCCGGGTCGTACACCCGGCCGTTCACGATGCGCAACATGGTCCGCATCCGTCAGCGCCTACGCGGCCACGCCGATCCGCTCCATGGCGGGAATCCGCTTGCCGCCGATCAGCTCGCCCACCCGCTCCCTGATCCGCTTGAGCACGCTTTCGTCGCTCGGATACGGCGACGGCAGCGCGGGGCGCAGGGTGATCGGCACGTCGTCCATCCGGTACACGGTTCCGCCCACGTTGATCCCGTAGGTCGATGTCGTGATCGCCACTTTCGCGAGGCGGCTGGTATGGGTTTCCTTCGGGTCCAGCACGATGACCGGAATGCGGCGCAGATGGTCGATGGCGGCCTGCGGGAAGTTCGAGCCGGGATCGGCGGCTACGATCAGTGCCGCGTCGGCCTCGCCGCGGGAGAGCACGTCCACCGTCGTGAATTCCCCGGGGCTGAAGCGCGGATAGCCGCGGCTCATGTTGACCCCGAACGGGAACCCGGTCTGCCAGGACACCACGTTGTCGGCGCCCGTCACGTTGCCGTGCCCGCGCACCGGCTTGGCGACGAAGTGCGTGTATTGGTTCAGGTCGGAAGCGAGCGCGAGCAGGGCGCCGGAATTGAAGTGCCGGCCGCGCGTCATCGACAGCCCCATGCCGAACATCAGCGCACCGAAGCGGCAGGCCTTCATGCGGGCCGCGAGGTCCTCGAGCGTAGCGAGCGGCACCCCGGTCAGCTGATCGATCGCCGGATCCACGTGCCGGCCCTTCACGAGCGCGCGCAGCGCCCACAGGACCTCGAAGTCGCGGCGCGGCTTCACCTGCACGAAGATGTCGGCCACCGCCGCGCTCGGCGTGCGCCGCACGTCGACCAGCACGACGGTGCGGTCCTTCTTCCCGTTGGGAATGTACATGCCTTTCGCGGTCACCGAATAGCGAGTGAACAGCCGAGGATGCGATTCGGCCGGATTGCCGCCCCAGAAGATCACCAGGTCGGCCCGGTTGCGGATCTCTCCCAGCGTCGCGGTGCTCTCGCCCACCGCCTGGAAGGCCATGCCGCTCGGTCCATGGCAGACCGACGTGGTCGTGTCGATGTTGCCCCCGATCATGTCGGCGATGGCGACCGCCTGGCGCTGCGCCTCGCAGGTCGTATCCGACAGACCGTAGATCATCGGAAAACGCGCGTCGGCGAGGATGCGGGCGGCGGCCTCGATCGCCTCCTCGGTGCTCGCCTCGCGCCCCTCGATCAGTGCCTGGGGACGCTGCTCGATGCCGTGCTCCTTGAACCAGGCACGCCCGAGCACGCACGCATTCTCCGCCTTCACGATCTTGTGCGTGTCGTCGTCCACGGTCAGATGCATGTCGTCGCAGACGCAGCCGCAGAACGTGCAGGTCGCGTTGCGTACCACCCGTGTATTGGCGCTCATGCCGATGCTCCTTCCCCGGTCAGGCGACCGGCTCGATCTGCACCTCGATATTCTTCGACAGGGGCATGCCGCTGCCCGCGGTGTCGCCGTCCATCAGGGCGCTCGACAGCGGGCCGTAGGCGATGAACAAAAGCCCCGACGGCAGGTCCTTCGCCGCGCGCCCCTTGCAGCGTACGACGATCTCGCCGGTCGCGCTGCGCACGCGTACCCGGTCGTTGTCCTTGAGCCCGAGCCGGGCCATGTCCTCGACGTTCATCTCCAGCGTCGAGGAGACCTCCACGTACTCGGTGCCGAGCTTGCCCGCGCACAGCGAAGTGCCCTGGCTCGAGGAGCGTCCGCCGATCAAGATCATTGTCTCGCTCATGCTGGTCCCCGCGCTTACAGCGCCGGCTGGTCGACGCGCTCGAAGCAGGCCAGCATCTGTTCCACGCGCGTGAACTTTTCGCGCGGTTTGCCCTTGGGCCGGCCGCGCGCGACTTCCTCGGCGTCGATCGCGCTCCAGTCGGAGTAGCTCACCGGCCGCACTCCGCGCGCCTCGAGCAGCGGCGCAACCCCTTTCGAACCCATCCGGGAGTCCTGCGGAAGAGCCGGAAGATCGGCGAGCAGCGACTTGATGCTCGCCACGCTGTCCGCGCGGTTGGTGCCGATGATCCCGGTGGGCCCGCGCTTGATCCATCCCGCCGCATACAGTCTCGGAATCGGCGCGCCGGCCGCATCGACAATGCGTCCGTCGCGCGTCGGGATCACGCCTCGCTTCGCATCGAAGGGAACGCCGGCCACGGGCACGCCGCTGTAGCCGATGCTGCGAAACAGCAGTCCGCAAGCCAGGCTCTCGGTCTGCCCGGTCTCGCGCGCGACCTGCTCGAACGGCGCGCCCTCGAGGCGATTTCGCACCATCACCAGCTCCTGCAGCCGCCCTGCCCCGGCCAGCTTCGCCGGACTCTTGAGAAAATGGAATACCAGCCGGCGCGGCTTGCCGCCGCGCGCCCTGGAGGCGAAGTCGCGCAGAATCTCGACGTTCTTCGCGCTGACGAAGTTCGCTTTCGCTTCCAGCTCCGCGCGGCTCTCCGCGTTCAACTCCAAGGCCCCCGGATCGACCTGCGCGGCGCAGTTTGCGAGCTCTCCCAGCTCCTTCAACTCCTTGTTCGTGAACTTCGCCTGCGCCGGGCCGCGACGCCCGATGACGTGGATCTCGCGCACCCGGCTCGCGGCGAGCGCGTCGAGCGCGTGCTCGGCGATGTCGGTGCCGCGCAGCTCGTCCGCCGATTTCGCGAGTATGCGGCAGACGTCGGCCGCGACGTTGCCCTGGCCCACGACGGCCACCACTTCCGCGGACAGGTCGAAGTGCCGGTCCCGGTATTCCGGGTGACCGTTGTACCAGGCGACGAACTCGGTCGCGGTGTGGCTGCCCGGCAGATCTTCTCCAGGAACGCCGAGCCGCCGATCGGCTTCTGCACCGCATGTGAAGACGACCGCGTGGTAGTGGGCGCGCAGCTCGTCCACGGTGACGTCGCGCCCGACGGTGACGTTGCCCAGCAGGGCAAACCGCGGCAGGCGGGCAATGATCTCGTAGGTGAGGATCGCTTCCTTCAGCTTCGGATGATCCGGCGCCACGCCGTAGCGCACCAGGCCGAAGGGCGCGGGCAGGCGTTCGATGAGGTCCACGTCGACCGTCCGACCGCACTTGAGCAGGGCCTCGGCCGCATAGAACCCGCTCGGCCCGCTGCCGACGACTGCCACCTGCAGAGGGTTGTCCTCGCTGCCCGGCGCATGCATGGCGAGCTCAGAATCCCAGCGCTGCCTTGCGCTCCTCGGCCCCCGGCAGCGACTCCTGCTTGTCGCCGATCGCCGGCAGCGCTCGAGAGCGCTCGGCGTTGACCTCGATCCAGTGTCGCTGGTCCTCGGGAATGTCATCGTCGGCGTAGATCGCGTGCACCGGGCACAACGGAATGCACGCGCTGCATTGGATGCACACGTCGTTGTCGATGTAAAGCATCTTCTCGTCGCCGTGAAAGCAGGCGACCGGGCAAACGGTGACGCAGTCGGTGAAGCGGCACCCGTCGCAGTTGTCCGTGACGATTGTTGTCATTATTTCCCTCCGTATCCTGCGTCCCCGCGCGCACCCGGCGTGTTCGACGCGCCGCCAGCGTCCTGCGGCGGGGCCTGCGCACCGGGCATCAACCGAGCCGGCCGAGCCAGCGACTGATCAGGCGCTCCATTTCCATCGCGGTCAGCGGAGGCCGGCACGTGTCAGGCCAGAGCAGGCTGGCGTTGTTCTCGATTATTCGGCGAACGGCGACGGCGTTGATGCAGCGCTCGGGATAGCTCTTCAGCGCGGCGACCGCGGCACCCAGGACCTGCTCGCGGGCTTCCTCGATGTAGTCGGCGCCGCGGTAGCCGCGCCCGATGTGCTCGAGGATGGTGGAAGGTACGACCGGCGGGCGCGCGGGTTCGCGCGTCAGCACCGGCGCCAGCTCGTCCGGAATCGGGACGTTCCAGGCCTTCGCGCACCGCAGGAAGGCGCGCGGCTCGACACGACGCTGCAGGGTCGGGCGCGCGAGATCCTCGGGGCCGAAGGGTTTCAGATCGCCGCTTCGCATCGCTTCGTCGGCGCGCTCGCCGTACTGCTCGATGGCCAGTTCCACCGGATCGAAGCCGCTGATGCTGGCGCTGGGATCGTGCCGCGTGGGCTCAGGCTCCATGGCGAGCATGAGGCAGACGGACTCGTAGACGGTCCACAATCTCCGATCGCACCACTTGGAGTAGTCAGGTGGCGTAGCCACCATAGTCGCAGCTGCCATAGTGTGCCCCGCTGACGAATGAAGAATTGCTATCGAAACGTAGCACAGGGGCCAGAGCGTTGCCATCACAAGCCGCGAGCACCCGTCCAGCGCTCGCCGTCTGCATCGCTCGAACATGAGCGTGGTTGGATGAGCTTCGAGTCGATGTCGAGCGCATCCGACCGGGTCTGGTCTTATTCTTCTTATAAATCAGACATTTATAGAACCGTTCGGCCACCACGGACGTGCACTCAGGCAGAACGCGCGCGAGCGGCGGGGTACTATCCCAGCCGTTCGCTGCAATCTTCAAGGATTACGACTACGACTTCCGCAAGATCGACCCGATGCTGTTCACGCCAGCGGTCGCGCTCGTCACCCATGTTGCGTCGGGGCGAACCTTCCGGGGCGGCAGCCTGAACGACGAGCTGCTCGCCCAGTCGTTCGGCGCACAGCGCCTGGCACCCGCGACATGCCGCTGCGCGTTGCGATCCTGACCGACGAGCCCGGCTGGCATGGCCGCGAGCTGCAGCGCGCTTTTCTTGCGCTGGGCGTGCAAAGTGCTTTCGCGAGCTTGCCGGACTGCCGGATCGACCTGGAAAGCCCGCAAGCGCGGGTGCAGGTGCCCGGATTCGGCGAGCGGGAGCCCGACGCGATATTCGTTCGAAGCATCGAGGCCGGTTCCTTCGAGCAGGTCACGCTGCGCCTGTCGGTGTTGCATGCGCTGCGCGAGCTGGGAGTGCCCGTTTACAACGATGCTCGGGCCATCGAGCGCAGCGTCGACAAGTCGATGACGACCTTTCTGCTGCGCCGACACGGCATTCCGACCCTGCCGACCTGGGTGACCGAGCGGGAGAGCGTGGCGCGCGGGATCCTGATGCGGGAGACCGCGCAGCGCCACGAGCTGGTGGTCAAACCGCTGTTCGGCTCGCAGGGCAAGGGCCTGCAGCGCCTGGCCAGCGGGGCATCGGTGCCGGGGCAGGACGAGGTCCGTGGCGTGTGGTACCTGCAGCGCTTCTTGAACTGCGGCGAAGGCAAATGGCACGACTGGCGGGTGCTGGTTGCGGGCGGCCGCCCGGTCTCGGCGATGCTGCGGCGAGGGCGCTCGTGGGTCACCAACGTCGCGCGCGGAGCGCGGGTCGAGGCGGTCGACGCCCAGGGTGACCTGGCCGGCCTGGCGATCGAGGCCGCCGAGGCGGTGGGCGCCGATTACGCGGGGGTCGATTTGATGCGCGACGCCGATGGCCGTTGGCTGGTGCTGGAGGTCAACAGCATTCCGGCCTGGCGCGGATTGCAGGCGGTGACCCCGTTCCGGATCGCCGATGTGCTGGCCCGTGACCTGGTGACCCGCCATCTGGGACAGGCCCTGGGCCGGCTCGAGCCCGCGCGCACTCGATGAGTGAATCGGGGGGATCGAAAAAAGAGAAGGAATCAGCAACAACGTAAAGCAAGCGGATCAATGACTTGCTTGTTTTGAGTTCCTACCGGTTCTTGCCGTTCTTTGCACCCGAGTGTCCCACCAGTGTCCCACCGGGTGCGCGCGGCGCGACCGCTGTTGCGCGGCGAAGCGCCGGCGCAGGTGGCGCTGAAGGTCGGTGCGCCGCGGCAAACCGTGTATCGCTGGCTCGACGTGCTGAAGGCCGATGGCATCGATGCGCTGCGCGTGACCAACAAGGGCGAGCGGCGAATCCCAACAGCGCGGCGCCCAGGCGCAGATCGCATAGAGTGGTTTTCTCATCGACTTCCCGCTGAGCTCATCCAAAAGCGTCGGCATGCTTGTCTTGCCAGCAGGGCAGCATCGAACCAAGGGTCGCCGCTCGCCGAGCGTGACCCACGCCCCGCGGCGAATTCGGCAGGGCTCTATGTTTTTTTTAACTACTTGTTAAGGTTTCTTGACCCAGGCCATGCAGTAGCCTTGAGGCGATATTTCAGTATCACCCGGCATTATCTTGCAGCCGCCTGGGCCTTGTGCGGACGGGCTGGGCACGAATTGCACGCAATTGGAGCAACTCTTGTCCCCTTCGGGCTTGTCCTGGTATTTCAACGCGCTGCGCATGGCGGCATTCGTCGCCGCACCCGCACTGCCTGAAGCAACAATGAGCGGTATCACGGCGAGCGTAGCGCCGCCGATCTTCAGAAACTGCCGCCGCGATGTTTGATCTTGATTCATCTTGCGCTCCTTCTGCATTCCCAGCGTGGAATCGGAGTGTGACCGTTTGAATGCATGTCACCGGTTGGGGACTACACGGGCTGCACCGGGTGCCACCGAAGAAGGGAAGGTTGGCGCGCCAGTGCGTCGTGTGTCCGTCCGCTGCCGCACATACTAGCCCCAGCGCCCGCGCATTCGTCCCCGCTTGCGGCAATCGCATCCCAGGTGGGAGCAGCTCGTTTCGGCCATTTGGAACATTTCCCGCAATTGCGCCGCTCTTTGGTTGCGCGGCACAGTCGAGACTGCGATGTGGCAGCAAGGCCAAAGTGGCGTGTGCTAACCGACGTCGGATTTCCGCTCCAGAGCTCTAACCAAGCATGAGCTAGAGGCCCTAGGGCGGAGCTGCCGCAGTTGGCGGCGAATGTGGGGGTCGGAGCACCGCACGCCTGCTTTCCGGGTACGTCTTGCAAAGCACGGCCGTCCATACCGCCGACGGGCTAGGCGACCGAGGCTGACGTCGTACGCGCTGCTCGAATCTCGTCTGCGGATTCGAGAACGTGTGCCCACGCGCGTTCCAACAGCAGGTCCGGTCAAGATCCATGGGAGACGCTGCCCATTGGGAGGGGACGATGTTGTGCGCGAAAACCGATGCGATCCGCGGTTGCCTGGTCAGCAGTTCGCGGCGCTGCGCCAAGCTCTTGCTGGCTGCTTTCTTTTTGACCTCCGCGACAGCGGCACTGGCTATACAGGAAATCGAACCGAACAATACCTGCGCCCTGGCGCAGAACGTCGGACCGCTAACGCCGAATGTCACAGTGACGGTCAACGGTGCTCTGAAGACACCACCGACCGTTCCCGACGTCGATTTCTACCGGTTCACCGGGACACCCGGTGATCTGTTGCGCATGACCCTCAGTGGGGTTTCCGACGGAGTCGACACACTGACGCTTCCACTTGCCGAAGTGCTGAACTCCTCCTGCCTGATCACGAACACTACCGGTTCCTTCGACCCCATCACGTTTCAAGTCACCATCCCGACGGATGGCGTCGTCGTCCTGGCCGTCTCAAGCTGCTGTGATTTCTCGTTCACTGGGGCCGGATCGTATGCCGGCTCCTATACGCTGGCAGTCACCGACGTCGTTCCGGTCCACTCGATATCCGGTCGAGCGGTCGATTCCGTCACGGCGCAAGCGATTCCGAACGTACAAGCCGGTCTCACGCTCTGCGGGGACCCAAACTGCGCGACGGTGATCCAGGCAGAAGGATTCACTTCCACCGATTCGCTCGGCCAGTTCACCTTCACGGGCAATTTCGGTGCGCCCTTGCCTCCAGGAACGTACCAAGTGACCTTGGAAGACTTCCAGGGGCGGTACGAGACGGCCCTGTCGCCGCCCTTCTCGGCAGCGAGCGGACAGCAAACGGTCGTTCCGGATATCGCGATGACGTCGATCCCGGTGATAGGGTCCATCAGGGGCAGAATCATCGACTCCGTCACACACGCCCCGCTGTCCGGAGTCAGCCCTCCTCATGCCTTTATACAACTGTTTGGATGCTCTTTATTCAGTTGCAGCATCGTTTCGGGCTACACGGACAGTACCGGAGAATTCGTGTTCAACCGGGACCAGGCGGGTCGCGGGATCCTCGCAAATACGTACTTCAGCGTCTATGTTTCCGCGGACCAGTACCAGGTGCTGTTCACGACCATCGTGTCCGGCGGCGCCGGAGTGAACCAGGACGTTGGCGATATTCAGCTGGTTTCCAATCCGGTACGGTTCACGGTACTGCAGGGGTGCTCGAACGTTCCTCTGACGGGAGGCGAGTGCGAATACAGAGTCCAGATCACAAACGGCATAGCGACGCCAGTTGAGGGCGCGGCGTGGGCCACCATCAACGCCAACGGCCTCGGCTCCTTCGTGGGCAGCTCTCTGTTCCAGACAGGCGAGCCCCAGCAAATGTACCTCGCTGGCGCAACCAGGACGACGCGGGCGAGCCGTATCGCAAGCTTTGAATTCGAGATCCCGGGGACCGTGCCCATCTACGCATTCATCTGCCCGACGTTCTGGTTCGGAACGGGTGACGCCAATCCGCAGCTATTCGCCCAGGGGCAGATGATCGACTACACGGATTGTGTACAGCGAACGGCGACGGGCTATACACCCGCGACTCCGGACCAGATCAAGGGGCTCCGGAAGGAAGCTCATGAGCACGCGGCGAAGGAGCGGGCGATGGTGCTCCCTAAGTAGGCTGCCGTCGGTCATCGAGGCGCCGCGAACGGCATCGGGTCGCGTCCATGCGATCCGCCTGCTTTCGCGGCGTCGCGCGAGTTCGAGGCCGTCGTCAGGTCATTGCTCATTTTCGCGACGGTGTGTAAGCGAAAAAATAGCCGCTTCTGGCGGCTAGGTTGTGCGCTAAATAGCTGCTTATTGGCACAATTCTTGGTGGGCCTCCCTGGAGTCGAACCAGGCACCAACCGATTATGAGAAAACCAAGGATTGCGAAATCTTTACAAAACAAACGGTTGCAACGTGCCTCGGCCGGTGTGTAGCAAAGTGTGCAAGAAATGGCGCGGTCGCCAAATGGAGCGTCTTTGCATTTCGACCGTAATCGACGGTTGCTGTTGCTCTAGTCGCCAACGAAATTCGCCTTCCGCCCGCGGATGATGTAGTTGATTCGTAAGCAACTCACGCGCTTCCATTCGAACCCTGCTGCTTCGTCGCTACGAACAGGCCTTGGGCGATCTTGCCCGTTCGGGCCAATTCATTTGGTAGCCGCCTCGGGACTCGAACTCGGCACCAACTGACTGCCGGTGTAGCTCAGCCCTTCCATGTCCTTTAGCGCGACCGCCTCGTCCACCAGTTCAGGGATTGCGCGGCCCACGAATAAGCCCATCCCGATGTATATGTGAACGTACCGAACATCGCCCGGGGCCAGGTCGAAGGTTAGCCGCTTCTCGACTTCGGTCGACGCCGAAACCTCCATAGGACCCGGGGCGCGGTCGACGAAAAAGAAGCCCCCAGGAGAAGACACGCCGACCTTAAGTCCGTTCAAGAACACCACCGGCTGCAACGCGCCGCCAACAAGCATGCTCGTGTTCCGGTAGACGAATATTCGCCCTTCCGTTGGCTTCAGTCCCGGAATCCCGCTCTTGATTTCGGAATACTTTGGGCCAGTCGCGCAGGCCCCCAGCAACGAGATCACGCATAACACACTCAAAGCCCGATAGACGTTTCGCATGCTCACTCCCCCCGCTCAGAGAATTTCATGGGTACCGACTCGCTCAACGGCGCGAAGGCATGTTCGAACGGCAAGTAGAAGCCAACCAGCCTTGAACCGTTCACGACTGCGTACGCCTCGTGGACGTTGGCCCCTTCAACAGTCAGCACGTAGGATATCGGGCGCATCACGACACCTGCCGGGATCTCCCCGACCCGCACAAACTCCGTCATCGCCGGAATCGTACGTTCGTAGCCCGTGGAGAGCCTGAAGTGCGTCAAGGCGGTGGTCCGCGCGGTTGAACCCGACATCCCGGCGGGATTCGCGATCAGCGTTGTCGGTTGATACGGGACCTCCATCGCACAACCCGACAACGCTATCAGCAGGACTTTAGCCGCGAACGTGTGAAGCCGGTCCCGGGTGAGATGCAACGACATATCCTGCTGCCCCCTTCCCCATCCGGGCGCCGTCGCCGCGCCCGCGCTTTGCCTCAAAAGACGAAATAGTCGGCACAAATCCGACATATTCTAGAAGTGAGGTCTGGCCAGCGCCAGACAGAGCAGGCCGGCGGGCCAGCGGACGCGACAGGTCTGGCTGGCCGGCAGCCGTCGTTAGCTGCTTTTGCATCCGGGTTTGCTGCGCCTAGTGCACGCTCTTCTTGCTCGGGTCATCCGCTAGGTTGACGTAGGTGATCTACGCCCGCATTACCTTCAGTGTGAATCGGAGCTCCACCGATCCTTGGCAGCCTTCGATTTTTGGTGGGCTCCCTGGAGTCGAACCAGGCACCAACGGATTATGAGAAAGCAGCTTAGCACCCCCACCGTACCCCCACTGAGCCCCGTTTCCCTCTCAAACCGCGGATGATCAAGCCCTTAGCGGGCGGGCGTGCCGCGGCCGAAAACCCATCGGCCCGATTTCCCGCCAATTACCCGGCGGGAGGCAGTCGTGGCACGACAAAACACCCAAGGCACGTCTCGGAAGGTCAAGCTCACCGAGGCGCTGATCAAGCGCGCTGAACCGCTGCCGCCGCAGCGACCAGGTGAGCCGCCCCGCAAGCTGCTGTTGCTCGACTACCCTGGCCGAAGCCTGGGCGCTGCGCCAGTCGATGTTGAAGTCGAAGGCTCGCTCCGAACGAACGATTGCCACGGAGAAGTACCTGCTGGAAAAGTGTCTCGCCGACTGGATGCCGCGTGAGCTGGCATCCTTCACACGGGAGGACGTGCGCCGCAAGCACGCCGCGCTAACCACCGAGATCGCCCGTGGCCGGCCAGGAACTCCCACCAGAGTCGCGCGGTGCCCCAGCGCCTATCTCGACCGCTAGCGCCGGGGCATTCCTCGATCACCGAGCGTCCGAAAAGCAACAGACGCGTGTTTGAAGATCGAAAGGTCTCAGAGGCCCAATCGTGGGTCCCAGAAGTCGCACTTATATGCGCTTCGGAATTGCTCGACGGTCTCCGTGGACACAGACAGATCTTGCACGAAGTATTTCTGCGAGCCTGCGGTGAAGACTGGCCACGGCGAATCTCCTGAACCGTTCGGATTCCCGGTTGCCGCGAAATTCGTCCACGCAGCCACCAATTGGTCGGATAGACCGGTTTCAGCTGCGTTGAGCTCACGTTGTTCCCCGGTGCCTTGATCGATATTCACGCCGAGATCTCCACCATGCCAACCTGGGAACAGGAATTGGATGTCGATGGTGTGGGCTGCCAGAGGTCGGAACCCTGGCATCTTCGCAAAGTAGTAAGGCGCGTTCTGATAGACGAAGTCATAGGCGTAGGTTGGGGCTTGCACCGCCCAAAGCTGGACGACGTGAAGCTCGGTGCACTTGAACTGATCCGTGACAGCCCGCTCATAGGCGAGCATCGGGTCGCCGCCGTACGCTGATACGGGATATTCCGCCGCAACGACCGGTCCGACGGCAGCTGCATACTGATCCGCTGTCAGCGGAGCCTGCGGCGGACCGGAGAACCACTCGTTGATGCCCGTAAAGAAGGTGATTTCGTCCTTAACCGCGCCTCCCATCATGGGCATCTTGTTGAACTGACCCGTTGTCCACGCCTGTCCGGGTGCGATCGGTATGACGCTTCCATCAACGATCAGCCCCGTGACGTACGGACTATTCGCTGCGCCCGTCGCACTTAACTGAAGGATTCGTGCCGCCGACAATTTGCGCAGGCAGGCCGCAGCAGCGGCATTCGTACCCGGGCACCCGGCGGCCGCGGCAAAATTTATGCCGTTTGTCGCAGCTACTGCTGCCGGTGCCACGAAGGTGGTAAAGCCAGGTGTACTCTGAACAATCGCGCGGTTGAACAGCCCTTTGCTCAAGGGCGATAACACGTTGGCGGCGGTATCCTGCGCGCCGGCGGATTGGCCGCCCAGTGCAACTCTCGTCGGATCGCCACCGAAGGCGGCGATGTTTCTCTGCACCCAGCTCAGTACCGCCTGTTGATCAAGGATGCCATAGTTACCCCATCGATGACCCTCGGCATTGATCGCAGGATGCGAGAAGAAGCCGAACATGTTCAAACGGTAGTTAAAGGTCACGACGACCGTAGGCGTGCCGATCGAGCCGCCGGTCGCGAGCTTGCTGCCATCGTAATCGTTGGATTCGCCGTCAAAATTTCCACCGCCGTGGATCCAAACGATGACCGGCTTCGAGTTATGACCTTCTGCCGTCGTAAAGACGTTCAAATACAGGCAGTCCTCGGTAATGCTCGTCGGAGCGGCGAACACTCCGAGTTGATACACCTGCGGACAGGTCTTCCCGTAGCGGTTGGCGTCCCGGGTCTCGGTCCAATGTCGGACCGCCTGTGGAGGCGTCCAGCGAAGGTCACCTACCGGTGGCGCCGCGTACGGGATTCCTAAGAAAATCTCTACCCCGTTCTTCGTGAATCCACGAACGGGCCCTTCCGCGGTGTTGACGACGGGACCACCATCGGCATCACCTCTTCCTGCCTGAGCCACCGCGGGAACTGCCGTCGCTGCGACGGCCGCCAGCAAGCAAAGAATGACAGGTTGACGCAACCATCGCACTGCTTCTACCCTCGTATCGAATTCTGCCCTCGTATCCAATCTTGCTTCCATTATTCGTCTCCTCATCGCAGCGAATCCGGGACATCAGAGCCGCGACTCATCGTTGAAGCTTCTCGTCGATATCGTTTGGACTTGGCTTTCACGCTCGACGGCCTTACTCTCGTTCTACGTGCTGATTGATCCATTTCAAGATAAGGTCCGCAACCTGTAGATTGTTCTTGTCCTGCATCAGCATGTGGCTGTTGCCGAACAGGGCGGCATCGGGCAGGTGCAACATCGTCGCGTCGCCCCCAGCGGCATTGATCTGTTCGACGTATTGCTGGCAACCTTGGAAAAATCCAAGCCAGAAGCCAGAGACGCTCGGGACATCTCCAAGATGATCGCCATAGACTACGAGGGTTGGAATCTTTGCGAGCGTTGCGATCTGCTCTGCGCTCAAGTTCGTGGTACAGACGCCTTCGATTGAAATCAAACCGGCGACACCGGCGGGATTCGTCAGGGCCGCCTCCTCCGGGAAGAAGCCCGATTCGGAGTGACCCACCAGAATCGCGCCGTTCAACTTCACAGCGAGAGCCGCCAGGTTTGCGTAAGTCGGATTTGGCGTGGGCAGCGTCGAGTTCAGATCCGGGATCACCTGCTTGCCGAACTCATCGATCGCTTCGACCGGAAATTGTTCATCCGAAAACACCGCCGGGTAGGCCGGTCCGAATCGGAACAGCTGCCACGCACCGTTGCGACCGAACGTGAATATGTTGGGGAGCGCGCTCGGCGGCTGAGTGCCCAACCTGACTTCGTTGATAGTCGTGGCGTCGAAGCCCGATCGTGCACGCGATGACTGGTCGGGAATGTAGACCGCGTGGTGCTTTCTTACAAAATACTCACCCCAACCCATCCGGCCATCCGGCGTGGTCTCCCACGTCTTCCCCGAGAGACAACAACCGTGCAGCAGGACGACCGGGACATGCCGCCCTGCGCCTTCCGGAATCTGGTACTGGACATACATCTGGTTGACTTGGATGTCGTCCGGATTGGGAAACAGGAAGCCACCCGGTGTCCCGGTCGTCGCATCGGTGTGTTCCGTTACACCGCCGACGAAGAAACTCCCTTGCGCTTTCAGGACCAGCGGTCCCGTAAGGCTGTCGGCCCCCAGCGCAGGGGCCATCGCTGCCAGGGCAACTGCAAGGGCCGCTCCGTAAAAATTGGGACCTCGTACTGCATCAGCAGATCGATGAAAGGCCTTCATGCGAACCTCCTGTGAATCAGCCACGGAAAGTCATGAATCGGAGTGCCACCTCGGAACTGGATAGGCTATGTGGTCGGCTCGCGCATGTACATTCGACCAACGTCTATACGACGGCAGTGAGGGCATCCCTGCCCCGAACCCGGTCGGAACTTTCTTTCAGGGTTTCGGAAGAATCTAAAAGACAAAAACCTCCGCGGGTCCTAATATCGCGCCACCCAGCCGGTGTGATTGAAAACTGGATTGAGACCCACGTTGCCGACCACGACGACTGAGCGTTCCAAGCGCCTCGCCAGAAGGTATCTGATCGAGCGGTGAGCCGCGGTGAGCTATCGGACAAGTTCGTGCTGGCGTCCAAGGGCTCAAGAGATACGGTCAGCCTGTTGGGACCGAACGGAGGCTTCGGCCGGCAGGTGCGGACAAAAAATGCACGGCCGTTGACGCGACCGTGCATTTTTTCTTGGACCCGCCTGCTAAGCGCGCCGGCTTATCCAGCCAAAGCGGAGATTGCTAGGCTGACCGCCCGTGGCCAGGTACTCTCTTCTCGCCTTTGAGAAGTTGTCGCCTGCACTTGCAAACCCTGGAAACTCCAGCAGCATCTTCAAACTGTCGGGAATCAACGACTCCCAGTCCTCAGGCACCGGATGGTACACCCCAGGCTCCCGCTCAACTTCCTCACCGCCACTTTGAACTGCCCCGGGAACCAATCCGTAGAGCCGCGCCGAGTTCAGCCCCAGGATCTTCCGCTTCGCCGCGTGCGTTAACTCCGGGTAGCCGTACCGGTCGCGGAATTCCTCGGGTATCTCGAACCGCCACAGGGCCTCGATCTGCCACTGTGGGCTGCCATACCAGATCGAGTCCGACCCGAACACGATGCGATTCTCGCCCAGGTATTTCAGAAGCTGACCCAGAATGTGCGCCGTCACGGTGGGGAAGGTGATTATCGAGGAGGCCAACGTCGTCCCCAGCTCGGCGTAGCAGTTCGGGTGGGGTCCGACGAGCTGGGCATACAGCGTGGTCCAGCTGATGTCAGGGACGCCTTCCCGCGTCTTGCCAGACTCGATCTCCTCCAGGCTCTGATAATCCCAGAAGGCGGGTTGGATACACGAGTGGTAGGTAATGAAGTTGAGGCCCGGCCAATCCCTCGCCGCCTTGGGAAGGTCGGTGGGGTACCCTCTCTCCGGAATTAACGGTGGCCCCGGCGCCAAGCCCTTGTGGACGCAAATGCAGTTCGCTCCCGGGCGCTGTTTCTTCACGAGTTTGTAGTTATTGTTGATGATCTCGAACATCGGGTAGGCGACCAGCTCATCATCATGCCGCCACATCTTCATGAAGCTGTTCGGATCGAGATCTGCCTTGGCCGAGTTCGTGATGTTGTATCCCTTCCACGAGTCTGGTTTCAGCTCGTCGTTCTGGAACCGGATGAACTCCAGATTCGGCGAACCCCTGACGCCGGGCTGAAGGATGCCGTGCGCCATCATTCGGGTGGATCCGGCAATCTGGTTGACGAAATTCCTGACGCCGACGGTCTGCGCGGCGGTCAGAATCTCGCCAGCTTCTGACTGTGTAATGTTCACCGGCGGCAGTCCGGTGGCGGCGAAGATGGACCCCGGCGCGTTGCTCAGGACCGCCACCGTCACCTGGCTGTCGAAGAAAAAGCTCTTCACGTAATGAAGGACATCGAACACATCCTGCGGGAGCGGCTGGTCAATCAGGGCCGGGTTCCACGGCGTCCAGGCTCCGCCGAACTCGTCCAGACCTACAACATTCGGAGGTGCGTTGAAGGGATTCGATTTGAAGCCCGGAGTGGTCGGGCCCTGTGCGATTGCGCGCAGCGCGCCGACGAGAGCCCCGCCATTTTTGCTCCCTCTGACAAGGTGCGTCTGATCATCGAAAACGAAAAGGTCTTTCGGAGCTGCGCTTTCGGCAGCGGCTGCGGGCTCGAAGACCTCCTCGAGGCTTACCTTGAAGAACCGTCCGAACACCTCGTTCATTGCCACGAACGACGCCGCTATCCCACCTGCGCCGGCAAGGAATTTCCGTCGGCTGATCCCGAGCTTCTTTGAAGCAGCGTCGGCCAACTGCTTGATACGCGCCTCCACCCGCTTCTGGTCCTCCGTCTGCGGACACGGCATGTACTCGCCGTTCGACACCATCTGGGTTGGGATCGGTGACGGAAAGATGTCGGCCTCATCGGCCCGCTCGCATGTGGCCATCTGCTCCTTACTTAGCCATGCATCATCTTCGCGCGAGTCCGGTGGAAAGGAGCCGGACTTTTCGGGCTGTGATTTCTTCTGGGTGTGACAAAAGGGGCCGGATGTTTTGGGCTGTGATGTGTCCCTCATGGTCGGAGCTCCTTTTTCGTCGCTGGAGGAATTACTCAATACCCCCGAAGAGCCGCCCCAGGAAGAGCGCCTCCCAGGCGAAGTCAACGAAAAACCATAAGAAAGGTGCTACTAAAGACACAGCAAACCGCGGGGTGCCTGACACCTCTTGTCGCGTCCCCGCGCGTCGCTAAGTTAATCTTGAGTCTCCCAATTATCACAGAGGCGGCTCGACGTAAATACCCCCCAACCGCAAGTCAGACTCGGTAAATCCCTTCGTACGGCAGATCGCTCGCTGAAAGGGGCAATATCGGAAGAATTTGACAGACCGGCGGCCAGCGGTGCGTTACTCTTAAAAATTGTGCTTTGATCAGAGGCGAGACGGTTGGCGAGACTAGCCAATGACGTGAAGCCACATCCCGATGATCTTCATCCGTTCGTTTTCGACTACCTTTTTACTCTGCCAGTCCAGGCGTCGTTCTTACTTGCTGGGGTCTTGATTCAATGGCAGGCTCAATCCTTCGGGTTTGTGGACCTACTGAAAGCGTTGGACAAGTCAACCCAGAATTGAGTTGAAATCAACCGCATTCGCGAACGCTTACTCGATCGGGGGTTTGAGTTCGCGGATACTGCAAACGACCCCCAGGTCACATCACCTGCGCGGAAAGCTGCGACGTGTCTCCGTACGCATTGAAGCTACTGACCAACCACGCCCTGCCCCGCGGCGACGTGACCGCTGGGTACATGTCCGTAGACACCGAGCGGCTCCGTCCGGTGATGGAGACCATTGCTGGCCGCCTGACCGCGCTCTGCCAGCCGCCACCACCAGCCGTGCCTGCGGCGCCTGTGGTGCCGATCGTGGAGCCCAACATCATTCCGTTCGCTCGGGCGAAGAAGCGCGCTGCGGCTCGCTGACAGCGGTACGAAGGTCGAGCCCCGACCCGGACGAGAACGGCCGTCGGGGCCGGTGCATGAATAACTACCGATCATGCCGATGCCTTAATCTGAAAGTCGCTCGCTTTTGCGATTGGGCGAACGTGCCTTCTATCCCGTTTCAAGTCGACGAGCCCATACCTGGACATGGTCCTCAGTGTCCTCGATAGATTACTGCGCTGCCGACCAGTTTTCTTCGCGAGATCCGCGACCGATTCAGGCTGAGTTTCTCGGATCACCTTTAACAAGGCTCTGTTGGAGTCGCTAAGAACCTCTGCGACCGACTTCATCGAAGTGAACCAAATCTTTGGCTCACCGGGCTTCGGTTTGTATTTGCCGCTGGCAATGGCGAGCGCACGTGCTCGAATCTGCTGTTGCGACATGATCCCAATCACGATCTTTTTCATATCACTCCTTTGCTGCACGAATGACTCGATCCGTCTCAGCGAAAAAATCCTCTAACAGTTTCTGAGGCGACTCGAATAGGTAAGGGACACCCTTGTCTCGCGCGGCTCGGTGCTTATGGTCATAAGGAAGACGCCGACCTTGGAACCGGCGGCCGCGCGTCTTAACGGCATGTGCATTGTCATAACCAAGAACGCGCGTGCCGTACCTATCGTGCAACGTCAGACTGTACTTAATTCCATGAGGAATGCTTGTGCTAGGTTCCACTGCTTTCGCCTCGATCTTGATCCAGAAGCCAGCCTCTTGTTCATAGACGTCCCCATCCAGATCGAGAAGAGTGTCTAATCCGGCAGGCGGCTTAGCCATGCAGTAATGATATCACCTGCTGATACTTCTGGTGGCTGTTTTCTGGTTAGCAGCGCCCTTTCGATCTTGTCTTCATCATCCTCGGTGTAAGGCGCGTGAGCTGGCATCCTTCACACGGGAGGACGTGCGCCGCAAGCACGCCGCGCTAACCGCCGAGATCGCCCGTGGCCGGCACAAGACCGACGAATGGCGGCGCCGCAAGGCCCGCGACGGCCGGGCCACCGCCAACAACGTGATGCGGAGCTTCCGCGCCTGTTGGAACCGGGCCTTGCGACAGAACCCGGATCACGGCAATCGAGTCGACCGCGCGGCGGGACTTGTGGACCCTTTTGCTCTATACGGGCGTTCGACTTGCCGCTGCCGACCCTTCTCGTCGATCTGTTCCGCGCCCGATGGGTGCAGCATGAAAAGCTCTTCGCCGAGGACAACAAGGAATAAGCCAAACCCCGACCGGAGAACATTCCGAAAGACGGCCAGTACAGGAACTCGCAATTCAATATGGTCATCGGGAATGCCGGCGAAGCAAGTGGAAACAAGAGAGCGGGTAGGCGTGGATGATGATCAGACTCAATCGGACAATTTCCCCAGACGGCAAACGCCCGAGCGTAGAACAATCGGCATGCCCCAGCGCGCAAGCCCCGGGATTTTGTGTGGCAAGGCCTCCACCGAGCCCGCTTAGCAACGCATCGCGACGGAATAGCTCAACAGATCTCGGACGTTTTTCCTATACGCCCGTCAGCTGATCTCGTACATTCGTCTGTTGCGCACCCTCGCGGCGGCCATGATGACCGTCTCTACGATGAGCGTAAAGGCGGTTCACCGCGGTTCCGGAATGCGAGCCGTGGCCGCAAATTGGCGCTGCTAGATTGTTTTCGATAAAGGGAGGAGACCATGACGTGCCGCGGCGACCGGGAAGCAGACGTTTGGCTGAGCGACGACCCAGACTGAGGAGCAGAAGCGGGTCGAATTCCGTATCAGGGAACTGGCCGACTTCGCCGGCAAGAAGCTCGGCATGAGCCGGCGCAAGTTCCTCTGCACCTCGGGCGGCATCGCCGCAGGCTTCCTCGCCATGAATGAAGTCTACGGGCAATTTTTCGACGTTCACGAGGACGAGTTGCTGGAAGACGAGCCGTTTGCCGGCCACAGCGTGCCCTCGGACATTTTCGTGTTCGACGATCAGCTGCACATGGTGCGCTCGAGCATGGCGGGCCCGGCGTTTTTCCGGGCCTTCGCCGAAGGCCCGACAGCTGCGGCGACCTCGGTGTTCAAGAGCAACCCCTTCCAGGTGCCGGGACAGCTCGATGAGCTGGGCAATGCCTGGGCCGTCCTGAACCCACAGGTAGTGGGCGCGGAGATCAATGACAGCATCTTTCACCTCATGAGCTTCGTGAAGGACATCTTCTTCGACAGCCAGACCACCGTCGGGCTGCTGAGCAATGCAACGCTGGGCGTATTTCCGCCCAACGACGCGAACGGACGTCCGCCGAAGAACATCCAGGAAGCGCAGGCCGCGGCAAGTCTCACCGCGGCGCAGACTGCCGCGGTCCGGAACTACCTCAACAGAATCTCGAAATCCCAGCGGATGCTCGCCCACGGGCAGATCTATCCCGGTGTGCCGAGCCTGTACTTCATGGAAGAGCAGATTGCAAACAATCGCCCGGACTCATGGAAAGGCTATACGGTCGCGACGTCCGCAAAGGTCGACAACGACCCCGAGAGCCTCATGCGAATGTGGCGTCTGGACGACGAGACCGTCGCCTACCCGACCTACGCGCTCATCGCCCGACATGGCGAACAGTTGAGGGACCACCCCGGCTTCTGGAACATCTGCATCCACAAGGGGTTCTCACCGGCGCCCTTCGATACGCCGGAGTGGGGAAATCCTACCGACATCCCGAAGGCGGCCGCAGACTGGCCTCAGTTCAATTTCATCATTTATCACGCTTGCTACGGCGGGATGACGCCCTTTCTGTGGCCCTCTCCGGATCTGGCCAATATCCGGACAGGCAAGCTGCGCAACGGCGTGCCCGACATCCCATGGCTGACCCAGTTTGGCCAGACCTGCGGCGGCATTCGTAATGTCTACGCGGAGATCGGGTCGACCTTTGCCGGCTGCGCCATCACGTTTCCCACGGTATGCGCTCACATCATGGGGCAACTGCTGAAGTATTTTGGCGACGATAAGATTCTTTTCGGGTCAGATTGTTCGTACTACGGCTCGAACCAATGGCAGCTCGAAGCGCTGTGGCGTTTCCAGATTCCGGATGACATGCGGCGACGGTACGGCTATCCGGAGCTCACCCCAATGGCGAAGCGCAAGATCCTTGGGCTCAACTCCGCGCGGCTGTACAGCCTCTCGCCCGACGCGGACGTTTCAAACGATGGTCGCTACCGCCCGGTGCCCCGTGATTACGATACGCGCGTGCCGCCGGCACTCAAGACGCTTCTCGAGTTTCCAGGCTTCACGGGCGACGCTATGGCCCAGGCGCGAGCGATCTATCAGGCTGAGGGGGCGAACCCGCGCCACACGCGCTTTGGGTGGGTCCGCAAGAACGCCTAGTAATGTTGCGGGCTAGACGCTGCTCGGCCCGTGCAGCACGCGCGTGCCGCCCGGCCTTCCTCGTCAAACGTCGACCGTCGACGTAAGCAGCGCAATGCCGAACTTGGGCGGGATGCCAACGTCGACCGCGATACCCTGGCACGCAAGCGCGGGTTAGCTGTCCTTGAAGGTTGGTGGGCCTCCCTGGAGTCGAACCAGGCACCAACGGATTATGAGTCCGCTGCTCTAACCAAGCATGAGCTAGAGGCCCTGCACCCTCACCCCTGCCCCTCCGTGCATACGAGGGAGAGATAACAACCCTCACCCCCGGCCCCTCTCCCGCAAGCGGGAGAGGGGGAGAGGATTACTCGAGGAAGCTCTTCAGCTTGTCCGAGCGGCTCGGGTGACGCAGCTTGCGCAGCGCCTTGGCTTCGATCTGGCGTATCCGCTCGCGCGTCACGTCGAACTGCTTGCCGACCTCCTCCAGCGTGTGGTCGGTGCTCATCTCGATGCCGAAGCGCATCCGCAGCACCTTGGCCTCGCGCGGGGTGAGCGAGTCCAGCACTTCGCGCGTGACGTCGGCCAGGCTCGAGTACTGGGCCGCATCGACCGGCGCCACCGTGGTCGTGTCCTCGATGAAATCGCCCAGGTGCGAATCGTCGTCGTCGCCGATCGGCGTTTCCATCGAGATCGGTTCCTTGGCGATCTTCAGGATCTTGCGGATCTTGTCCTCGGGCATCTCCATCTTGACCGCCAGCGTGGTCGGATCCGGCTCCTGGCCGGTTTCCTGCAGGATCTGGCGGCTGATCCGGTTCATCTTGTTGATCGTCTCGATCATGTGCACCGGGATGCGGATCGTGCGCGCCTGGTCGGCGATCGAGCGCGTGATGGCCTGCCGGATCCACCAGGTCGCGTAGGTGGAGAACTTGTAGCCGCGCCGGTACTCGAATTTGTCCACGGCCTTCATCAGCCCGATGTTGCCCTCCTGGATCAGGTCCAGGAACTGCAGGCCGCGATTGGTGTACTTCTTCGCGATCGATATCACCAGCCGCAGATTGGCCTCGGTCATCTCGCGCTTGGCCTTGCGCGCCTTGGCCTCGCCGGTGGCCATCTGCTTGTAGACCTCGCGCAGATCCTTCAGCGGCAGCACCACCCGCTTTTGCAGGTCCGACAGCTTGCCCTGCAGCTCGTGCACCGCCGGCAGATTGCGCGACAGCATCTCCGAGTACGGGTGCTCGCCCTCCGCCTCGCGCGTGGCCCAGCGCGTGTTGGTCTCCGCGCCCGGGAAATGCTTCAGGAAGTGCGGCCGCGGCATGCCGCACTTGTTCACCATGATCTCGTAGATCTGCTTTTCCAGGCTGCGCACTTCCTCGACCTGCGAGCGCAGTGAATCGCACAGGCGCTCGACCATCTTGGCCGTGAAGCGCAGCGACATCAGCTCTTCCTGGATCTGCTCCTGGGCCCGCACGTAGGCGCGCGACTTGTAGCCTTCCTTCTCGAAGGCCACGCGCATCCTTTCGAAAAGCTTCGTGACATGGTCGAAGCGCTCCAGCGCCCGCGCCTTCAGGTCGTCGAGCTGCGCGGCGGTCATCCCGCTGGCCCCGATATCGGTGTTCTCCTCGGCCTCCTCGTCCTCATCGACCTCGGCCGCCCGGGCCTGCGCCGGGAATTCGTCGGCGTTGGGGTCGACCAGTCCGTCGACCACCTCGTCGATCGGCAGCTGGGTGCCACGGATGCGGTCGGAGTGCGCCAGGATCTCCGCGATCGTGGTCGGGCAGGCCGAAATGGCCATCACCATGTGCTTCAGGCCGTCCTCGATCCGCTTGGCGATCTCGATTTCGCCTTCGCGCGTCAGCAGCTCGACCGAGCCCATCTCGCGCATGTACATCCGCACCGGATCGGTGGTGCGCCCGAACTCGGCGTCCACGGTCGACAGGGCTGCCTCGGCTTCCTCCTCGGCGTCGTCGTCCGTGGTGGCAGCCGGAACGTTCTCGTTCATCAGCAGGGTTTCGGCGTCCGGAGCCTGGTCGAACACCTGGATCCCCATGTCGCCGAACGTGCTGATGATCGAATCGATCGCCTCTGCATCGACCAGGTTGTCGGGCAGGTGGTCGTTGATCTCGGCGTAGGTCAGGAAGCCGCGCTCCTTGCCGAGCTTGATCAGCGCCTTCAGCTTGTTGCGGCGCGCCTCCAGGTCTTCCTGCGAGCCCTGGTAGCTGCGCTCCAGCGCCTCCTTCAGGGCCCGTTCCTTGGCCCGGCGGTCCTTGGCGCGCTGCTTCGGGTTCATCCGGTCGGCGACCTGCACGCCCGGATCGACCGCGTCGTCGCGGGCCTCCGGCACGCCGTCACCGGCCTCGCCTGCCAGCGTCGAGCGTTCGTTTTCGACCGCCTTCGTACGCCGGCCCGCGCGGGCCGCGGCGCTCTCGGCAACCGGATGGGCCGACGGCGACGGCCTGACGGCGACGGCCGCCTTCTTCGGCTCGACCTTGCTGGCATGCGGCCTGGCCGCGTGCAGCTTCAGCTCGACCTTGCGGTTCTTGGCGCCGGCCTTGCCGGCCCCCGAAGACGACCTCTCTTCAGACGCCCTTTTCAGCTGTACCGGAGCCTTTTTCTGAGTCATTGATCACCTGCCTTCTGTCTGGACGGGACCACGCCGGCCGATCAAAGGACGCGCCGACGCCTCACTAACGCACCTGAACCCGAATCGAATGCAATTGCCGGGGACCCGGAATCATCCGGTTCAATCGCCCCATGTTCCGTCTCGCACCCCGTGCGAGCCATACGCACCTAACATGCAGGCGGTACCCAACAATTCAAACTGCCGAGGCGTACGGAACGCCACAATTGCTTGCGCGGCATGCGCCCGTCGGGCGAGCCCGCAGCACGAGGGCCTGGCGCCCTCGAAGTTCCGCGCGTACGCGGAATAGCCGGATATATTACCACGATAGTCAAGGCCTTACCAGTGGGGCCGCGCCGCGCTGGTGTTTCAGCTCGTTCAGCCGGCTCAGCAGCACCCGGGTGCGCTCCCGCAGGGGGTCCGAGAGCTCCTGCTCCAGAAGCGGCTTCAGCGCGTCCAGCTCGGTACGGACCCGGGCTTCCTCGATGGCCAGCATTCCGTCCCGCATTTCCTCGCGCACCGCCTCCACGTCGTCGTCCAGCTGCAAATCGCGCGCCCGAAGCGCCCGGTACTGGTCGGCGAACTCGCTCTGGCCCAGCACTTCCAGCAGGGCGGCACAGCTTGAACCGGCATGGGCGGCGGCCACCGACAGGACCTCGGCGATCTGCCGGTCCACCGGCTCGCCGCTTTGTCCCAGCAGATCGGCCAGAGCCGGCCCGAATTCGCGGGCGAGCTCCGGATAGGCCAGAAGCCGGCGCAGCAGCTGCGACTTCAGGCTCTCGACCGGCCTTGCTCCGGAGCCGGCTCGCGGGCCCGGTCGGGCCGCCGGTAGTCTGCGCACCGGCGCGAGCCCATAGAGCGCTTCCAGGTCGGCGGCGGCGGTGCCGACCACTTCGGCCAGGGACCGCACCAGTTGCATCCTCAGCCCGCCGGCCGGCATCGACTCGAGCAAGGGGCGCGCCGCAGCCGTCACCAGCGCCCGCCCCTCCGGCTGCGCGATATCGACGCCTTCGCACAGCGACTTCAGGAACCACTGCGACAGCGACAGCGCGCGCGCGAGCTCGGTCTCGATCGCTTCGGCGCCCAGGCTGCGAATCAGGCTGTCGGGATCCTCGCCCTGAGGCAGCAGCGCGAAGCTGACCCGTTTCGTATCGGGTATCACTGCCAGTGTCGCATGCAGCGCCCGGCGCGCCGCGGTGCGGCCCGCGGCGTCGCCGTCGAACGCGAAAACCACCTGGTCGGTCAGCCGCAGCAGCGTGGCCACGTGCTTGGAGGTGATCGCGGTGCCCAGCGCCGCCACCGATTCCTCGAAACCGCCCTGAGCGAGCTGGATTACGTCCAGGTAGCCCTCGCACACCAGCACCCGGCCCTTGACCCGGATCGCCTCGCCGGCCTCGAACAGCCCGTACAGTTCCTGCCCCTTGCGGAACAGCGGCGTCTCCGGCGAGTTCAGGTACTTGGGCTGCGAGGCATCGAGCACCCGCGCGCCGAATCCGAGCACGGCGCCGCGCCGATCCCGAATCGGGAACATCACGCGGCCGCGGAAGCGGTCGTAGCGCTTGCCGTCGCCTTCGATCACCAGGCCCGCCTCGACCAGTCGGGCCTCCTCGTAGGAGTCGAACGCGGACTTGAGCGCCTGCCAGTCGTCCGGCGCGTACCCGAGCGCGAAGCGGGCGGCGGTCGCGCCGGTCAAGCCGCGCGATTTAAGGTATTCGATCGCGGCGGGGCTGCGCTTGAGCTCACGCCGGTAGAACGCGCAGGCGACCTCGTTGGCCTCCAGCAGCGAACGGCGCTGTCCGGCGGCGGGATCGCGCGAGGCCTCGCGCGGCACCTGCAGGCCCACCATCTGCGCCAGCTCCTGGACCGCCTCGACGTAGCCCAGGCCCCGATGATCCATCAGGAAGCCGATCGCGCTGCCGTGCGCGCCGCAGCCGAAACAATGGAAGAACTGCTTGGACGGGCTGACCGTGAAGGACGGCGTCTTTTCGCCGTGGAACGGGCACAAGCCCAGGTAGTTCTGCCCGGCTTTTTTCAGTGCTACGGCGCGCCCGATCACGTCGACGATGTCGACGCGCGCCAGCAGATCGTGGATGAAGCCTTGCTCGATCACGCGCTCATTATCGCCAATCGGATTGCAGAGTTCATCCGAGGGCGCCGCAGCGGGCGGGCTAGGAACCGAGTCGGGCCTTGACCAGCGCCGACACGCGCGTCATGTCGGCGCGGCCCGCCAGCTGGGCTTTCAGGGCGGCCATCACCTTGCCCATCGCCTGCGGGCCGCTGGCGCCGGTCGCGGCGATCGCGGCTTCGATGGCGGACGCAACCTCCTCCTGGGAGAGCGGCTGCGGCAGGTACTGCTTGAGCAGCTCCAGCTCGGCCGTTTCCTTGTCGACCAGATCGGTGCGGCCGGCCGCCTGGAACTGCTCGATCGAATCGCGCCGCTGCTTGATCAGGCGTTCGGTCACCGCAATCACCGCGGCGTCATCGAGCGGCTTGCGCTCGTCGATTTCTTTTTGCTGGATGGCTGCCATCAGCAGCCGGATGGCGGACAGGCGCTCCCTCTGGCGCGCCTTCAGCGCCGCTTTCATGTCCTCGCTGATCCGTTCCTTCAGGCTCAACGGTCAGTACATCTTCTTGGGCAGCATCTGGCTGCGCAACCGCTTGAAGTGCCGCTTGATGGCCGCCGACTTCTTGCGCTTGCGCTCGGCGGTGGGCTTCTCGTAGAACTCGCGGGCACGCAGCTCGGTGAGCAGCCCGCTTTTTTCGATCGTCCGCTTGAAGCGGCGCAACGCAACCTCGAAAGGCTCGTTCTCCTTGACGCGAATGGTGGGCATGTGCTGGAAGGTTCTCCGATGTGTCCCCCGACGCTCCCGGTCGGCGTTAAATTGCGAACTCGGCAGTCTAAACGAAATGGGCCGGTGTGCGAACCGCGCAGCCACCGCGCGGTGACCAGGACAGCGACCCGGGAGTCGGTGCGGTTGTGAAGGTGTTGGGAATCGAAACCTCGTGCGATGAAACGGGCGTCGCCATATTCGACAGCGCGACCCGCTCGGTCGTGCACGCGGTGCACAGCCAGGTCGACCTGCACCGGGCCTACGGAGGCGTGGTGCCCGAGCTGGCTTCGCGCGACCATATCCGGCGAGTGTTGCCGCTGATCGAGGATGTGCTGGCGCGCGCGGGCCTGAGCCGCTTGGACATCGATGCGATCGCGGTGACCGCGGGGCCCGGGCTGATCGGGGCGCTGCTGGTCGGGTGCAGCATCGGATCGGCGCTCGGCTATGCGCTGGGCAAGCCGGTCATCGGCGTGCACCATCTGGAAGGGCATCTGCTGTCGCCGCTGCTGGCGCATCCGGCTCCGCAGTTTCCGTTCGTTGCGCTGCTGGTGTCCGGCGGCCACACCCAGCTGTTGCAGGTCGAGCGGATCGGAAGCTACCGGCTGCTCGGCGAGACGCTGGACGACGCCGCTGGCGAGGCGTTCGACAAGGCGGCCCAGTTGCTCGGCCTTGGTTATCCGGGCGGCCCGGCACTGTCGCGCCTGGCTCAGTTCGGCACGCCCGGGGCGGTGCCGCTTCCGCGCCCGATGATTCACCGTGGCGATCTGGATTTCAGTTTCAGCGGCCTGAAAACGGCCGTGCTGACCGCAGTGCGACGCGCCACCAATCTGTGCGACCAGGTGCGCGCGGACATCGCGCTGGGTTTTGTGGAGGCGGTGGTCGACGTACTGACGGTCAAGTCGCTCAAGGCCCTGCAACAGTGCGGTCACACGCGCCTGGTCGTGAGCGGCGGCGTCAGCGCCAACCAGCAGTTGCGCGAGCGCCTGAGCAGGGAGGCGGCCCGCATCGGCGCGGAGGTCTTCTTTCCGCCGCCCGACCTGTGCACCGACAATGGCGCGATGATTGCGCTGGCCGGCTGGGCCGGCCTCGAGCGTGGTGCAGTTGCGGATCCGCTTGCGCCTATCGAGGTGCGCCCGCGCTGGCCGCTGGAATCGATCGGGTCCGCAGCAGGGGCGAAGACCGCGAGCCGCTAACCACCCTCATCCTGTCCTTCTCCCGCTCGCGCGGGAGTAGGGACCTGCTGCAAACTCCCCTCTCCCGCTGGGAGAGGGGCCGGGGGTGAGGGCTGGGCACCGATCCGCGTCTCAGTGCCTGCGCGCAGCTTTGCGATGTTGGCACCGTGACGCCATACCAGCAGCGCACCCATCGCCAGCACCACCCCCAGTCGCACGTCGGGGCCAGCGAACAGGCCCTGCAGCACCGGAGCACCAACTGCCGCGCTCAGGGACGCGAGCGAGGAATAGCGGCTCGCCGCCGCCACGATCAGCCACAGGCAGCCGCAGGCCAGTCCCAGCCACGGCTCGAATGCAAGCAGCACGCCGAGAAAGGTGGCTACCCCCTTGCCACCCCTGAAGTGCAGAAACACCGGGAACAGGTGCCCGAGGAACGCTGCGGCACCGCAGGCGATCGCCAGCGTTTCGCCTGCGTCGCCCATGCTGCGGCCGAGCTCGACTGCCAGCGCGCCCTTGCCGGCGTCGCCGATCAGAGTCAGCGCTGCCGCCATACGGCCCGCGCCGCGAAGCACGTTGGTTGCGCCGGGGTTGCCCGACCCGTAGGTGCGCGGGTCGGCCTGTCGCAGCGCCCGGCTCACCAGTACCGCGAACGGCAGCGAGCCGAGCAGATAGCCGCCGACAATGGCGAGGACAATCATCCGCGGGGGTGGTGGCGGGCGTGCAACTCTTTCAGGCGCTGGCTGGCCACGTGGGTGTAAATCTGCGTGGTCGAGATGTCTGCGTGGCCGAGCAGCAACTGCACCACGCGCAGATCGGCGCCATGGTTCAGCAGGTGGGTCGCGAAGGCGTGCCGAAGTCCGTGCGGCGACAACGGCGCAACAATGCCGGCCGTGTGCGCGTAGCGGCGAATCAGCTTCCAGAACATCTGCCGGCTCATTGCGGCGGCGCGCGCAGTCGGAAACACCGCATCGCAGCTGCGCCCTCGCAGCAGAGCCGGACGCCCGCTCTTCAAGTAGCGCCTCAGCGCGTCGCGGGCCGCTTCGCCGATCGGCACCACCCGTTCCTTGGAACCCTTTCCGACCACGCGCACCAGCCCGTCGGCCAGCGACAGCTCGACCATCCGCAGCGCCGTCAGCTCCGACACGCGCAGCCCGGTCGCATACAGCGTCTCCAGCATCGCGCGATCGCGCAGCGCGTGCGGCGACTCGCCCTGCGGGGCCGCCAGCAGCGTATCGACCTGCGCCTCGCTGATCGGCTTCGGAAAGCGGGCCGCACGGCGCACTCCTGCCAGCCGCAAGGTCGGGTCGGATCCGATCGCCCCTTCCCGCATGGCCCATCGATAGAAGCGCCGCAGGCTCGCGAGCCGGCGGTTCGCGGTGGAGGCGCGAGTGCTGCCGTGGCGGGCCGCCAGGTAGGCGGTCAGCGCCTGTTCGTCGGCCTCGGCCAGCCGGCGCGGTCGCAACCACGCGGCCAGATCCTGCAGGTCGCTCCGATAAGCAGCCAGAGAATTTTCGGCCAGCCCGTCTTCGAGCCAGACCGCGTCGATGAATTGGTCTACCTGCGGGTCGATCTGGGGGTCGATCTGCGGACGTGGCGCTGCCGGCCCAGTCTTAGGCCGAATTTCAGGTCGAATCATCGGCGACCGCATAATGCGCTTCGCTCTCTGTGCCGGAGGTCCCTCCCAGCCCCTTGGGCAGCGGGAAGACGACCTCCTCGATCACGCCATCGAGCGAGCGCACCTCGCGAGCGCCGACCTGCCGCAGGCGCTCGACCACCTCGCGCACGAGCAGCTCCGGGGCCGAGGCGCCCGCGGTCAGCCCGATCCGTGAGTGCCCAACCAGCCACTGCGGATCTACGCCGAGGGCATCCTCGACCAGATAGGCCGACACACCGACCCGCTCCGCGACTTCGCGCAAACGGTTCGAGTTCGAGCTGTTGCGGCTGCCTACCACGATCACCAGGTCGACCTGGGCGGCCAGCGCCTTCACGGCATCCTGCCGGTTCTGGGTCGCGTAGCAGATGTCGGCCTTTTTCGGCTCCGCGATGGCCGGGAAGCGCCGTTTCAGCGCCTGAACCACCTGCGCAGCATCGTCGACCGACAGCGTGGTCTGCGTCACGTAGGCCAGCCGCTCCGGGTCGCGCACCTGCAGCTGTCCCACATCCTCGGGCGTGCCGACCAGGTAAATGCCGCCGTCGGCCTGTCCCATCGTGCCCTCGACCTCGGGGTGGCCGGCGTGACCGATCATCACGATCTCGCGCCCCTGGGCACGCATCTTGGCCACCTCGACGTGCACCTTGGTGACCAGTGGGCAGGTTGCGTCGAACACGTTCAGCCCCCGCCGCCGCGCCGCCTCGCGCACCGCGCGCGACACGCCGTGCGCCGAGAAGACCAGCGTCGCACCGATCGGCACTTCATCGAGCTCCTCGACGAAGATCGCGCCCTTGGACCTGAGCTGCGCGACCACGTGCGTGTTATGGACGATCTCGTGCCGAACGTAGATCGGCGCGCCATGCCGTTCGAGCGCGCGTTCGACGATTTCGATCGCCCGGTCCACGCCAGCGCAAAAGCCGCGTGGCTGGGCCAACAGAATTTCCATCATTGCGCGCGCCTCCGATCCTGCCCGGCCGCTCGATTTGGGCGCGGCCGACTCCCGCTGACAGCCTTGTCGCCACGGCCCACTTGGGTTCGACTTGCGACACGATCATTCTATCGAGGAGACCGGCTTGATGCCGCGCGCAGTGACCGGCCGCGACTGGCTCGCGTCGGAACGGCCCGTCCAGCGCCTGCTCGCCCAGGGCGCGCAGGCGCTGAGCGACGCCGAGCTGCTGGCGGTGCTGATGGGCAGTGGATCGGCGGGCGCCTCGACGCTGGAACTGGCTCGCCTCGCGCTGTCCGAGCTGGGCGGGCTGGCCGGGGTGCTGCACGCGCCGCGCAGGCAGTTCGAGGCGGTCGCTGGCCTGGGCGCAAGGCACCACGCGCGGGCCCAGGCGGTGCTGGAGGTCGCCAAGCGGATGCTGCGCCAGGACCTGGCGCGGGGTCCGGTAATGAACGCTCCGGCGCGGGTGCGGGATTTCCTGCGGCTTAGCTTCGGGCGCATCGGTCACGAAGTGTTCACGGTCCTGTTTCTGGACGCCCAGCAGCGGCTGATCGCCTGCGAGGAGCTGTTCCGGGGCACGCTGACGCAAACGAGCGTCTACCCGCGCGAAGTGGTCCGGCGGGCGCTGACGCTGAACTGCGCCTCGGTGATCCTGTCGCACAACCACCCCTCCGGCGTCGCGGAGCCGAGCCGGGCCGATCAGATCCTGACGCGCGAGCTGCAAAACGCGCTGAAGCTGGTCGACGTGCAGGTGCTGGACCACATCATCGTGGCCGCCGCCGACAGCGTGTCGTTCGCGGAGCTGGGCCTGTTGTAAAGGGCCGGGGCTGATGGCCCGGCGTTATCTTTTCTACCTGACGGCGTGCGCCACTTTCTGCGACGCGATCCACCCGTCGATCCGGCCCTCGAGCACATCGAGCGGCAACGGCCCGTCGTCGATCAGCGCGTTGTGGAAATGGCGCAGGTCGAACCGATCCCCGAGTGCCGCCCTGGCCTTCGCGCGCAGCGCCTTGATCTTCAACTCCCCGATCTTGTAGCCCAGCGCCTGGGCCGGCCACACGATATAGCGGTCGATTTCGGCGACCGCATAGTCGTCGCTGATCAGCGCGTGTTCCTTGATGTAGTCGATGGCGCGTTGCCGGCTCCAGCCGGACGCGTGCATTCCGGTGTCGACCACCAGCCGGCAGGCGCGCCACATCTCGGCCGAAAGCTGCCCGAACTTGGAATACGGATCCTTGTAAAAGCCCATCTCGTCGCCCAGGCTCTCGGCATACAGCGCCCATCCTTCCCCGTAGGCGACGAACCAGGTGTATTTGCGAAACTCGGGCAGCCCCTTGATTTCCTGGGCGCGCGAGATCTGCAGGTGGTGGCCCGGTACGGCCTCATGCAGGATCAGGTCCTCCATGTCGTACTTGGGCCGCATCTTCACGTTGTTGATGTTGGCCTCGAAGAAGCCCGCGCGCGAGCCGTCGCCCGCGCTCGGGACGTAGTGGTCGGCGTTGTCTCCCTGGAATGCCTCTTCCGCACGCACGCCGTACGGCGTCCTTGGAAGCTCGGCAAACAGCTTCGGCAGCTCGGCGTCCGCGCGTTTGGCGATGTCGCGGTACCCGGCCAGCAACTCATCGCCTGTCGAGTAGTAGAACTGCGGCGATTCGTGCAGGAAGCGGGCGAATTCCTCCCGGGTGCCGGAAAAGCCGCTGCGACGGATCACGTCGTTCATCTCGGACTCGATCCGGGCCACCTCGTGCAGGCCCAATTCGTGGATTTCGCGCGCCTTCATCGAGGTGGTCGTCATTTCCGAGATCTTGGCCTCGTAGTACTCGGCGCCGCCGGGCAGCTCGAAGGCGCCGATGCCTTTGCGGGCCTGCGCCGCCGGCAGATACCTGGACTGGTAGAAGTCCTTCAGCGCCTTGAACGCGGGCACCACGTCGTCGGCCAGTACCCTGCGGCCAGCTTCGCCCAGGCGCTTTTGATCGGGCGCGGAAATATCCGACGGAAACTGCGTGAACGGACGGTACAGCGGAACCTGGGTCACGTCGGCATTCAGGTGTGCATCGAGC
>WNFO01001520.1_pt1 | contig 34958 bp, 29 predicted proteins | sample 5400251 | NCBI WGS metagenome assembly WNFO01 (sample SAMN13153354, study PRJNA577476) | soil metagenome | isolation source: 100 cm saprolite under Madrone tree | place: USA:California | collected 2016-06-14
AACCTCAACCTGACGGACCGGCTGGGATTCTACGCGAGCTATGCGGAAGGATTTCGCGCTCCCGCATTTCTCGAGCTCACGTGCGCGGGGCCCGGCGCAATCTGCCCCGGTCTGCAGGTCGGGGTCGCGCCCGATCCTCCGCTCAACCCGGTCAAGACGACGACCTACGAGGTCGGGGCGCGCGCCCGGCCGCTGCCGTGGCTGGACGCGGACGTGTCCGGCTACTGGACCAACGTGCGGGACGACATCTTCTCGGTGTCGCCGACCGGCACCACCGGGGTTTTCTTCCAGAACATTGGCCGCACGCGGCGCCAGGGAGTCGAGGTCGCCCTCCGAGGCCGTCTCGGGAAGCTGCTCGAGGGATACGTCAACTACGCGTTCACGCGTGCGACGTTTCAGGACGGGGCGGAATTGGCGACGCCGCTGCCGCCCGGAGTCGAGACGGTACACGCGGGAGATTCGTTCGCCCTGGTGCCGCAGCATCGGATCAATGTGGGGGCGGCCTACCACCCCTGGCCGTGGGCGACGCTGTCGCTCGACGTCAAGTATGTCAGCGCGCAGTTCCTGCGGGGTGACGAGATCAATCGCCAGCCGAAGCTCTCCGGCTATTGGGTCGCCGGCCTGGGCGGCTCGATCAAGATGAACAAGCTCGAGGCCTTCGTCCGTCTGAACAACGTGCTGAACAACCGGTACGAGACCTTCGGCACTTTCGCCGTCAACGGCCTGGCGCCGGGGCAGCCCGTGGAGCGCTTCCTGACGCACTTTCTCGCGGGGCTCCAGTACGCCTTCTAGGATGGCGGCATCGAGGAACGGACCTAAATCCGGCTTGACAAGAGCGTGAGGAGACGATAATAGGCGCACATGGCAGTGCGCCTCACAGCCGCCCATGCGGCGAAGCTTGAGTTCAACGCGTTGCGCCAAAATGGACCAGAGGTGTGTTCCAGACCTCTTACTCTACGGTTCCGGTCCCCTCTCAAGGAGGTCAAGCGATGAGTGACCTGAAACCAGTTCAGACGGACCACGCCTCGCACAGCCGCCGCCGCTTCCTCAAGGTGGCCGGGGCGGGTGCCGCGGGAGCCTCGCTCCTGACCATGCTCGACGCGCGTCAGGCGCCTGCCCAGATCAAGGGCACCACGCTCCGCATCTTGACGTGGAGCCATTTCATTCCCGCCTACGACGTCTGGTTCGACAAGTTCTCCGGCGAGTGGGGTGACAAGAACGGAGTCAAGGTGCGCGTGGACCACATCCCGCATCTCGAGATCCCGGCGCGGATGGCCGCCGAGTTCGCCGCCGGGGCGGGCCACGACATCATCCTCAACAACTCGACCATCCTCGCGCGGCTCTACTACAAGTCGCTGCTCGACCTGACGGACGTCTTCGACGGGCTCGGCAAGAAGTACGGCGGATGGATACCCGCGGCGAAGTCGCCGATCGAGGTGGAGGGCAAGATCTACGGTATTCCGATGTACTACATCCTGCTTCCCATGCTCTGGAGGAAGGACCTGTTCGAAGCGAACGGCCTGAAGCCGCCGGACACCTGGGAGCTGGCGCGGGTGGCGGCGCGCACGCTCAAGCCCAAGGGCAACCCGTGCGGGATCGCGTTCTCCCACTGCAACGACGCGAACCTCGTCTGGCGGTCGCTGATGTTCAGCTTCGGAGCGACGGAAACTGACCCTTCCGGCGACAATCCCACGATCGACTCGAAAGAGATGCGCGAGGCGCTCCGCTTCGCCAAGGCACTCTTCGACGAGGGCATGACGCCGGAAGTCTTTTCCTGGGACGACGCCTCTGACAATCGCTTCCTCGCCTCCGGAATTGCCGGTTGGATCCACGATGCCATCTCGGCCTACCGGACTACCGAGTCGACGAATCCGACCGTGTTCAAAAACACGTATGTCGGGCTCGAGCCGGCAGGACCGGGCGGCAAACGCGTGCACTGCGTGGCCCCCATCGTCTTCCTGTCGTGGAAGTTCAGCAAGAATCCCCAGGCGGCCAAGGAGTACCTCACCGCTCTCGTGGATGCCGACAAGGACGGCATGATCGCGAGCACCGGCTACAACATGCCCTTCTTGAACGACAATGCCAAGAAGCCGATGCCGATCCTCGGCGCGGACCCGAAGCTGCAGGTCCTCCAGGACTTCCCGAAGATCGTGGCCTTCTTCGGGTACCCAGGGCCCTACACCCCGCAGATCCAGGAAGTCGCCCTCCAGTTCGTCCTGCCCGACATCTTCACGCGGGTCGCGCGCGGGACGTCAGTCGACGACGCGGTGAAGTGGGGAAGCGGCGAGTACAAGCGGATTTTCTCCAAGCACAAGAAGGCATGACGGCACCGCTGGGCGGCGGCTCGGAATCGAGGACGAGGGCCGCCGCCCAGCCGATCTCCGTGCGGAGTGGTGCCGCCAGGTGGTGGCGCACGAACACCAGCCGGCGCCTCGCTTTCGGATACATGCTGCTGGCGCCCGCGGCACTCTACGTCCTGCTCTTGGTCGGCATCCCCTTCCTCTTCTCGCTCTACCTCGCCATGAGCGACGCCAGCGTCGGCGACCAGGTGTCGACGTTCGTCGGCATCGGCAACTTCCGCGCAGCCTGGGAGATGGACACCTTCCGGGACGCGCTGCGAAACAGCATCGTGTTCCTGGTGGTCGCTGCCATCTTCAAGAGCATTCTGGGGACGAGCCTCGCCTTCCTCCTGCTCCAGAACTTCAAGGGGAAAAAGCTCGTGCGCGCGCTCGTCGTCATCCCGTTCACGCTGCCCATCACGGTCAGCGTGCTCTCCTGGAAGTGGATGTACGACTCGCAGTTCAGCGTGATCAACTGGGGCCTGAACAAGGCGGGGCTCATCGGCGGTTACGGATCGGAGAGCTGGCCCATCTGGCTCGGCCAGCCGCATCTGGCCCTCCTCGCTTGCATCGGCGTCAACGTCTGGCGATCCTTCCCTTTCTCGGCGATCGTCCTCCTCGCGGGGTTTACCTCGGTGCCGACGGAGGTGCTCGACGCCGCCAGGGTTGACGGCTGCTCGTTCTTCCAGCGGTTCCGCCACATCGTCACGCCGATGATCTTCCCGATCCTCATCATCGGCTTCCTGTTCGACACGGTGTTCACGCTCTCCGACCTCAGCGTGGTGTACGTCCTGACGCAGGGCGGCCCGGGCAGCGCGACCATGATCCTGCCGATGCTCGCCTACCAGATCGGCATCCAGGCGGGCAGCCTCGGGAGAGGCTCGGCGATCGCGCTCATGCTGGTGCCGCTGCTCTTCCCCGCGCTCTTCCTGATGCTCCGGAACATAAAGCGGAGAGACTGGTGACGACGGCGGCCGTACCGCGAACGCATCGGCAGAAAGAGATCCGGCGCCACCTGCTTCTCTACGCCGGGGTGACGCCGTTTCTCCTCATTGCGGTGTTCCCGATCTTCTGGATGGCGGTTACGGCGTTCAAGCAGGAGCCGGATCTTTACCGCATGGGCAACATCCCCTTCTGGTTCAACCTGCCGCCGACGCTGAAGAACTTCGAGACCCTCTTTTACCAGACGAACTACGGCTACTGGATCGTCAATACCCTGACGATCTCCGCGTGGGTCGCGCTCATCACGCTACTGACCGCCGTGCCGGCCGGGTACGCCCTCGCGCGGCTCAAGCTGCCTGGCGCCGAGAACATCGGTATCGCCATCTTCATGACGTACCTGGTGCCGGGAATCATCCTGTTCCTCCCACTCTCGCGGGTGGTGGCCTCGCTCGGCCTGCAGGATTCCTGGTGGGCGCTCGTGGTCGTATACCCGACCTTCACCATCCCGTTCTGCACCTGGCTCATGATGGGGTTTTTCAAGACGGTGCCGATGGAGATGGAGGAGGCCGCGCGCGTCGACGGCTGCGGCCAGCTCAGCGCGCTCGTGCGTGTCGTACTCCCGGTCAGCCTGCCGGGCGTCCTGACGTCGGTGATCTTCGCCTTCACGCTCTCGATGCAGGACTTCCTGTACGGACTCGCGTTCGTGGCCCCTGGCGATCAGAAGCCGGTCCCGGTGGGAGTGCCGACCGAGCTGATCCGCGGGGACGTGTTTTTCTGGGGCTCGATCATGGCGGCAGCCCTGCTGGTGGGGCTGCCGGTGGCGATCCTTTACAACTTCTTCCTGGACAAGTTCATCCAGGGCATTACCGGCGGGGTCGGGAAGTAGGCGGGGCCGGCGACGGCCCCGCCTCGCGCAGCAACGTCCGACTATTCGTCCTTGGCCGGTTTCTGAATCGGATCGGGGCGACCGGGGTAGCCGAGATGAATCATCAGGTACTTGACGGGCTTCGGCGAGCTGTTCATGTGGTTGTGCCACCACCCACCGTTGTCCATGAAGGACTGTCCCGCGGCGTGGTACTGAACCCCCTGGGTACCCACCGGACCGGCATCGTAGTCGGTGACGAGCACGCCATCGAGGATGAAGATGTACGTCGGCACGCGGAACTGCTGCCTGCCGGTCTGGCCGCCCGGCTCGATCTCCACGATTCCCCCCGTGATGAAGACCGGCGTGACCACGGTGGCGGAGAAACCGCCAAGAGAGGAGACGAGGCCGGTGACCTTGGTCCCCTTCGGCTCCGGGGGCTTTGCGTCCTGGGCTTCCGCGGGAAGGCTCGCGAGGCCGACAACGAGCAGGGTGGCTGCGGCAGCGATGGAAACCTTCATGATCATCGGCACGCTCCCCGGGAGAAAGTGTGAGCTGCAAGGTGCCAAATCAATCCGGGCCGTCAGGCTACGCGGAGGCTAGCAGAGGCTCTTCGTGCCTGTCAAGGCTCCGAAGCGCTCGAGCCCGCGCCGCCGGTGGAGCAACGCTCATGCTCGCCGGGCTTGGCTGTCTCGTGGCTACGGAATTGCGCGTGGCTTCGGGCGCCGAGGTGCCGGAAGGCCTCCGCGTCGAAATCGTCGTCACGGGGATTCCTCGGCCGATCCAGCTCGCCATCGACGAGCAGGGGATGCTCGTGGTGCTCGGCCAGGGGTGGCGGGGAGATGCAGCGGGCGAGCTCTACCGCATCGATCCCCGTATCCAACTGCCGGTGGACGCCGCGAAGAGACCCCGGGTCGTGATCCCCTTCGCCAGCGAGCCGCGCAAGATGGCACTCGGAAGCCTCGCGGTAGATCCGCGGAGCGGCGACCTCTACCTTGGCGAGGAGAACGGCAATCGCATCTATCGGCTCGGGGCGGACCAGCGGCTCCAATCCACGGTCGTCGGGCTCAACCATCTTCTCGGAGGAAGCTCGCTGGCGCTCGATGGGCACGGCCGGCTCGTGTTCCTCGACTATGCGAGTCCCGAGACGCACCACAGGTCGGAGACGCCCCTCTCGTCGTCTCTCACCTGGCTCACGGCCGAAGGGTACCGGGGCCCCGAGGTTTTCCGCATCGACCTCCGCGAGGAAGGGCTGCTTCCGCGCCGCGCCGACCTCCTCGTGCCCATTCTGCCTCGAGGTGGCACCGTTCCCATTGACCGGGAGCCTCCGTGGCGGCTCATCGGCGTGACGGCGACGGGTGACGACCCAGTCGTCCTGAGCGCCGTCGGGGAAGTATTCCGACTCGCGTCGGACGGCGTGCTTCGTCCTATTGCCCGCCTGCCCGCGGGTCACTACCATCGGACCAACCTGGCGATGGGGCCTGACGGGAGCGTGTATGTCTGCGGCGGGTTTCAATCGCGCCAGATCTTCCGGATCTCGCGTTCGGGAGACGTGACCACGGTGGCGAGCGAGCTGAGCGATCCGGGAGGCATCGTCCTCGACCGCGATGGCGCGCTCTACGTGGCTGAAACCGCGCTTCACCGCATCATCCGCATCGTCCCACACCGCTGATCAGCTGCCCTCCAGCATGGAGGCGGTGAGGCCGCGGACGTAGCCACGCGCGAAGAACGCGGAGATCACGAGGACAGGGATCGCCATCAGGTTGATCCCAGCCACGGCCGCCAGCTCGTCGAGCGCCACTTCCACCGTGCCGAGCCCCGCTGGAATCGTCTGGTTGTGCGGGCTCAGCAGGAAGAGAGACGCGATCGTGAGGTCGCTGGCGATGATCCCGAGGGTGAAGATGCCGGCAGCTACGACGACCGGGCGGCTCATGGGAAGGATGATCCGGAAGAACGCCGTGGCGCGGCTGGCCCCCTCGAGGAGAGCGGCCTCTTCGATCTCCCGCGGCAAATGCTGGAAGTAGACCGAGAGGATCCAGATGCAAAAGGGCAGCGCCATGGTCGGGTAGATCAGCAAGAGCGCCAGGAGGTTGTCGTCCAGTCCAAGCCCGTGCACGATCTGGTAGAGCGGGACGAACAAGATGGTTTGCGGGATGACGTAGGTGGCGAAGATGACGCGCCGCCACAAGCGGAAGCCGGGCGGGCGGAGCCGGCCGAGCGCATAGCCCGCGGCAATGCTCATCGCCAGAGTCAGCGCCACTGTGCCAGCGAAGACGATGAGGGTGTTTCCGAGCCAGTCGAGGAAGGGGTAGGAGCGGTGGAGGACAGAGCCTACGAAGCCCCGGCCGGACCCCTGGCGCTCGAACAGCTCCTCGAAGTTCTCGAGGGTCGGGTGCAGCACGATCAGTGGGTTGCCGAAGACGTCCTCCTGCGCGGTCTTCAGAGACTGCACGAGCATGAAGTAGATAGGGAAGAGGCAGTAGAGCGTGGCGAGCAGTATCAGGCTCAGACGCCCCAGCTTTGCCCACCACGCTCGGGGATTCACGCGGCTTCACTCTCCGGCGGATCGAACATTCTGAAGAGCGCGAGGAGGGCGCCGAGCAGGAGCGGCACCAAGGTCAGCGACAGGGCCGAGGCGGGCCCGAACTTCCCCGCGTGGATAGCGAGCGTGTAGGATTCGGTGCCGATCACCGGGAAGACGATGCGGCCCGCGGTTAGCATCCACACGTTGGTCAGGTCGGCGAAGGCACTCGTCAGCGAGAGGAAGACCCCGAGCGCCAGAAACGGCCGGAGCAGCGGCAGCGTCACCGCCTGGAACCGCTGCCAGGGGCTTTTCGATTCCAGGAGGGCGTACTCGAACAGCTCCGGCGGGATCGAATTGATCCCGGCCAGCAGCAGCACGCCGATGAAGGAGCTGCCGCGCCAGATGTTGAACAGCGTGACGCTGAGGAAAGCCCAGGCCCCGCCGCCGAGGACGCCGTCCACGCTGTACTTCAGGGTGCCCATGAAATTGGAGTACGCAGTCGTGATCGGGGGGTTCAGGGTCCAGAACCAGCCGATCACGCTGACGCTCGCGGGGTATGCCCACGGGAGGAAGATCGCCAGGAAGACGAGGGTCCGCCCGCGGAACGGCCGGGCAAGGAGGAGGGCGAAGCCGAGCCCCAGGGCGAGCTTCGCGACGCTCGTCACCACCGTATAGGCGACGGTGACGGCCGCCGCCATCCAGAACCCGGAATCACCCAGGTGGCGCCGGTAGTTCTCCAGGCCGACGAAGGCCGTGCCGCCTTCCTGCTGTGGCGAGAACGCGGTGAGGCTCGTCCAGATTTCCCAGCACAGGGGGTAGGCCAGCACGATCAGCAGCAGGAGCACGGCGGGGGCCAGGAGGAGGTAGGCGGTCCGGACATCCCGGCGGCGCTGCTCCCGTTTCATGCCGGTGGCGCCGTACAAAACACGAGCGCGCCCCGGAGGGCGCGCCCGGCAAGGCTTGTCATCGACGGGGCGCTTACTTGATGACGGCTTCCGTCTTCGAGTCGAAGAAATGAATGCGGTCGGGAATGAAGGTCAGTCGGATCTTCTCGTGCGGCTTTGTCTTGACCGTGGGCTCGACGCGGGCAACGATCTGCTGCGCGGCCGCCTTGGTGTCGAGCAGGATCTCGGCGCCGAGGGGCTCGACGACCTCGACCACGGCGTCGAAGGAGAGATCGGACGAGTCCGAGCTCATGCCGACGCGGAGGTCCTCCGGGCGGACGCCTAGCGTGACCGTCTGCCCCTTGTAGGGCATCAGGCTCTGCGCCTTCTGGGGCGGCACCTTGATCTTGATGCCGCTGGCCTCGGCGAAGAGCGAGCCGCCACCGTCCGTCAGCGTGACGGGAATGAAGTTCATGGACGGCGAGCCGATGAAGCCCGCGACGAACCGGTTCTGGGGCTTCGAGTAGATCTCGAGGGGCTCGCCGACCTGCTGGACCCACCCGTCCTTCATGACCACCACCCGCGAGCCGAGCGTCATGGCTTCGACCTGGTCGTGCGTGACGTAGATCGCGGTGGTCTCCAGGCGCTCGTGGAGGCGCTTGAGCTCGACCCGCATCTGCACGCGCAGCTTGGCGTCCAGGTTCGACAGCGGCTCGTCGAACAGGAACACCTGCGGGTGTCTCACGATGGCCCGGCCCACGGCCACACGCTGGCGCTGGCCGCCCGAGAGCTGCCGCGGCTTGCGCTTCAGCAGCTCCTGGATGCCGAGGATCTCGGCGGCGTCCTGGACGCGCTTCTGGATCTCAGGTTTGGGGAACTTCCGCATCTTGAGGCCGAAGGCCATGTTGTCGTACACGCTCATGTGCGGGTAGAGCGCGTAGTTCTGGAAGACCATGGCGATGTCGCGGTCCTTGGGCGGCAGGTCGTTGACGACCCGGTCGCCGATGGCGATCTCGCCGGAGGTGATCTCCTCGAGGCCTGCCACCATGCGGAGGGTCGTGGTCTTGCCGCAGCCGGACGGCCCGACCAGGACCATGAACTCCTTGTCGCGGATCGTCAGGTTGACGTCCTTGACCGCGTGCACCTCGTCGTACTTCTTGTTGAGCTCCTTCAGCACCACCTGCGCCATGGATGACCTCTTTCATTCTCGGGATGTGGGACACCCGCGCGGGGGGCCGAGGCTCCCCGCGCCGGGGATACTAGCACAACCGGATCGCCCGTGGATATCCGCCGCCGCCTACCCCTTCACGGAGCCGGTCAGGCCCGTCACGTAGTACTCGACGAAGAAGGAATACACGATGGCGACGGGGATGGAGCCCAGCAGGGCCCCCGCCATGAGCTGGCCCCAGAAATAGATGTCACCCCGGATCAGTTCCGAGACTACGCCCACCGGCACCGTCTTCTTCTCGGGCGAGGAGAGGAAGACGAGCGCGTAGATGAACTCGTTCCACGACAGCGTGAAGGCGAAAATTCCGGCCGACAGGATGCCAGGCACGGCGATGGGGAAAATGATCCGGATCATCGCCCCGAAGCGCGTGGCGCCGTCGATCCGGGCGCACTCCTCCAGCTCCTTCGGAATGGTCTTGAAGTAGCCCATCAGAAGCCAGGTGCAGAACGGGATCAGGAAGGTCGGGTAGGTCAGGATGAGCGCCCACGGGGTGTCGCCCAGCTGGAAAGTGCGGATGATGTTCGCGAGCGGGATGAAGAGCAGCGTCGGCGGCACGAGGTAGGTGACGAAGATGGAGGTGCCGATCGTGCCCGCCATCGGGAACCTGAGCCGCCCGAGCGCGTAGCCGGCCAGCAGCCCGCAGAAGAGCGAGATGGCGGTGGACGCGCAGGCAATGAAGAAGGTGTTCCAGAGCCAGTGCGGGAACGAGGTCTTCTCGAACAGGTCCCTGAAGTGCTCGAAGGTCGGATGGAGCGTCCAGAAGGGAGCGTTGTTGACGGCCCGCCAGGAGCGGTAGAGCTCGGAGTCGGGACGGATGGCGGTGATCAGCATCCAGTAGAAGGGGAAGAGCGTCCCGATCACGAACACGGTGAGCGGAATGTAGAAGTACACCCACCGCTTCCACTTCCTCTCTATGACCATTGTGTTCCGGGGGGGAGCGACCGCCGCTCCTCCCCCGGGTCCCCCCACCGGCCCGCTTGGCGAAGAGCCCGCGTCCCGATCTGTTGTTCCCGCGTGGCCACGCGAGACACGCTATGCGCCTTCGAGCCGTCTCAGGTAGCGGAGCTGGACCCAGACGACGATGAAGAGGACGGGGAGCATGAAGAGCGAGATCGCGGCGCCCTCGCCCAGGAGACCCGTGGCGATGCCGATCTGGTAGGCGTAGGTCGCGAGGAGGTGTGTCGCGTTGGCCGGTCCGCCGCCCGTCAGGACGTAGATCAGCTGGAAGTCCGAGAAGGTCTGGATGATCGAGAACACGACGACGACCACGGTCACGGGCTTCAGCAGCGGCCAGGTCACGTGCCAGAACCGGTACCAGCCGTTCGCACCGTCGAGCGAGGCCGCCTCCTGAAGATCAGGGCTGATGGTCTGCAGTCCCGCCAGGAGCGTGATGGCGAAGAACGGCATGCCGCGCCAGGTGTTGATGACGATGGCGCACCACATGCCGTAGGTGCCGTCGGACAGGAAGGGCAGCTTCGTCGTGATGAAGCCGCCCTGGTAGAGCATCCAGTTGAGCACGCTGAACGTCGGGTCGAACATCCAGCGCCAGGCGAAGGTGCTGAGCACGGTCGGCACGATGAAGGGGAGGAGCATGGAGGCACGCACGATGCGTTTCCCCCGGAAGCTCCGGTTGAGCAGCAGCGCCAGCCACATGCCGAGCGAAAGCTTGAAGATCGTCGCCCAGAACGTGTAGAAGCTCGTGTTCCAGAACGCGGTCCGAAAGATGGAGTCGTTCCACGCCTTGATGAAGTTCTTGAGCCCGACGAACTCTCCGATGTTGCCGACACTCGTGCTGGACAGCGACAGCCACACCCCCATCACGAACGGGTAGGCGATGAAGAGCCCGAGCAGCAGGATAGCCGGCGCCAGCAGCAACGCCGCGAGCAGGCGCTCGTTCTCGAGCCAGCGGGTCATCCGCCCAGGCTGCGACGAGTGGGCGCGAGGCAGCGCCGCCGCGATTTCCGCGGCGCCGCCGGATCCGCCGGCGATGGGCTTCTTCAGGTTGTTATCCGTAGATCTTCCCCAGCTCGCCCGCCGCCCACTTGACGGCGTCTTCGGCCTTCGTGCCCTGCACGCCCTTGGCGAACATGTCCACGACGATATACTTCGAGTAGACCTCGGTGGCCTTGGCAGACGGCGGTCCCGCGTATCCGAAAACGCGGGAGTTGTCGGCGGCGGTGCGGAAGCCCTTCATCGGCTCGTCGATCGTGTTCCACAGCGGAGCCTGCTCCCACATCTTGGTCGAGCCGATCGAGAACCCTTCCGCCACCTGGAACCACTTGCCGAACTGCTCCTTGCCGTGGAGCCACTTCAGGAAGTCCTTCGCCAGCTTCTGGTTCTTCCCGTAGTTCATGACCGCGTGGTGGAAGGAGGCCTGGTAGCTCGACGAGCCGCCCGGACCCGCGGGCAGGCGCGCGTGCTGGATGTCACGCACCATCGGCTCGCCCTTGTCGTCCTTGATCTTGTCCTGACCGCGCTTGGCCGCGATGTAGATCGACGCTCCGTTCAGCGTGGCGCAGATCTCGCCGGCCAGGAAGGCCCGGTTGTTGTTGGTGTCGTCCCAAGCCAGGCCACCCTCGTCGCAGCTGTCCTTCCAGAAGGCGGTCATGAACTTGACCGCCTCCACCGAACCCTTGCTGTCGATCGCGGTCTTGGCGCTCTTGTCGACCTCCATCCCGCCGAAGTTCCACATCAGCGGGTACGCCCAGCCCGGGGCGTCGCCAAAAGTATGACCGAGGGTCTGGCCGTAGGGCTTGCCCTTCTTCTTGAGCTTCGTGGTGACCTGGCGCAGCTCCTCGTACGTCTTGGGAAAGGTGGTGGCCCCTATCTCGTCGAACCACGACTTCCGGTAGGCGATGAGGCCGGGCACGATGCCGTGCGGCAGGGCCAGGAACTTGCCGCCCACCTTGACGTTGGCCTCGGACAGGGAGTAGAGCGCACCCTGCTCTTTCACCTGCCACGCGACGAGATCGCTCACGTCGACGAGCCCGTTCGCGTAGAGGTGCGGCCAGTTGTGGAGCATCTGGATGATGTCGGGGCCCGCGCCCGACTGCATGGCGGCGGTGATGCGGGCTTGCAGGTCGTTGGCGTTGATGAACTCGAAGACCACCTCGGCCCCGAGCGCTTTCGAAGCCTCGGGCGCCTGGCGCTTCAGCTCCACGTCGCAGGCGGGGATGAAGTCCACCCAGCGGACGATGTTGAGCCGCGTGCCCTGCGCGTAGGCCGGCGCGCGCCCGGCCGCCAGGATCCCTTCGATGCCCGCCGCCGCGGTCAGTCCCGCCGCGGCCGACGTAGCCAAAAACGTCCGGCGGTCCACCATGGCCCGGCTCTTCGCTGCGTCGTCGTGAGTCGAAGTCGTCATATACCCCTCTGTACTGTCCGGACGGTTAGCTTTCGTAGATCTTCTTGAGCTCGCCTTCTGCCCACTTCACGGCGTCCTCGGCCTTCATGCCCTGGACGCCCTTGGCGTACATGTCCACGATGATGTACTTCGTGTAGGACTCGGTGGCTTTGGCCGAAGCCGGCCCTGGATAGCCCAGCATCCGCGTCTGGCGCGCCGCCTGACGGAAGATCTGCAGGGGCTTGTCGATTCGGCCCCACATCGGATCCTCCTCCCACATCTTGGTGGCGCCAACCGTATAGCCCTCGTTGATCTGGAACCACTTTCCGTAGTTTTCCTTCTGGTGCATCCACTTGAGGACATCCTTGGCAAGCTTCTGGTTCTTCGAATACTTCATGATGGAGTGCTGGAAGGCGCCGTACAGGGCGAACTGCCCGGCCGGCCCCTTCGGGAGCAGCGCCTCGTGCTCGATGTCCTGGTAGAGGGGCTCGCCCTTCTCGTCCTTGAGCTTGTCCTTCTGCCGCTTGGCCACGATGTAGATGGAGGCGCCATTGAGGGTCGCCGAGATGTCGCCAGAATGGAAGGCGCGATTGTTGTTGGTATCGTCCCAGGCGAGACCGCCCTCGTCGCAGGCGTCCTTCCAGAAAGCCTGCATGAACTTCACGGACTCGACGGCGCCCTTGCTGTTGATCACGACCTTCTTGCCGCTCGTGTCCACCTCAGCGCCGCCGAAATCCCAGAGGAGCGGATAGGCGAAGGTTGGCGGGTCACCGAAGCTGTGGCCGAGCGCCTGGCCCACCGGCTTGCCCTTGGCCTTGAGCTTCTTTCCCACCTCGCGCCACTCGTCCCACGTCTTCGGGAACTCCTTGACGCCGATCTCGGCGTGCCAGGAGCGGCGATAGGCGATGGCGTTGCCGCCGGTGCCGTGGGGCACCGCAAGCCACCGGCCGCCGACCTTCGCCGTGCTGTTGAACACGTCGTAGTAGCCACCCTGGGCTTTGCCGATGGGCTCGACCACGTCAGACACATCCACGAGCCCGTTGGCGTAGAGCTGCGGCCAGTTCCAGAGCATCTGGATGATGTCGGCGCCGCTGCCGGACTGGATGGCAGCGGTGATTCGCGGCTGGAGGTCGTTGGCGTTGATGAACTCAAAGACGACCTCGGCTCCGAGAGCCTTGGAGGCCTCCGGCGCCTGGCGCTTCAGCTCGACGTCGGCCTCCGGGATGAAGTCCACCCATCGGACGATGTTGAGCCGCGTGCCCTGGGCAAACGCTGGCGCGCGCCCGGCGGCCAGGATTCCCTCGAGCCCGACCGCCGCGGACAATCCCGCGACGGCGGACGTCGTCAGAAACGTCCGTCGATCTACAGTGGACCGGCCCTTCGCTGCGTCGTTGCGAGTTGGAGTCGTCATAGACCCCTCCATGCTGTGCGGACGGTTAGGCCTCGTAGATCTTCTTGAGCTCGCCCTCGGCCCACTTCACGGCGTCCTCGGCCTTCATGCCCTGGACGCCCTTGGCGTACATGTCCGTGACGACATACTTGGTGAAGGCCTCGGTCGCATGCGCCGTGGACGGCCCGGCGTAGCCGAAGAGGCGCGTGTTGTTCGCGGCGGTCCGGAACATCTTGAGCGGCTCGTCGAGACGGCTCCACATGGGGTTCTTCTCCCACACCTTCGTGGAGCCTACGCTGTAGCCTTCCTGGCTGTCGAACCACCTGCCGTAGTTCTCGGTCTTGTGGATCCAGCGCAGGAAGTCCTTGGCGAGCTTCTGGTTCTTCGAGTACTTCATGAGCGCGTTCGACTGGTTCAGGAAGAGCAGGTAGGCGCCCGAGGGGCCGGCCGGCAGCGGCGCGTGACCGATATCGGGATACATCGGCTCGCCCTTCTCGTCCTTGATCTTCTCCTTCTGCCGCTTGGCCACGATGTAGATGCTGGCGCCGTTGAGCGTCGCCGAGATCTCACCCGCGTGGAAGGCGCGATTGTTGTTCGTGTCGTCCCAGGCCAGGCCGCCCTCGTCGCACGAGTCCTTCCAGAACGACTGCATGAACTTGACCGAGTCAACCGCTCCCTTGGTGTTGATCACGACCTTCTTGCCGGTCTTGTCCGTCTCGGCGCCGCCGAAGGCCCAAAGCATCGTGTACGTGAAGGTCGGGGCGTCGCCGAAGGTGTGGCCGAGCGTCTGGCCGTAGGGCTTGCCCTTCTTCTTGAGCGCCGGGAAGATCTTGGCAGCCGCTTCCCAGGTCTTCGGGAACTCGCTCGCGCCGGCTTCCTTGAGCCACGACTTCCGGTACGCGACGGCGTTGCCCACGATCGAGTGCGGCAGGGCCAGCCACTTGCCGTTGACCTGGCAGGAGGGCGGGAAGATCTCGTAGAAGCCGCCCTCCGACTTGCCCAGGTCGGCGGCGACGTCGGAGACGTCCGACACGGCGTTCTGGTACAGGTGAGCCCAGTTGTACTGGAAGTTGAAGATGTCGGCGCCGGCGCCCGACTGGATGGCAGCGGTGATGCGCGCCTGGAGGTCGTTGGCGTTGATGGTCTCGAGCACGCACTCGGCGCCCAGCGCCTTGGAGGCCTCGGGCATCTGCCGCTTCAGCTCGACGTCCGATTCAGGGATGAAGTCGACCCAGCGCACCCAGTGCAGCTTGGTCCCCTGGGCAAAGGCCGGCGCCCGCCGCGCAGCGAGGATGCCCTCTATCCCTCCGGCCACGGCGGTGGCGGCCACGCCGGTGGTCTTGATAAAGCTCCGGCGGTCCACCTGCGGGCTGTTTGACACTCGATCTTCCTGCTTGTCCGTCGACATTGACTGGATCTCCTTTGCTCTTGTGAACCAGCTGGGCTGCGAAGCCGTTCCCCTTCAGGTGCGGGCGAGCTGGCTCCGGGCGGCGGGGCTAGCCCCAGCCGTGGGGATCACACCTCGTCAAGGCGGTCACAGGGTCGTGGAATGATGAGAAGTCCGAACAAAACCGTGGCGCATTCTTAGCAAGAACCGGCTCGCGTGTCAACGGGCCCCGCGTGTTATCGGCCAAGGCCGCCGCCCTGCGTCAAGCCGGTCGCAAAGCACTTCGCGGCGGCCGCAACGTCAGGGCCAGCACGATGGCCATGGTGGCGATGGCGCCCGAGCCGAGGAAAAGCCAGAGGTACGAGCCAAGGAGATCGTGGATGATCCCGCCCGCGTAGGAGCCCACTCCCATGCCCAGGCACGAGATGAAGAAGACCCCGCCGTAGGCCGTGCCCATGGCCCGCTCGCCGAAGTACTCGCGCGTGACGACGGCGTAGAGCGGCATGACGGTGCCATAGGCGACGCCGAAGACCATGGCCAGGCCGTAGAGCGTGCCCGCGTCGCCGGCGAACACGTAGAGGAAGATTGACGCGGCCTGGAGGATCAGGCCGGTAATCAGCGTGCGCTTGGCGCCGACGCGGTCGGCGACGATGCCGGTGCCGACGCGCCCGATGATGGAGGTCAAGCCGGAGACGCCGAGCGCTCCCGCGGCCGCGAGGGCGGGCACGCCCTGGTCGATGGCGTGCGAGACCATGTGGAAGATCGGCCCCGAGTGCGCCGCGCAGCAGGCGAAGTGGGTCAGCGCGATGGCCCAGAAGGGCCGGGAGGTCCAGAGCGCCCGGGCGGTCACGTCCGGCGGTGGCGTCGACTGAGAGGCGGATGCCGCGGCCGCGGGCGAGCGTCTCAGCAGGAACGCCGCCGGGATGACCACGACCAGCGCGAGCTCGCCCAGGATCACGAAAGCTGTGCGCCAGTCGTAGGCATTGATGAGCCAGCGCGTGAGCGGGGCCAGGGCGAGCGTGCCGAGGCCGTTGCCCGACGAGACGATCGACGCTGCGAGACCGCGCCGGTGCTCGAACCAGCGGATGGCCGTCACGGTCAGGGGCACGTAAAAGCAGCTGACGCCGAAGCCAACCAGCAGGCCGAACGTGACGTAGAGCTGCCAGAGTTCCCGGACCTGACCCGAGAGGAGCAGGCCCCCGCCCAGCAGCACGCCGCCGCCCAGCACCACCGGACGCGCGCCGAAGCGGTCCGAGAGATAGCCCGCGACGAACGAGCCCAGGCCCATGACGATCCAGTTGAGGAGCGCGATGCCGCCCACGCTCGAGCGCGCCCACCCGACGGAGTCCTCGAGAGGCTTGAGGAAGACGGCGAGGCAGAAGAGCGTGCCGATGGCCATCGTGATGATAAGGAAGGCTGCGCCCAGCACGATCCAGCCGTAGTAGGACGAGCGGTCGGTCAGGGGGTCTCCATCCTGCCTTCCCGCACGGGGATCAGGAGGCACAGGGTGGCGGCCATGATGATGCCGAGCGCCGCCCACGGGACGGCGAAGCCTCCGAGCCGCTCGGCCGCCAGCCCGAAGATCGGCGGGCAGATGGTCACGCCGAAGGACGAGATGGCGAGGCCGAGGCCGATGGCGGTGCCCGCGCTTCGCGGCCCCACGAGCTCGGCCATGAGCGTGTGCTGGACGCCGTTCCAGCCTATGCCGAAGAAGCCGAAGCAGACGGCCAGCGGCGCCAGCACGAGGATGCCTGTTCCTGGGCCCGTTCCCGCCATGATCAGCGAGCAGACGGTCGATCCGATCCCGGCGATCACGAGCACGATACGGCGCCGACCGCCGAAGAGCTGGTCGGAGAGCAGGCCGAAGATCACGCGGCCGGCCATGCCGGCGACCTGCGCCACTACGAGATAGCGGCCCGCGTGGACCAAAGAGATCTTGACCACCTCGGTCAGGTACAGGACGAGAAAAGCCATCCAGACCGTCTGCATGCCGGCGAAAATGAGCGTGGAGCTCGCCACGAGCCAGAGATCGCGGTTGGCGAGGACGCTCCGGAGGCTCGCCGCTCCCTCCGTCGTCGCTCCAGCGTCGGCGGCGGCCGGCGGGTCGCGGTAGAGGAGCCAGGTCAGTGCCGCGAGGAGCGCGACCAGCGAGGCGGGCAGCACGATCACCGGTCGCCATCCGAGCCAGAGCGCGAGCGGCGGCATGACCGAGGCGCCGACCGCGCCGCCGAGCGGCAGGCCGACCTGCTTGAGGCCGACCACGGTAGCGCGCTGACGGCGAGGAAACCACGCCATAGCTGCCTTGGCCGTGGTCGGGTTGAGCATACCGTAGCCCGCCCCGGCGCCCACCATGACGAGCATCAAGATGGGGAAGGCGCCCGTGCCCGCGACCGTGTAGAGACCCGTGGCGATCATCGCCTGTCCCAGCACCATGGTCGCGAGCACGCCCCAACGGTCGGCCATCCAGCCGGCGGGCAGGGACATGAGCGAGGCACCGATGTAATAGGCGGAGAGGAAGGAGCCGGCCTGCGCCATGCTGAGCCCGAGGTCCTCGCGGATCAGCGGCGCGATGGACGGGATGCCGAGGGGGCCGACGTTGGCCATGGTCTGCGCGGCCATGATGAGCGCCAGGATGCCCCAGCGGCCAGGGGCCCCATCTGCCTTGGTCACGAGCGACGGGAGGCGACGAGCGCGACGACGGCTTTGAGATCCTCCTCGGTGTCCACGCCGATGGTGGGCTCGCGAGTCTCGAGTACGCGGATGGGGATCCCGTGCTCCAAGAGGCGGAGCTGCTCCAGCTGCTCCGCCTGCTCCAGGGACGACGGGGGCAGCGAGTGGTACATCTCCAGCACCGAGCGACGATACGCGTACATGCCGATGTGCTTCCAGTAGGTGACGCCCCCGCTCTCGTCGCGATCGCACGGGATGGGCAGCCGCGAGAAGTACAGCGCGTCACCGTGACGGTTCGTCACTACCTTGTTGGCCGTGCGCGTCGGGACCTCTTCAGGGGTGGCGCGGATCTTGAGGGTCGTCACCTGGACTTCGGGCTCGTTGAGAAAGGGACGCACCAGGCTCTCGATGTGGCCGGTCGTCACGAGGGGCTCGTCACCCTGGACGTTGACGTAGACGTCGGCCACTCGCGCGCGTGAGACCTCCCACACCCGGTCCGTCCCGGAGCGATGCGCGCTCGACGTCAGCACCGCGGGCACGTGGTGGGCGTGGCAGGCTTCGACGACCTCGTCGCTGTCGGTCGCCACGAGAAGATCGGAGAGGAGCCGGCAGCCCTGGGCGCGCCTGAAGACGTAGACCACCATCGGTACACCGCCGATTTCCCGGAGAACTTTGCGCGGCAGGCGGGTCGATTGAAGCCGAGCCGGGATCACTCCGAGGATGTTCACCGCCTTAGGCTACCAGAAAGCCGCGCGTGAGGCGGGCGGGGCCTGTCGTCGGGGGCGGGGGGCCGCGCATCCGGCTACGTCACCCACTCGCCCGAATCGCAGCTCTTCGAGCTGCGGGCGGGACTCGGGGGGCCCACTCCGCTGGCTGCGCGGCCCCCCGCCCCCGACGCCACCCGCCCGGTTTCGGGGTGCGCGTTGGAGTGGCCGATCCTCGCTGTGCGGCCGCCTAACGGCCAGGGCCGATACCGGTGCCGCGGAGTCTGGGGTCGAGGATGTCGCGGAGGGCGTCGCCGAGCATGTTGAAGCCGAAGACGGCGAGCGAGATCGCCGCGCCGGGGAAGATGGCCATCCACGGCGCCCGTTGCATGTAGGAGCGCCCCGAGCCCGCCAGCATGGCGCCCCACGACGGTTGCGGCGGCGGGACGCCCAGGCCGAGGAAGGACAGCGAGGACTCGGCCAGGATGACGCCGCCGAGCCCGATCGTGGCGAGGATGATGATGGTGGCGGCGATGTTGGGCAGGACGTAGAGAAAGACGATGCGCTGGTGCCCGCTGCCGACCGCGCGCGCCGACTCGATGTACGGGTTCTGCATCACGGACAGGGTCGCCCCGCGGATGACTCGCGCGAACTGCGCGGCGACCAGGACGGAGAGCGACAGGATGAGGTTGAGGAGCCCCGGGCCCAGCACGGTTCATCCGCGCTCCCGGAATGCTCTCGTCGTAGGCGTAGTGGGCTATCCAGGGCGCCCCGAGGGCCATCAGCAGCATGACGACCACGAGGAAACCGCCGAGGGCGCCGAGGGGCTTGCGCCGGCAGAAGAGCAGCAGGCTTCGCACCGCGCCGGGCAGCGCCCAGGCTTCGCGCTCGGGCTCGACCGCCGGCGCCGCTTCGAGGTATCTGGCCATTACGAGTAGCGGATCCTCGGGTCCAGGACGCCGTAGACGAGATCCACGGTGAGGTTGATCAGCACGATGATCGACACGACCACGAGGTTGATGCCCTGGATGACCGGGTAGTCGCGCTGGAGAATGGCGTCGAAGAGGAAGCGCCCCACGCCCGGCAGCTGGAAGATGTTCTCGATGATGACGGTAGCGCTGAAGATCTGGGCGAACTGGATGCCGAAGATGGTCACCACGGGGATGATGGCGTTCTTGAGGCTGTGCTTGAGCACGACCACGCCTTCGCGCAGGCCCTTGGCCCACGCCGTGCGCACGTAGTCCTGGCGCAGCACCTCGAGCAGCATGGCGCGGGTGAGCCGCATGATGCTGGCCCCCGAGGCGATGCCGAGAATGAAGGCGGGCAGGATGAACTGGAGCACGTGCGCCGACGGAGACTTGCTGAACTCGGTGAAGCCCAGGTGCGGCGTCCATCCCCACCAGATGGCGGGCAGGACGATGACCAGCGTCGCGAGCCAGAAGCCGGGCACCGACAGGCCGAGGATGGCCGCGCTCCGCGCCGTGTAGTCGCTCAGGGTGTCGGCCCGGACGGCGGAGAGGACGCCGATGGGGATGCCGATGATGACCGAGAAGACGGCGGCCATGCCTCCGAGGAGGAGGGTGACCGGGAGCCGCATGCCGAGCTCCTCGGTCACGGTGCGCTTGGTCCAGAGCGACTCGCCGAGATCGCCCCGCGCGATCTGGCCGAGCCAGGCGAAGTACTGGACGTACACCGGGCGGTCGAGCCCGAGCTTGTGCCGGAGATCGTCGACGTCCTTGCCGTACGCTTTCTCCTCGAGCATGAGCTGCACGGCGTCGCCGGGCAGAAGCCGGGGCAGCGTGAAGACGATCAGGGAGGCGATCACCAGCGACGGGATCGCGACGATCAGGCGCTTGAGGAGGTAGCGTCTCATTCCGGGATCAGCGGTCGAGCCAGGCCGCCATCAGCCGGCCGCCCCAGTCATAGCCCAGATTGGGCGCGTAGTTCTTGAGCGCCGCGTCCCAGACGCCGATGTAGACGGGCGACGTCGAATAGACGTAGTACTGCTGTTTCGCGACGTAACGCTGGACGTCGGCGAGAACCTCGCGCCGCTTCGCCACGTCCGCGGTGCGGCGCTGGCGGATCAGCATGTCGCCGAGCACCGGGTCGTTGACGTGGCTTTGGTTCTTCAGCTCGCCTGGCATGTACGGGCCGAAGAGGTAGTTGTCGGGGTCGAGGAAGGGCGTCTGCGGTCCGAATGCCATCGACTCGTACTTGCCGTAGAAGGTGGTGCTGATGTACGCGCCGTATTCCTGCTGGATCGGCTTGGCGTCGATGCCGACGTCTTTCAGGTATTTCAGGATGAGCTGCACGGCATCGACCTGGATAGTCGAGCCGTAGGTCGCATACGACAGCGTCGCCTGGAAGCCGTTGGGATAGCCAGCTTCCGCGAGGAGCTTCTTGGCCCGCGCCGGATCGAACTTGTAGTACTGGGCGCCCTCGCCGAGCTGGTCCACCGGAAGCGCCCATTCCTTGAGCGCCGAGGGGATGGCGGGATTGAAAACTCCCACGCCTTCGAAGAGCGCGTCGATCAAGCCCTGGCGATTGTAGGCGAGCGAGATCGCGCGTCGCACGCGGACGTCGTTGAAGGGCGGCTTGTCGGTGCGCATGTAGATATGGCTCATCTGATTGGCGGCGAACTCCAGGCTGTGGAGCTTCGGCCGCCGCTGCTTGAGCGTGTCCTTGATCTGGACCCAGTCGACGCGGTTGATCGTCCCCGCCGCCTCCCAGCCGAGATCGTACTTGCCCGCGATGAAGGCCGCCATGCGCGAGGCGTTGTCCTCGTCGACGGTCGCCTCGATCTTGTCGATGTAGGGCAGCCCGCTCAGGAAGTAGCCGGGGTTTCGGACGAACGTGACCCCGACGTTCGGACGGTAGCTGTCCATCATCCACGGGCCAGTGCCGATGACTGCTTCAGACTTTTTGAGGTCGCCGAATTTCTCGACGGCTTCCTTGGCGATGATGGCGAGCGCCATCGGGTTGGCGACCATGTCGAGGAACCAGACGTAGGGCTCCTTGAGCGTCATCTTGACGGTGTACTTGTCGACGGCCTCGACCTTGTCGAGGGCGGCCAGCATGCTGCGATAGGCGTTGCCCTTCTCGTTCACGAACCGGTCGAAGGTGTACTTGACGTCGTCGGCGATCAGCTCGCGCCCATTCACCGGGGGCTTGGCGTGCCAGCGGACGCCCTTTCGGAGCTTGAAGACGTAGGTCGTCTCGTTGGGCTGGGACCAGGACTCTGCCAGGTCGCCCTCGAGCGTGAACGTGCCCGGCTGCACCGCCGGCCCGGCCTTGTACTTCAAGAGACGGCTGTGGGTGAAGGTGTAGAGGATGTTGGTCTTGTACGAGATCGTCAGGTGCGGGTCGAAGTGCGGCGGGTCCACAGGCGGAGCGAGATGGTGCCGCCGCGCTTCGGCGACTGGGCCCGGGCGTCGCGCAACCCCAGCTGCGGGCCCACGGCCGCGGCGGCCACAGCGCCGCCCGCCTTGAGCAGGGCCCGCCGGCTGAGCCCTTCGCGCATGCGCTAGCGGTCCAGCCAGGCGGCCTGGAGGCGCCCGCCGTAGTCGTAGCTCACATTGGTGGCGTAGTTCCTGAGCGCCGCGTCCCAAACCGCGATCTGCACGGCAGACGCCAGCTGCACGTAGTACTGCTGATTCGCCAGGTGACGCTGGATGCCGTAGATCACCTCGCGCCGCTTGGCGACGTCGTGCGTACGCCGCTGGCGGACCAGCATGTCCGCCACGACCGGGTCGTTGATGTGGCTCTGGTTCTTGAGCTCGCCGGGGTAGTACTGGCCGTAGAGGAAGTTGTCCGGCTCCTGGAAGCCGGTCTGCGGACCGAGAGTCATCGAATCGAATTTTCCGTAGAAGCTCGTGCTGATGTAGGCGCCATACTCCTTCTGGTTCAGCTTGGCGTCGATGCCGATGTCCTTGAGGTGCTTGAGGACGAGCTGGCATATGTCGACCAGGACCGTGGAGCCGTAGGTCGTGAAGTCCATGGTCGCCTGGAAGCCGTTGGGATGGCCGGCTTCGGCCATCAGCTTCTTGGCCTGGGCCAGGTCGTACTTGTACCAGCGAGCGCCCTCTCCCAGCTGGCTCATCGGCACCGACCACTCCTTGAGCGCGGCCGGCACCGGCGGATTGAATACGCCCGCCCCCTCGAAGACGGCGTCGACGATCCCCTGACGGTGGATGGCGAGCGACATGGCTCGCCGCACCCGCACGTCGCTGAAGGGCGCCTTGTCGGTGCGCATCGAGATGTGGGTCATGACGGCATTGGGGTACTCGGCAGTCTGGAGCCGGGGCCGCTTCTGCTTGAGGGTGTCCTTGATCTGGACCCAGTCCACGCGGTTGATCACACCCTGGTACTCCCAGCCGAGGTCGTACTTGCCCGCGATGAAGGCGGCCATGCGCGAGGCATTGTCCTCGTCCACGCCGGCCTCGACCTTGTCGATGTACGGCTGACCCGCCACGAAGTACCCGGGGTTCCGAACGAACGTGTAGCCGACGTTGGGCCGGTAGCTGTCGAGCATCCAGGGACCGCTGCCCACGACGCTCTCGGGCCTCTTGAGATCGCCGAACTTTTCCACGCACTCTTTCGCGATGATGGCGACGGCATGGGAATTGGCGAGCATGTCGAGAAACCAGACGTAGGGCTCCTTGAGCGTGAACTTGACCGTGTGCTTGTCCGTCGCCTCGACCTTGTCCACTGAGGACAGCATGTAGGCGTTGGCATTGCCCGTGACGGTCTTGAAGCGCTCCACGCTGTAGACGACATCTTCCGCCGTCAGCTCACGCCCGTTCACCGGGGGCTTGTTCTGCCAGCGGACGCCCTTTCGGAGCTTGAAGATGTACGTGGTCTCGTTGGGCTGAGTCCACGACTCGGCAAGATCGCCTTCGATGGGGAAGGTGCCGGGCTGTATGGCCGGACCGGCCTTGTGCCTGAGCAGGCGGCTGTGGGTGAAGGAGTAGGCGATGTGCGTCTTGTACGAGATCGTCAGATGCGGGTCCCAGTGCGGCGGGTCCCACAGGCGAAGCGAGATCGTGCCCCCGCGCTTGGGCGACTGCGCGGCCGCCGGAGTCCACAGCAATGGAGCCGCCGCGGTGGCGGCCACGCCCGCCCCTCCCCACTTGAGCAGGTCGCGACGGGTCAACGACTGCTGTGAAGGTCTGTGGGCGTCCATGGCCACCCCTCCTTGATGACGCAACGTGCTCAATGACGGGCACTTGCGGCTGGAAGTGGCGCCCACTGTGGGACAGGCCGCCGGCTCCTGTCAAGCGGCTTATGGGACTCGCGGGTCCGGCTCGTAGTCCAGGTGCATGGCACGGCGCGCCTTGGCGAGCGTCTCCCGCGCGACGGCCCGGCCCCGCTCGGTACCCTCCCTGAGGATATGCATGACCCGCTCGGGATCGCGCGCGAAGTCCTGGCGCCGAGCGCGGATCGGGGCGAGCAGGCGATGCAGGACGTCGATCAAGTAGTGCTTGAGCGCCACGTCGCCCAGGCCGCCGGCTCTGTATCTCTCCTTGAGAGACTCGAGCGCGGGCCGGTCCGTCTCGAACGCGTCCAGGTAGGTGAAGACGACGTTGCCCTCGACCTGCCCCGGATCCTCGACGCGCGCGTGGCGGGGGTCGGTGTACATGCGCATGACCTTCTCGGTCACGACGTCGGGAAGGTCGGAGAGATAGATGGCGTTGCCGAGAGACTTGCTCATCTTCGCGCGACCGTCCGTGCCGGGCAGGCGCGAGATCCTCGGCACCACCGCCTCTGGCTCGACGAGGATCGAGCCGTAGAGGCGGTTGAAGCGACGCACGATCTCGACCGTCTGCTCGATCATCGGCAGTTGGTCCGCGCCGACGGGCACGAGGTGCGCCCTGAAGGCCGTGATGTCGGCGGCCTGGCTCACCGGGTAAACCAGGAACCCCGCCGGGATGTCGCCGCCGAAGCCCTTTTGCCTGATCTCCTCCTTGACGGTGGGATTCCGCTCGAGCCGCGCGACCGTCACGAGGTTCAGGAAATATCCGGTCAGCTCCGCCAGCTCGGGCACTCCGGACTGGACAACGATGGCGCTGACGGCCGGATCGATGCCCACGGCGAGATAGTCCAGCGCGACTTCCATGACGTTGTGGCGGATCTCCTCGGGCCGGTCGGCGTGGTCCGTCAGGGCCTGGAGATCGGCAATCAGGACGTAGGTGTCGTGCGAGTGCTGGAGCTCGACGCGGGTGGCCAGTGATCCCGCATAGTGCCCGAGGTGGAGAGGTCCGGTGGGTCTGTCGCCCGTCAGGATGGTCCGTCTCATGATTCCTCCAGCCTCCGGCGGGCGGCGGTCTCGTGAGACGACGAAGCCGCCCGGGGGAGGCGGCTCGTGAATGGATAACGCGGGGACTAGTTCACGTGGAGCCGCCTAATTCGGCGGCCACCACCAGTTCTCCTGGAAGCTGAAACGCGCGGACCTGTGCATACAGTAATCGTGGCACGCCCGGGCCTGCCCCGTCAATGGTCCTCGCCCGAGGTGTCGGGTCTCGTCACGATTGTCATTTGACCCAGGTGATCCAGCTGTCCAGGGACTTCCGAACCTCCGGGAGGCCGGCGCCCATGATGCCGACCGTCACGCGCAGCCGTTGCGCCACCTGCACCGCCGTCTTCTCCTCCCAGAAACGCTCCTGTGCCGCCTGGTTCAGGAACTCCCTGACCCACGAGGCGGCCAGGTGGGGCGGGACGCTGGAGAGGTCCTGGAAAAGATATTGGCCGCCGGCGCTCCCGTTCGCGCCGCCCGGCGGCTTGAACGCGGCCAGAATGTACGGCCCATCGCGGTTGGGACCGGGCAGGGCCCTGAGCAAGCTGCGCGCGCGTGCATAGTCGTAGTTGTCGAGCACCCACTGGGCCGTGACGGGCGGAGGCGGCACGCTCCGCACGGGCATGTAGAAAATGTTGAGCTCGCGGCGGGGCACGTACTGCTCGAGATCGGCGACGTCCGGGACCAGGGTCAGGTAGGCGTCGATCGCTTTGAGATAGCGGTCACGGCTCGACTCGCTCGGCGGGGCGCCCAGCAGGAGATAGCTGTAGAGTCCGTAGCCGGCTGCCTCGGACTGGCCAGGCGGCAGGAATGACTGACCCGTCTCGCGCGAGAGGCCCCGCCCACCGGCATCCCGCCTGACGGTGACCCGCACCAGGCACTCGCTCGATGTGCTCTCGCCGTCGCCGGCGGTGACGGTCGCGGCAAAGGTGCCGGGCCTCAACTCGGCCAGGCTCCACCGCGCCTCCGCGCCGCGCCCCTCGATTCGCCCTGCGGTGGCCCCCCAGGTATAACGGAGCGCCCGCCCCGAGGGTGACCGGGCCCAAGCCTTCAGGGTCACATTGCCCCCGAGGGGTACCGTGGGGGTGTCGGCACTGCAGGTGAGCGCGAGAGGCTCCGCCGCCTGCCCACCGGTGACACTCCAAACGGCGGCGGGCAGAAAGGCGAGCAGCATCGCCGCCGGCACGGCTCTAGGCGTGAGGCTCATCGCCTCCCCGAGTCTTGCTGAGAGCGGACACGATCCACCTGAGGCCGAGCACCAGCGCGCCACAGGCACCCACCACGATCACGGTCTCCGCCTGGGTCAGAGGGGTCGACGGGTTGAAGATGTAGACCACGGTCCACACCACGAGCGACAGGGCGCCAATGGCGACAAGCGTGCCGACGGAGGCCTTCATTTTCCTCCCACCTTGATCAGAGGCATGAGTCCCTCCAGCTCTCCTTTCATCACCGGGTGCTGGTTGCCGCCGATTGACCGCGACTTCTGGGAGACCTGCTGCTCCAGGTACTGGTACAGCTCCTGGAGCGACACGATGCCGTCGCGGTCGAGATCCGCTGCGCCCCTGAGGCCTTGCACGAGATAGTGCGTGAACAGGCCGTGGCCCAGCTCCGGCACCTCGAGCGAGACTTCCGAGCCCCGCGACGCCGTGAGGATGGCGCGCCCCTTGGAGCGGGTGAGCCGGTCCAGGAAGACCTCGTCGACCCGGGCCGCACGCGTCCGCTTGGAGGCGAAGGTGCGACCGCCGGCCGCGCCGCTGTAGCAGGCGTCCACGAAGACCACGACACGCTCCGCTTCGATGCGGTCGAAGATGGTCTGGAACTCGTCCATGGGCAGGGCGGTCGAGTAGAGGTCATTGGGATCGGCGTCACTCGGGACGAGGTACTTGGCGAGGCCGTCGGACTCGGCGCCGCGCGGATCCACCTCGGGGGCGCCGTGCCCCGCGAAGAAGATCATGATGAGGTCGTCCTTCTTGGCCGAGCGCGCCAGAAAGGTGCCGAGAGCCCACTTGAGGTCGCGCAACGTGGGTTTCCGCTCGGTCTTGTCGGTGATCAGCAGCACGTTGTCCTTCTTGAAGCCGCCCTGGCCCACCAGCACCTGTTGAACCAGCTCGGCGTCCGCCACCGTGTAGTGGAGCTGGGGGATCGCGGCGTTGTTATAGTGGCCCACGCCGATCACCACCGCCCACTGCTCGCGGCTGGGTTTGGGTACCGCCACCGCGGCTACGGTTGGCTGAACCGGGGACGGCCGCTCGTAGATGACCGTACGGATCTCCTGGCGGACGGTGCCGTCGGGCTCGGTGGCACGCACGACGATCGTGTTGGTGCCTTCCCGGAGCTTGACGGGCGCCGCGACTGCCAATGATCGCTTGGGGGGGCGTTCGACCTCCTTGAACACTTCGGCGCCGTTCAGGAGGACGTTGACCGCCGCCACCCCTTTGCCCGAGCTGACCTCCGCCGCCACCAGGCTCGACTGATCGCTCAACCGCGCTCCGTTCTCCGGATGACGGAACTGCACCGTAAAGGGAACGGCGCGATCGAAGAAGACGGCGCGAACGTCCTGCTGGGTCGCTCCGTCGGCGTCGGTGGCGGTGACGACGATGGTGTTCTGGCCGTCCTGGAGCTTGAGGGGAAGATTCACGGGCATCGTCTGCAGAGGCGCCCGCTCCTCCAGCCGCGACACCTCCACGCCATTGAGCGTGACGAGCACGCGCCTCACACCCTTGCCGCTCGAGGCGAGGCCGGCCAGGGCTATGCTCTCCTGGTCCACGCGGGCCTGGTCCCTCGGCGAGGAGATGGCAACCTGGAGGGGAGAAGCAGGCGCGGGCTTCGGCGCGGGCGCGACCGGTGGCGGCGCGGGAGTGACCGGGGCCGGCGCTGGCGAGGGCGGCCGCGGCCCGCTCGCGACGGGCTGCCCCGTCGAGCGGTCGCGGAAGATGACGCGGGCTTCCTGCTTGGTCTGGCCCTTCGTGTCCGTGACGGTGACCAGCAGGACATTCTTGCCCTCCCGGAGGGGGACCGAGAAGCTCAGGGCGACTTCCTGCGGCGGTGAGCGCTCGGCGCGGGCGAGAATCTCGGCGCCGTTGAGCGTGGCCAACACGCGCGCCACGCCCGCGCCTGCCGTGACCTTGCCTCCCACCATGGTCTCAGCACTGCCCGTGTGGACCTGGTCTTTCGGGTCGTCGAGGATCACCTGAAGAGCCGCCGGTGCGGATTGATCCGCGGCGACCAGCTGGAAGTCCAGGCCACGAAGCCCCGCGCCTTCCGCTTTCACGATCTGCCTGGCCTCGGGCGCGTACCACATTTCCACGCTCCACGACTGCCGGCCCGCGATGGCGCCTGAACGTTTCAGCGGATCCCCGATGTACTCGGCCAGGTAGAGGATCCGGAAGGCCTGGTAGGCGCCGGCGGGTACCTGCACGCTCTCGTAGGCCTTGACCTGCCAGGTTAGCTGTACCGGCAGGCCGCTGGGGTATTCACGACTGTGCAGGATGGCATTGAAGAGCGTGCCAAACTTCCCGACCTCGAGCGGCCATTTGATCGGAGGCGGCGGGTCGATCTGCCAATCCACGCGGCCGTCCTTGAGCACCCGATAGAGCCCGAGGTCGCGGGTCAGCTGGATCTGGCGGTTGGGGCCGGCGGCAAAGAAGTAGACGTCGCTCGTCGCGCGTATCAGGTCGTAGGCGCCATCATTGAGGAGCCAGCGCATGCCCACCTCGTAGGTTGGGCGCTCGGCGCTCGGCCTCTGGGCGAAAACAGGCTCCGCTTCGGCCATCCATGCGAGCGTCGAGAGGAAAGCGAGAGCGGCGGGACCTCGTCTCATCGGCGCACCTCAGGCAGCGGACTCGGCGGCCGCCTTCGCCAGCATGAGCAGCTCGTCCAGCACCACGTCGGCTGGACTGACCGACCTTCCCTTCCCGGCAGACTGAGAGTCTACACTACCGCACCGGGCCGCCAAACCGAGCGTGCCCAGATGAGCCGGGTCCGCTCATCGTGCGCCGATCCTGCCCGAGGGCGCGGGAGCGATCAAACCGGAGCGCCCCTCAGGTCGCCGCGCGGGGTTTCGGCTTGACACTCGACGGGCTTGTCGCTTTACTCAAGCGCAACGCGAACCCAGGGGAGGCTTTCGATGCGCTCACGACGACTCCTGTTCCTCATCACCGCCGGCTTGGCGCTTTCGTGGTCGGGCCCGGCGGCGGCTCAGCCCATCAAGATCGGTGAGATCAATTCCTATAGCGGGATCGGCGCGGCCTTCACGGGACCGTACAAGGCCGGCGTCGAGATGGCCGTCGAGGAGATCAACGCCAAGGGCGGCGTCCTCGGGCGCAAGCTCGAGGTCCTCTTCCGGGACGACAAGGGCCAGCCCGCCGAAGCCGTGAAGCACGCCCAGGAGCTGGTCGAGTCGGAGAAGGTCGCGCTCATCGCGGGCACCTTCCTCTCGAACGTCGGGCTCGCGGTGTCCGACTGGGCGAAGCAGAACAAGGTGATGTTCGTCGCCGCCGAGGCGCTGACGGAGGCGCTGACCTGGTCCAAGGGGCACGACCACGCCGTGCGCCTCCGGCCCAACACCTACGAGCAGGGGCGCATGCTCGCCGAGAAAGCCGGCAAGATGAAGTACGTCAAGTGGGCGACGATCGGGCCCAACTACGAATACGGCAAGCGCGCGTGGGAGACCTTCCGCGACCGGCTGAAGGAGATGAAGCCCGACGTCCAGGTCGTGGGCGAGCACTGGCCGACCCTCGGGAAGATCGAGCCGGGCCCGCTCGTCACGGCCATCCTGAGCCAGAATCCCGACGCGCTCTACGTCTCGCTCTTCGGCAGCGACTGGCTCGCCTTCGTGCGGGAAGCGCAGAAGCGCGGGCTCTTTCAGAAGATGTTCGTGGTGGGCATCCTCCTCGGCGAGCCCGAGTACATCGACCCGCTCAAGCTCGAGGCGCCCGAGGGCATGCTCGTGACGGGCTATCCCTGGTACGACATCAAGAGCCCCGCGCATCAGGACTGGGTCGCCCGCTATACGAAGCGCGGCGACAAGCCGCCCACGCTCGGCTCGCTGATCGGGTACGTCACCTATCAGGCCATCGCCGATGGCATCCGGAAGGCGGGCAGCACCGACACGGCCAAGCTCGTCGCCGCCTTCAAGGGGCTGAAAGTGGAGACGCCCATCGGGCCCATCACGTTCCGGGCGGTGGACGGCCAGTCCACCATGGGCGCGTGGGTGGGCACCACGAAGATCGATACGGCGCGGGGCGTCGGGATCATGGTCAACCACGAGTACGTCCCCGGCGAGAAAGTCCTGCCCTCCGACGACGAAGTGAAGAAGATGCGCTCGGGGAACTAGGCGCGGGCATCGGCTCCTTCTCGTGAGAGGAGGAGGCGACGCCCGTCTTTCATGTCCCTCCTCCTCGTCCAGCTGCTGAGCGGCCTCGCCAACGCGATGTTCCTCTTCCTCATCGCGTCGGGGCTCTCGCTCATCTTCGGGGTCACGCGCATCGTCAACTTCGCCCACGGGTCCTTCTACATGCTGGCGGCGTATTTCACGTACTCGCTGACCGCCGCGCTTCCCCTCGGCCCGGGCGCCTTCTACGCGGCGGCATTCCTCGCGGCGCTGCTGGTCGCCGCGCTCGGCGGGCTCGTCGAGGTTCTTCTGCTCCGCCGCGTTTACCGAGCGCCCGAGCTCTACCAGCTGCTCCTCACCTTCGCCCTGGTCCTGGTCGTCGCCGACGCCGTGCGCTTCTTCTGGGGCGCGGACAACAAGACGGGGCCCGCCGCACCGGGACTGGCGGGCTCGGTGCCGATCGCGGGCCAGCTCTTCCCGAGCTATGACCTCGCGGTGATCGTCTTCGGCCCGCTGGTAGCGCTCGGGCTCTGGCTCCTCTTCCACCGGACGCGCTGGGGCGTCCTGATTCGTGCGGCGACCCAGGACCGCGAGATGGTCGCCGCGCTCGGCGTGGACCAGCGGCGCCTCTTCACGGGTGTCTTCGTCCTGGGCTCCTTCCTCGCGGGGCTTGCGGGCGCGCTCCAGGTGCCCCGGCTCGCGCTGACGACGGTCATGGACACCACGGTTATCGTCGAGGCATTCGTCGTGGTCGTGATCGGAGGCATGGGCTCGGTGTGGGGCGCTCTCCTCGCTTCTCTCCTGATCGGCGTGCTCAATGCCTACGGTGTCCTGGTGCTGCCCAAGGTCTCCATCGTCCTCATGTTCGTGGTGATGGCCGTGGTGCTCATCGTGCGGCCGTGGGGGCTCCTCGGCCGGCCCGAGATCCAGCTTCGCATGGCGGGCGGCGCCGTCGCCGAGGAGCGTGGAGCCCGGTGGCACCCGGCTTGGCTCGGCGCGGCCGGCGTGGTCTTGCTGGCGCTGCCGCTCCTGCTACCGACCTTCTGGGTGTGGATGGCGATCGAGATCTTCGCCTTCGGCCTTTTCGCGGCGAGCCTGCACCTGCTGATGGGCCCGGCTGGCATGGTGTCGTTCGGGCACGCCGCCTATTTCGGCCTCGGTGCGTACGGCGCCGCGCTGTTGCTGAAGCTGGCCGGCTGGCCGATGCCGCTGGCCTTTCTTGCGGCGCCGGTCGTGGCCGCGGCCGCCGCCGGCCTCTTCGGCTATTTCAGTGTGAGATTGACCAGCATCTACTTCGCCATGCTGACCCTCGCCTTCGCCCAGATCGTATTCGCCGTGGTCCACCAGTGGGACGCAGTGACCGGCGGAGACAACGGCGTCCTCTCCGTCTGGCCACCGCCGTGGCTCAAGTCGCCGATCCGCTACTACTACTGGGCGCTTGTCTTCGCGGGGGCCGGCGTCGCCCTGCTTCGGCTCGTGGCTGCCTCGCCCTTCGGCCTGGCGCTCCGGGCTGCCCGGGATCACGCCAGGCGGGCGGAAGCCGTTGGAATTGACATTCGCGCGCTGCAATGGACGGCCTTCGTGGTCGCGGGCTTCTTCGCCGGTCTCGCGGGTGCCCTCTTCGTCTTCCTCAAGGGTAGCGCCTTCCCCGTCTACGCCGAGGCCCCGATGTCCGTGCAGCCGCTCGTCATGGTGCTGCTCGGTGGAGTTGGTGCGCCCTCCGGCCCGCTGCTCGGCGCCGCCGCCTACAAGCTCCTCGACACCTTGATCACACGCTACACCGACTACTGGCAGGCGGGGCTGGGCGGCATCCTGATCGCGTTGGTGCTGGTCTTCCCGCGCGGCATGATCGGCATGCTCGATTGGAAGCGCTCGTGAGCGCTCCCGTTCTCGAGACCCGAAGGCTCGCGAAGTCCTTCGGTGGCGTGCAGGCCGTGGCGGGCGTGGACCTTGCCATGCCGCGCGGCGAGATTCGCGCGCTGATCGGACCCAACGGGGCGGGCAAGACAACCTTTTTCAACATGCTGACGGGCCAGCTCCTGGCCGACTCGGGCGAGGTGCGCTTCAAGGGCGAGCGCCTCTCGGGGCTGCCCCCGCACGCGGTGTGGCGCCGCGGCGTGAGCCGTACCTTTCAGATCACGGCCACGTTCGTCACCCTGACCGTGCTCGAGAATGTGCAGGTGGCGCTCTTCTCTCACGGGCGGCGCACGTATTCGCTGCTCCGTCACGCCAAGGGACTGGACGAGGACGCGGCGGTCGCGCTCCTGGACCAGGTCGGGCTCGCCGCCCAGGCCGGACGGGTGGCAGGAGTGCTGGCCTACGGCGACCTCAAGAAGCTCGAGCTGGCCGTGGCGCTGGCAAACGAGCCGGAGCTGCTCCTGCTGGACGAGCCGACCGCCGGCATGGCGCCCGCGGAGCGCGGTGCGCTGATGGCGCTGACCGAGCGCATCGCGCGCGCGCGAGGCCTGACGGTGCTCTTCACAGAGCACGATATGGACGTGGTCTTCTCGGTCGCCGACCGCATCATGGTGCTCCACCAGGGGCGCGTCATCGCCGAGGGTCGCCCCGATGCGGTCCGCGCGGATTCGCAGGTCCAGAAGGTCTACCTGGGAGAGGCGGAGTGATACCGCGCGTATCCGGCCGGATACCATTGACAGCGTCGGGAAGCGTCGGCATCTCGACGCCGCCACACGGACATGCCCATGCTGCGCCTTGACGGCGTCGAGGCGGCCTACGGCCTCTCCCGGGTGCTCCACGGTGTGACGCTCGAGGCGCGCGAGGGCGAGGTCGTCTCGCTGCTCGGGCGCAACGGCGCGGGCAAGTCCACCACGCTCAAGGCGATCGTGGGACTCGTCGATGTGACCGCGGGCTCGGTCAGCCTCGACGGGCGGGACATCACGGCGCTGCCGACTCACGAGATCAGCACACTCGGCATCGGCTGGGTGCCGGAGGACCGACGCATCTTCAGCGATTTGACGGTGGAGGAGAACCTCCTCGTCGGATCCAAGGGAGGAGGCCGCTGGAGCGCCTCGCGCGTCTACGAGTACTTTCCGAAGCTGGCCCAGATGGCGGGCCGTCGCGGCGGCAGCCTCTCAGGCGGGGAGCAGCAGATGCTGACCGTGGCGCGCACACTGATGGGTAATCCGCGCATCCTGCTCCTCGACGAGCCTTCCGAGGGGCTGGCCCCCGTCATCGTCCAGGTTCTCGGCCAGCAGATCGCCGCGCTCCGGGGGGAGGGCTTGACCATTCTCCTCTCGGAGCAGAATCTCAAGTTCGCGGCGCGGCTGGCGGACCGGGCCTACATCATCGAGAAAGGCGAGATCCGCTGGGAAGGCGCCATGGGCAGGCTGCTCGAGGACGATGCCGTCCGCCGTGCCTACCTGACCGTCTAGGGAGAGGACATGAAGACGCTGATCAGCAATATCGGGCTGATCGTCTCGGGGGACATCGCCAAACCCCTGCTCGACGGCGACAGCATCGTGGTCGTTGACGGCACAATCGCGGCGGTAGGGAAGGGCCTCGACGGCGATGCCGACACGGTCATAGACGTCAAGGGCAGCACGGTCATCCCCGGCTTGATCGATTCCCACTGCCATCCCGTCTTCGGCGACTTCACGCCGCGCCAGCGGACGGTGGACTTCATCGAGTCCGGGCTCAACGGCGGACTCACCACCATGATCTCGGCGGGCGAGGTCCACCTGCCCGGACGGCCCAAGGACATCGTGGGACTCAAGGCGCTCGCCGTCGTCGCGGCCAAGGCCTACGCGAATCTCCGCCCGGCCGGTGTCAAGGTTCATGGCGGTGCGCCGATCCTCGAGCTCGGTATGGTCGAGGAGGACTTCGCCGAAATGGCCGAGCACGGGGTCAAGCTGGTGGGCGAGATCGGGCTCGGCTCGGTCAGGACCGGCAAGGACGCGGCGCCCATGGTCCGCTGGGCCAAGAAGCACGGCATGACCGTGACCATACACACGGGCGGTCCCTCGATCGCGGGCTCGAGCCCGATCAGCGCCGAGGTGGTGCTCGAGGCCGACCCGCACGTGGTCGGCCACATCAACGGCGGGACGACCTCCATGAGCGAGCGGGAGATCGACTCGCTCGTGGCCACGGAGCTGGCGCTCGAGATCGTCCACTGCGGCAACGGCAAGACCGCGCTCCACACCCTCGAGCGGACTCGGGACGCCAAGGCGCTCCACCGGATCATCGTGGGCAACGACGCGCCGTCCGGGACCGGCGTGGTGCCGCTCGGCATCCTGCGGGTGATCGCCCACCTGGCTTCCCTCGGAGGGCTCGCACCGGAAGCAGCCATCTGCATGGCGACGGGCAATACCGCGCGCGTCTACAAGCTGCCGGTGGGAGTGATCGAGCCCGGCCGGGAAGCGGACATGTGCATCGTGGATGCGCCGATCGGCTCGGTCGGCAAGACGGCGCTGGAGGCGTTGAGAGCCGGCGATCTCTTCGGTATCTCCATGGTGCTGATCGACGGGCAGATCAAGATAGGACGGAGCCGGAACACGCCTCCCGCGGCTCGCGCGGCGGAGGTGGTCAAGGGACACGGACCCGCTGGAGGAGGCCACTAGGCCCCTCACCCTGGCCCTCTCCCCAGAGGGGAGAGGGGACCGCAGTCTCCCTCTCCCTCTTTGAGGGAGAGGGCCGGGGTGAGGGTGGCCAAAAGGAGAGGACCATGCGCATCCGGAAGATGCTGACGGTGGTGGAGGAGATCTACGAAGACGGCGGCAAGAAAGCCGCCAAACCCATCAAGAAGGTCGCCGCCGTGGCGGTGATCGAGAACCCCTTCGCGGGACGCTACGTCGCGGATCTCGACGAGCTGGTCAAGACGGGCGAGGAGCTGGGCGACCTCCTCGGCCGCCGCGCCACGGCGGCACTGGGCGCGCCCGTGCATTCTTACGGCAAAGCCGCGATCGTCGGCGAGCGCGGCGAGTACGAGCACGCCGCCGCCATCCTCCATCCGACTCTCGGCGCGCCGTTCCGGGAGGCGGTGGGAGGCGGCAAGGCCATCATCCCATCGGCGAAGAAGCTCGGCGGTCCGGGTGCCACCATCGACGT
>WNFO01000301.1_pt1 | contig 34925 bp, 28 predicted proteins | sample 5400251 | NCBI WGS metagenome assembly WNFO01 (sample SAMN13153354, study PRJNA577476) | soil metagenome | isolation source: 100 cm saprolite under Madrone tree | place: USA:California | collected 2016-06-14
GCGCCCTGGCCAGCTCCGTCTTGCCCACGCCCGTCGGGCCGAGGAAGACGAAGGATCCGACCGGCCGCCGGCTGTCCTTGAGCCCCGCGCGCGATCGCCGGATCGCGCGGGATACCGCCATGACCGCGTCGTCCTGGCCGATGATGCGCCCGTGCAGCGCGTCTTCCATGCGGGCGAGCTTGGCCGATTCCTTCTCTTCGAGCTTGGACAGCGGGATGCCCGTCCACCGGGAGACGATGTACTCGATGTCCTCCTCGCTGACGGTCTGGGGCCCCTTGCCCTTGCGCTTGTCCCACTCCCGCTTCATCTCGTCGTCGCGCCCGCGGAGGAGCTTCTCCTTTTCCCTGAGAGACGCGGCCTTCTCGAACTCCTGCGCCTCCAGGTACATGTCCTTCTCGCGGACGACGCGCTCGACTTCCTTGCCGATCTCCTTGATCTCGGGCGGCGGGGTCAGCGCCATGAGCCGCGTGCGCGAGGACGCCTCGTCGATGACGTCGATGGCCTTGTCGGGCAGCTGCCGGTCGGTGATGTAACGATCGGCGAGCTTCACCGCCGCATCGATCGCCTCATCGGTGATCTTCACCCGATGATGGGCCTCATACTTGTGGCGCAGGCCCTTGATGATCTCGATGGACTCCGGCACGGAGGGGGCGCGGACGATGACGGGCTGGAAGCGGCGCTCGAGAGCGCCGTCCTTTTCGATGTACTTGCGGTACTCGTCCAGCGTCGTGGCGCCGATGGTCTGGATCTCGCCTCGCGACAGCGCCGGCTTGAGCATATTCGAGGCGTCGATCGCACCTTCCGCGGCGCCCGCCCCGATCAGCGTGTGGAGCTCGTCGAGAAACAGCACCACGTTCTCCGACTGGCGGATCTCCTTCATCACGGCCTTCAGCCGCTCCTCGAATTGCCCGCGGTATTTCGTGCCGGCGACGAGGGCGCCAAGGTCGAGCTGCAGGAGCCGCTTCTGCGCCAGCACGTCGGGCACCTCGTGCCCCACGATGCGCTGGGCGAGCCCCTCGACGATGGCCGTCTTGCCGACACCGGGCTCGCCGATGAGCACGGGGTTGTTCTTGGTGCGCCGCGCGAGGATCTGGATGACGCGCTCGATCTCCGTCTCGCGCCCGATCACCGGGTCGAGCTTGCTCTCCCTGGCCAGCTGCGTGAGATCCCGGGCGAACTCGTCGAGGACCGGGGTCTGCGAGCGCTTCTTGGGCCGCGGGTAGTACTGGTCGCCCAGGAGCGCCAGCGTCTCCTGCCGGACTTCGTCGAGGCGCGCGCCGAGGGATTCGAGGATCTTCGCCGCGATCGACTGCCCCTCCTTCATGAGCCCGAGGAGGAGGTGCTCGGTGCCGATGTAGTTGTGGCCGAGCTGGCGGGCCTCTTCGATGCTGAGCTCGAGGACCCGTTTCGCCTGGGGCGTGAAGGGCACCTCGCCGAAGGTCAGGGTCTTGGGGAAGCCGGCCAACGCCCGCTCCACCTCCGCCTTGACCGTCTCGAGCCTGAGGCCGAGCCGCTGGAGGACGGCGGTCGCGATACCCTCGCCGTCCCGGATGAGTCCTAGCAGGATGTGCTCCGTGCCTACGAAATCGTGACGGAAGCGCCCCGCCTCTTCCCTCGCCAGGATGATGACCCGCCGCGCTCTCTCCGTAAATCTCTCGAACACTTGGAGCCCTCGCAATTTCGGGTTCGCTGCTCCAGAGGGGCTCGCTTCCCCAAAGGGTTAGAACTGCCCCTAAGCCCCACCCCCGCCTGACAAAAGTATACCCCCCAAGTCCACGGTCGGCCCAGCGTTTTCTTCTTTCCGACACCTCGGAAGAAGTCTAAGTGTCCGAATTCGATGACACACCGGGAAAGCCCTCGATGACACTCAGGACCAGGCGATCGCCCGGCCTTCCACGAGTCGGTATCCGTGATCTGCCTTGCGGGCCAGATCGTGGTTGTGCGTGGCTATGACGAAGGCCAGCCCTCGCTCCGCCTGCAGCTTCAGGAAAAGCTCCCAGATCACCTCGCTCGTCTTGGGGTCGAGGTTGCCCGTGGGCTCGTCGGCCAGGACCAGCCGCGGCTCGGCGACGAGCGCCCGGGCGATGGCAACCCGCTGCTGCTCCCCGCCCGAGAGCTCGCCCGGCCGGTGGGCGAGTCGGTCGCCCAACCCGACCTCGTGCAGAGCGGCCGCTCCGCGCTCGCGGGCCTGTGGGGTCGGGAGACGCTGGAGCAGGGCCGGCATCATCGCGTTCTCGAGAGCGGTCATCTCGCCGAGCAGGTTGTAGAACTGGAAGATGAACGCGATCTCGGTGCGCCGGAGGCGTGCCAGTGCGCTCTCGGAGCGGGCGTACATGTCTTCACCCGCGAAGAGCACCTGTCCGGCCGTGGGGCGATCGAGCCCACCGAGCAGATGGAGCAGCGTCGACTTGCCGACGCCCGAGGCCCCGATCAGCGCCACGCTCTCCCCCGCGCCCACCGCCAGGGTGACCCCCCGCAGCACGCGCACCGTCTCGGGGCCGACGCGGTATTCCCTTTCCAGCTCGCGCGCCGCGACCAGGACCTCACTCATATCGGAGCACCTCGACCGGATCGAGCCGCGAAGCCCGGCGCGCCGGGGACAAAGTCGCCAGAAACGAGATCAGCAGCGTCGCGCTCGTGACCAGGGCGAAGTCGAGCCCGGTGAGCTTCATGGGAAGGTAGTCGATCTGATACACGTCACCGGCCAGCCGGATGATCTTGTAGGTGTTCTGGACCCAGATCAAACCCAGGCCGCAGAGGCTGCCCGCCGCCGTGCCGACGAGGCCGATCACCATCCCCGTAGCCAGGAAGACGCTTCCGATGCTCCGCGCGCTCGCGCCCATGGCCTTGAGGATGCCGATCTCCTTGCGCTTCTCCGCCACGAGCAGGACCAGGTGGCCGATGATGGCGAAGCCAGCGACCAGCACGATGATCGTGACGATGACGAAGAGCGCCAGCTTTTCGAGCTGGAGCGCCGCGAAGAGGTTGCGGTTCATCCCCATCCAGTCGCGGATCCAGAGCCCCGGCCCGACGGCCGCGGAGATGCGCTGCCCGATCGCCTTGGCGTCGAAGGGATCGTCCAGCTTCACCTCCACCCCCGAGACCCGGTCGCCGAGCCCGGCGAATTCCTGAGCGGCCGCGATCCCGGTGTACGCGATCGAGGCGTCGTACTCGTACAGCCCCACCTCGACATAGCCCGCCACCTCGAATCGGCGCATCCGGGGAACGAGGCCGACGGCCGTCATGGCGCTCTGGGGCGAGATCACGGTCACGTAGTCGCCGGGCACCACGCCGAGCGTCCTGGCCAGCTCCCGGCCCAGGAGAACAGCGGGCTCGCCGGAAGCGCGCAGCAGAGGGTCGAGGCTTCCTGTCTTCACTTCCGACGCGATTTGCGCGCGGACGCCGGGAGAGGTGAGATCGACGCCCCGCAAGAGCGCGCCGGTCGCCCCCCGCCCCTGGCCCGTGAAGAGCGCCTGTTGGACCACGAAGGGCGTGGCCGAGTGGACACCGGGTATGGCACGCACCCGGGCGGCGACCTCCGGAGCATTGGATACCCCGCGGCCGCCCGGGTCGAGGACCAGGATGTGCGGGTTCGCAGCGATCAACCTGTCCTTGATGCCGTCCTGGAATCCGGTCATCACGGCCAGGACCACGATGAGGGCCGTGACGCCCAGGAAGACTCCGCCCACGCCTATCCAGACGAAGAGCGAGAGATTGGCGCGCTGGCCGCGCGCGCGGAGATAGCGGAGCGCCAGGAACAGCTCGAAGGGCAGACCGCGCCCGGCCATCAGACTTCCCCGTCTTCATTGTCGCCCACTGGGTCGTCGCCCGCCGGCTGACCGGCCGCGCGGCGCTCGGGACGCAGGTGCGGGAACAGGATCACGTCGCGGATGGACGCGGAGTCCGTGAAGAGCATGGCCAGCCGGTCGACACCGATCCCCTCGCCCGCGGTGGGCGGCATTCCGTACTCGAGCGCGCGCACGAAGTCCTCGTCCATCCAGTGCGCCTCTTCATCGCCTCGCTCGCGCTCCCGCGCCTGCTCTTCGAAACGGCGGCGTTGGTCCAGCGGATCGTTGAGCTCCGTGTAGGCGTTGGCGATCTCTCGCCGGCAGACGAAGAGCTCGAAGCGATCCACCAGCCTCGGGTCGGCGTCTTTTCGCTTGGAGAGCGGGGACAGCTCGATCGGGAAGTCCGTGATGAACGTGGGCTGGACCAGGGCCGGCTCGACGAGGGAGTCGAAGACGTCTTTCCAGAGGCCGACGGCGCCGACGCCCGGCCCGGGCTCGGGCACTCCCGCGGCCACTGCCGCCTTTCGCAGGACCGCTTCATCGGTCTCGGGGCCGACGGCGCTTCCGACGGCGGTGGAAATCGCCTCGAAGAATGGCTGCCGTGGCCACGGCCCGGCGAGGTTGACCTCTTCGCCCTGGTACCGGAGGGTGGTCGCGCCTAGTATCTCGCGTCCCAGGTGAGCGAACATCTCCTCGGTCAGGACCATGAGGTCCGCGTAGTCCGCGTAGGCCTGGTAGAACTCGAGCATGGTGAACTCGGGGTTGTGCTGCGTCGAGATTCCCTCGTTGCGGAAGCTCCGGTTGATCTCGTAGACGCGGTCGAGCCCCCCGACCACCAGCCGCTTGAGGTACAGCTCCGGCGCGATGCGCAGGTAGAGCTGCATGTCGAGGGCGTTGTGGTGGGTCACGAATGGCTTGGCCGCCGCGCCGCCGGGAATCGGCTGCATCATCGGGGTCTCGACCTCGAGAAAGCCGCGCGCGTCCAGAAACGCGCGCATCTCGCGGATCAACCGGCTCTTGAGCGCGAACGTCTCGCGCACCTGCGGGTTCATCACGAGATCAACGTAGCGCCGGCGGTACCGCGTCTCCACGTCCTTGAGCCCGTGCCACTTCTCCGGGAGTGGCCGGAGCGACTTGGCGAGGAACTCGAAGCTCCGGACGGCCACCGTCAGCTCGCCCGTTCGCGTCCGGAAGAGCTCGCCGGTCACGCCGATGAAGTCCCCGACGTCGAGGTCGGTGAAGAGCGCGTAGCCCTCCCCCAGACCGTCCGCGCGGGCGTAGAGCTGTATCTGCCCGGACTGGTCGCGGAGATGCGCGAAGCAGGTCTTGCCGTGGTGCCGGAGCCCGACCACCCGCCCCGCCACGGCCACCGGGCCGGCCTGCTTGAGCTCGTCCTCTCCCGCGGCGTGAAAGCGACGCCCGAGCTCGCCGGCCCAGTGCGTGACCGGGAAGCGGTGTCCGAAGGGGTCGACGCCCCTGGCCCGCAGCGCCTCCAGCTTCTCGAGGCGCCGCCGGATGAGGTCGTTTGTCTCCGGCTTGGGCGCCTCGGGCCGGGGCACCGGCGGCGGGGAAGCCACGCTAGGCCGGCTTCCCGGCGGCAAGGTACGCCTCGATGAATGGATCGATCTCGCCGTCCATGACGGCGTCCACCTTGCCGACCTCGACCCCCGTCCGGTGGTCCTTGATGATCTGGTACGGGTGGAAGGTGTAGGTCCGTATCTGGCTGCCGAAGGCGCTGTCCTTCTTCTCGCCCGTCAGCTCGGCCAGCTCCTCGCGCTGCTTCTTCTCGTAGATCTGGTACAGCCGCGCCTTGAGCACCCGCATCGCCGTGTCGCGGTTGCGGAGCTGGGAGCGCTCGTTCTGGCAGGCGACCACGATGCCCGACGGCAGGTGCGTGATGCGGACGGCCGAGTCGGCGGTGTTGACTCCCTGCCCGCCCGGACCCGAGGAGCGGTACACGTCCACGCGGATATCCTCGTCCTTCACCACGACCTCGACGTCTTCCACCTCGGGGATGACGGACACGGAGGCGAACGACGTGTGGCGCCGCTTCGAGGCGTCGAAAGGAGAGATCCGGATGAGCCGGTGCACGCCGATCTCGCTCTTGAGGTAGCCGTACGCGTACTCTCCGGAGATCTCGATGGTCGCGGACTTGATGCCCGCTTCTTCGCCCGGCAGCAGATCCACCACTTCGGCTTTGAAGCCCGCCCGCTCCGCCCATCGCAGGTACATGCGCATGAGCATCTGCGCCCAGTCCTGCGATTCCGTGCCGCCCGCGCCCGGGTGAATCGAGAGAATGGCGTTTTTCCGATCCTGGGGCCCGGAGAGGACGACCTTGACCGAGAAGGCCTCGAGTTCCTTCTTGAGCGCGGCGAGCGCCTGGTCGATGCCCGCGGCCTCGGCTTCGTCGCCCGCCTCGGTCGCCATCTCCCAGAGCACCCGGAGGTCTTCGGCTTGGCCGGCCAGATCCTTGAAGCGACCGGTTGTCCGGGCCAGATCGGCGCGCTCCTGCACGAGCGCCTGGGCCTTGCGGCTGTCCTCCCAGAAGGTCGGGGCGGCCATCTCCTGGTCGATCACCGCGATGCGCGTCTCCTTCGCCTCGAGGTCAAAGATGCCCCCGGAGGTCCAGCACGCGCTTTTCGACCTCGACGAGGTCGCGCTTCAGGTCGCTTAGCATGCCGCAGGACGCCTCCTGACGGACGCCGCGGACCAGGCGGCGACGCAGAGCCCGAGGCAGAGGTAGACGAGCCAGTCTCCGAAGCGCGTGTACAGGGTCGTGCGTGATCGCAGCGGAATCGAGGCGGAGAGGATGCCGCGATCGAAGAGCGGCAGGGTGGGCCCGACGCGCCCGTCCGGACCGACGAAGGCCGAGATGCCCGTGTTTGCCGCCCGGGCAATCGCCACCCGATTCTCGACGGCGCGGAGTGGGAGCGTGCCCAGATGCTGCGGTGGGCCGCTCGTTCGCCCGAACCACGCGTCGTTGGTGATGTTGGTCATGAAGCTCGCGCCTCCTACCGCGAAACCCCTGAACAGACCCGGGGAGATTACTTCGTAACAGATCACGGTGCCGAAAGGCGCCCCGGGCAGCGGAAACACCGTCTGTCGGCTGCCGGGCGCGAAGTCCGAGATGAACTCCGCCCACTGCCTCACGAAGCCGAGGAGCCAGCCGAGGGGCACGTATTCGCCGAACGGTACGAGTCGGATCTTATCATACTTGGCCGTAATCCCCTGATCTCCCAGTAGAAAAGCGCTGTTCAGGAACTGACCGTTCGGGCCGGGAAGACGATCGATGGAGCCCACCAGGAGCGGTGCCCCGATCTCCCTGGATAGCGTCACCAAGCGGGCGAGCAGGGCGGGGTCGCCGCGAAGGAAGATGGGCGCGGCCGTCTCCGGCCACACAATGAGGGCGGGCTTTTTCCCTGAAGGTTGCCGCGCGGCCTGCCGGGTGAGCTGCTCGTAGATGTCCATCGTGATCTCCCGGTTCGCGGGGTCCTCCTTGACGCTCTGCTCGATCGAGGGCTGGATGACGGAGACCCGGACGAAGCGCATCTCCCGCTCGGCCGCGGGTCCGAACTCGTGGGAAAGCGTCCACCACCCGAAGGCGAGTGAGCCCAGCAGCAGGAGAGCAGCCGCCGCCAGACCGGGGGCGGAGCGCCGCAAACCCAAGACCAGGAGACCGGCGATGCCGGCGTTCACCGCGACGAGGAGCAGCGAGACTGCGTAGACACCGCCGAGCTCGGCGACCTGGATTATCGGGAGGGCCAGGTGCTGGGAGTAGCCCAGCAGGCCCCACGGGAACCCGCCCATGAGCCAGCCGCGTACCCACTCTCCCGCCACCCAGAGAGCGGGCGCCAGCGCGAGCGCCCACCCCTGCCCTAGTCGAACGCGCAGGGTCGCGATCGCCACGCAGAGGAGTCCCGTGTACAGACCGCAGTAGGCCGCCAGAGCGGCAATGGGCAGCCACGTCACCGGCCACGGGATCGCGCTGTAGTTCTGGAACGTGTGGTCGAGCCAGCGCAGGAGCACGACGAAGAACACCGTCCCCGCCAGCCAGCCGTCGGCGAGGGCCTGTCTGGGTGGGCGCGTCAGGGCGCACACGAGGGGCAGCACCAGCCACACCCAGGCGAGGACGGACCAATCCGCCGTCGGAAATGCCAGGGCCCCGGCCGCTCCCGACAGCGCGAGCGCGATCCGGCGGGCTCCAGGGCGATCGAGAAAGGGCAGTGACCTACATCCCGTGCGCGAGGCGGTCGGCGAGCGCTCGCGGCAGGCCGGCCCGAAGGATCTTGGCCGCCGCCGCCTTGTGATCGTACATCACGCGACGAAGCGTGATGCTTCGCTCGTCCTCGTCCCACACCACGTACGCGGCCCGCGGATCGCGGTCGCGCGGCTGCCCGACACTGCCAACGTTGACGATGTACCGCCGTCCGTCGTGGAAGGGGACACGGTGATCGTGCCAGGCCGGGCCCCCAAGGTCCTCGTGTGCGGGCCCGCTCGATCCCAGCGACCAGACGCCGGGTCGATGCGAATGCCCGACGAAGCACAGACGCGTCGCGAAGTCGGCAAAAGCCTCGAACCCGTCCTCCGCGGAGAGCAGGTACTCCCACTCCTCCGGGCGCCGGGGGCTTGCGTGAACGCAGGTCGCCTCCCCGAGGGCGGAAGAGAGCGGGAGCCCGGAAAGATACCCCTGGTGGTCCGCGCCCAGCTGCTCGCGCGTCCAGAGCGCCGCCGCGCGTGCCGCCGGGTTGAACCAGCGGAGGTCGAGCAGACCCAGCGCGCCGTACTCGTGGTTGCCGGCGACCATCCCGGTGGAGCGCTCTCCCAGGAGCTCGACGCAGGCGACCGGATCGGCGCCGTACCCGACGGCGTCTCCCAGGCACAGGACTCCGAGGGCGCCCTCGGAAGCCGCGTCGGCCAGCACCGCCGAGAGGGCCTCCAGGTTGCCGTGCACATCGGAGAGCACCGCGTATCGCACGCAGGCCTCAGCCGGAGGGCCGCAGCTCTTTGTGGATGCGGTCGAGGATTCCGTTGATGAAGCGGCTCGACTCCTGCGTGCTGAACTTCTTCGCCACCTCGAGCGCCTCGTTGATGGCGACCTTGGGCGGCACGTCACCGGCCCAGAGAATCTCGAAGATGCCTTCGCGCAGGATGTTCCGGTCCACCACCGCCATGCGCTCGAGCTCCCAGTGCTGCGCGTACTGGGAGATCAGCTCGTCGATCTTCTCCTCGTGGAGCTTGGTACCGCGCACGAGGGCCTCGGCGAAATCCCGTACCTCGACGTCCACGGGATGGCGCGTCCAGAACTCGTCGAGGTGAGGCCCGGGCGAGCCCTCGCCCTGGACGTCTAGCTGGTAGAGCAGCTGGAGCGCCAGCTCGCGGGACTTGCGGCGCTTGCCCATCAGCGCCGGCGCTTCGCGGCGTGCCCGGCCCTGAGCTCCCGCCTCCAGGCCACCATCTCGAGCACCGCTCGCGCCGCCTCCTCGCCGCGGTGCCCGACGGGGCCGCCGGCGCGCTCCCACGCCTGCGCTTCGGTCAGCGAGGTGATCACGCCGAAGCCCACCGGCACCCCCGTCTCGAGCCCCACCCGCGACAGCCCGTGGGCGGCTTCCGCCGCGATGTACCCGAAGTGCGGGGTCTCGCCCCGGATCACCACGCCCACGGAGACGATGCCGGCGTACCGGCCTGTTCGCGCGAGCGCCATGGCCGCCTGCGGGAGCTCGAACGAGCCGGGCACCCAGTGGATCTCGACGCGGTCCCCCGGCACGCCGCCGGCTTCGAGCGCGGAGGCGGCCCCATCGGCGAGCTTCTTCGAGATGGCTTCGTTGAAGCGCGCCGCCACCACCGCGAAGCGGCCCTTGGGCGACTGGTGGGCCGCCCGGTCGACGCCGTGCGCGGACCTCTCCTGCAGCCTCTTGCGGGGGGCGGCGCCGGCCATCTCAATCAGGCAGGGAAGAGAAGAGGTGGCCCATCTTCTGGCGCTTGGTCATGAGGTAGCGCTTGTTGCTCTCGGTGGGCGGAATCTCGATGGGCACGCGCTCGACCACCTGGAGGCCGTAGCCCTCGATGCCGACGATCTTCTTCGGGTTGTTCGTGAGGATGCGCAGGCGCTTCGCGCCCAGATCCACGAGGATCTGCGCGCCGATGCCGTAGTGGCGCAGATCGGCCTGGAAGCCCAGGACGTGGTTGGCCTCGACGGTGTCCTTGCCCTGGTCCTGGAGCTCGTACGCGCGAAGCTTGTTCAAGAGCCCGATCCCCCGTCCCTCCTGACGCATGTACAGGAGGATGCCGCGCCCCTCGCGCTCGATGATGTCCAGGGACTTGTGCAGCTGCGAGCCGCAGTCGCAGCGGCGGGAGCCGAACACGTCGGCGGTCAGGCACTCGGAATGGACCCGGACCAGCACCGGCTCCTCGCCGCGAACGTCGCCCATGACGAGGGCCAGGGGGAGGCGATCGTCCACCGTGGTCTCGTAGGCGATGCAGGTGAACTCGCCGTACTCGGTCGGCAGCTGCGTCGTGGCCGCCCGCCGCACGAGTTTTTCCTTCTGGATGCGGTACTCGATCAGGTCCTTGATCGTGATGCACTTGAGCCCGTGGCGCTTCGCCAGCAGGAGCAGGTCCTGCACCCGCGCCATGCCGCCCTCGTCGTTGAGCACCTCGCAGATGACGCCGGCCGGCGCGCAGCCGGCCAGCCGGGCCAGGTCGATTGCCGCCTCCGTGTGACCCGCGCGCCGCAGGACACCGCCCGGCATCGCCCGCAGCGGGAAGATGTGCCCGGGGCGCGTCAAGTCGTCGGGGCGCGAGAGAGAATTGACGAGGGTACGGATGGTGACCGCGCGATCGTAGGCCGAGATGCCGGTGGTGACACCGCGCCGCGCGTCCACGCTGACCGTGAAGGCGGTCCCGAGGGGTGCGGTGTTGTCGTTGACCATCATGGGGATCTGCAGCTCCTCGAGCCGTTCGCCCAGCATCGGCATGCACATGAGGCCCCGCCCGTGCACGATCATGAAGTTGACGGCCTCGGGGGTGGCCTTGTCGGCCGCCATGAGGAAGTCACCCTCGTTCTCGCGGTCCTCGTCGTCCACCACGACGATGATTCGCCCGGCGCGGATGTCTGCTATGGCTTCCTCGATGCTCGCGAACTCGCGCTTGCTCTCGATCGTCACCGTGGCTCCTCCCTCAAGCTCAGGGCACGCAGCACGTACTTCCCGATCACGTCCATCTCCAGGTTGACCCGACGGCCCGCCTTGAGGCCGCCCAGGGTCGTCCGCTCCAGTGTATGCGGAATGACCATGACCTCGAAAGCCCGCGCCTCGAGCGCCGCTACCGTCAGGCTGACCCCGTCCACCGCCACCGACCCCTTCAGGATGACGAGGGGGGCCAGCGCCGGGTCCTGCCACTCTACCCTTAACCGCGCCGTCTCGCTGGCATCCCGTTCCACCGCACCGACAATCCCAACGCCGTCGACGTGTCCAAGCACGAGATGCCCCCCGACGAAGCCGTCGAGCCGCATGGGGCGCTCGAGATTCACCTCATCCCCGGTCGAGAGATCCCCGAGCGCGGTCCGGGCGAGGGTCTCGGGCCCGACGTCGAAGCCGACGCTGTCGCCGTGGAGCTCCACCGCCGTCAGGCAAACACCGTTCACGGCGAGGCTCGAGCCGACCTGGCTGCCCGCGAGTGTCACACCGGCGCCAACCACGAGCCTGGCGTCGGTGCGGCGCAATACCCGGCCGGTCTCCTCGACGATTCCCGTGAACATCTCAGCGTCCGCCGCCCGCATGCCCGCTGCCCGGATGAACGACCTCGGCTTCCACCATCAAGTCGGCTCCCACGGAGCGGACGGCGACGCCCTCGAGCCGGATCGCCTCCGGCAACAGCAGGCCCGCGCCTCCGAGGGCCCTGGGAGAAGCCGCGCCCCCGAGGAGCATGGGGGCCGTGAAGGCGACGAGACGATCCACGAGGCCCGCCTCGAGGAAGGCCGAGGCCAGCGTGCCACCTCCTTCGACGAGGATTCCGCTCACGTCGAGGCCGCCGAGCCTGGACACGAGGTCAGTCACGTCCACGTGTCCCTCCTGCGACTTGCACCTGAGGACGGTCACGCCCCGCGCCTCGAGTCCTCCCACCCGCTCCGCGTCGGCGGCGTCCGTCACCGCCACGAGCGCCCTCTCGGGCCTCCCCGCCTCGATGAGGCGCGCCGTCACCGGCAGACGCGCGAAGCTGTCGACGACAACCCGAAAGGGCTCGCGCGGCCACGGACTGCCGAGTCGCACGTCCAGGGCCGGGTCGTCGGCGAGGGCCGTCCCTATTCCGACGACAACGGCATCCGCTCGACTCCTCAGGCGATGCGCCTCGAGCCGCGCCTGTGTCCCCGTGATCCATCGCGAAGAGCGCCTGGAGTCGGCGGTCGCTCCGTCGAGCGTTGCGGCCCACTTGAGGGTGACGTGGGGCCGTCCACGCCGGGCCGCGGTGATGAAGACCTGGTTGAGCGCGATGGCCTCGCGCTCGCGACAACCCATCGCCACCTCGACGCCGGTCCCCGCCAGCGCGTTGGCCCCGCCACCCGGCACCCGGGGATTTGGATCGCGCGTCCCGATGACGACGCGTTTCACTCCGGCCGTCCTGATCGCCTCCACGCACGGCGGAGTCCGGCCCCTGTGATTGCAGGGTTCGAGGGTGACATAGAGAGTCGCGCCGCGGGCCGCCGCGCCGGCCTGTGCCAACGCCCCCGCCTCGGCGTGGGAGCCGCCCGCCCTGGCGTGGAAGCCCTCGCCGGCAGCGCGGCCCGCAGCAACGAGCACGGCGCCCACGATTGGATTGGGAGAGGTCAAGCCGGCGCCACGCCCGGCCAGCTCGAGCGCGCGCCCCATCCAGCGTATGTCCTCGGGGCTCAGCGGGGACACGAGTTCGGGTCGCGGCGCGGGGACCGTCGTCATGGCGAGATGAGGCCGTCGACGAAGGTCTTGGGATCGAAGGGCTGGAGGTCTTCCACTTGCTCGCCTACGCCGATGAATTTGATCGGCACGCCGAGCTCGCGGTAGATGCGCACCACGATGCCGCCCTTGGCCGTCCCGTCGAGCTTGGTCAGCACGAGCCCCGTCAACCCTACGGCCTCGTGAAAGAGCTTTGCCTGGGCTATGGCGTTCTGCCCCGTCGACGCCTCCAGGACCATCAGGCACTCGTGCGGCGCGCCCGGCAGCTGACGGGATACGACTTTCTTGAGCTTGACGAGCTCGTCCATCAGGTTCGATTTGGTATGGAGACGCCCGGCGGTGTCCACCAGGAGCACGTCCACACCACGGGCGGTGGCCGCCTTGACAGCGTCGAAGACTACCGCGGCCGGGTCTGCGCCCGCTCCCTGCCGTATCACCTCCGCCCCGGCCCGACGGCCCCACTCCTCGAGCTGCTCCACCGCCGCCGCCCTGAAGGTGTCGGCGGCAGCCAAGAGGACGCTTTTGCCCGACGCGCGGAGCGCGGCCGCCAGCTTGCCGCTGGACGTGGTCTTGCCCGAGCCGTTGACCCCGAGCATCAGCACAACGCTCGGCGCTCCATCCAGGTTGAGCGGCGCCGCCGCACCCGCCAGAGTCTCTTCGAGGAATCGCCCCAGGAGCGCCCGGACGTCCTGACCGGACAACGCCCCCGTGCGCCTCGCTTCGGCTCGCACGCGCGACACGAACTCACCTGCCTCGCGGGCCCCGAGGTCGGAGGCGACCAGCAGCTCTTCCAGCTCCTCCAGCATGACTTCGTCGACGACCCTGCCCGACGAGAGGAGGCCGTCGAGCCCCCGGCTCATGGCCTGGCGCGAGCGGTCCAGGCCCTGCCTCAGGCGGTCGGCCAGGCCCCCGAAGAAGCCCATTACGATCCCGTTCCCTGGGTTTCCTGCGGCAGCACCAGTTTCTGGATAACCACCCCTCTGGCTCCCAGGGGAGGCATACGCCGCCCGTTCAGATCGATCTCGAGGCCGCCCGCATTGCCCACCGTGAGGACGAACCGGCGCGCGGCTGACCATTCCCGGACGGCGCCCGCCTGCAGCAGCTCCTCCGACACCGGCCCCTCGTCCGCTTGTACTCGTATCCACGTGGGCTCGACGGCGTGAATCAGAAGTCGCTGCGCTGGAGGCCTTGGCTCGGCCGCCGGTGCCGCGACCGGCTGCGGAGGAATGGCAGGCGTGGCCACGGCCGGAGTGGTGGCCGATGAGGGGGCGGTCTCTGCGGCGCCCCGAGCCGACACCGACGTGGCCGGCGCCGCATGCTGAGAGCTCCTGAGCCCGACTCGAAGCGCGAACAGGCTCGCGCCAAGCGCGATGAAGAGGACGAGGCTCACCACGAGCGGCCCAGCGCGGCGGGACGACGGCCCGCTGCGCACGACGCTCTGAACGCGCTCGGGCTTCGCGGGCTCGCCCGAGGTTTCCCGGTACACCCCGAGCGCCTCGTCGGGTGAGGCGTCGAGGAAGTCGCAGTATGCCCGGATGAAGCCCTTGACGAAGACCGGCGCCGGCAGCTCGCCCCAGCTGTCCGATTCGAGGGCCTCGAGGTGCCGCCGCCCGACCCGCGTGGAGCGCGCGATGTCGTCGAGCGAGACCCCCTTGGCCTCGCGAAGCTCGCGCAGACGAATTCCCAGAGAGCTCATGATGCCTCTGGGGGAGTCTACGCCCTGGGCGGGCAAAGAGTCAAAGCGGGGGCGCAGTTAGGCTTCAGTCAGCTTCACGGAAACGATGCGGGAAAGCCCGGGCTCCTCCATGGTCACGCCGTACAGGACGTCGGCGGCTTCCATGGTCTTGCGGTTGTGGGTGATGACGATGAACTGAGTCTGCGAGCAGAGCTCCCGCAGCACCCTGATGAAGCGGTGGATGTTGGCGTCGTCGAGTGGAGCGTCGACCTCGTCGAGCACGCAGAAGGGGCTCGGGCGGTAGTAGAAGATCGCGAACAGCAGCGCGAGACCGGTGAGCGCCCGCTCGCCGCCTGACATCAGCGTGACCGCCTGGAGCCGCTTGCCGCGCGGCTGTGCCATGAGCTCGACCCCCAGCTCCAGCGGGTCGTCCTCGCCTTCTTCCGGCGGCACCATGCGCAGCTCGGCCCGGCCGCCTTCGAAGAGGCGCTGAAAGATCTCCCCGAAATGCCGGTTGATCTCCTCGAAAGCCTCCTGGAAGCGGTCCTGGGCCGTTCGCGTCATGCCGCGGAGGGCGCGATCCAGGTCCTTCATGGACTGCACGAGGTCGTCGTGCTGGCTTCGAAGGAACTCGAGCCGCTCCTGGAGCTCGCGGTACTCGTCGTCCGCCACGAGGTTGACCGGGCCCATCCCTTCGAGCTTTTCTCCCAGCTCCTCGTAGCGCGCTCTTCCCGCCTCGATATCGCGCGTCGGATCGTGCGCGGTGAGCAGCGTCTCCGCCCCCTCGACGGCGTGACGGCGGCCGGCCTCCTGGAGAAGCTCTTCACGGCGCACGCGGCCTTCTGTCTCCTTCAAATCCAGCTCGTGGATCCGCGAGACCAGGCCGTCCAGCCGCCGCTGCGCCTCCCGCAGCTCGTTCTCCATCGCCTGTCTCTCGTCGAGACGCCGCCCATGCTCTTCCGCGAGTACGGTGACCTCCCGCTCCTTGCGGTCGCGCTCCCCCCCGACTTCGCGGGCCCGCTCGTCGGTCCGGCCCTGTTCGCGCGTCAGCTCCTGGCGCCGGTCGAAGATCTGGGAGCGCCGGCTCCCGGCTTCCTGGAGCCGCACCGCGAACTCTCCCTCGAGCTCGCCCAGGCTGTCGATCTCGCGTCCGAGGGCCTCGACGCGCTCGAGAACCGTGGCGAGATCGACACGGCAGGTCGTCGCGGCGACCACGGTGGAAGCCTCCATCGCCTGATCGGCCTCGAGGCCGGCCCGCAGCACCGTCATCTCCGACTCGATGGCCGTCTCGCGCGCCATCACCTCCGACAGCTGCGCGTCCAGCGCCTCGAGCTCGTGCGCCGCCGTTGCCGACTCGCTCGAGAGCTGACGTCTCTCCGCCTGGAGCGTCTCGAGATGGCGCAGCACACGCTCGGCCTCGCGGTGGGTGGCCTCGATGTCCTTCTCGCCGCTCAGCCGCGCCGACTCCTGAGCGTGGACGGAGACTTGCAAGACTTCCTGGCGGCCCCGCAGCGATTCGACTTCGCCGTCGAGGGCCTGGAGCTGCCGCACGGCGTCCTCCGCCTGAAGGGCGAGGCCGCCCAGCTCCTCCGACAGCTGGCGCAGCGCCCGCTTCCTCCCGAGCAGGGAGTGGTCATTCGCCTGTTGTTCCTTGTGCCGCCGGCCGCCCGTCAGAGCGCCCGCGGGCGACAACACCTCGCCGGCGCGGGTGACAAAGGTCGCCGCCGTTCCGTTCCGCCGCCACAAGGCCTCGGCCACGTCGAGGCTTCCGACGATCGCGACGTGCCCCAGCAGATGCCGGACCAGCTCGGGCCGCGCGCCGCCGACCAGGCGATCGGCCCAGGTGATCTCCTTGTCGTCGGTGCGTCCGCCAGCGGGCTGGCGAGCCGCGGCGATCGTCTCGAGGGCGAGGAGCGTCGCCGCCCCCACACCTTCGCGCTCGAGGTAGCCGAGCGCCGTCCGGGAATGCTCGAAGCGCTCGACGATGACCCACTGGAGCCGGTCGCCCAGCACTGCTTCCACCGCGGGTTCCAGGCCCGGTGGAACGTCGAGAAGGTCGGCGACGGTGCCGACCACGCCCGCCACGGAGGCGGCCGCCTGAGGTGAGAAGAGTGAGCGTACGCCGGCGCCGTAGCCTTCCCGCTCGCGCTCGAGGAGGTCCAGCGCTTCGCGGGCCGATTCCTTCGCGGCGATGGCCACGCGGAGCGCCGCCAGCGACTCCTGCGCATGGACGCGCCTGGCGCTCTGCCGCCCGAGCTCCTCCTCGACCTGCCCTCTTTCTCCCGTCAAGAGGGAGAGCTGGACGCCGGTTTGCTCGAAGCTCGTTTCGAGCTGGCGGCGCGCCGCCGCCAGCGCGTCGGCTTCCGCCCGGGCCGAGGCCGTTTCGGATTCGAGCCGCTCGCGGCGGCGTTCGAGCTGGGCCCCGCGCTCGCGAAGCTCGCCCGTCGAGCGCGTCAGCTCGGCGCGGTCCCCGGCCGCCCGGATCTGCTCCAGGCGCAGCGCCTCGACGGCGGCTCGGCGCCGTCCAAGCTCGACCCGGCGCTGCTCGAGGTCGGCTTCGAGAGCCTTGACCTGCCGGTCCAGCCCGGCAAAGCGCTCCCGCGCCTCGGTCAGGGCTCGTATCGCGTCCTCTCTCTTGACTCCGATCTCGCCGCGGCGCTCGGTGAGCGATCGCATCTCCTCGCCGAGTCGCAGCTCCTCCTCGCCCATCTCGCGGATCTGCGCGCCCATCTGCTCTCGTCTCTCGAGCAGACGCTCCACTTCGCCCTGGAACTTTTGCGCCGATTGCCTGAGGTCGGCCAGGCGGTAGTCGCTTTCCTGTATTGCCGCGCGCAGCGTTGCCTCACGGGCCTCGACCTGAGCGATGGAGACCCGCCGTTCGCCTTCCTCCCGGCGAAGTCTGGCGCCCTCCTGAGCCAGCGCCTCGTGCGCGGCGGTCAGGCCCGCGTAGTCGGCCGCCAGCATGGCCAGGTCGAGAGCCTGCCGCTCCTGGTGGAGCGCCTTGTACTGCTGGGCCTTCTTCGCCTGGCGCTCGAGCGAGCCGACCTGGCGCTTGACCTCGTCCATCACGTCCCGGACGCGCTGCAGGTTCTGGCGGGTGGCGTCGAGCTTGCCCTGAGTCTCGGCTCGCTGCTGCTTGTAGCGCGCGACGCCGGCCGCCTCCTCGATGAAGATGCGCCGCTCCCAGGGCTTGGCGGTCAGGACGTGGTTGAGCCGGTCCTGGTCCATGAGAGCGTAGGCCTTGGGATTCACGCCGGTGCCGGCGAAGAGGTCCTGGATATCGCGGAGACGGCAGACGCCCTTGTTGAGTACGTATTCGCTCTCGCCGGTCCGGTAGAGCCGCCGGGCCACACCGACTTCGCTCCACGGCACGTCGAGGCCGCCGTCGTTGTTGAAGACAAGGCCGACCTCGGCCAGCCCCACCGCCTTGCGCGAAGACGCGCCGTGGAAGATCACGTCCTCCATCTTCTGGCCGCGCAGAGTCTTCGGGCTCTGCTCGCCGAGGGCCCACCGGACGGCGTCGGCGACATTGGACTTGCCGCAACCGTTCGGGCCGACGATGCAGGTGACGCCGGGGAAGACCTTGATCTCCGTCTTCTCGGCGAAGGACTTGAAGCCCTGGATCACGATGAGTTCAAGGCGCATACGCTTGCCAGAGTTCGGCACTCACAGATAACACGGCTCGGGCGCAGGGTACAAGAAAAAACCCCATGGGAGGGGGTTTCTGAACCGTCAGGGCACCAGATGCTGGGTTGAGGCGGGTCAGGCGCCCTTGAGGAGGCAGCACTTCTTGTACTTCTTGCCGGACCCGCACGGACACGCGTCGTTGCGCCCCACCTTTGCCCCGGCCAGCATGCGCGGCTCGCTGGGCATGGCGTCCCCGTTGGTGCCGTGAATCTCGCGCCATGCCGGCTTCGGCGCGATCGCGGGCGCCGCGGCGGGCGCGGGAGCCAGGTCGGCGTTGCCGATCCGGACCTTGAAAAGCTGCTCGAGCACGACTTCCTTCAGGTGGTCCATCATCTCCTGGAACATGTCGAAGGCTTCCTTCTTGTACTCGGTCAGCGGGTCGCGCTGGCCGTAGCCGCGGAGCCCGATGCCTTCCTTCAGGTGATCCATGTTCAGCAGGTGGTCTTTCCACAGCTGGTCGATTCCGCGAAACTCGCCATCCTCCCACCGCAGCCCCAGCAGGATCCAGCGCTCGAGCCGGTGGAGGAGCTCGGGTCCGACCTGCCGCTCGCGCTCCCGGTACAGCGCTTCCACCGCCTCCTGGACGGCGGCGTCGAGTGCCTCGGCCGACCCGGTCTCCAGCGCCCCCTCGGTCTTGTCGCCCGTCAGGCGCAGATCGAATTGCCGGTAGAGCGCTTCGTTGAGGCCGGCCAGATCCCAGTCCTCGGCGTGGGCGTCGCGGGAGGCGAAGCGCTCCACTATGCCCTCGGCGACCTCGCCCGCCCACTCGAGGATCCGCTCCTCCTGGCTCTCGCCCTCGAGGATATCGCGGCGGAGGCCGTAGACGATCTCGCGCTGCTTGTTCATCACGTCGTCGTATTCGAGGAGGTGCTTGCGAATCTCGAAATTGCGCGTCTCCACGCGCTTCTGGGCCGTGCTGATGGCGCGCGTGACGAGCTTGTGCTCGATGGGCTCGCCCTCCTCCATCCCCAGCCGCTCCATAATGCGCTGGATGCGCTCGGAACCGAAGATGCGGAGCAGGTCGTCTTCGAGGGAGAGGTAGAAGCGCGAGGAGCCGGGGTCGCCCTGCCGTCCCGATCGGCCCCGCAGCTGGTTGTCGATTCGCCGGGATTCGTGGCGCTCCGTGCCGATGATGTGAAGCCCCCCGAGCTTCACGACACGCTCGTGCTCGGGCTGCGTGACGGTGTTGGCCTCCGTCCAGGCGCTCTCGCGAGCTTCGAGAGGCGCCAGCGCCGGGTCCAGACCCTTCTTCCTCAGCAACTCCTTGGCCAGGAAATCCGGGTTGCCGCCCAACAGGATGTCCGTGCCCCGCCCGGCCATGTTGGTGGCGATGGTGACCCCTTTCTCACGGCCGGCCTGGGCGACGATTTCAGCCTCGCGCTCGTGGTACTTGGCGTTGAGCACCTGGTGCGGGATGCCGCGTTTCTTCAGGAGCCGCGAGAGGAGCTCGGACTTCTCGATGGAGACCGTGCCCACGAGCGCGGGCTGGCCTTTCTCGTGCAGCGCGACGATCTCGGCGCTGACCGCCTCGAACTTTTCCCGCTCCGTCTTGTAGACCACGTCCGGGAAGTTGACGCGGGACATCGGCTGATTGGTGGGGACGACGGTGACGTCGAGCTCGTAGATTTTGGCGAACTCGTCGGCCTCCGTGGCCGCCGTGCCCGTCATGCCCGCCAGCTTGTCGTACATCCTGAAGTAATTCTGCAGAGTAATGGTGGCAAGTGTCTGATTTTCAGACTCGATCTTGACACCTTCCTTGGCCTCGACGGCCTGGTGAAGCCCGTCCGACCAGCGGCGTCCAGGCATCATGCGCCCGGTGAACTCGTCCACGATGATGACCTGGCCGTCCTTGATCACATAGTCCACGTCCCTTCTGAAAAGGGCGTGGGCCTTGAGCGCCTGGCTGATGTGGTGGAGCACGTCCATCTGCGAAGGGTCGTAGAGATTCTCGATGTTCAGGAGCCGCTCGCAGTGCGTGATGCCCTGCTCGGTCAGCGACACCGCCCGCGACTTCTCGTCCACGATGTAGTCGCCCGGCGCCGTGGCCTCGATCTCCGAGAGTTTCCCCTCCACGATCGTCGCCGCGCGCTTGAGCTTGGGAATGATGCGGTCGATCTTGTAGTAGCGCTCGGTCGAGCCCTCGGCGGGGCCCGAGATGATGAGCGGGGTGCGGGCCTCGTCGATCAGGATCGAGTCGACCTCGTCGACGATGGCGAAGTGGTGCTCGCGCTGGACCATGTCCTCCAGGCTGAAGCGCATGTTGTCCCGGAGGTAGTCGAAGCCGAACTCGTTGTTGGTGCCGTAGGTGATGTCGGCGTGGTAGGCCTCGCGGCGCGAGCAGGGCCTGAGGCCGGCGAGCCGGATGTCGGGCGACACGTGCGACGGGTCGAAGAGGTAGGACATCTCGTGCTGGATCACGCCCAGGCTCAACCCGAGCGCGTGGTAGATCGGGCCCATCCACTGCGCGTCGCGGCGGGCGAGGTAGTCGTTGACCGTGACGATGTGGGTGCCGAGCCCCGGCAGGCCGTTCAGGTAGGCGGGCAGCGTCGCCACGAGCGTCTTGCCCTCGCCGGTCGCCATCTCGGCGATCTTGCCCTGGTGCAGCACCATGCCGCCCATGAGCTGGACGTCGAAGTGCCGCATGCGGACGGTGCGCCGCGCGGCCTCGCGGCAGACCGCGAAGGCCTCGACGAGCAGATCGTCAATCTCGGCGCCGTCGGCCAGCCGCTTGCGGAACTCGTCGGTCTTGGCCCTTAGGGCGGCGTCGGACACTTGCTCGAGCCCGGGACCGAGCGCGTTGATGGCCTCGACCGCGGGGCGCATGCGCTTCGCGTCGCGCTCGTGCTTGGTCCCTAACACCGCGCGAATCAGGACGTTCAGCATACCGGTATCTTACACTACTCGACTGGCCGGGCGGCCTTGAGCAGCTCGCGCGCGTGCCGTCTCGAAGCTTCCGTGACGTGCTCGCCGCCCAGCATGCGGGCCACTTCCTCGACGCGGCCGCCTGCGTCCAGGGCCGTCACGGTCGTCCGGGTGGCGGCTTTGGTCACGCGCTTCTCCACGAGCAGGTGGTGCTCGGCATAGGCCGCGATGGGCGCCAGGTGGGTCACGCAGAGCACCTGTCGTCCCGCTGCGGTCTGGCGGAGCTTCTGTCCCACCGCGTCGGCGACCCGCCCGCCGATGCCCGCGTCCACCTCGTCGAAGACCATGCTCGGCACGTCCTCGGCCGCCGCGAGAATGGTCTTGATCGCCAGCATGGTCCGCGAGAGCTCTCCTCCCGACACGACCTTGGCCAGCGGCTTGAGCTCCTCTCCCGGGTTGGCCGAGAGGAGGAATTCGACCGTCTCCGCTCCGCGGGGACCGAGCCGCCAGCCGCCCGGCCCGCTCGACAGGTCCCCTTCCCTGGCGGTCTCGCGCCTGAGAGGCGAGCGGAAGCGCGCGTGTTCCATGCCGAGGGATCGGAGCTCGCGCTGGATCTGCCGCTCGAGGCGCTGGGCCGCCACCGCCCGGGCCTCCGACAGGACCGCCGCTTCCCGGGCCGCGCTCTCCGCCGCGGCGGCCGCCTCTCGCTCCGTCTCCTCGGCAATGGCGTCGTGGCGGTCGATCCGGTCGAGGGCCCGGGCGATCTCCTCCCGGTAGGCTGCGATGGCGACCGCGGTCTCGCCGTACTTGCGCTTGACGCTGCCGATGGCGTCGAGGCGCTCGTCGATCTGCCTCAGGCGGTCGGGATCCAGGACGGCCCGGTCGCGCAGCCCGCGAGCCCGCGCGACGGCATCCTCCACATAGGCCTGCGCGCCCTCGAGCGCCTCGATGGGCGTGGTCACGTCGGGATCGAAGCGCGAGAGCTCGCGAAGCAGCGACGCGGCGCGGCCGATTCCTGCGCCTGCCGCATGCGGGTCCTCGTGCAGGAGCTCCATGACCTCCTGGAGGCCGGCGTAGATCCGCTCCGCGTTCTGGAGCCTCCGGCGCTCCCCGCGAAGCTCGTCCTCCTCGCCTTCGCGGAGCTGGACGGCGTCGATCTCCGAGATCTCCCAGCGGTAGAGCTCCTCCTTGCGGGCGCCTTCCCGGGCGTCGTCGCGCAGGCGGGCCAGCTCGGCGCGCGCCGTCTCCCAGCGCCGCCAGAGCGCGGCCAGCTTCGCCCGCGTCTCCTCGCACCCGGCGAAGCGATCCAGGACGTCGAGCTGACGCGCGGGCTCCATGAGCCGCTGGTGCTCGTGCTGGCCGTGGATCTCCACCAGGAGGTCACCGAGTCGCTCGAGGAGCGCGACCGTCGCGGCCGAGTCGTTGACGAACACGCGGTGCCGTCCCGACCGCGCGAGCTCCCGCTTGACGACGAGCTGGCCGTCGGGAGCGGCGTGTCCAGCCTCGTCGAGCGCCGCGGCCACCGGGCCCGTCGCGGACACGTCGAACACGGCCTCCACCGAGGCGGACTCGGCCCCGGTGCGGATGAGGTCCGGCTGGGCGCGGGCACCGCGGACGAGGAGGAGGGCGTCGATGACGATGGACTTGCCGGCCCCCGTCTCGCCGGTGAGGACGTTCAGTCCCGGCGCGAAGACGACGCGCGCCTCCTCCAGCACGGCCAGGTTCCGGATGGCGAGCTCGCGCAGCATCGCGGACGCCATGCTACGCCGCTGGGTTGACCCGGCTCAACGCGTATCCCCGCGGGCACAGGCCTGGTTCACCGGCGCCCCACCCTAGCGCTCTCCCCACTTGAGCTTGGTGCGGAGCACCGAGAAAAAGTGCTTCTGCGGAAAGCGGAGGAGCCGTATGCGCGCCGTCGCCTGGAAGATCGCCACCACGTCGGCCTCCTTGAGCGCGAAGCCGACCTGGCCGTCGAGCGTCAGCATCACGTCCTGGTCTGACTGGAGCGTCACCTCGATGCGCAGGTCGGCGGGCAGGACGATGGGACGGTTCGTGAGCGTGTGCGAGCAGATCGGCGTCAGCACCACCGCGGGCATGGTCGGGAAAACGATGGGACCGCCGGCCGACAGGCCGTAGGCCGTCGACCCCGTCGGCGTCGAGATGATGAGACCGTCGGCGCGGTAGGCGGTGGCGAACTGCCCGTCCACCGAGACAGCCAGGTTGATGATGCGACTCATCGCCGACTTGGTGATGACGACGTCATTGAGGGCCACGTAGTCCGACAAGCGTTCGCCGTGGCGCCACACCTGCGCGGCCAGCATCACGCGCTCCTCGATCACGAGCCCGCCCGCGAGGAAAGCCTCCAGGGCCGGGAAGAGCTCCTCCTTGGTCAGCGCGGTGAGAAAGCCCAAGCCGCCGAGGTTCACGCCGAGTATGGGCACGCCGAGGTCGCCCACGAGCCGCGCCATCGAGAGAAGGGTGCCGTCGCCGCCGAGCACCAGCAGCAGGTCCACCTGCGCGGGCAGGTCCGGCTTGCGCGCCGTCGCCGCCTGCGCGTCCGGGCAGAGCCCCGCCGTCTCTTTCTCGAGGACCGGTTGGACCCCGCGGTCGGCGCACCAGGCGAGCAGCCGCTCAACGACCGCGGGGGCATCATGCCGGTCGGTCTTGGCGATGACACCGATTCGTTTCATACGGGGATTCTCTTCATGCAGGCTCGGGGGATTCCGCCGCTTTGGCGATCAGTGCGTCGAGGTCGGGGGCGGTCCGGCCCGAGCGCGTCAGGTGAAGGAAGAACTCGCGGTTGCCCTTGGGCCCCTTGAGCGGCGATGCCGTCACGCCGCGCACGTGCCAGCCGTGCAGCACACAGAAGCGGGCGACGCGGGAGACCACCGTCCGATGGTGGGCGGCGTCCCGAACCACGCCGCCCTTGCCGACCAGTCCCTTGCCGATCTCGAACTGCGGCTTGACCAGCGCCACCGCCTCCCCGTCGTGCGTCAGCACTGCAAAGACGGAGGGCAAGACCTTCTCGAGGGAGATGAACGATATGTCGAGCGTGGCCAGCGCCGGTGAGTCCGGGAAGGCGTCCGGGGCCAGCTGCCGGGCGTTCGTCTTTTCCATGACCACGACGCGCCCGTCCGCCCGAAGCGAGGCGTCGAGCTGCCCCTGTCCCACGTCTACCGCGTATACGCGGGTGGCGCCGGCCTCGAGGAGGCAATGCGTGAAGCCGCCCGTGGAGGCGCCGACGTCGATGCAGACACGCCCCTTGGGCGAGACGGAGAAGGCGTCCAGGGCGTGGACGAGCTTGTCTCCACCCCGGCTGACGAACTTCGGGCGCGCGGTCACGCGCAGGTCGGCGCCGGGGGCGACGAGGACGCCCGGTTTGTCCACGCGCTTTCCGTCGACGGTGACGGCGCCGGCCAGCAGGAGGCGCGCCGCCTTTTCCCGGCTGTCGCACAGGCCCCGCGCCACCAGGGCCACGTCGATGCGCTCCTTGACCTTCGCTTGACCGGCACCCGCAGCCCGACTCTTCGACTCCGGTACCACCCCGGAAAGCGGCTTCTTCATCGTCGCCTTCTTCACGCAGGCTCCTTTCTCCAACCCGTGATGCGGTCGCGGAACTCTTCCGCCAGCCGCTGGGCACGATCCCGATTGGCCGCTTCCGCGACCACATGAAACGTCGCTCGGTCCGCGTCCGGAATCGCCGCCACCCAGTCATCACCCATGCTCACGCGCACGCCCTCGATCAGCTCGACATCGCTCCCCTTGGTCGCGGCGATGAGCCGCCGCATCACCGCGCCTTTGCGCTCGTCCGGGCACGGGACTTCCAGCCGCACGATATGGCTCTCGGGAATGGTGCTGGCGAGCTGGTGCAGGCGGACGTCGAGTCGGGCCATCATCTCGAGAGTCCGCACCACTGCCGACATGCCGTCGAACGCCGGGTGGAAGCTGGGGAAGATCAACCCACCCAACTCTTCACCGACCAGCGCGACGTCAGGCGCCAGCGCGGCCTCGGTCAACGCCCGCGCCGTCCCGCGAGAGCGTGTCACCTGGAACCCGTGCTCCTCGGCCAACCGCTCGATTGCGCGGGAGGCGGTGACCGGGATCACGATGCGACCGGGCGGCCGCGTGCGCATCACCAGGAGCGCCACCAGGGCCAGCGCCAGATCGCCCGCGACGATCTCGCCCTTCTCGTCCACCAGGAAGACCTTCTCCCCTCCGGTGTCGAGGAGCACCCCAAGGTCCGCGCCGAGGGTGCGCACGATGTTCGACAGCTGGTGCAGCGAGCGTTGAAACTCCTCCGAGGTCTTGGAGATCTTCGTCTCGTCCAGGTAGGCGTTGAGGGCAATGACCTCGACCCCGAGCGCGCCCAGCACGGAAGGAAAGATCGTCGACGCCGAGCCGAAGGCGTAGTCGAGCACCATCCGCAGGCCGGCCCGGCGGATCACGTCGCGGTCCACGGAGCTGAGCAGTCCGTCCCGGTAGCGATCCGTGCCCGCGTGCGGAAAGGACAGCGTTCCGATGCCGTCCATCGGGGCGCGCTCGAAGTCTTCCATGAAGAAGAGCCGCTCCATCGCCTTTTCCCGGTCCGGAGCCACCTCGAGGCCGCGAGAGTCGAAGAACTTCAGGTCGAGCAGGTTGGGATGGTAGGGCGACTTCCGCACGTGGGTGCCGCCGGCCAGGCCCAGCGCGGCGACCTGGTAGCGCACCACCGGGATCGGGGCCACCCCCAAATCCTGGACCTCCACACCCACGGAGAGGAGACCCGACATGAGCGCCCGGTTGATCATTCGCGAAGCCTTGTGGTGGTCGCGGCTCGTGATCATGACCCGCCGCCTGCCGACGATGGCCCCGCACGCGGCGCCGAGCTTGGCCGCGAACTCGGGCGTGACCTCGATGTTGGCGAGCCCCGAGACGCCGTAGCGGCCGAAGAGCGACCGGCTCCACCGCTCACCCCAGACGAGACTCATGGCCAGCGTCGCGCCGTCCTCGACTTCCTTGTATGGCCAGACCTTGACGTTGGCCTTGACGACGCTGCCCTCGCCGATCCGGCAAAAGTCGGCGATGACGACGCCCTCCGCCAGGAAGGCGTTCGCGTGCACGACGCTCTTGCGCCCGATCACGGCTTCCTTGACCACGGCGCCCGGGCCGATCTCCACTCCGTCCCAGAGAACGCTACCCTCGACGTCGGCGCCCGCCTGGATGGCGGTCTCCGGACCGATGACCGAGTTGGCGACGCGCGTCCCGGCCGCCACCTGCGCCCCGCGACCGACGATGACGGAGCCCGAGAGCCGTGCCGAGGGGTCCACGCGGGCACCTTCGTCGAGCCACACCGAATGGCCGTCGGTGACTTCCCGCCTCCCCGGGAGATCCACCCCCACCTTGCCCTGGAGGAGATCGAGGTGCGCCGTCCGGTACTCGGTCAGGTCGCCCACGTCGCGCCAATAGCCCGCCGCGACATGACCCCACAGCGGCCGCCCGCCGGCGAGCAGCGCCGGGAGCAGTTCCTTGCCAAAGTCGTAGGGGCGGCCGGCGGGAATGGCCGAAAACACCGAGGGCTCGAGAAGGTAGATGCCCGTGTTGATCGTGTCGCTGAAGACCTCTCCCCAGGACGGCTTCTCGAGGAACCGGAGCACCCGTCCCTCCTCGTCGGTGATCACGATCCCGTATGCGAGCGGCTGTTCCACTCGGGTCAGCACCATAGTCGCTTCGGCGGCTCGTTCCCTGTGGAAGGCCGCGGCCCGAGCGAGGTCGATGTCCGTAAGAACGTCCGCCGACACGACCAGGACCGGCTCATCCGTATCACCGACCGCGAACTTCACGGCCCCGGCTGTCCCGAGGTCGGCGGTCGGGGTGACATAGGTCATCTTCACGCCCCATCGGCCGCCGTCGCCGAAATAGGAGGTGATGCTGTCCGGCAGGAAATAGAGCAGGACTGAGAGGTCGGTGAAGCCATGCCTCTTCAGGAGCCGGACCATGTGCTCCATGATGGGAATGTTGCCGACGGGCACGAGGGGCTTGGGGAGATGGGCGGTCAGGGGCCGCAGGCGCGTTCCGAACCCTCCGGCCATCACGACTGCCTTCACGAGCTGATCTCCAAGGGAATGGAAGGGGCTTCCGACACGCCACCGATTCTACAGAAGTATAGCGGAAATGCCCGAAAGCCGGAACTTACCAGGAGCGGCTCGGACCCCGGGCCCAGGGATCGCGCGGGCGCAGGACGAAGAGCAGAGCCATGCCGGTGAGGAATCCTCCGAGGTGGGCGAACCAGGCTGTCTCTCCCCCGGCAGCCTCCCCGCGCGGAACCGCCCAGGTCGCCAGGCCGGACAGGAACTGGACGAGGAACCAGAAGCCGAGGACGAAGACGGCCGGGATGCGCACGAGCCGGACGAAGAAGCCAAAGACGATCAGGGTCAGCACGTTCGCCCTCGGAAAGAGGAGCAGGTAGGCGCCGAGCACTCCCGCGACCGCCCCGCTTGCCCCGATCATGGGCACCGACGACGCGGCGCTGAGGGCAACCTGCGCCGCGGCCGCGGCCACGCCGGAGACGAAGTAGAAGACCACGAAACGGCCGTGGCCCAGGGTGTCCTCGACGTTGTTGCCGAAGATCCAGAGGTAGAGCATGTTGCCGCCCACGTGGAGAATGCCCCCGTGGAGGAACATCGAGGTCAACACCGTCAACGCCGGGGGCAGCAGGCCTCCTCCGGAGGCGCAGTCCCCGGTCAGGCGGCAGGGCACGAGCCCAAACTCGAAGACGAAGTCGCGGGCGGCCCGGGCCCCGTCGGGCGAACCCGCGCCCTGAAGGGAGACCTGGTAGAGGAAGATCAGCACATTGAGGGCGATGAGCCCGCACGTGACGAACGGTGTGGTCCGGCTCGGGATGTCGTCTTTGAGGGGGAACACTCAGGTGAACCCCGCGGCCTACCGCGGCGCCGGCTCGAGCCTGACGACGGTGGGCGCGCTCAAGTAGGTCCTGGCGACCCGCTGGACGTCGTCCACGGTCACGGCCTCCACCGCCCTCGCGTAGGCCGCCGCGAAGCCCTCCCCGACCCCCGCGGTTTCGAAGAAGGCCGCGTACCACGCGAGTCGCGCGTTCGTCCTGCGGTCGAGGTCGAATTGGCCGAGCAGATAGCGCTTGGCCCGGGTGAGCTCGGCCTCGGAGAGGCGCTCGACTCCCATGCGCTCGATCTGCCGCTGCATGGCCTCCTCGGACCGTTGGGCATTGACCGGCGCCGTGCCGATGTACGCGACGAGGAAGCTCTGGCCGATCCGCGACGGATACATGGCGCCGGTCGAATAGGCCAGTCCCTGGCGATCCCGCAGCTCACCGAAGAGCCGTCCCGACATGCCGCCTCCCAGGGCCGTCTGGAGCACCTTCACTGCCGCATAGTCGGGATGGCCGATCGGCGGAGCGAGGAATCCCATCAGGATCTGGGCCTGCGCGGCCGGTCGAGTCAGGACAGCCCGGTCGTGGGCGGCCAGGGCAGCCGGCAGCGGGATTTCCGCGCCGCCTTCGCCAGCCGGAACGGTCGCGAAGAGCCGGGACACTTCGGCGGCGACGTCGGCCGCACGCACGTCCCCGCTCACCGAGACCACCATGCGGCCTCCCCGATAGAAGCGACGGTAGTGCGCGAGCAGGGTTTCGCGATCCAGCCGCGCAACGACCTCGTCGCGCCCGAGGATTGGCACCCCGTATGGATGACCCGGGAAGAGCCGGGCCATGAGAGCGTCGTACGTGAACTGAAACGGCTGGTCACGGCGATTCCGAAGCCCGCTGCCGACGGTCCGGCGCTCGTTGTCGATCTCCTCGGGTGGCAGAGTGGGATTGAGCGCGACGTCGGCCATGAGCTCCAAGAGGCCACGCCAGTATCGCCCGAGCGCAGTTCCCCGAATCTCGGAATAGTCCACGTCGCCGGATGCGCTGAGGCTCCCGCCCATGCGCTCGGCCTCGTCCGCGATGGCCAACGCCGACCGGGTGGCCGTGCCCTTGACCAGGACGTTCTGCAGCAGGTTGCTGATGCCCGCCGTCTCCTCGCGCTCCCACCGGTTGCCCACGCGGACAAGGATGACGACCGCTACCGCGGGCGAGGCGGCGCTTTCCTGGACGAGCAGGGTCAGGCCGCTGTCGAGCTGGCGGCGAATGACCTCGGCATGCGCGGAGACAACCGGGAGAAAGAGCGCTGGCGGGGGAAAGAGCGCCGGCGGGGGAAAGAGCGCCCACGCACACGCCGCCACCAGGATAGCTGTCCTCGCCCGCCGCGCGCTCACGGGGCCGATCCCTTGGGCATGAGCGCGAGCCTGACGTAGTCGTCGGTCAGGTAGCGAAGGGCCGCCGCCTGGACCTCGCGGGTCGAGACCGAGCGCAGACGATCCAGATACTCGCGGTCCCCCGCGAGGCTCCATACGGTTTCCGCGCGCCCATAGGCGAGCGCGAGGCCTTCGACGGTCTCCCGGCCGAAGACGCGCTCGGCTTCGAACGCCGTGACCGCTCGCTCCAATTCCTCGCCGGTGACGCCATTTTCCCGGATGCGACGGATCTCTCGGAGCGCCTCGGATTCGGCGGCGTCGATGTCCTTCGGCTCGAGCTGGGCGATCACCGTGACCACTCCGCCTCCCTCGAGCGGTCCGTACCCGGCGCTGATCGTCGAGACCAGCTTGCCGCGCTCGCGTAGCGCCTGGTTGAGGCGCGATGTGCGGGAACCCCCGAGGATGTGGGCGAGGATCTCCACCGCATACATGTCGCGATCACCCACCGCGGGCGCTCCCCAGGCGAGGCCGAGGTATGCCTGCCTCTCCGCCCTCCCGATGGTGAGTCGTCGGGGGCTCGGGGTTGGGGGCGGACCCGGCAGCGCCTTGCGCGCATACCCGGTCGATGGCACGCCGCCGAAGGCCCGCGCGACCACGCCGCGGATCTCGCCCGCGTCCACGGGACCCGCAACCACCAGGGTCATGTTCTCCGGGACATAGTGTCGTTTGTAGTAGCCCCGGAGGCTCTCGCGGGTCGCCGCCCTGAGAGCGGCGGGATCTCCCAGGACCGGAAAACCGTACGGGTATCCCGTGAAGGCATTTTCATAGAGCCGGCGCCCGAGAAAGGATCGAGGGTTGTCCTCTCCGAGCCGCACCTCCTCGAAGACGACCTCGCGCTCCCGGCCGAGCTCCTCCGGATCGAAGCGCGAGTTGAACGCCATGTCCGCAAGCACTTCGATGCCCCGGGCCGCGCGGGGCGACGGGAGCAACATGTAGTAATAGGTGTAGTCGAGCGAGGTGCCGGCGTTGGTCCGTCCCCCGACGCCCTCGACCTCCCGGTCCACGAAGCCGGCCCCGAGTGTCTCCGTTCCCTTGAAGAGCATGTGCTCGGCGAAGTGGGAGAAGCCGCGCTCCGACGGCGCTTCGTCCCGGCCACCCACGCCTACCCAGAGCTGGAGGGCGACCGTCTTGCCGGTGTAGTGCTCCTGGATGATCAGGCGGAAGCCGTTCGGGAGGACCTCGCGGCTGAGAGGCGGCAGGGGGGAGGACCGCCCGGAATCCCGTCCCGCGCAGCCACTCAGGAGGCTCGCGGCTATCGCTGCCACCGCTAAGAGCATGCCTCCCGTCCCCTTCATACGCGCTGAAGGGTAGCAGAGTCGAGCGCAGGAGGCTAGACGAGCCGCGCCCGCAGCCGGGACGACGCGAAATCCACCAGCATCACCATGGCCACGAGCACCAGCAGCACCGTCGATGCCGCGGGGTAGTTCAGCAGTCTCAGGTAGGTCTGGATGTAGAAGCCGATACCTCCCGCGCCGACAAAGCCGAGGATGGCCGCCGCGCGGATATTGGTTTCGAAGCGGTAGAGCGTGAAGGAGAGGAACTGCGGCACGAGCTGCGGAACCACGCCCCATCTCAGTACCTGTAGCCGTGTGGCGCCCACCGCCTCGACCGCTTCCACGGGAAGCGGGTCCATAGCCTCGATGGCTTCGGAGTAGAGCTTCGCGAGCACGGTCGCGGTGTACACCACCACCGCCAGCACGCCGGGAAATGGCCCGAGCCCTACCGCGGCCACGAAGAAGAGCGCGTAGACCAGCGTGTCCATCGCCCGGAAGACGTTGAGGGCGCTGCGGGTCCAATAGAAGGCCCACCGCGGAGCCGTGTTCCTGGCCGCCGCGAACGCGACGGGGAGCGCCAGCACGGCGCCCACGACGGTCCCGACCACTGCGATCTGAAGCGTCTGCAACGCTCCCCGGAGCGCCTGGCCGAGCACGCTCGGGTCGGGTGGCAGCATGCGCCCGACAAAATCGAGCATGAAAGGAATGCCTTCGACCAGCCGTCCCGGAGACACCTCCGTGGACCACGCCGACCAGATGAAGGCGGCGGCAATCGCCAATCCGCCGGCCCAACGCGACGCGGGACTCACGGCCGCTCGCCGCCCCCGTCGCCGCTTCGCTCTGTATCGAAGATGGCCTCGGCCGCCGACGGAGTCAGATCCGCGGCGGGGCCGTCGTGGACGACCCGTCCCGCCCGAAGCCCGACGATCCGGTCGCCGTACGTGATTGCCAGATCGAGCACGTGCAGCGAGGCGATCACGGTCAGGCCGTCCTCGCGATTGATGTCGCGCAGGAGCTCCATCACCGAGCGGGACAGGGCGGGATCCAGGCTCGACATCGGCTCGTCGGCCAGGAGCACGAGGGGCTCCTGCACGAGCGCGCGGGCGATGGCAACCCGCTGCTGCTGACCGCCCGACAGGGTGTCCGCGCGCTGGCCTTCGACCCCGTCCAGCCCGACGCGCTTCAGGGTGCGGCGCGCCCGCTCGAGATCCCCGGCTCGAAAGCGCCCGAGCAGCGAGCGCCACGGGTCCACGCGGGACAGGGTCCCGACAAGCACGTTGTCGAGGACACTCAGCCGTTTGAGCAGGTTGAACTGCTGGAAGACGAAGCCTACCCGTGCCCGGACGCTCCGAAGGCCTTGGCGGGAGGCGCCCGTCACCGGCCGGCCATCGATGCCCACGGTACCCGCGGTGGGGATCACGAGGCCATTGAGGCAGCGGAGGAAGGTCGACTTGCCGGCGCCGCTCGACCCGATGAGGGCGACGAACTCTCCGGCTTCAACGTCGAGCGTGACGCCGTCGAGCCCAACGGTCCCGCTCGGATAACGCTTGGAAAGCTCTCGGACCTGGATCACCCGCGCCGCCCGGCGGTGAGATGGAAGTGGAGGTGGTAGACGACCTGCCCGCCTTCGGGCCCCGTGTTGCACGAGAGGCGGTAACCCCGCTCGCCATAGCCGGCCCGCTCCGCCAGGAGTCTCGCCACGCGGACGCAATGTCCCACGACCGCGTCGTCGCCGGGCTCGAGCCGCGCGATCGACTCGATGTGTCGCTTCGGGATGATCAAGAGGTGGACCGGCGCCTTGGGGTAGAGGTCCTTGAAAGCGAGAACCAGGTCGTCGTCGTATTCGATGTCGGCCGGACTCTCCCGGGCGACGATGCGGCAGAAGACGCAGCCACCGCTCACCGCCCGCGCTGCCTCGTGTATACTCGGCTCGGTGGCCGCGTGCGGCCCAGACGATTCATTTTGGGATCAGATAGACACAGACTATGTCGCCAAGGAGACCGGGATGGGCACCTGCCCCAAGTGCAAACTCAGGATCCGCAAGAACGGCAATCACACCAAGCTCGGGTCCATCTGGTACCACAAGATGTGTCCCGCGAAGCCGGCCCGCGCCGCCAAGTAGCTTGTTCCTACCATCGTAAGCTGGGCTGATCGTAGCATGCGCTCGTAGCATTCAACTGAAGAAGTAGCGCGACTCAGGCGCGTCTTTTTACCGCCGGCGCTCGAGATTCATGTCGATTCGCTTCAAGCGCTGGAGATCGGCGCCGAGCTTCACCGCCTCGGTCTTCAACCGGGTGGCCTCGGCCTCGCGCGTCACGAGCTCGGCCTCACGGGCCTCCAGCTCGCTCAAGGCGGCCTGCCACGTCCGGGCTTCCGATTCCCACTCGCCGTTTGGATAGTCCGTGAGCAGTCGAGCGAATGCCTGCCGAGCCGCGCGGTAGTCACGCAGCCCGCTGGTGGGATCCACGTACAGCTGCGCGAGACTGTGGAGTGCCTTCGCATGCACGGCGTCTCGTGGTGCTTCAGCGACGATCCGAGCGTAGAGATCACGGGCCGCGCTCGGCTGCCCCTCGCGGACCAACTTGTCCGCCCGACCTACCAGCTGCGCGGCCTCCGATCGAGCCTCGCGCTTCTCGCGGAACCAGTCGACCGTGCCGCATCCCGTGCACAGGACGCCCAGCGTCAACGCCACGACGAGACGCCTCATACGCCCTGCGCCGTCTTCGGGAGGCGGACAACGAAGCACGTGCCCTTCCCTTCCTCGCTGTCGACACTGATCGAGCCGCCGTGGGCTTCGACCAGGCCCTTGACGATGGCCAGGCCGAGCCCGGAGCCGTTGCGGCCCTGGTGCGCCTGCTGGTAGGGCTCGAAGATACGGTTGAGATCCGCGGCGGGAATTCCCGGCCCGCTGTCCCGCACCGTCAGCTCGACATCCGCGGCCGCATCGGTGACCGCGACATGCACCGACCCGCCCTTCGGAGTGAACTTGATCGCATTGCCGACCAGGTTGAGAAGCAGCTGTGTCAGCGCCTCCTCATCAGCCGCGATGACGACGCCGTCTCCCGCCGTCGTCTGCTCCAGGCGCAGACCCTGCTGTTCCGCCTGGGGACTGAGCACATCCAGGGCCCGGGCGACGACCTTGTCAAGCTCGATGGGCTGCCGCACGAGGGGGAACACGCCCGCCCGAAGGCGATTGAGGTCCAGGATCCGAGTCACCAGGCTGAGCAGACGGTCGACGCTGTCGTCGATCGACTGGACCCATTGGCGTTGCCTGGCATCCAGGACATCCCGCGCCCGCAGCAGAACAAGCTGGGCCGAGGCGCGGATGGCCGTGAGCGGATTCCGGAGTTCATGCGAGATCTGGGAGAAGAACTGCTGCTTGAGCTGTTCGACTTCTCGCAACTCGAGAGCCATGCGATTGAAGGACCGAGTCAAGTCCCCGATCTCGTCCCGCGTTTCCACCGGGAGCGGCTCCTCGAAGCTCCCGTCCGCCACCCGCTCGGTCGCCGAGGACAGCCGGCGAATCGATCGCGTCAAGCGGAAGGCGAGAAAGCCCGTCGCGCCGACGGCGGCGAGAAGGCTGACGCTCAAGGTGACGAGAATCGTGGTCCACGTGCGGGACTCGAGAGCCCGGACCGCCGTCTGCGTCTGGACCACCTCGGCCGAGGTCGCCTCGGTCAGCTGGCTCAATGCCTGCTCCAATCGCTCGGCGGCCGATCGCGCCGGCCCTTCGGACAGGCGCAGGGCCCGCGCCGTCTCGCCCCGGCTCAGCAGGGCGCGCTCCTTGTCGACCAGCTGCCCGTATGTCGCGAGGGCGGCGACGGCCTCACGGTAGCTCTTCTCCTCGGCGGGCGATCCGAGCAGGACTTCCAGGCGCTCGAGGTCCGCGGCCGCCCGGGCTGCGCGCTCTTTCAAGAGCTGCCCGTACGCTTTGTCCCGAAGGACAAGATAGCGCGCTTCGATGCGGAGCAGCCGTGGGACGATTTCCTCGAGAGACACCTCGAGCTGCAGGGCGGGGAGAGACCGGTCCGTGATGTCGCGATGGGCGCGGACCAGATGGCCCACGGCAAGCAGGCTCCACCCGGCGACGCCGACCAGGGCCAGGATGACCAGGGTCGATGCGGCGAAAATCTTGGACGCGAGGCGCATGCTCTCTATTGAGCAAACGCTGAGCCAGCCATAACTAGCGGGAAAATAACGTCACCGTGTCGCCAGGCTTCCAGCACCTTTCGGAAACTGTCAGTCGTGTGACCGGTTCTGGCCAGCGCGGGGAAGGGTATTTGCCCGGGACTGCGCCAGTCACCCCCGGGTGGGCGACCGGTTGAACACCTACGCGAGCCTGAGGGCTCCCGCGCCGCCCGGCTCAATCTTCAAATCGCGACATGCTCTCTGGGCGACGATGCAGATG
>WNFO01000302.1_pt1 | contig 34891 bp, 31 predicted proteins | sample 5400251 | NCBI WGS metagenome assembly WNFO01 (sample SAMN13153354, study PRJNA577476) | soil metagenome | isolation source: 100 cm saprolite under Madrone tree | place: USA:California | collected 2016-06-14
ATTTTGGACTCGGCAAGGAAAGCGTCGTCAAGGTGCTGCAGATTGATTGGCCATCGGGCATCAAGCAGACGTTCAGAGATCTGCAAGCCGATCGGGTATTGCGAGTTAAAGAAGCGCAGTAGAGTTTTCGGAGCACATGACTCTTTCCTTTAGAGTACACAGATGGGGCTCCCCGTCCGTGATCGCTAATTCACGAACGGGGAGACGGTCGGGTTACGCCGCTAGTTGAGACAGGAAAGCACCCAGTTCGCCGTGGCTTTGAACTGGGGGACGCCGCGGACGATGTGGAGTCTTTCCAACGCCTTCACCAGCGCGTTCAAGGAACTCGACCCCGACATTTCGGATGTCGCATTGCTCAAACGCCTGCGCAACAGTGAGGAGTGGCTGCGTTTGTTGTGTATCGAATTGCTTAAGGAAAACGTCGCGTACCGGCTCAAAGAGACTATCGGTCGGAAGATCCGGATTGTGGATGGCACGATCGTCAAAGAGCCAGGCAAGACGGGGAGCCAATGGAGGATTCTCTACTGCATCCGGCTGCCGAGTTTGGTGTGTGACTTTTTCGAGGTGACGGCCACGATCGGCGAAGGCAGCGGAGAGTCATTGAACCGTCTGCCGGTGGGTCCGCACGAACCTATTCTTGCGGATGCCGGCTACTGCTCAGTCGCTGGGATTGAGTATGTTTGGCAACATGGTGCAGATGTGTTGGTTCGCGTCAACCCTCAAAGCTTCGTGGCGTACTCTGCATCCGGCAGACGTATCTCCCTCCTTCCGAGATTACGTACTTTCGACAAGCGCAAATCACCGACGAACAGGCGAAGCTAATCCTCTATGCCGGCCATGCAAGATAACCCGCCATTCGTCGAACTGCCCCACTTTGGAGCGCGTTCGTCGATGGCAAGCTGGAAGCGCCACGGACTCTTCTTTCTGAAGTCCACCGGCTGTACTTTCAACCGGAGTACGAGGAGTTCTCGGCCCAGTTCGCCAGCTTAGCTCGCACAACTGTTTCCCGCAGTGAGTAACCCCTCGAAACATGCAGCAGTAGCATACGCAACAGCAAGTCAGGTGATGGAAACCCTCGCAGTCGCTCGACCGCACCCGACTCCCACGCCATTTGCTGCCATCGGGCGGGAATCAACGACGCGAGCACCTTCCAGTTGTCTTCGACGATACGCATTCACCAAGCATAGGTCCACGAACACTAAAACCTTTTCCTTAAGTTAGATGGGATGAGAAGGTCGATCCCCGATCACGGATGGCGTTAAGCTAGCGGTGATCAACGCACTCAACGTGCAATCACATGAAAAGGAGATCGACCGTGAAGAAGCATAACAATTCTGCAATGAAGAGTGAACCGATATCGAAGAGGGCGAAGTCGCGGGGCCCAGTGCAGCGGGATACGAAGGAAGTGCTGGCGGAACTAGTGGAGACACTGAGGAAAAAACTGGATCCGAAGGTGGAAGCAGGGAGCACAGGAGAAGAGGATCGGCGAGGTAAGTTTCGCCCCAATCTCGACCGTCTGACGGTGGGCGTGGATCTGGGGGACCAATGGAGCCACTACTGCATTCTGGGTCTGGAGGGGGAAACGCTGGCGGAGGGACAGTTGCGTACGACGCAGCAGCACATTGCCGAATTCTTTCAGGCATTGAATGCGGCGCGAGTCGTTTTCGAGGTGGGGACACACTCTCCCTGGGTGCAGGAAGTCATCTGCGGTTGCGGACACGAAGTGCTGGTGGCCAACCCGCGGTTAATGGAAGGATCGAAGCGTCGCAAGCGCAAGAATGATCGAATCGATGCCAACAAGTTGGCGCGATTGGGACGCGTAGATGCGCAATCGTTGCACCCCATGCGGCACCGGAGTAAGGAAGTGCGGCAGGACCTGGTGGTGTTACGAGCCCGCGATGCGTTGGTGGCGGCGCGGACCGAGCTGATCAACGCCACGCGAGGACTGGTAAAGAGTATGGGTGCACGGCTCCCCAAGTGTTCCAGCCCGAGCTTCGCACAAAAGGTAGAGGAGGCAGTTCCCGTCGAGATCCGCGAAGCGCTGCTGCCCTTGGTGCGTATGGCGGCGGCACTGAGTGATTGCATTCAGGGGTATGACCAGAAGATTGAGAAGTTGGGCCGCGAGAAGTACGGGCATACGGCATTACTGCGGCAGGTGAAAGGGGTGGGGCCGATCACGGCGCTGGCCTACGTATTGACCTTGGAGAATCCGGGACGATTCGCGAAGAGTCGAGATGTGGGACCCTATCTGGGACTAGTGCCGAAGCAGGAGGACTCCGGGGAGAGCCAGCCGCAATTAGGGATCAGCAAAACCGGAGACACGATGGTGCGCAAGCTGCTGGTGGGGAGCGCGCAGTATATCCTGGGGCCGTTCGGACCGGACACGGACTTACGACGATATGGGCTGCGGCTCTGCGAACGGGGTGGGAAGAATGCGAAGAAGAGAGCGGCGGTAGCGGTGGCCCGGAAGCTGGCCGTCTTACTGCACTGCCTCTGGGTGAGTGGAGAAGTATATGAGCCGCTGCGCCAGGGCATGTCCCCGACGATAGCGTCGGCGGTGGCTGCCTAACGAGGTTCGTGGCGAGCAAAACCAGGAAACATGAAATCCCAGATGAGATTTTTGCAGAAGGCGGTACTCAGGAGCAGACATGCATTAAGGGCGCGAAAACCAAGAGAATCTGGAAGGTTTGGCAGACAACGATATCCACCGCCTTGTTCGGGTGACTGCACATAAGCGCTTGGTCCAAAAGACCGCTAGTTAGATAGCAGCACCCAACAATCCCAGGTTCGTCACGATCGTGATGGACCTGGGCTTATGATCGAACCCCAAACTTGCACCGGGCCCAGACGCGGCCCATTCAGAGTGCGGATAGAAGCACGGCAACGGTGGGAGGTCGTCGGCCAGAGTTTCTAGTAGGACTTGGTTCGAAGCACATCCAGGATGGTCTGGGACCGAAACGAAAAGATGATCGTGGAGAATGCCGGAAGCGGTGGAGGCGGAGTATGGCTGCCGACCAGAGCGCTCGAGAAAAGGCAGAACCCACTCAACTAAGGAACGAAGCTCCACTGAACTGCGTTTCGCTTCGTTCCGAGCTCGATGATGAAGTGACTTGCGGGGCTGTCAAGGGTCAAGATGAACGCCCCTTCCGGGCGCCCTTGACAGCCCCGCAAGGTCGACCGAGTTGCCAGTCGTCGCTGCTGAGCGATCCTAACGCCAAATTTTCTGTGGAAATGTGGCGAAAACCACAAAGAACAAGAAAGGTAAAAAAACCAAGAGACGGAGGGAAGGTGGACCTGACGTCCCACACGCAACCAAAACGGAGATCAAACAAAGGAGGGCCGCCACGTCGGCCTTGACTTTTATGACCTTCTCATAGAAGCGCTTATGTAAGAAGGGCGGGCCCCCTGTGGGAGGACCGATGCTTTACAGCGTCGGTTATGTCGTGAGTAGTGCCGAGGACCCGCGTTGTGATGCCCAGCGCTTCCCTGTCGATTTTTTCCGCCTCAGGTAACCGCCCCCTCGTGCTCCGCGCAGTGCCCGAGAATCGCATTTGCGGCCAGTGTGTCGGGATGACAAGAGTCACGAGATCAAGGGCGACGGCTTGCCGCAATAAACAATCGCGAATACTTCGGCGCACCCACCGTGCCAAGGCCAATGATAGGGGGCGGCCAAGGTCTAGGCGCAGCAAGCTGGTCGAGCTAACAGAGCCTAGCGTTCCAGCTCGAGTGTCTTGCCTTTGAAGTTGATTCGCACCGATCGGAAGCGACAAAGGATATCTTCGCCGAGCAGTCCGTCGATACTGGCTCCGGTCCGGCTGTTCACGTCCGTCATGTCGAGCACTCCTACGACATGATCTTTGAACGTCAACTCCCCCAGCGTGATGCTGAGGTGGCGGATCGAAGCTTGACCAATGCCTGCCTGCTGCTCGATGTTGAGGCGTTGCAGTTCGATTGTGCCCTGGGCGAACTTCGGTAGGACTAACGTCATTCCCGCTCCGGTATCCAGCAAGAGCCGAGCGGTTTTGTCGTTGACACGGACGGTGACGAAAATGCGTGCCCCTTCGATGTTCAGTGGGACGGTGAAAGTCTCGGCGCCGGCGAGCGATGCCAGGAGGGACTTAGTTCCTTTCGCTCTGGGAATCCGGCATGGCGGCGTATGTCCCTTCCTTAGTTCCTCTCCGAAGCGGTCCGCGACTGCCTCGTCGTGTTCGTCGCAGAGGGCATGGCCCAGTTCGTGGGTTACGGCAAGACTCAGAAGCTGATTTAACGGCAGTTGCCACTCCTCTACAAGTTCAGCCGAGCGTAGCACTTCGTGACCGAAGAGCGCTTCTTCCAGAAAGGTTTCCCGCTGCTCCAATGCACTGAAAGCTGGGCTCTCCTTCAGCCTCAGCCGTCGAACAATAGGTTTCCAGTCCTCTGAACGAACCAGGATCCAGGTCCAATGGCCTAGCTCTCCGGCAGGGTAGCGGGCGAGGACTGTTTTCAGCTGGGCAATGTCCTTCTCGCAATCCGACAGCCCGTAGCCGGTGTGGCAATGAAATTCCTGGTTAGACAGGTTGGAAGATGCGCTTGTTGTAGGTGATGGGCTGTCTCCCGATTGCGTTTGTGCATCGGACGGGCTCATGCCGACTAGGAAAACGAACAAGCAAGACAGCACGAATCTGTAGTGTTTCACCGGACTCACCCCATCCTCTACGCCGCGAGCCGAATTGGTTCGAAGCTGAACGGGGGAATAACAAACTCGGATTGTTGCAGACCCTGCAATTGAAGCTTCTTTCTTTTCACCAAATACCGCGCCACCGGTGGGGGTTTTGTAAAGTCCCAGTTTTTCCCCAAGGACGACCATGCCGGTATGAGCTGCAGCGCCGAGATCGGTCACGAATTGCCCGATAAAAACATTTAGTTTCTTCATGTAAATAGCAGGAGCCGGTGTGGTACTCATTTTGAGCCGTGTCCTCTTCTTAAATCGGTGCTCATCCTCATTTGCTGTTGTGCCGAGCGGCTTCTTCGGTCCGCCAAGCAAATCGAAGAGGCTGTCATTCTTGGTCCGACTATCGCCTCGACTCAGGGGTTTTGGCCGGCGAATGCCTCGCACGAAACGTTGGGGTGCCAGTTCACGAAGGTGCCGCTGGGATTCTCCTTCCACGCCCAGACATGCAGCGCATAGAACGCCGGGAGCCCGAAGCGATTGGGAGCGTCGAACAAATGAAAAAGCTGTCCCATGAGCTCCGGCGGACCCGAATGCTTCGCATCCCACGCGGCCTGGACAAGCAGATAATCGACGCCGATACTGTCCCCTACCATCGCGTCCTCCATCCAGATGTAAGGTGTCTCGGCCGGGAATCCATAGCGTCCAGTCGTAGCAACCAGTTGAGTTGAGGGAACCTAGCGTTCCAGTTGGAGCGTTTGTCCTTCAGATTGATTCGGATTGATTCGCACCGACCGGAAGGGACGCCTTCGCGGAGCAGTCCGTCCACGCTCTCACGAAGGTTCTCCCTTGGCAGTCCAGGAATGGTTGCCGCTTCCTGGGCTTTGGCCTGCACTGTTGCTGTTTTCTCTTACTTATCCCTGCTCGGGTCGTCTTCGGGATTGACGAAGTTAAACTGTAAGGGCGACATTCCGTGGACCTGTACCACGACTTCTCCACAGGCCATCGCGTAGTGGTGCATGTCGGGGTCGAGGAAAGCAAAACTGCCGGCGGTGAAGGCTCTCATCTTGTTCTTGTCAAAAATATCTCCCATCCCAAGTTTGAACGTACCGGAGATGACTGTGACGTTTTCCCGCAGGGGGTGAAAGTGGGGCAAGATCCGGTATCCATCCGGCATCTTCAAACGCACGGTGTAGTCACCGCTGGAGGCCGCCGGGTTGCCTTCGAGCACGGCAAACTGCGCTCCGGGGGCTAGGAATGGCGGCGCCGGGCCCCACGGAATGGTATCTGGGGTAAATGCGTGTCTTTCGTGAGAAGTGACCTGCGCGGCAATGGTGGAAAACTGACAAGCCAAGAACAGCAGTCCAACCATTGCGAGTGCAAGTATCAAGTTTCGTTTCATGATTTCTGCCTCCATTGAGTGTTGATCCGCGAGAATCATCGCTTGGCCTAAGGAACATTCCAATCAAGAGGGGATAAATTTTGTGTATCTTTTGTATATCGTCGCAAGCTGCGGAATCTTAGCTGATAATCTCAGCGAGAGGGTTTCATGCGCGCTGCAAAGAGAGCAATCGGCGAAGTCGAACTCGACCTGGGACGCTACGAACTTCGCCGCTTTGGGCGACGGGTGAAGCTCGAGAAAAAGCCCATGGAATTGCTGGCCTTCTTGGTGGGGCGGCGAGAGCAGATGGTGTCACGCGAAGAGATCGTGAAGAAACTCTGGCGCTCGGATCTGTTTATCGACACCGATAGAAACCTCAACAACATTGTGCGAAAAATTCGGACAGCTCTCGGCGACGATTCCGCTAAACCGCGCTTTGTGGAAACTGTAGTGGGGAAAGGGTATCGATTCATCGGTCCGGTACGAGTGATCGGCGCTCAATATCCGCGCTCTGGCCTAGGACAAGCTTCTGCGCGGGTTGTCAGACAGGAGAACGCAAGTGAGCGGGGCGAGCGTTCGTCACTGGCCGTGTTGCCATTGTTACTTCTGGGGAAAGCCACGGACGACCATGGGCTGTGCCTGGGGTTTGCAGATGCCCTGGCCTCTCGCCTTGGAAACCTGCAGGGGGTGGACGTGCTGCCGACGGCGGCGGTCCTGAACCTCCCGCTCGAAGCAACCGCTTCGGACATCGCTTCCCATTTGGGTATCCGTTTTGTGGTCCATGGCGCCATTCAAGTGTCAAAAGGGCAATGTCGTCTCTCGCTGGAAATGTTTGATGCAAATCTGCAGAGCGCTTGCTTCACAAGAAAATGCGATCTCGACGTGAATCGCGTGTCCGATCTCGAGAGCGAAATCGCCAAGCAGATCGCGGGCGCGTTGAACCGGCCGCTCGGTGCAGCGATGGTCCAACAGCGCCCACGATACAGCAGGGACCCGTTGGCTTATGCAGAATTCATGCGGGGCTACCGGCTCAGTGCTTCCGGCGATTCGATCATGATGGAGAGAGCCACCCATCACCTGACTAACGCTGTGACTCGAGACCCTACTTTTGCCCTCGGCCACGCCACCCTCTCGTTTGCGTGCGCGACTCGCCACTTCGAATTTGACCCAACCAGCGTGTGGCTGGAAAAGGCTGAATTCCACTGCCGGCGCGCGCTTGAGATAGACCCGGATCTCCCAGAAGGACACGTCGCCTGGGCTTTTCTGCTGTGGGGACCGTCGAAAAATTTCCAGCACCTGGAAGCGATCGCCGAACTCAAGCGCGCCATCACCCTACAGAACAATCTGCCTCATGCTTACAACCGTCTGGGCACCATCCTGGCACATATCGGGTTGCTCGATCACGCTCGTGAAGTGTACGAAAGGGGGCGGCCTTTCCATCCCAAAAAGGCGGTTAGTCCCAGCATCGTGCAAGTCTATGTCTGGGGTCGAGAATACGAACTGGCGTGCGAGGAGATTCAAGCGTGGCGGGCGGAAAGCCCAAGTAACAAGTACGCAATCTATTTTGCTCCGCAGCCGGCCATGATGAGAGAGGATTGGAAAGAGGCGAAACCTTTGCTAGATGAAGCGCTGCAACTTTTGCCGGAGGAACCGCTCATCACCAGCTTGCAAGGTGTCTTTTACGCATTGACGGGGAAAGGCGAACAGGCACTCGACTGCATGGCCAAAGCTTGTGCGAGTCCAAAATCATTTGGGCACGCGCACCATACCTATTATCAGATCGCTTGCATTCTCGCCCTCATAGGCCGACGCGACACCGCTTTCGAGTGGCTTGAGCGGAGTGTCAGCACTGGATTCGCGTGCTGGCCCTTTTTCCTGAAAGACAGTTGTCTCCGGAGTCTACGTGGGCTTCCCGAGTTTGAACTCTTGGTGAGCTCTCTGCAGGCCAAGTATCCCGACCATCTGGGATTGCTCTAGCTTGGTGTCGAACCAGGCAGGACGGTCATAGAGCAATGCCTGGCGATTCCGTCGCTCGCCGTGCTGCTTCCGGACGAATTGATTGAATGTTAAGTCCAGCGAGGAGCGCGTGGTGTACAAAAGGCTGAACTCAATGGAGAGGTTGATTCAGAGGACAACCACGGAGGCTCCTCCAGGACATATGGATTACAGCGGGCTGGATGTGCACAAGAAGACGATCAGCTATCGGGTGAAGGATGCAAGCGGTCAGATCCATCAGCAAGGCAAGATGGGAGCAACGCGATTCGAGCTGAACTGCTGGATGAAGACTCTTTCTCAGCCTTGGACAGAGGCCATGGCGGCAACGATTTTCACCGGCTGGATCTACGATCATCGGCTTCCGCATGCGGAACAGGTCAAAGTGGCGCATCCACTGATGCTACGCGCCATGGCAGCCGCCAAGAAAAAGAACGATCGGATTGATGGCGGCAAGATTGCCGATTGCCTGCGCTGCGATTTCCTGCCGGAGTGCCATATGGCATCCACCGAGATTCGGGATCGGCAGCGAACCCTACGCTACCGCCATCCACGGGTACCCCAGAAGGTCCAGACGAAGAATCGGATCTCCGGTCTGCTCATGGAAACCGGAGTGAGTTACAACAAGCAGCGACTGCAGAAAGTAGGTTATCGTGTTGTAGACGGAATGCTGCTTTGCCCTACTTGAGGGACGAGATCCCAGGCTGTAGCCATGAGAAGATGAAGTCAGTGATTCCCGGGAATAGCCTAGTCAGCAGCCCAATCAGAGGAGCAAGACCAAATCCAACGATCTTGAACCAGAATTCCGTCCCCAACTCTCCGGGCTTGGTGTTGGTGACATGGCTAAGGGTGGCATCGCGATGCATATCTGCATACACTTTCACAATCACCACACCCACAATGACAAAGAGAACGATGGAAATTGCGCTCAGCGCCTGTTGCGGGTCAAATGGGTACGTGGACATCGCAACCGTCGATACGATTAACAGCAGCATGATGGTCATGGTCATCGTCCGCAATCGGCCGAGGACATTCTGGATAAAAGCCAGGTAGTTCAGGCAAACAAATTCCTCAGCATTCCGAATATGCTCGTCCTTAGACGGGGGCGGGCAATTCGGCGCAGCTTCTTCTTTCTCGTCCCTTGCGATCTCGACAATTAGAGACTTTTTCTCCCTCCTCCAGGCCGGCACGAGTAATTTCGACAGCAGCGTGCCACTGGCGGATGCGATACTCTTCTGAAACTCCCGAAAACTGGTTAAATCACCTGCGCGGGAATTTGCGTAGTTCGTCGAATACCATTCCGCAAATGTGATTCCAGCACCGCGCATATCCGTCAGGGCATCAAGGGAATCCTGGGCTTCGGGATCGGAAGACTTCTCGAGGAATTCCTGCAGACTGGCGATCGTATGATTCATGCATTCCATTTGCCGGGAAATTACTTTGTAGCGTACTTCCAGCACATTCCCGCTCATCTTCCACACGCCTCCCCAGGAAAAACCACGGAGTGCGGCCAGAGTTCGCCTCAGCGGCAGGCGATCGAGAAAGGCGAGAAGTCGTCTCAACTCCTCCCATGTTTGGCACAGCCGCCGGGCCTCGACAATCGCCAGAGTGCAACAAACGTCCAGAGCCACGAGGAAAATGATGGCGTAGCTCTCCGCGCCCAAACTGCGCACTGGAACCCCTCTGCCAATCGCACAGGCTCCGGCGAAAAACAGCACAAAGAGACTCACTCCCATCGAAACAATCTTCCAGTTTAAAGGCATTGCAACCTGCTCAATTTTTGCCGCAGCATCCTCCTGGCTGAACATTCTTAGGAAGTCCCGGTTGTTCCCCGCGGCGTCTTTCAACGCCAACCGCTCTTTTGGTGGAAGACAAGGACGATCTGGGCCAAATAGCGCCAATCCGTGCAACGTAAACCAAAATGATAGGTACATTCCTGCGAAAACTAAGAGGATCGGAACAATGGGCGAAACGCCACTCGCCAGGTGCATCGCACGCCAATAGGTCAAAACGCGATTTTCAGTCAGAAGCACGCGTTCAATGGGAAAGACGAAAAGCAGACAAAATAGCAATATTGCAGCAATGAAAAGACCGGATGCCCGGTAATTCCAAGTAGCGAAGTCCTTTTTCGTCATTCTTGGCAGTTGCGGGCTACAGGAGAGGTCCTGGGACAGTTTCCATGCCGTGCGGCTGTTCGCGAGGATAGCCAGCCATGCCATCACACCAACGAAGGACACACAACCAAGGGCGAACCAGGGATAGGTTAGTCCGGCACCAGGAATAAAAAAAACACCACATCCCCATCCCGCGACGATTGCCAAGAACGCGACACAGCAACTCCCGCCGAACACCAACAACGCGTGGCGCCACTCTCCAGTGCTGGCGAAGTGGGCCCGAAACGCAGGCTTTGCCGTGTACGACCCCGACCAGCAGCACCACGCGTGAAACAGGGAGAACCCTACCAACGTAAGCAAGAATGTTTTCATTCCCAGTGGCATTTCGGGCCGCCCACCAGGCTGCGTTTCCCGCTGGTCCCCACGCTCGGCTGTGCTCCGGTCCACAGCAGGTGCGATGGGGGTATCGATTGTCAGAGATGCCATGGGCCAAAACCTGTTAGCACCAATCACGGACAACCACGTCGCCGGTCCAGGGTAAAGACACTGGTAATCTTTGTTCGCGACACTGTCTGCCCTCGCATTCTTCATTTCACCGCACTGATCAGGAAGCGTCCAAAATGGCGGGGAATAGTCGGGAATAGGATCTGCCGCGCAGACAATGGACGGCAGAAAGATCTTTTCCTTGTCTTGGTCGAGCACTTGACATCGATCGACGTGCTGGGTCCCGTCATTGAGCCTCTTGTCATTGAGCAGTAGCCGGAAAGCAACATAAGTGCCTTCGGTGGTATCCGCGCTAAACACACGGTCTGTTGCAGGGAGTGATTGATGCTCTGTCCAGTCGCGCTCCAGAGGGAAGAGCGGATACGTGCTGAGGGTCATGGTGCCGCTCAGTCCGGTTGCACCGCGTTCCCGGATGAACATCAGGTCGGAACCGAAGATCACGATGCGCCCATTGGGATAGCCCCGCCGAAGAAAGTTGGTCAGGAATAACTGGTCGAGAGTATTGCTGCTACGCAAAAGAATGTAGCGAGCGTTAAGTGCTCGCAAGGCAGCCACGATCTCCAACAAGACTGCCTCTTGAGTGAGCGGCGTTTGATTTCCGCCGTAGCTGCGGATCGAATCGTGTACCTTGCCGGACGGATCGGCCAGATCGGTGGGAAGACTTCTTTTTTGAGTTTCCCCGGGCTGTGGAGATGTTCCCACCTCGAAGAGCGACTTGGTTTGATAGGCACCGCGCAACGCGGAGATGTCCCGCGGATAGTAGAGTCTCAGAGCATTGTCAGGACATTGTGTTTTGTCGCTTTCTGCATTGGGTTCTGCCTCCACTCCGGACTTTCCATATGCGGTTTCGTCTTCGGAGATGATCGCGACTCTGCTGGGGTCAAACCCGGGTTGCTCTTTAGTGATGTAGTTGCAAAATCGTCGCAAAATCTCATCGTCATTTTGCAGAAAGCTGTGAAATGTGATTTGGGAACGGAACTGTTCTTGAAAGGCCTGCGCCGCATCTTTGCCGCTCGCGCTGCCGCTGTAGATGGCAAGCCGCTGACCATCCCGTGCGGTACCCAAATCCAGCGGCTCCGTTATTTTACCTTCGGACAGGACTTGTGCCAGAGAGGGAAAGGAGCCTGAGAACGTGGGGCCGAGGATGGCCAACCGTTTAATCCTGAAAGCTTTTTTTGGGTCTAAAGCCGCGATCCACGCCAAGGCGTTCCGGAACTGTTCCCTGTGAATTCCGTGAGTGGCTTCTTCCCCTACCACAAAAACTACCAACCCCTCGCGATAACTTTTTGATAGTGCGTCTTCGTCCTTCGCCGAAGCACCCAAATCTTCTTTGCAGTCGCTCTGCTGCTTCCCCGCATCTCCCTGGCAGTCTAGTGTCTTTCGAAAAAGAATAAGGCCAGGTTGATTCTCCTTCAATTCCTTTTCCAGATTGGAAGCCTTCTGGTCGGAGAGCAGCGCGTAAGGCGATTCCTCATCGTCCCAGGGAAGCCAAGAACTGTCGAAATCATATTTCTCATCTTGCGCGCCTTCCTGGATAGCAACAGCGAACTGGTCGAAGAGAACCGGTAAGTGCGTGTGAACTGGGTCGGGTAACAAGGCGATGACGAACTTCAGTTGCGAGGTTTTCCTGGTCAGATCCTGTTGAGGTTCTTTTCGCGGGGCGTCACCCGGCTCATAGCATTGCTCGGGAGGAATTAACTCCTTGATCTCAAGAAACTCTTCAAGCTGTTCTTGCAGGCTACCGCAACCTGAGCTGAGTTGACGGGTTACATGGTTGGTTATGGATGGCTTTGACCGCTTCATCGAACTGTTCTGATCCGCCCTCCCACTGCCCTCCTGCCTGGGTCCGGTTTGCAGAGAAACCCCTACCATCGCCGCGATGGCGAGGAACGTCGCCGCTCCAATTGTCCCTTCTCTTTTCATCGGTGGACTCAAACCAAAAAGGTACTGTTCGCAGTGCGTTCAACACAGCTTCTTGGTTAGATAGTGGACAGCGGTTACGAATCGTTACAGCGTAGAAGCGATTTGGCCTGCCTTAAAGCTCAATCAAGGCCGTCCTATTCCAAACAGCGGCCCGACCGCGCGGGGCCATAGTGCCGTTCAGACAGAACACGGGCATCATGTCGATAGGGACTGATCTACGGTCAACCAGTTGCCAATCCGAACCGCGAGACGGAGAACCTCGCACCCTCCATCAACGTGCGGTTAGCCGCCGTGAGGCGGCTCGCCTATGAAGCCTCCGACACCTGCCCTGAACAGGCCGCCGGAATCCGCCGCGTCAAAGGCGCAAGGCGCTATCCGGATGGGATTGTGCGCCAGCTCTGGCTGTACAACCTGCACAACATCTATAGCTATCCATGCGATCATCTCGCCCTCGAGATCTGAAGGCTCTGTTCGAGTCGGCTCCGAGTTCTGACACATCTCATGTATTTCCGAAAGCGATTTGGATCTTTTCGGACATGATGAATGAAACACAGGACTCTCCGATGCCTACATTGATCGCGATCGGCCTAGAACCGATGCTAGAGCGCGCGAGGCGAATGCCTTGGTAGTCCCGATGAATGGCTACAAGATCTACATTTATGGAGCGTTGCCGAACGGCCTTACGCCTCAGGTCTGGCCGACGGTGAAGAAGTTTTGGACCATGTACTTCTCGGCCGCTGGCGCTGAGTTGGTCCTATATTCAGCCGGGTGCGACCTGCAGCGCTGACGTTTCTTTCGCCTTGGCGCCTCCTGCCAATCCACCCGAAATCTCGCCTGCGATGAAACGTAACCTACTACGACGTCACTATCTGGATAGGAGTTCGACTAGAGCGACTGGTCAACAGCCTCGCCGCTCTCGCGAAACCCTCAGTCGGGGGGGAGAACGCCGCTCGAAAGCAGGCAGGAGGAGAGGCAATGAGTTGCTGCGAAAAAGGGACGAGCCAGGTGGCGGCCACGACGGAGCAAGTGAGTGCAGCGCGGCCGACGATTGTATTGTTTCAATATGTCGGCAACACACGCTTGATGATCACTGGACCCGCGACCCGCAAGAGCTATCGCTTCGATCGACCAGGAGCACGGGTGATGGTGGATGGTCGCGACCAGCTCTCACTTTCCACGGTGCCGGTATTGCGCGTGGTCGGCGAGCTTCCCGCATAATGTGAGTTCTCCGCACGGCCCTGCGTGTACAGTTGAAAGGGCGCCCAGTAGAAGGGATTGCGAAAGTCGCCGCTGTGCAGCAAAGCGAGTTTCGCGGCTCGAAGCGCGATGTCCGGGCTCGCTCCTCGATCCAACTCCTCGTAAAACCGCGTCATCAGTTTCTCCGTGGAAGTGTCCGCCGCTTCCCACAAGGCGGCGATCACATTGTGGGCTCCTGCCCGGAGGAATGCCCACGACAAACCGACTAGTCCCTCGCCCGCGTATGAGCGCTCGCCGGCTCCGTAACAGGCGGAAATCGTGACCAGCTCCGCCCGCAATGGGTGGCTGATGATGTCGCGCGCGTAGAGCTTGAAGGAGTCGTTCTCCGCGCTGCTCTTCGACAGCACAATAGCCGAGTCCAGCGGGCTGAGCCGGCTCGCGGTTCCGTGCGCGACAAAGTGGATGTGCGAGAACTGTGCCGGATTGCTGTCGAGGTATGCCGCCGGAGTGGCCTGCTTGCGCGACAAGATCCGCCGCTCACCGAAGGCAAAGTGCCTGGCGACGCTTTCCATCTGGGCCGCCGCTTTCGGCAGCTCCGGATACTCCTTGCTGGGAGCGGCGCTGTCGCCCACCAGAAGCAGCCGCCGAACGCGTTTCCTTTGCGAGGGGAATGTCGTAGCCAGTACATGCAGGGAACTTGCGTCCGCGATCGTAGCGTCTTCAATCCAGTAATGCAGTTTCGGTTCGGAGACAATCAGCGTCTCGAAGTTCAGGTTGTTCAGGCTGCCATCGGGGATGACGAAAATCTTCGCGTCCTTCGGCAGGACGGCCTGCGCGGGCGTGATCAGCGTGCGATAGAGCCAGCGGCCAGTCGCGTTGCTGGAATCAAGGACGTTCTGCGGCCCGGCGAGAGCCTCGTGATAACGCTGGACCGACGCATCGATTGTGGAGCCGGGAGGAAGCGGAAACAGCCTGGTCGTTTGCGACGTGATCGCCCACAGGTAGGATTGCTTCTCGCCCAGCCAATAAAAAAGAAGCGCGCCACCCGCTCGCCGCGAGATTTCCTGGGCGTTCAACGCCGCAGGCTCAGTCGAGGCGCCCTTCCGGAGGAGTCCCAAACCCTCGGCCAGGGTTCGAGCGCGACTGTTGTCGGCCCAGCGCAGGGCGTCGTTGATCTTTCCCCGTGCCACGAGGAAGTGAATATAGTCCTCGTAAATGCGCGAGGCGTTGGTGAGGAACGAAAGCTTGGAGTCTTCATGCCGCACCGAATCGCGAGCCGCCTCGAAAGTAGCCAGCGCCGCGCGAAATTCACGGTCTGCAGCCGCGGGCAGCCTTTGGTCTACATAGAGCTGGGCTAGCGACCGCTCGGCCTCCCACTTCAAGAAAACCGGACAGCTCGGGTCGCGCTCGACCTCGCGAAGTTTGATCTCGGCGCCCGCCTCGCCGCGACCAGCGGCCAACTGTCCCTGAACCAGCAGTGGGTAGAATTCATCGAGATGATTCGCACTCTGTCGCGCCATGTCCAGTGCCCGCTGAGCATAGTCGCTGGTCTTCTCGACATCGCCGGTTAGCAGAGCAAGCCGCGCCAACACGCGCAGGGCATTGTAGATGTCTTGCTGGGCTTTGATTCCCTCCGCAAGAGCCAAAGCCCGCAGGAATGACTGCGCGGCCAAGTCAAACTTGCGCGAGTCCATGTAGATGTAGCCGATGTTTGTGAGTTCGTTTTCCTGGTCGAAGATGTCGCCCAGTTGAGCTGCATTTTTTTCCGCCGCCTGAAACACCTGCAATGATTTCTCGGAGTCGCCGAGCTTGTAATACGCCCATCCCAAATTGCCCTGTGCGACTAACGCCACGTCTGCGGCACCAATAGCGCTGGAAACTCGGTAGGAAGCTTCGGACGATTCAATCGCTTCATCGAAGCGTTCTTGTTTCAGTGACACCAATCCCAAATTAAGAAGGGAGGTGGATTCCAGGAATCGGTCACCGTGTGCGCGGGCGAATGACAAGGAACGTTCGAACACCTTCCGCGCTTGCTCGAGTTGACCATGCTCGTTGAACATGAGGCCACGGGCCTGGAGCACCTCTCCGCAGCTGGGGTCTGCCCGGCTGGTGCAGATTTGTTCCGCCTCTTTCAGTCTCGCCTCTGCCTCCGGGAATCGCTGCAAGCGGGCGTTAGCGATGGCCTTCAGTGTGAGAATTGGCGCATTCAGCCCAGTTTCATTGGGAGGTCCGGGCTGCGACGCTAGAAGGTGCAGCACATCTTCATACATTCCGCGCCACAACGCGGACTTTGCTTCCAGAATTCTGAACCGCCAAGCCCAGTCCGGGTTGGATTCCCGAAGCCGCTGGTATTCGCGTTCAGACTCGACTTGACTCTGTGTGAGGTTGCCGTGCAGGAAAGCAGCTTGAATACGCTCATATGCAGTCTGCGCGCTCTCACGGCGAGCGCATGAGAGCACGCAGATTAGAAACGGGAGAACAAAGAGTATTACGGCCTTGTGTGCCCATTGGCGGCCACGTTCACCGCGCTGGCGGTCCCATGGCCGATACAGCCCAATTCCATCTCGAGCATCGTCAACTTGAAGTAATTGCTCATCTCGGGGTATCCATCGTACGGAAACTTGCCCGTCTCGCGATCGCGGCCCCTCGGCTCCTCGGCGGGATCGGGCAGCTCGGTGCCCACTTCGACTTCCGCCAACGCCACTATGCCGAACTCCGGAATGATCAGAACATTTCCGACCGTCTTCAACCCCGGAATCTGCTCGATGTTGTCGATGTGGATGCTTTTGACCAGGGAGCATTTGACCTTGTTGGGCTCTTTGGTGCCTTTCCCGGCCCCGTTGCCATTGCGTAGGGTCTCAATCTCCGCGAGCCTCCCATCGTACTTATCCTTAAAAGCTTTGGGAAGGTCCGGCGACCTGGCGATGTTTTTGACCTGCTCCTGGACGGCACTCAGGAACTTATGGTCTGTGACATAAGGCTTATCGCCTTCCGGTTTTTCCCCGCAAATCCCGAGATCAAGAGTCAGCTTCAGCGGGATGCCGCTGACGCGTAAATTCTTGAACTGGGTGCCCAAGAAGGTTACACGCGGCACGTGGTCAGGCTTGCGTCCGGGCTCGTTTAGGTGCTCGGTCGAAACCTGCGCGACTACGCGATCCGCCGTGATCACTTCGAACACGTTCATGTCTTCCATGACCGACGTCGACAGCGTCACCCATCCGTTATGCTTCAGGCTGCGGCTTCCCGACACCCGGGTGTGGCCTGTCTGGAAGGAAATGAGGCTTTCGATGCTGACGTCCTCGGCGAACCGGGTGAGATGGCCGCCCCTTAGACTTTTCAACGAAACCGGAGCATGCTGCTCAATTTTCTGCTCGATCGGACGTTTCAGCTCTCCACTGAGCACGTGCGCTTCGGCATGGTATTGGTGCGATGGTCGTAGTGCCTGCTCTTGCTTTTCGATTTGTGTGTCCGCATAGGTCGCCATATTCTTCACTCCGCTCTTTTGAGCTCAATTCTGGATTTTCAATTCAAATGACGTACGACCGACCTCTTTGCTTTCCCCCGCGGCAGTCACGCCGCGTACAGCTAACGTGTAGGTTCCTGCTTCTCGATTTTCCCCTGGTACCCGAACCGGCCACTGATCTTGACCGGCGGCAACCGGAATGGTTAGCGACCATTCCACCTTGCCAGCCGGGCTATACAAGTCTGCTGTGTAGTGGGAGTAGCTACCTTCCGGCGGGATCCTCACAAACAGAAGAAACCCCTGCCCGGGAGATGCTGTAATCACTGGCCCGCCAGATCCCCACGTGCCAACGTTGACAGGCGCCCAGGGCAAGACTTGGGGACGATTCAGGGTCTGCTGAAGTCGCGGGAAGGTAACCAGATTCTGATATCCGACGACCGCCACCAACAGAGCCAATACAGGCACTAAGAATGCCGGACGCAGCCAGGCGAGCCATCCGCTGCTGGCTGGTGCGGGGGTTGGTATGGCTGCGGGCGCGGTTTCCGGTTCGCGAGCCTCGGCCAACACGTTCTTGGTGTGCTCCACGAACGCGGAGCCCGCCCGGACGTCAAACGCACACTCCGGACAGTCGAAAAAATGCTCCTCGAACTCATCTCGTGACTCGGAATCGAGTTCATTGAGCAGATATCTTTCGGTCATTTTTTGTCGCACCACTACTTCGTGGTCCATCGGCGATCATTCCCCCTCTTAACAATAGTGCGCCGTTTCGTCCTTCCGTTTCAAAATCCTCGGGCCTCCCCAAACGTTGGGGGTTCGTCCATGTTCTTTAGATAGAGCGATTTGAAGGCTTGCTTCGCGCGATGCAATAGCACCCGCAAATACTCCCGATCCACACCAAAGTCGCGGCAGACATCGTCTTTGTCTCGATCTTCCAGAAAGACCTCGCGCAGTAGCCTCCGGTCGCGCTCAGGAAGTTTGTCCAGGATCTCCCGAACTTTCTCTTCCGCCTGTCTCGCCTGCAGGGCGTCCAGCATACCGATTCCCTGTGCCGGAAAGTCCTTCTCTTGACCCTGATCATCCAAAGCTGTGTCGCGCCTGCCGCTGCGATATTGCTCCTTCAGAACGTTATTGCAAATGGAGTTCACAAACGATCCCAGGCGCTCCGGCTGGAGGATTTTCCCTTTGCGCAGAGCGACAAAGAATCGGGCAAAAGTCTCCTGGCGCGCGTCCTCGATCGCTTCTCGCGACGGCAGCCTCGAACGCAACTTGATTTGGATCAGGGCGCTGAAATAGGAGACGAAATGCCGCTCGGTGGCGGAGTCTGCTGCGCGCAGACGTGCTACATAGGCCTCGTCAAAGGAATCAAATTGCAAACCCCGCCCCTGCGGACCGAGAAGTGGCCCACAGTGTAGCACCGGCGGTGAGCACCCCGGCCCGTTTTCCACGAGTGAGGGTTTGGGTGTGTGTTTGAGATAGGAGTGACTGCTGCGGGTGCGAATGGTGTGCGGGATGGACTGGGCCGGGCGCACTGGGAAAAGATTAAGCTCCTTTAAAGTTGTAGAAGAGTGAACCGATCAATACCCGCTGGAGAAGAAAAACCGAGAGTGCCGGAGCCGCTTCCCCGTCGGCTCCGGCACGTAACGGTGGACCCCAGCCAGGAGTTTCCAAGATGGAGTCCCAAACCATGTGGCGGCATCGCCTTTCGCGATATCCTCCACTTATCGGGATAGTGCAGAAAACCTGGGAATCGTTTCATTGCAGTCTGGACACGGAGCCACAGATGCCGGCGTTCTCTTAGCCTTTGTGCTTGCCTTATACCTATGTATAGGGTTCAGAATAGCCGTATGCATATCGGGGAGTTGGCGCACAGCGCAGCCGTCAATATTCAAACAATTCGCTTCTACGAAAGGCAGGACCTATTGCCGGTCCCCTCGAGGAACGAAGCCGGATACCGTTGCTATAACCAGAGCGACGTCGAACGGGTGACGTTCATTAAACGCAATCAGGAACTCGGCTTCACACTTCTAGAAATCGGACAGCTACTTGCGCTCCACAGCGTAGTGGCCACCGTACCGCTGCCGATCCGCCGCAAGCCTGCGGAACTACGTAAGATCGTTGCAATTGGGCGCGAGCGTCTGGGCAAGATCAATCAGAAAATCCGAACCCTGAACGCTATGAAAAGACAGCTTACTTACTTGGTGCAACAGCTCGAGAAGGCCACTGTAGTGAGCTGCCCGGCGGCGGAGCGTTCCCGACGACCGCGCGATTGACCTCTTTACAAAAAATGTCTTGACCTTATACCGGGGTATAGCCTTCACAATTCTTGGGGTCGGTTCAGGTGCCCCTCAAGCCTTCGCACATCGCGAGTGCCGGAGAATGGTCATTCAATAGCCCTATTCCTGGCGCAAGATGCGGCTGGAAGTTGTGCGCCTAAGTGGGGCAGTGGATTGGGACAGTAGCAACTGGGTGACATCTGTGCGATTCGCCACAGGTTAATAGCAATACATCCCTGAGCTGCGACAGCGGCCACAAACGATATCAATATCAATATCAATGCGCGAGGCGAGGGGTCAAAGTCACACAGACCCGCTTGAAGGACATTTAGTGGTTCTCTCGGAAGGCGTCGATCGATAGCCAGAAGGAAGGATTGCGAGTCTAGCGGAAGGACGTTTGCGACAAACCATGATCGGCCAGCAATATGAGCGTCTCATTTATTTGTGTGTCGTCGCAGCATCGGTCCTTGTGCTCGTAGTCACGGCGTTCAGCTTGGTGGATGCGTCAGGCGACGCGGAGCCATCGTCGGCGGAAAGATGGTTCAGCTCCGTTTTGCTGGACGCGAAAATCCGCTCTAATCGCCCAAGGAAGCTCTCTCCACTTAATCAAGCCGACGAGGATCTGGAGCGTGCTATCGACCTTTACCAACAGCAATGCGGCTTCTGTCATGGAGCTGCCCGTGGCAGGATGGCGCCGTTTGCCAAGTCTCTTTCTCCACCTCCACCGCAATTTGTAATTAAGCCGGCGCCCGGGCCTACGTGGAGGGACGCCTATGTCATTCAGCATGGTATTCGATGGACCGGAATGCCTGCATTTCGGCACTTATCTGAAGCTGATGCTTGGCGACTCGCTCTGTATGTCGAAGGAGAAAGCAACCCCAATGGGAAGCAATGATGAAGACGATTCTGTCTTGCTCCGCCCTCGTACTGGCGCTGGTTCGTTTTTTTTAAATGCAGTGCTGTTGAGATGTGAGAAAAGGAGAGACCATGAAAGTCAAATTGCTTAGCTCAATGCTGTGCCTGATGGTGGTTGCAGCGTTCGCCGCCAAACGTACCGATTTTTCCGGCTCCTGGCAGTTCAATCCCGAAAAGAGCAAGAACATCGGCATGATGTCCCAGATGAAGATGACACAGACCATTGAGCAGTCGGATTCGTCACTCGATGTTACGACGCACACGACTTTCCAAGGCAGGGACGAAGACAGCAAGACCCATTGCGACCTTACCGGGAAGCCGGCGACGAACGAATCGCCCATGGGGGGACCCAGTGAAACGGTCACCAAATGGGATGGCGTCAAGCTAGTGACGACCTGGACCAGCGAGAGCGCTGTTGCCGGCGGGCCGAAAGTTGTGCGCAACGAGACACGATCGTTGTCGGCTGACGGCAAGACTATGACGGTTGAATCCGTCCGCGGATCGAATCCAGCCATATTAATGGTGTTCGAAAAGAAGCAGTAGCTATGCGCCGCTCCGGGATTGCCATTCTGCTGCTTGCGGCAGTCGCAGCAACGGGGTTTTACGTCATCCGAAGCAATGAGCGACGACCCGCAGCCGAAGGCGCACGCACCGTGCATCCCGAGTGGCGCATGGTGGGCAACACTGTGAACGCTACCGGCACAGTGCGACTGCGGGTCGGGTCGGAAGTGCGAGTAGGCTCGCAGCTTTCGGGCATCGTCAAGAAACTCGACGTGACGGTGGGATCACATGTCCGTGCCGGGGACGAAATTGCGGAGATTGACGATGCCCCGATCCAGGCACGTGTCGCTCAGGCCGAAGCACAGGCGCAACTTGACCGCGCCAGCATGGAGCGCGCACACGTCAATTACGAACGCGCGCATCAGCTCGCGTCCGAGCAGCTTATCCCCGTTCAGCAGGAGCAGGACTTGCAACTCGCATTCGGCGAAGCCAAAGCAAGGTATGAAAAGTCCCTGCGCGACCGCGATTTGGTCAAAGTCGATCTTGGCTATGTTGCCATTCGAGCACCGATCAGTGGCATCGTGGCTTCGGTTTCGACGCAAGAGGGCGAGACCGTGGCGGCGGCCTTCACGGCCCCGACATTCGTAACGATCATCGCTGACAACTCCCTGCAACTGGTGGCAATGGTGGATGAAACCGATATTGCTAATGTAAGGTCCAGCAATCCGGTCAGTTTCACAGTGGATTCGTATCCGTCGCGTGATTTTCCCGGAATTGTGGAGAGCATTGCGCCGAAAGCAACGACTGTTTCTGGGGTGGTGAACTACGAGGTCACAATCACTATCAGAAAAGACGCGCAACTGCTCAAGCCCGACATGACGGCCAATGTTTCGGTCCGGACCGCCCAGCACAGGGCACTCTTATTGCCAGCCCCTGCTGTGCAGCGTGATTCCGAGCAGAGCTTCGTCTATGTGCCTGGCAGAAACGGCCCCGACCGCAAGCCGGTGGTGGCGGGAAGCAAAGAAGCCGGCATGATTGAGATCAAGACAGGAATCTCGCAGGGCGATGAAGTTCTGTTGCTTCCTGCTGGCAGCACAACCACCAATCAGCCGAAAAACCCTGGCCAGTGAGGAAATTCGATGATTGACGCCGAAAATATTTCGAAAACGTATCCACGCGGCGAAGGCGGAGCCGTTGAAGCTCTAAAGAAGGTCTCGTTTCAGATTGCGCCAGGAGAATTTGTCGTGGTGCGCGGTGCATCTGGTTCAGGCAAGTCAACGCTGTTGAACCTCCTTGGCTGTCTTGATCGGCCGAGTTCCGGCCGCTACCGCCTAGATGGCGAAGACGTGTCGCGGTACAGCGACAAGCAGCTCTCGCGCATTCGCAACGCAAGAATCGGGTTCGTCTTTCAGTCCTTCAATTTGTTGCCGCGAACCACTGCGCTCGAAAACGTGGAGATCCCGATGGTGTATCGCGACGGGCGTGTTGACCGGCGGCGCGCCATCTCCGCTCTGGAGCGGGTGGGGCTGGCGGCACGGGCCAACCACTTCGCAAGCGAGCTTTCCGGTGGCGAGCAACAGCGAGTCGCGATCGCTCGGGCACTGATCAATACTCCCGCGCTGATTCTGGCAGACGAACCCACGGGGAACCTTGACCTGGACGCTGGACGTGACGTCATGCGCCTGCTCGAAGATCTGCACGACGAAGGCCGAACCATTCTCCTGGTCAGCCACGATGATGCGATTGCCGCTTACGCTTCACGCGAAATTCTGCTACGCGATGGAGCAATCGTCTCGGATCGCTCCGGACCAAGCAAGCCGCTACATCCGGCTGTGGGAGGTGCTGTATGAAGGCGGGCAAGCTTTTTTCTCAGGCAGCGCGCAGTATGCGCCGTTATCGGCTGCGTACGACACTGATGATGCTCGGCATCGTGGTTGGAATCGCTTCTCTTGCCGTCCTGACCTCGATCGGCGAAGCGACCAAGCGCGAAACCATGCAGCGCTTCAAGAACATGATCGGGACCTTCGACACCATCATGGTCAGACCGGGAGGCGGCCGCTCTCGTGGTATGCCGACGCTCGTGAACGTTCCGCCCACGCTTCGATTCGAAGATGCAAATGCAATTGCGAGCGATCTGCCCGAGATCAGGGCGGTTGCCAAGATGCAAACCGCATTCGATGTCGACGTCAAGTACAGCGACCATGCCGCTTCCCCGGCTGTGATTGGAGTCAGCCCAAACTGGCTGGAGCTGCGGTCGGAGAAGGTGGCGGACGGCGCGTTCTTCACCGAAGAGCAAAACGTCTCTTTAGCACGAGTTGCAGTCATCGGGACCGACGTGCGGACCGCATTGTTCCCCGATGAAGATCCGCTCGGTAAAACGTTACGAATCGCAGATGTGGCTTTTCAGGTGATCGGATTGCTGAAGTCGCGTGGAGCAGGTCCGGCCGGCGGGAGTCTCGACAACTTGGTTCTGATTCCTGTGAATACGGCCTCGCGGCGGCTATTCAATCGTGCCTTCCTGACCATGGTTATCGCCCAGGTCAAAGATCCCGACCGCAGCACCGAGGCCACCGACAAGGTTAGGGTGCTGCTGCGCGACCGTCATCATATCCGACCGCCGGCGCTCGATGATTTCACGATCACGAACCCAGCCGCGACTATGGCGCAGGTCACGCGCGCCAGCAGCACTCTGACCAAGATCCTCACCGGGGTCACGGTTATGGCGCTACTGATTGGTGGCGTTGTGATCATGAGCCTGATGTCTATTGCAGTGTCGGAACGACGGAAGGAAATTGGCCTCAGGCGGTCGGTCGGAGCAGCGCGAAGCGACATCGTTCTTCAATTCTTGTTCGAGGCGACGTCTGTTGCTCTAGTCGGGGGAATGGTGGGTGTTGTGATTGGGTGGGGCGGAATGCAATTCGCTACACAAATGCAGAAGCTACCGCAGATCTTGGTTTGGCGGCCATTCGCTACTGCGATTGCGCTGTCCATCATTATTGGAATGGTGTTCGGGATTTATCCAGCCTGGAAGGCGTCGCGAGTGGATCCCATTCAGGTGCTGCGGTCATAGGATGACTGCCCGGCAGCGGCAAATCGTAATCCGGGCTCTACGTCTAATGTGGAGATACCGGCTGCGTTCTTCACTCCTCATGATGAGCGCTGCACTCGGAGTAAGCGGAGTGGTGTGCTCGGTCAACTACGGCGCGAGTGGCACCAGACAGATCCTTGACCAGATCCGGCGCATGGGAACGAACGTGCTGATGATTGCGCCCGCACAGAGTCGAGCCATTGCCGGCCGGGCGCGCACCGGTGCTCCCGTGACGAGCTTGGTTGAGCGCGACTATCGTGCCATCAAGAGCGAGGTTCTGAGCCGGACACGTTCCTCGGCGTTGGTGACGCAGAGTTTCTGGAACAAAGCAGGCGATCTTTCTAAAAATGCTGCCGTCATGGGCTGCGAGCCCGATTACTTCGCCATCAAAGATTGGTCCACCGCGGAGGGTGAGCTGTTCGACTCCACACAGGAACGAACCGCCGCCCGGGTTGCGCTGCTGGGGCATACGGTTGCAAATGATCTGTTTGGCACTTCATCGCCATTGGGACAGCGCATGATGATCAATCGGGTGCCGTTTACCGTCATCGGGGTGTTGACTGAGCGGGGGCAAGGACTCGACGTCAGCAACGAAGACAACCAGATTTACGTGCCGCTCTCTACCGCCATGCGTCGGCTGATGAACCTGGATCACTATGGAGGGATTGTCCTCGAGATCGACTCCTTGACTGGGATGGATGCAGCGGCTGAACAGAGTCGCTCAGTCCTGCACCAGTTGCATCACATTCAGCGGAATCAGCCGGATGATTTCCAAATTCAAAACCAGAAGAGTTTGCTCGACACACAAATGGCTGCTGCGAAGCGGCTTGACTTCTTCCTGCAGTGGATTGCGGCGAGCGCGCTGGCCGTCTCCGGGTTAGGAATCGTCGCGATCACCTGGATTGCGGTCAAGGAGCGGACCCACGAAATCGGAACTCGCCGCGCCTTGGGCGCTACTGCGACCGACATTTTCTTTCAGGTGACGTGCGAGACGGCCGCGCTGGCGCTGGGCGGCGGATTACTTGGAGTGGCAGTCTCGTGGCCAGCCTCTCGTTTGATTAGCAACTCCGTCGGATTGCCATTTGTCTTCGACAGGAACAGCGCCGCCCTGGCATTTGCTGCTGCGGCAGCGTTGAACTTGGCCTTTTCCATTCTGCCCTCACGTAAGGCCGCCGCCCTAAGTCCGATTGAGGCGCTCAGGTACGAATAAGCATTCCAGTCGCGAGAGATGGAAGAACGGCTGTGGAAGCACCGGCGACAAACCGGTTAGCGGCTCTTCTTACGCGGTCCGTCTACATCGTCCACGCCAGTGGCGATGCTCACCCCACCCGTGATGGCGCTGATCACAAGCCTGCGCCACTTGGGAGCGGTTGCGAGGGGCATGGGAGCCTCATCCCAGACCGGATGCGAAGTCCGAAATCTCGCGTCCTCATTGACCTCGCCGGAAAACGTCGAGCTTGTCTCGTCAGCATTCTGGGCCGTGGTCGTCGAGTTTAACACCGGCAAGGATGCCGGTTGCAAGCCCAAAACCAAATTGTCTGAGCGTGGCACTGCAGGCGGGGGCGGCATCCAGGAAGGCTGCAATGTCAGCGCCTTTGGTGCCGAAGCCTGGGCCGATTTTACGCTGGTTGTTTTCTTCCGCGCAGCTTCTGAATGGGCATTGCCAGGTCGAGTCAACAAGGTGGCAAGCTGAACCGGCACATACAGAGTAAGGCCCAGGCTGGGCACCATAAATAGCGCAACACTGGCGATGATCGCGACGAGTCCTGCTCGGACCGCTTTCTGATGAGCGGAATACGATGAGGGCTCGCTCAACAGTGCGCGAACTCTGCTGGCCAGCAGGGACTCGGAAGAGGAGAAACCTATGCCAGCAGAAAGGTTGCTTCTCACCGCAAACCATCGAGCCAGGCTGGTAAGGCATTCGGCATAACGCAAGCGCGCTTCTGCGCCTTCCTCCACGACTGCATGATCGCAGGCCAACTCCCGCTCCCATCGCAAATGTCGGTAGGCCAGCCACACCAAGGGGTGAAAGAAAACCAGCCTGCATCCGAGCGCTGCCAGCCGATCCCACAAGTAATCGTGTTGTTTCACATGAATGAGTTCGTGGCGCAGAACATCAGCGAGTTGATCGCTGTCAAGTTGAGGAACCAGATCCGTGGGCAGGAGCACGTGACTCCGCAGCCAGTAACAGGTGGCGGGGGAGCGTAGCCTTGACAAGAGCGCCAATTCACAGTGCGCGATCCTCAATTGGAGGCAAAGCTTTTGAAAAAGCAACTGCAATTGGGGTGAAGGCGGTTGCGCCCGCCGCAGAATACTTTTGAGTTGCAATGACTTGAGAATCAAAGGCAAGAGTGAGACCAGCAACAGAAGGAAATAAAGGCGCCAAGCCGTTGACGCAAGCTTGGTAACGTAAGCAGCCCACAGGGTGTTCAACGGTAGCGCCACCTGAAGGTGCGCCGTGGGCGGTAAGGATGCGGATCGAAAAGCGAGATGACCGAGATCGCTGGCGTGGACCGGAATCCACAAGGCGAGCCATGCCGCAATCGTCAAGAGCAAGAAGCAGCCCCACATTCGTACGCGAGTGCGAGGTTTATGGATGAAAGCGCAAATACAACGGGTCGTTAGATAACCAAAAACGACCTGCAGAGAATATGTGAGCCAGACACTCAAACCCGCCAGGCAGCTGTCGAACCACATGATGTTCCAACCTCAGCGAGATTTTTGCCGCTCAGCGAGGCTTGCCTTGCGATAGCTGCGGATCAGACTTTCAAGCTTCCCCAGTTCGTTTGCGTCAATGCGCTCGTCCTCCAGTAGATTCACCAGAAGTTCAGAGCGGGAGCCACGAAAATATCTGTTCAACAACGAACGGAGAGAAATACGGCTGACCTCGCTGCGCTTCACCCGTGGCCGATACACGAATGCGCGCCCACGCGACGAATGACTAACAAATTTCTTGTTCTCCATGATACGCAGGACGGTTTGGACCGTCTTGTAGTTTAGCGGATCGTCTTTTTCTGAAGCTCGCAAGAAATCCTCAATGGTGCCTTCGCCCAGGCGCCAGAGGATTTCGAGTAGGCGGAACTCCGCTGTTGTCGGTATCAATATCGGCCGTGACAAAAGGGGACCTTCTTCTCTTAGATGTACAGACCTTTCGGTCGGAGTTTAACAGCTTAACGAACGACCATCAAACAACCAGCGGCCATGATTCCTTAGGTCTTACCCTCGAGGCATCAACACGATATCGGAACGAGGGCCGTCATACCTTCAGCGATTTCTCTGGCCACTAACGTAAGAGTGCCCACCAGACGACCACAGCCAGCAACACGGTCAGGATCGCGGAGATGGCGACTTCGGCCGACTTTCGCACTCAGTCTCCTTAAGCAGGATCGCACCCTAATCTCCGCATTGACCAAGAACGCTCTCCCTGCGAAATGCGAGGGTGTGGACACGGGTTGCGCTCATGGAGAAAACAAACAGGCACACGGCTCACGCACACTGCCCTTGATCCAGCGACTCGTTCTCGGAGGACTCCAATTGGTTCTCGGGCCAGTATGCAACCCTGGCTCCGAACAACCAGGTGGCGCCATTAACGGGAACTGACACCATATACATGACCGCGTCATTTTCTTGGTAAGTTTCGATCACTCTGCCGTCTTCATTCGTTGTGACGTTCTTTACCAGGACACCGCAAGCAAACTTCACGATACCTTCTCCCCTCTCCTTGGTGGCCCGAGGCCTTCGCACGGGCGCTTTTTACGCCGCAACTTAAATTCTTGACAGTGTAGTCTTAATGGCATAAGACTTCAACTACATTTGGGTCGCCCCGTTCACACTGTGCGAGACGGACGAAACGGTAGTCACAGAAACATAAACACGGTGTTTATCGGGACGGTGGTGTTGGGGAACACGGCGAAGGATCATTTTCTTCATTTGGTGTGCAGCTTCGAACCCCGTTCGATCTTCTGCGATCGGCGATTGCCATGCTCGGCCCTTCCGAAAAACCGAAACTATTGCCACCCTTCAGGTGGGCTCCGCCATTTCTGGCGAATGCTCCATTGGCCATGAAGTCACGGTCGTTAAAGGCAGGATCACCGGACACCCAGCGAACTAGAAGGTGTGACCGAATGGATGCCCAGGGCATTGTGCCGGAAGCTGGACAACTTCGCTCCGCGACGGCATTTGGTAATTGACATCATTCCATCCGCAACGCATTGATAGGGTTCAAGTTCGCTGCTTCGCTGGCGGGGCGGTATCCGAACAACACCCCAACCCCACTGGAAACCAACAGCGCAACCAACACTGCCACCCAGGAAACACCCAGGGGCACGATATTTCGGGTCAATGATGTGGCCGACCAAACGAGTCCAAGCGCAGCCACCACTCCCGCCATGGCGCCCACCAGGCTCATGAAGAATGCCTCCAACAAGAACTGGATGCGGATCTCAGCTGGCCTGGCGCCTAGGGCCTTCCGAAGTCCAATCTCGTGGGTTCGCTGAGAGACATTGACCAGCATGATATTCATGATGCCCGTTCCAGCCGTGATCAGTGTCAGAACCGCGATGGCGATAAGCACAACGCTCATGGCGAGAGAAATCTTGTCGACGGTCTGAAGGAGGGCAGACAAGTTCTCGACGGAGTACCTGGCCTGCCTGCGGTGGCGGTTGCGCACCAACTGGCCCAGCTGTTGGGTCATTTCGGGCACCTCACCGGAGGATGCTGCCTGCGCATAGAGAACCTGAAAGAAGTTGTCACCGGTGATTTCCTTCACCAGGGGAAATGGGATGAGCAACGTTTCGTCCTGTATCTCGGATTGCCCGAAGGTGGGTACCCCCTCCTTAAAAGTTCCGATGATGGTGTAACGAAACTGGCCCAGGTGAATGGTGTTCCCCGCGGCAGAATCGAGGCCCAAGGCGGTCTGTGCCAAGTGGTCAGTGATCAGGCAAACCTTGAAGTGGGCCAAGAAGTCCTCTGCGTCGAAGTATCTGCCAGAGGTAATCCGCAGGTTGCGGATTTTTTCAAAATCCTGGGTGACGCCTACCAGCCGAGGGTGGAGCACTTTGCCGCGGAGTTCGAAATCAACTGGAACGTCGTAAGTGCCCGCAACCGCGCTGACCGCCGGCAGCGTACGGCGCACAGCGACAAGATCGTCAGGTGTTAGCTCGTCGTCTAGCGCCGTGGAAGCTCCGCTGCGATCAAGTGTGGCATAAGCCAGGTTGGCGCCGATCCCCTCGATCTGGGAGATCATGTAAACCTTGCCGGCGGAGGCGATGGTGACGACCAGCACAATGGCGGCGCTGCCGATCACAACTCCCAACATAGTGAGGGAAGCTTTCAGCTTGTCGCCAGCCAGAGCCCCGACGGCAAAGCGAACGCTCTCCTCCCAATGGATGACGCGCCTTTTCTTGGCATCAGGGAAGCGCATAGTTGGTCAGCAAATAGTTGCCGGCATTCTCGGTCACGACGCGCAGGTTCGACCCGCCGACGAGTTGCGTCAGATGCGGCATTTCCGTGCCATAGGCCAGAAGGTAGCATCGGCCTGATCCCATCCATAGCGACGTAAACTCGCCATCATCAATGAACACGCCGGGAGCGCCGGGTGAATACGAGCCGTACTCGAGGTTGTTATTGCGGCCGTTCAGCAGCAGTGCTGACCGACCGGTATAGAAAAAGACGGATGAAAACGCGTAGTAAGAATTGGCTTCGATCAGTTGTCCCGGGGGACTCTGCTGCAAGCCTTGAGCCAGGGGATAAGAGCCTAAATACGAGTCGAATCGGACCAGCGCTATCCGGGCGGCCTGAAAGAAAATGACCATGCCGGCGGCAAGAACGATGACTACTCTCTTGAAGTCGCTTCGCGATCTTACGATGCCAATGGACATCGCCCCGAAGGCCAGAGCAGCGAGAGCCAGCGGCAGTTTCAGGTAGGCAAAGGCATTGAGAGTCAGATCCCGCATGTGTCCCATCGACAGGGTGTAGAGTTCGGGGTGTTGGGTCAGGGCCCGAGAAATATTGCCCGGGGCAGGCAGCCGCCAGACCAATACAAGCAGCAGTGTGAGCGCTGCGCACAGCAGCGTTGTGGCCGCGAGCAGAACATGCGTGGCTGCCTGTACCCTTCGACCTCCGGCGCTGGCGGCCGATCCAATGAGCAGCGCCAAGGCCGGATAGATCGGCATAGAGTAGTACTCCTGCGTGGTTGAGAAAGTGAAGAACAACATCACCACGCCTACCCAGCAAACCGCCATCAATTGCGTTCTTTCTGCCCGTGACGCCGGACGATATGACAACCTTGGCATGCCGAGCAGATAAGCTGACCAGGGGAAGATCCAGACCAAGTTCAGCAGCCAGAACCATAGCCTGGGCACAGTGTTGTAATCACGCGGGTATCGCAGGTTTAGAAAGCGCAAGAGATGTTCGTTGATGAGGTAGAACCAGAAGAATCCGTGGTACTCGCCCGGCCCGCTATGCATGGAAAATGCAAAATAAGGCGGGTTGCGCCGAATTGCGAGCACATGCCACGGCGCGGCGATCGCCAGAGTGACGGCAACCGCCGTTCCGAGATTCAATCGGCGCCACGAGGCGGGGGAAAACAGCTGCCGCGACAGTGCCATGTAGGCGAGGACGGCAGTCAGGGGAAAAACCACGGCAATCAGGCCCTTAAGCAACAGGCCAGTTCCCAGGCACACGCCGAGCATCACAGACCAGCGGAGGCGACGGTTCCCTTCCGGTTCAAGCAACGCCAACAATGCCCAGATTGCGCCGGTAAGGGCCAGCGTGAGGGCGGCATCAGGGATCAGAATCCGCGTGAACAGGAACAGCCCGACGGAGGTCGCAATCGCGAGACCGGCGTACAGTCCTGCGTCCTCGTCAAACGCCCAGCGTGCGAAGCCATAGGTGACCCAGCACAACGTCACCGCCGCCAGGGCGAGCGGCACCCGCGCCGCCCAGTCATGAACCCCGAAAGTTTGGTACGACAGTGCGATCAGCCAATAAACAAGGGGCGCCTTCTCAAGATAGGCCACGCCATCAAGCCGCGCCGTAACCCAGTCGCCGGACGCCAGCATATTGCGGGCGATCTGCGCTTGGACCGCATCCACGTCGTCCATGAGACGAGGTGGGCTACCGATGTTCATCAGGAAAACGAGGGAAGCCACTAATACTACGATCCAGCCCCGTCGAGAACCTCGACGATAGTGGTCGTCGTTCTCCCTTCCTCTGACGCCAACACGATCTTCCATCGCTTCATCCAGATTAGTAAAACCATCAGGCCCCAGAGGTGATACCCCAGGTTTGCTCTTCTCTCCAAGTGCGCGCTGATCTGTTGCTTCACGGCCGGCCAATAAAACAGTCCGGTGGCCGAGACAGCTTCCTGCGACAGCGTATCCAGCAGCAAAGGCCGGAGAACTCCTCGCAGCCACTCATGGATGGGGACGTCGAAACCAATTTTCGGTCGGCGGAGTACAGCCCCGGGCAACTTGTCTCTCATCAGGCGGCGGAGGACGTACTTGGACTCAGATCCCCGCAACTTGAAGCGCTCCGGCAAGCTGGCGGCAAATTTGACAATTCGCTCATCGAGGAATGGCGGCCGAACCTCTAGCGAGTGAGCCATGCTGATGCGATCTACTTTGTAGAGGATGTCATCGGGCAAATAATACCGCTGATCGAAGTCCAGATAGCGCTGTAGACCGCCGCCGTCCGCCATTCCCTCGAGCACAGCAGCTAGCGGACCGGGATCAGCAAACAGGAATAGCCGCTGCTTTTCAGCCTCGGAAAATGTTCCGTTCCAGAAGACGTGCGCCAATTCCGACGATAGCAGCGAGCCTTGCAGAAACCGTTTGACCTTGTATTCGAAGCTAATCTTTTCGTCGGAGACCCGCAGATGCAGCGCAAACGCCAAGGCTGCCTTCCGCAGCCGATGGGGAATCTTGCGGGCCATCGCGGAGTAACGATCGGCTTGATAGGTCAGGTACCCTCCGAATAGTTCGTCCGATCCTTCCCCGGTGAGGACGACGGTAACATTCTTGCTAGTCATCTGGGCCAGAAACCAGAGTGGTAAGGCTCCGGCATCCGCGCCAGGCTCATCGGAGTAGTAGGCGATTCGCTCGATCGCACCCACGAGGTCCGCCTCCGCGCTTAGGTCGAATTCCGAGTGTTGTGTGCCGAAGTAGCTGCTGACCTCCCGGATGTACTTGCTCTCGTCGAACGAGCGCCCTCGGAAAGTGATGGAATAGGTTTGCAGCGGGCGCCGATTGGCATGGGCGGCGTAGTGCAGGATGGCCGAGGAGTCCAGACCACCACTGAGCCAAATTCCAACCGGCAGATCAGATACAAGTTGGTCCTTCAGCGCTTGGGTCAGCAGGCCATCCAGTTCATCGCAAGCGGCATCGATTGAGCTTGGGGCCTTTGCGGCACCCAATGCGGGCACATAGGAACGCACATCGCAATTTCCGTTGTGCCACTCCAGATAGTGACCGGGCATGAGCTTGACGATGCCCTCCACCAAAGTGAAAGGACCAGGAACATAGTTCAGACTGAGAAAGCAGTTCAGTCCCGAGAGGCAAAGATGGCGACGAACCGCGGGGTGCAGAAGGATACACTTAAGCTCGGAGCCGAAATAGACTTCGCCATCCTGAAGACAGTAATAAAGGGGCTTGATGCCCATACGGTCGCGCGCGAGTATGAGGCGGCCTTCGGACCGCACCCAGATGGCAATCGCGAACATCCCTCGCAGCCGTGAAAAGCAAGAGCCACCCCACCGCAAGAAGGCGTTGAGGACGACCTCGGTATCGCACCGCGTTTCAAATCCAAATCCCTCCGCTTCCAGCTGAGCTCGCAATTCAGGGTAATTAAAAATCTCTCCGTTGAAGATTACGACAACATCGCGGTCAGCACTGAATAGCGGTTGGTCGCCTCCGTCCAGATCAAGGATCCGTAACCGGGTCGCGCCCAGAGAGATTAATTCAGAACAGAAAGTGCCTTGATGATCAGGACCCCGGTGAACCAGGGCTTCCAAGGCTGACGAGAGCACGCCCTCGGGCAGGGGTTTCGCGATATGTGAATACCCGAGAATGCCACACATGTGCGTGCGCTCCAATTGGCCAGCATAGCGATCTGAGGGTGCGATGCGCGGGCTGTTCTTTGAGTCTTAGCCACTTAAGAGTAAATTGTCAAGGGATTCTCATGTCTGGCGAGCACGACTAGACAAGGAGAGGGTGCTGACCAAGGAAGATGTTGGCTGCAGACTTGACAAAACAAGTCTTAAGGAAGTAAGAAATAGATAGTGTTTTCCAAAATAACTAAGCAGAAGCCGCGGAGAATGGATAAGCCATCCGCCTTGTCGAATCTTGATATGCCGGTGTCTGAATTGGAAACGACTTGTGAACTTTGCCGATCCAATCCCGCCTCGTTTCGCTACGAACTGTTCTCGACCAAGGGTCTCGTTGCAGGCAGTTGCTGCCCGGGCTGCTTTCCTGATCTCCTGCGCGCGATACCGTGTAGTGAGACGCCGGAACATTGAGGAAGGTCGATTGCAACCTGCCTGCGTGAAGTGATGGTCATTCCGCATTGGGAGGTCGGTCCACTGACCGCGGTCGCAATCAAAGCCTCGGTTCGCAGACCGTGTATTCCTAACAGTTTGCTGAAAAAGGCATGGATTGTATCAGGGCGCCACTTTAGGGGGTGCCGTAACTGGTCCGCATTTACTGCCCCTTTAGGGGCTGAGGCCGCCCAACGTGGGTTTGCAGCAAACTGTTTAGACGCTGGATTCTCATCGCGCGTAAACTAAAAAATCATCCGCCCCCTGGTTCGCAGAATCTATACCAGGAAGCAACTTCTCTTCTGAGGTGCCTGCATGCAACTCAAGCCCTTCTTGCTCGACGCCTGGCTCGACCAGTACGAACACGACATAGAATTCAACCTCGCTGCGAGCACCGGGCCGACCTGGACCGTAAACGACATCCTCGCCCTCGCCGACGACGAAACGCGTCACCGCTTCCTGAACCACAACCTGGTCTACAGCCGCCCCGCCGGCGCCGACAGCCTGCGTGAGGCGATCGCTGAAATGCAGAGTGTCCCGGTAGAGTCGGTGCAAATCGTCACAGGCGCCTCCGAGGCGCTCGTGGCCTTGATGTGGCTGGCCGCTGAGCCCGGCGCGAACGTAATCATCCCGCTGCCTGGATTCACGACTTTCTCGGCGCTCCCGGAATCTCTTGGCCTGGAAACCCGCTTTTATCGCGTGCGCCGCGAGAATGGCTTCCGCATCGACCCCGACGAGATCAAGCGGCTCGCCGACTTGAAGACCAAGCTTATTCTGGTCAACAGTCCGCACAACCCGACGGGCGCGACCATCGGCGACGCCGAAATGGAAGCCCTGCACGACTTCACCGCCAAGCGCGGAATCCAGCTGGTCAGTGACGAGGTCTACCATCCCATCTACCACGGAAGGCAAACGAAATCGGCGGCGCGCCTGCAGCACGCCACCGTGATCGCCGACCTGTCAAAGGCATTTTCGATTGCCGGAGTGCGCACGGGATGGATGATCGAGCACGATGCCAAGCGCCGCCAGCAATACTGGACCGCGCGCGCCTACTTCTCCATCTGCAACACCACCACGGGAGAAATTCTCTCGGAGATCGCAATCCGCAAACGTGACGTCGTGCTCGGGAAGACGCAAGAAGCAGCCACCGCAATCTCAAGCTCCTCGAGCGCTTCATGGCTGACCATCGGGACGTACTCGGCTGGATTCCGCCGCAAGGCGGCATGACCGCGTTCCCCTGGCTGGTGAGCGGAGAGAGCGACCGCCGGTTCTGCCAGGCCGCCACCGAGCATGGGATCCTGCTAGCCCCCGGCGATTGCTTCGATGTGCCCTCGCATTTCCGCCTGGGCTTCGCCGCCGC